>Ga0265780_10000389_pt1 | contig 70007 bp, 55 predicted proteins | sample P1T30metagenome_FD_192432 | JGI IMG/M metagenome (GOLD analysis project Ga0265780, IMG submission 192432) | Plant litter microbial communities from East Loma Ridge, Irvine, California - P1 T30 | ecosystem: Environmental > Terrestrial > Plant litter > Unclassified | place: USA: California...
GTTAATGTCTTTTTGTAGTCACTAGCTTTAGCGCAGCGTGTCCTAAAGGCTTGCAAACTAGAGGTGAATCCCTTGGTGCTGAGGGCGCGCAGCTTTTATCGATCATTTGTGGTGATAGCGAGATGTTCTTTGTTCTTTCTCTTGCCACCGCATGTCAAGACGCCTCTCAGTACAGCGCTCGCTCTCGTGCTTGTTTGTGGCGGCTGATGATCGAGGGGATTTACTGTATGACACACGCGTTACATGAAACGTGATATCCAGGCGGCTGAAAAGCTAATTGCTCGAATCTTCGACGATGACGCACGCCGCCAAATGCGGCTAGCGCGATCACGGGAACCGCGTTTTGATCGTCGTCACCTGTGCTTCCATGCTTCAACCTCCGCATTCCGTCTGCAACCCAGCCCTTCACAACGACGTGTTTATAGCGAGCATTCACTACTCTATCGCTTTATCTAGGAAATGCTCACCTCACTCGCAAATAGCCCCCGTGGAAGCAGTACGCGGTAGAGTTACACGACGGACTCACGCGTGTTGTGCACGCACCATGATTCTCACGACCTCACGCTCACAACGTCGTACAACTCTGTTAAGACTCTCTCACTAAAATACTCATCAAACTCACGACCCGCTCACGACCCGCTCGCGACCCGCCCGAAGGTCAAGTAAACCCTCGACCTTCTTGCAACGCTTGCCCGCGGCTCACCATCGCCACTTTGTTCATCACCTGGCACCTAAACGCAAAGCTCAACTCTTCTAGCCGAGCATGGATTTCTCATCCAACGCCTTTCGTAGTATACCTTCGCGAGTATCTGAAGACACGATGTCGCACGCGAACCTTGTCATGTCCTGTCAGTGGGGCTGGACACGTACTCAGTCCGATGGAACAAGCGCGCCTGCGCCTCCAGCAGCTGCCTCCGTCTTACAGCCGACTACCAGTCCTACATTCAACAACGTACGATTGAAGCGCTTCGCACCTTGCCAAGGTCGCCTGTATCACCAATTGACATGCTCCCACCGCGTGCGTAGCGATATGGTGGAGGATTGCGGAGCGACCTGCGTCGAGCCACTTGGCACCTGTGGGCTCGCATTCCTTTGTCAAGAGTGCCTCCAGGCCGAGGCGAGCCAAATCTGGGAAGACCGCCAAGCTCAACACAACGCAGGCTACCCCCAAATGGACCAGATGACGAAGGAGCTCTACGACCAGTGGTATCAGGAGCACCGACAGCTCGAAGCAGACTATGCGCGCGACCGCAAAGTATACGAACTGGACCTGAAGTCAAAGACGCGACCAAGCAACATATGTTCTTCAGTTGAAGTAAGCAAGGAGGAGTCAGATTTCGCAATGGAGCTTGACTCGCTATCACTCTCGCTGTCTACGAGCATTACCTCCGAGCAACAGCCTCAGCAAGCCGCTCGGATTCGCATCACATTACCTAATGATGCATCAGAGCAGCTTCATTGGAACCTCAACGGTCTGACTCTCGACCGCGGTTCCTGCGGCATCGAGTATGCAACCCCGCCGTCGCCCAATCACGTGCCAGCGATGCGGCACATCCCCGAAGAGGAGCTGTGGGGCAGGCCTCAAGGCTAAGCCACGGTTGCTGCGCCTTCGACACTTCTAGGAATGATTTGGATATATCAACACCATGGCCAGTGATCCACTCCGTGTAAAAAAATTGTTGTAGTACTTAGCGAGGCATAGTCGGGAGTTCTTGGTGTTTGGAGGCGGTTGGGTTTGGCCTCCGCACATTCTGCAACACCTTGCAGGCTTTTGACCCGCGTGTTTTTGACCTGGTTTTTGTATCCGTCAGGTATGTATGAATATCATATTGATTCTCATGACTTCTATCACGTCTTTCGTTCCTCATGTTCTCTTGACCACAATATCAAATGGCGGGTATCTCAACTCCACACCGTCTTTTTCCTCAATGAGCACAACCTTGCTTAGTGGCCATCCCCTCGTGTCCTTGTAGCCATCATAATCGAACCAGTCGCATGTGGCCAAATCAGGATAGGTGAGCCTCCAGACCTGTGCTCCTTCGCCGAACTCAGCGTTCTCAGCCACTCCCTCTGCAGGCTCTAGCATGACGCCTCGTTCAGTGGAAAAGTATATTGGCCCTGTATCACCCACCCAGCTCAATCGATCTAGTGCTTCGAGAGCACTACTGCCGTTCACCACCAGTTCCCGGAGATACAAGATATGATCCTCAAGCTCAATCCTGGCAAATGTGGTGTTCGTGGTTGCGCTGGTCGCAGCAACGTCTGTGAGTAGTCCAGTATCTTCTCCGGCCGTATACATCCCACCAAATCGCTCCGCCATTCTATTCGCCGCCGCGTCCGCAAACGCAGGCGCGAGTATGCCATGCACAAGATCGCGTATGGAAACCGGCACAATGCCTGCATACCCTTCGAGTCCTGACTGCTGTGCCAGTACCACGATGCCGTATCCCAGATTTGGTATAACGTCGATCCAAGATGACCACCGGCCCCCATTACCGGATTTGCCGAAAGCGCTATACGTCTTGGTCGAGTCAAGGGATGCGTTAGCGCTGCTGTTGAGCTCTAGGAGCTGGATCTCCCATCCGGGTCCGGTCTGCTGTATCCCATCGGGCAATATTGCCACAGGCTTGAGGGCGTCACGACGCTGGTAAGCTGTGATCAAGTCAGGAGTTGGCGAGAGCCAGAACCCGTACAGGTACTTGGCTAGATCATTGGCAGAGCTCCACATTCCTGCTGCGGGATTGTAGCCCTCCCCGATAAGCAGGTCGGCCCAGTTGTCGCCACCTGGAATGCTTATAAAGGGTTCTAGATCTTGTGGTACAGTGTTGAAAAAGCTGTGCGTCATGTTCAGCGGACCCAGAAGTTGTCGAGCAACGAGCTGACTCCACGACAGGTCCGACCCAGTAACGTTGTTGTAGTAGGTTGCGACGGCGCTTCCGAGGAGCGAGATACCGATGTTTGAATACCCGGCTCTTTGACCAGGAGGAAACATCAGAGGTTCTCTCGCTGCGGCTTCGATCACGTCTTCGGCACTCGCATCTGCCCAACCCGCGCCGACCGTGTCAAGATCGGCTTTTCCCGTGTTCAGAATCACGTTCAGGCTGGTGCTGTAGCTCTCGCGAGTGAAGCCTGCAGTATGACTTGCGAGCATGCGCAAAGTCATCTCACTGCCGCCGTCATTCCAATCTTTTTCCCGAAGTGTGAAATCTGGCAATAACAGTCGGACAGCAGTATCTAACGATATACTAGAACATTGAGGTAGGTTTGCAACGACCAATGCCATAGCCATGGCGAAGTTCTTGGAGACGGACATTACCCTCATAATGGAGTCGCTTGTAACGACATTATCGACGGCGGTATCCGGAGCCGTCTCATTGAACTTGAGGCTACCATTGTTGAAAGCATACGCGATGCCAGGTGTTGAGGCGTGAACCTGCAGATGGCTGTCAACGCAATAATTGGTACAACTGACTTTCGGGCACCTACCACTGCGAAGCTGAGCCCATCACGGGTAGTGTTAAAGTAGAGAGCAGAAAGGTTCCTTCCAAGTTCCTCGAAGGCTGCAATGACAGAAGGGTGCTTTAATATTGCAGCGTCTGCAAAGATGCTCTCCGGGTAGTCCGGGATACAGGCGGGCTCGACAGCTATGACAAAGAGACTCGCAAGTAGGAGAGCACTTCTTCCGATGAAAGACTTCATCGTGATCCAAAGCTTTTATCGTAACAAAATGTCGATTAGCAGATACGAGTGGAAGTTGCGGTCTACTTATCTTACGCGTACAGGTCACACAGATAACGGCGCAATGGTATCAATGTGTTACTAGAGAGCAGATAAGATCAACGGCTTGTTTGCACCTTGGGAGATCGACGCACCTGCCACGAACAGCTTAATGTTGCATGGCGCCAGTTTACTCTTGGCCAAACATAAAAGCCAAAGCTTGGTGGTTCAAGTACGCTCTTACAGATTTAGTACGCTCTCACATATTTGGTACGCATTACGCGTACTTCGGAACACTCATGCACCTCCTCGCTTTAGTCCTTAGATGAAATTGCGTAATCAATTATTGGGTACTGGGAGTCGCCAGTATTAAAACTAGGATGAGGGAGTCGTTCTAGTCGCACCCCTGCTGCACCCCACTCTCCCGCATCCCTTCCGACCTTCGGCTGCCATCTTCCTGGCACAAAGTTCCACTGCGGCTTGGCAAAGGCTCGATTATTGTCCTCCCGTTGTACTCAACTGGATACGTAATTGTACAGCCCGAATATCGTTAATACTGCCTGGAACCGAGATAGGTAGTCGCGAAGGCTATCGAGGATTCCCGTCTGCCCAAATCAAGCCTTCGTGATCTCAAATTTCCAACCCGTCAAGCCGGACGAGAACTTGGATCCGACAGCTTGACCGATCATGGCACCTCCTAGCCTCTTCACTTCAGCCTCCACTAGCTGTGCCAAGGTACCCTCACTCCACCTAGATTTTGGCCTCCTGTAGCGGACGCCTACCACGAGCCTATCGAGTCTGAAGCCAATGTACTCCAAGCTCGATAGATCGATCTGGATGTCGCCCTTTGTGTGGCCGAAGTCGATCCCAAAGGCAACGTACAACACTCGCTCGCCGTTTTGCTCGCCAAGTCCGTTGTCGAACTTGTGCAGTATAGGAAGGGTCATTGGCCAGCCCTGATAAACTTGAACAACCGACTTAGAGTACTCCTTGGGGTCAATCCACGGGACGATCTTGGTGCCATTGGCTACCGAATCTAGCTCCCACTCCACTTCCAAAGCGGCTCCAGTATGGAATCCTGAGTTACTCAGGAAGATCCGAGTCGTGAAATAGCTTGCCGGTATCCTGGCCGTCCAGTCTATGTTTCGGAAGTATTGATCTAAAGCTTCGTGAAGGAAGGCCCGGCTGACAAGCATGCACGGCGGTATACGCGAGGCGGTTGTCCAACCTGGGCCCTTCTTCCTATAATCAGCCGTGATATCGATATGGGGAGAACGTCGGCTCGGTGGCGCTCGGTACAGCTGCGGAGTCACGGGCCACACCTCATCGTATATGGCGTCACGGAGCTCGCGTGGAAGGCTGAAGAAGCGGAAAGGTTGGCGCGGCTGAGCCTTGGTCACTGTTCCGACCATGGTGACCTCGTGAGGGATGTGCGAATATATCCGAAGTGCGCCGTCGCCATGGAAATGATTGAAATACCCGGCGTCTCTTCGGCGTATGGCTGTCGGCTTTATGTTAGCTAGGGCTCATCAGATCGTCTGTGTGAGAAGGACATTGCACTCAACAGTGCGCGTGGAGCAGTTGTACTCCCTTTGTCTACCCACGTACGCGAAGTGTGATAACACGCGCTACCTACGCTGTGGACTGGGGATACGACTTCTGGCATAGTTGATCTGTTGAGGAAGCCGCTTGCTTCTACGGGTGAGAAGTCGAGTAGAAAAGTTGAACAGGTAGTCATGAAATAAGTAAGGAGGTGCGAAAGCTTTTGCGTGTGCGGGTCGGGGTAAATGTCGGCCTGGGAGCACGTGGGGTTTATTCACGTGACTGCCCGGGTGATAGATAAGTAGCTGGAGAGAGCTAAAGACTTGGCAGATCCAGCCACTCACTTCGTGTCTCAGGGTCTTGTGAATCCAGACAGAACCGAGGATTAGCTACTGACAATGTTTGACCCTGGCGAGCCATCAATCGCATGCTCCTCCACGCCCCAGGTAAATCGACCAGTTCCAGCTAGCCGACCACTAACATGTGGCATGTTTTTCGGGCCAATGCTCCGTACTTCTTCAACCAAAGGCATGGTTACCGCGCACAAAGCCTTGTCTTTCAAACAAGCTCCCCAGGCCAGACTCTTACTTGCAAAGACCCCGATCCATGATGCTGCGCGCGGTCCTGTACGGCTTGCGACGAAAACGGTATCATGAGGCGGAATTGATGCATTCTCCGGGGCTGCGCTGTTCGCTCTGTTTTCTGCGCTCGCCGGGTGTGGTATGTCAAGCCTGACTTGACCGCCACTGGGGCTGATACTACGCTTTGAGATGTGCGCTCTCACACCAGCATGCTGCACACTCGTCTTGACGAATTTGATGCGGCCGGTACGACTCAGGTACTCATTCCCATCGAGTATTCCTTCACGCGAGAAGGTATATGCGCCGTGTTTCAGTGCACCCAGTGTGACGGAGTCGAAGCTGGAATAAATGCCTAAGACTTTGCCGGGCTCAGTAGTACTTTTGTCAGGCTCGAACTCCAGAACATAAAGATCGAGAGTCGGCTCATTAAGTGGTAATTGTGACGCGGTCTGCTTTCGAAGACGGTTGCGAGGCTTTTCGGATACGGTGCGTACTGCTTGCGGCTTGGGCGATTTGAGAAGCTTGCTGGTACTGGCTCGACCAGCGACGTTGGGTGCACTTTGCGATCGTCGTCCCCTCTTTTGCTCTACTCTTTCCTCGTACTTGGACTTTGCATACCGACAGATGCTACCTAGTTCTCCATTCGATTCGTGACCCATTGTGAAGCTGGTTCACCTGATGGCGCTATCAGAAGAATTTTCGACGCCGTTCGAGAGGAGCGAGTGTACGTAGTAGATGAAAAGTGAAGAAGAAACGGATAGGTTGCGCGGTCGACTACAAGTCGAGGAGGTGATGTGTTTCAGCGTGCGTCATCCGAGCTCCGCCACATCCTACCACACTAAATTGCACTTGTCCTAAAAAGCAGCAAACCTTGAAAGTCTTTCACATTCGCAACGCACAACAACAAGCATTTGAAACGATTGCGCAGGCCAAATGATGATGCTTAAATGTTTGGCGATGGGCCAGCTCGATTTCTGTGCCCAAGAAGCCGACATGCCATTGGTATGGAACTGTGTCTAATTACTGATCACATGGGGCACACTAAAGAAACATCGAACACGACAACGATGTTGATGAGATTTCTCACAAGACGATGAATAGATATCCAACGAGTAGAGGAGATGATATTGGTTCGTGCTAGGTCTCAAAATAGTATGGTGACGGCCAAAGGCGCTAATTTCAAGCCTGGAAAGACCCGGACAAAGTGTAAGTCCGCTACTCCCACGGACAATTTGAAAGTCCCACAACGCAACGAACTTAGGCTACGCCCGCCTACGAAGGTTGAGCGCCGGAGGCATGGTACGTGAATGAGCTACCCCAGACTTCTCCACTTGGCATGGGGTGGTACATTGACTGAGCACAGGAGGACTCCAAGGACTTTCATCCTATTGCATGTGAGTCTTGCAGGAACAAGAAGACCAAGGTGAGCATTCATATTCGAGATCTTTCCTGAGATCTTTGCGTAACGACCCCTAGTGCGACCGCGACCTCCCAATATGCACTCAGTGCATGTCTTCGAAAGCAATTTGTCGCTATCCGCCAATGAACAAAAGGTAAGTAAACGTTTGAGGTCAGATGCAAGTCAGTGCGTTTGTTAACGGTATACAAGAGGCATACCTTCAGGCTACCTATCATACCTCGAGCAGCGACTGCTGGATACTGAAATCGTTGTCCTCGAGCTACTCTCCTGCTTCTACAACTCGCAGACTGCAATACAGCCGCAACGCCTTCTAGAGAAGGACCGTCAAATCTTGGCGAATTATATCCACAAGCAGCCAAAATCAGCTAAGATCAATGAATGGAAGAGTTTCCCACTCACTACAGACGAAGAGAGGCATGAATGGTGGTCACAAAGGTGTCAGCTGATGTCTCCCGCTGAAGGATCGCAATCAATAGATGCAGTGGAGGTCATGACGCCGCAAGACGATTGGGTAGACGCGTCCTTCGAAGATTTACTTCCTGATACGACTGTACAGCCAGCACAAACGGCATCGTGTATGCCGGCTCAGCCAGTCTGGCCGTCGTCGTCAAACATCACAACCTCCGCGACTCAACACCCAGGGTCTGCGGCTGCCATGCCTGGGCCGTCGCTTTTGAGCGCAGAGCGGCTTCGAAAGTACTTTTAGTAGGCTTGAATTCTAAGTAGTGTAATAAACTTGATCGTGCAGTTTCCCTACCGGTTTTGCGACCGATATGTGCATGGCTGAGCTGACGATCCAGTCTCATTGGGTTTCTGATGGCGATTCTAGGGGCGCCTGCCTTTCGCGAATGCGTTAGCGCAAGAATTCACACTGCTTGAAAGTCGCATTGATCGTATGTCCTAAGAATACCAAGGTCCAAACATGTTGTGTAAGGGTTCGATCATGTTATGCTGTCGAACATTGCAAGCTCGTTTTGGCGGCCTCGGTTGATCCAAGACGCCACCTAATTTTGGAGTCACGCCGACGCCAACGAATCGTGCTTCGACCCAAATTTCATCACCTAGACGTCGCAGTTATCGTCAACGCCCGCGACAACATTGAGCCATGCAATTGCGAGCGTCGCGCAATGTTGATGGTACATTTTGACCCTGATACGGCGCGTTATGCCTGAATCCAATGTGACGCCCAGCAAGCGTCGCGATCGCGACCAAAACAATGACACGGATGCGTCCACCTCGGCCGACGAATTAGCAGGAGCCAGAAAAAGGAGAGCATTTCTTCAAACCATGGGCCAACAGCTTCGCGAGTTTGGCGTTGATGGTACAAGTCCTCAAGATCCTACCCGGACCACGTTTGGCACCAGTCCTGGGGCGCCTCGACCTCCATCACGTTCCGCCAATGTAGGAACCAACCAAATGTCAGCGCATGTCATTGAGACTCCCGAGAGCGATGCTGCACCAGGCGAAGACGATCGACTACCTGCAGGTGCTGCGAAGAGCGCCTCGAAATGGCTCTGGAGAGCAACTGAGGTACTCCCTTCGCCGATCACGGGCCCGGCTACACTTCTCTTCGACGACCTACTTGATTGGAGCCAAAGCTACTTCGACCATTGGCACCCCGGATTTCCATTCTTACACGCGCCTTCGTTGGTCGACTATATGCGTCAAATTGCGCAGGCTGGGCTACAGCTGCCCGCGCAATCCCCATCGACTGCTCTACAGCACGTTATACTACGCGCAGTAATGTCAATATCGATCGCTGATCGGCGGCAGATGGACTCCAATTGCAGGCCTGTACCGTCAACACTTGTCTTCAGCTCTTTCAACGATGCTATTAACAGCGTTCAGCTGGTTCTCACGGAAGAAAGCTCAATCCTGTCACTTCAAGCTCTGGTTGCTGTACAGCTATTTCTGATCACCATGCACCGCTACAATGCAGCGTCGCGCTTGGAAGGCCTCGCGGTCCGTGTTGCCTTTCAACTTGGGTTATACCGTTGTCCGCTGCGTACGGGGACAGCACCTGTCAAAGAAGCCGAGCTGCGCAAAAGACTATTTTGGTCGATCTATTGTATAGACAGATACATCAGTATTCGTCTGGGTACGCCCTTAGCCATCCGGTCCGACGAGATGGATGTTTGCTTTCCGCATGATGAGCGCCATGGTGGAACTAGTGATGGTGACACAAGTAGGCACTAAGCTCAAATTCAGAATCATTCGAGCTGATTAGATCCGTGCAGCACTTGACGACCGACTGAGTCTTCTGGAGTTCTTGGCTCGCCATGCCAGTATTAGAGGCGCAATTATGGAAACACGGAACAAGTCGGCTTTACGGGCTGACTACAACGAAGGAGATGAAGTTATGGAAGTCGATGCAGAGCACACTAGATGGTGGAACACCGTCGATGAATACCTATCCGCGGACGAAGGGACACGCAACATCATTAAGGCACATCAAGTCACGTTGATTGTGCTGCGCTTCGAATCCGTACTAGCTCTTCACCGTTCTGTGCTAGCTACGTCGAAGAAAAACTCGGCCTACAATGCTGCGCTACAGAGATGTATTTCGGCGTCAAGATCCGTGATCAACACCTTGCACAAAGCTATCAAAGGCGGTTTCGGCGCCTTTGACGGTTCGCCCGGGCAGCATGGTTATGAGAGCACACCGCTGGTGTGGCCATCTTTTACTTGGGCCGTATGGATGAGTGTCTTCATCGTCGTCTTCGCCGCTTCCGAGGGCCAAGTTGCGCGTGACACTGCGTTTCGATTGGCGGATCGAAGCGTTCAAATTTTGCAACATCTAGCACTCCGTGGAACGAGCTGGCCTGAAGCGTGCATCATTGCGGTACAAAACCTGACTACGCGACTCAGAGAAGGGTCATCGCGACGCTCTACAGCTGCACCAGGAGGACCAAGAAGTGATGCAACAAGTCATCTTGTAGGGACTGCGCATCGACGTCAATGTTCTGCATACGATCAGTTGCACCGCAATGGCCAAAGGCGGCGATCGGGAAGCGTTACGCCAATGGGTGCTATGGGACCACCAGGTGCATCCCAAAATTCTTTCAGCGCTGCACAGTTCCCGTTCCAGGGCTCCCACATTTCGACTGGAATCGATGGAAACAGTATCTCGAATGAGTTTGTGCCCTTGAATGGAGGGTTCAATTCTGTAAACAGCTACCTCGGCGGCGCAGGCACCTTCCTTGGAATCGCACAGCAGTCGTCCGATAATCCCATTCCAAACGACGAAATTATGCACTTATTTGATGGCGAAGACATGGGGCTTTGGCTCAGCGAAAGCATGGGGCAAGCAGGAGAGTTGTCATTTCAAGATGGTTTTCATTGATATCAATTGAGAACAAACACCATAAACCCTAGCAAACAAGTCTAACCTGACTTCGGCGCGACGATCTTGCCAAGCGATGCTGACTTGAATGCGGCATGTATTTCCTGCTCGGCGCCGTCTTGTAGTGGCAGGAGACCACTTCTCACTGTCGCATGCTCCAAGATGCCACGTGCCACCAGACCGTGCTTGAGAGCGACGGTGCCCTCCATGTGCGATCCTCGATGGTACACGTTCCTCGTTACTGGAAGAAGTCTGTCGTGTACTGCTCGTGCGCGTGGGTAATCATGTGCCTTGCCGGCCTCGATCATCTCTAGGAGCGGTTCTGGCGCGATGTTGCCATATCCTACGAGCATGCCATCCACATCAAAGCAAGTGTGCAGCAGATACTCGTCGTGGCATGTCAGGATAGTAAGGTCAGGGTTCTCTCGCTTGATGATGGGGATCTCGACGTCCCAGCGGCGCATGTTCCGTACTCCGTTCTTCATGGCGATGACTCCCGGCTGTGCGGCGATCTCCAATAGTGTTTCAAGGTTGTAGGTTGCCTTTGTATTGTCTGGATATTGGAAAAGGATTAGAGGAAGTCCGGACTTCTCATACACCTTCGCGTATCGGTCTTGCGGAGCACCTGGCTGGTACCCAAATCGAAGCCAACCGTGAGATGGGTACAGAAGTCCTGCTTGCGCGCCAGCAGCTTTGGCTCGTTGGGCCTCGAGGGCGGCAACTTCGGTACCTTCCGTGGTGATACCAGCGATGATAGGGATTTTGTTGTCGACAGACTTGACAAAAGCTCTGATGACGTCGAGTTGCTCTTCCTGTGTAAGGAAAGTACCCTCTCCAGCGTGGCCAAGAACTACCAGGCCCTTAACACCAGGAATGCTGCCGAGCCATGAACCAAGGCGTTGGATGGCAGCGTAGTCAACAGACCCGTCTCGGTTGAAAGGTGTGACCGGAGCGGGTACAAGGCCGGCGAGATCGATCTTGGGTGCTCGCTTTACTTCAGGCATGGAACCCATTGTGATGATATGGTTGGTTGTTGAGTTTGTGGTGAGGGACAAGATGCAGGTATTGATTTGATGCTGTCTTGTCTTTGTTCGCGAAAGCAGCCTGTGTTATATGCGTCCAGCCCAGTACTGCTGCTCGCTATACATGTTCACGGCAATATTCCAACAAATGTCTCCGGCCATTTCGCGCTCGTAGCCTTCATCGCACGCACTTTCTCAACACCGCGCATTTCATTCTACACGGCACTTCTGATTCGTCGGGAAGTTCGTTCTGGGCCAGCGGACTTTGTGCAAGTCCGACTAGCAAGGTTCCATCCCCACAGCCGGGCGACCCGCTAGCGATCACCTGCCAATGACCAACTTCTTCAATCGAACGGCCCGATTATGCTCCAGACACCCGGGCTTTTTCTTCGAGGAAGTTCCAGCTCATCGCCGTCTCTTCGCGCACATGGCATATCGTCCGACCCGCACATATTCTTCTGGGGTATGGAGAAAGTCCGGGGAGAACGCCATGTCTGGGGAACGTTCGTCCAGCTTCCATATATGAGTCGTGACGATGCCAGGACTTGAGACGCATCCATTACCGCTGAGTCTTAGCTACCCTACACACTTTCGAAATGGCTACCAAAGGTACTCACGACGCTGACCCGGAAAAGAATTCTGCGTCTCAGATCGACGATGTTGCGTCTTCCGAAAGAGACTTCAAAGTAGACGAGTCCGTGGAAGGCGCCGACTACACGGGTGCAGTCGCAAAGAGCGACCCAGCAGAGATAGCGCTTGTTCGCAAACTAGACTACCGCATCATGCCGTCTCTGTTCTGCATGTATTTCTTGTAAGTAGCCCGCTCACCTCGTCCTCACAATACAAAACAGGCTCTGACAATGTCCAGGAACAAGCTTGACCAAAATGCCATAGCGAACGCTCGACTGAACGATCTCGAGAAAGACCTCGGTCTCAAGGGCTCTCAGTACAATACATGCATCTCCATCCTCTACGTCGGCTATCTATTCGCCCAGATCCCATCAAACATGATTTTGAGCTCGAAGAAAGTACGGCCTTCGCTGTACATGGCTATATGTATGATGGTTTGGGGCGTCGTCGCCACCTTGACTGCCCTTGTCAAGAACTACAAGGGGCTCGTCGTCGTCCGCTTCTTCCTTGGATTCGTTGAAGCGCCCTTCTACCCAGGCGCTCTTTACATCCTCTCGCTCTTCTACACGCGCAAAGAAATTGCTACGAGAGTCTCGATTCTCTACGCTGGCAACATCTTTGCTGTGGCTTTCGCCGGTCTCATTGCGGCTGCAACGTTTGCAACACTAGACGACAAGCACGGCATACATGGGTGGCAATGGCTCTTCATTATAGAGGGTGCGTATCGTTATTCATCTTATCTTCGTAGATGCTGATACTCAGAATAGGTGTTGTGACCGTTGGTGTTGCCGTTATCTGCATCTTCTTACTTCCTGACACGCCACTTACAACCCGATGGTTGACGCCCGAGCAACGTCAACTGGCTCATGATCGAATTCAGCGGGATACCGTCGGACTGTCAGAGAGCAAGGGTGCACGAGCCGGCTTCATGCAAGCCCTTCGAGACCCTAGACTATATTTGCTCGTATTCATGCAGAATATGCATTTGAGTGCTACATCGTTCAACCAGGTACGTGACTTTCTTCACGGATACTCCAAGCAGCCTTACTGACTTGCCATCTAGTTTTTCCCCACCGTCGTCAAGTCCCTGGGCTTTGAAACGACCATCACCCTTGTTCTCACCGCACCACCAACTCTTGTCGCCGGAGCCGTCGGCATTTTCGTTGGGATCTCGTCAGGCAAATACAACGACCGAACATGGCATATAACTGTAATGATGGGCATCGCAGCTGTTGGTTTCGCCATCAGCGCGATCACACTCAACGTCGCCGCACGCTACATCTCCTGCTTCCTCTTCGCGTCCGGCGTGTACTCAGTCAACTCTGTCATCTTGGGCTGGGTGTCCGGCACGCTCGGTCAAACAGCCGAGAAGAAGGCGGTGTCGCTTTCCATCGTCAATGTTGTGTCGATGGCCAGTTTCATTTACACGCCGTACCTGTATCAAAAGGACGATGGGCCAAAGTATGTCATTGCGATGAGCAGCAATGCGTCATTCTCGGTTGCATGTATTGCTGCAGCTTGGGCACTGAGAATTTGGCTGCAGACGACGAACCGGAGGATGAGACGCGAGGGGGTAAACGTGTTCTATGCTTACTGAGCTGCGATGCCGCACTTGTGGGCATACATGCTTAGGCTCTGTACATAGTCATGTCTCTTCGCACAATTTCTTTTAGTCTTACTGCACAAATGACAACGACTATCGAATGCCTTTTCGTCGCCGAACTGAAAAGTTGAGAGCACCCCTAGTGACTATTGAGCAGACTTCCAAGCATAGATTGTTGATCTCAACGTGATCATGCGATAGCCTCTCTGTGCTAGATCCAGATCGTAATCACTGTCCTAAAACAACCGTAATGCATGCGCTTTTCAGTCGCTATACGTAAAGAATAACAATTCCTTCAAAGGAGCCCAGACATGTACCATGTCCAGCGTGTCAACAACCCAACTTTCTCAAAAGCCAGCATCTCTACACTTTCTCACACATCAAACGTAAAAAAGTCCTTTCTCGGTCCATCGATCTCAAGTTCTCGGAAGGAAGAAACACCATGCACCAAGAGTAGTAATCTTTTGAACCCACGTAGAAATTGAGAAAGTCTCCAGGGAGGGAGGAAAGCAGGCAAAGTGCCGAAGACTATGTTCCTGATAGACACGTTATTTGAAAGACATGCGCATAGTTGCCAGCAGTTCTCGTAGCTTCAACGGCGCAACAACGAGTCTCTCTATCAGACACTTGAGTGAACGTTTGTGGGGCAAGCACATAGAAAGACACAATTACATTTTCGAATTGCCAAAGGCCAGAGAACATGACCTCTCCAACAACAAGATTCCGAAGGACGCGGATTTCGAAAGCGGACATGTTCAGGTAGATGTGTTCATTCTGGTAAAGGAAGAGCAGAGGCGGACTCCATAACGTCGTGGCGATTTTTTTTTGGAAGAACGGAAAGTGATGTGGTGATGGAGAGGAGACTGGAAGGAATTGTGAGGATGTATATAGACAGGACAAGTACGAAGTCGGAGCATATTCTGGAACGAGCGGTGACTCGAAATCAATGACTTTCAAGTAAAGGTAAAATTCCATTCTCAAAACCGCGCTTGGTGCAAAACATGTCCGCATACCAAAATCACTACCCCACAAAACCCAGCCCTATCCCAAATCAAGCCGAAGCCCACACGCAACTCCCTAAACTCCCAATCCAATCCCCAATCCCATCTTAAAACCAATAACTCCCCCCACTCCTACTAACCTCAAACACACACCCCAAACCCTTCCCACCCCTCCCCATCTCCTCCTCCCCCTCCACCAACTCCTTCAATATCTGATCGCCCACCAGCGGCCCATCACTACACGTATCCTTGACATGTATAATGACGACCTTGACGCCCTTGAGCGGGGCATCAAACGCCGCAGCCAGCAGCGCGCGATTATGATCCGCGGACACGGTCGAGAGACCAAGTGTAGCTGGGGCCGTGGGCGCATGTTGGAGGGATGTAGGTGTGGGTGTATGTGTCCCAGACGTCATATGTTCGTCGTCCGTACTCCCCATGCCCGTCGGCGTGTCCACCCCCTTGGCCACCACAACCGTCTTCTTCCTGTCTTTCTCACCCACCCCATCCAAACTCAGTCCCACCCTCTTCCTCTTCCGCCCCTTGCGCTCCTCCTTCTCGCGCTCATACTCCTTCTTACTCTCCCTGACCATCTCGCCCAGCGTTTGTAATTCCGCTAACAAGTGCCGCGGCGCAAGGTGTCCGAATAGCACAGCGTCGCCTTGCGCGTTGGTGTAGGACACTTCGATGAATATGCCGGTTAGGATGCCAGCTGCGATTTTGGGCGCGGCTTCGGCCCAGATGGTTGCTGTGCGGGGGGAGAGCGAGAGCGAGTCGGGCTCTACGTCGCCGAAAATGAGGACCTCGCGTTTGGGCGTTGTGGGTGTGGATTCTGTGCGGATGAAGTACGCGGTGGAATCGACGGTGCAGTGATCTGGGATCGCGATGGCGCTGGGTCGTCGACCGGGCGTGGGTAATGGTGTGCCTGGGGCGCTCTGCGTGGGGAGGGAGAAACTGAGCGAGCGGCCTTCGTCTGCGTGTGCAGTGGCAGAGTGTTGGAGGCCTGGTGTCTCGGGCAAATTCGCATTCGAGCCGCGGTGCATGTGTCCTGGGCCACGCATACAATGGCCATGACTGACTTTGAACCCCTTGACTCCCAGCCCGTCGCATACTTCGATAAAGCCTCGTCCGCTGCCTTCACCGAGCGCAATGTTACCGCCTTCCGCGAGGCGCTGGAAAGTTACTAGGCCGACGCCGCCTTCTTCGTCTGTGAGGTTCGGCCAGATGATGTTGTTGAAGATGTGTGTTTTGATGGCGTCAACGGTGAAGGGGAGGGCTGCGAGTCGCTTTGGTCGAGATGTGTTGTGGAATGCAGCCGTGTTGATGACGAAGCCTGATACGTGGTCGATGTGCGGATGCGTGATGAGGTATGTCGAGATGTGCTCTCGAACGACATGTAGCGCATTCGCTCGAGCACTGGCATGCGGAAACGGTAGTCCAGCAAAAGCGCCCTCCTTGAGCGTCGTAATAGTCATGGGCACTTCTCTCTCTGAACACGGCGTGCCAATCTCATCCGACTCGTCGTCTGAAAGTGAGACATTGACAGTTCCCGGCGACGGCGTCTCCGCAGGTTCTCCATTCCCATTCTCATCTCCATTGCGCGGTTTCGGCGGTTGATGTAGCCTCGCGTCTGGATCCGACACAAGCGGGAAGTCGTTCTCGAGTATGCGGGTAATCGCAGCAAGACCAGATCCAGCATCTACGGCGATGACGGAGTTCTTGGACCAATTTGTCGCAGTCGAGCGCACGAGGAAGCCGGTTACGTTGTCCTCGCTGGGTCCACCGCCTGAGCCCAGGCATATGACCTGTATCGCAGGCTCATGCGAATGTCCAGAGCTCCGCCGGACTTCTCGCCCGTCATCCTTCATGCCCGCTGTTCCTTCTGCCAGATCTGCAGTTTGTCTCAGTCTCTTTGCGCCTGTCTCAGCCACCAGCGTAGATCCTTCTCTTCAAGTATATACTCTTGATCTTGCTTGCTTCGCGGCACGTTTGTCTTTTAACCACGTTTCCCTCCTTCGGCGCAAACCACACACCAAATAGCGTTGTACAATTCGCACACACGGGACCGAACCCGTTCCACAGCGTGGGATCCACCAACAAGCTGACAGTGACCTTCCTGCGCGTACCTAATAGCTAGTGACGCTGCCTCTGACCCTGACCTGAGGCTACGCGCGGAACTCTCCTACTCTTACTCACACAGTCGCGTGATCACACTGACAGAGAAGAATGCGCCCAAATGTCTCTGTGCCGTTCGACGCGCATGCGCTCGGATCCGTGTTGCGGTCCACTTCTTGATCGCCGTATAAATCACCGAGGAATCAGAATGTAATGCGCAGCAGCCACAAAGCTTCAACTGCACATCAAGTGGCCCAAAAAGAAGCTGAAGTGAAGAAATGCGCAAGTGCAAGTGCAGACGTTGAAAGAAAGTCCCTACTTTGTCCGCTCGCATCCAGGCTGTGAACAGCGCAAGGGAAAGAACAACGCCGGCTGAACGAATCGGCCAATCAGCGCCGTCACCTGCAGGCGCCACAACGCGCCCCGCCCACATTGAGCCTCGAGGGAATGTGTCGCTTGGCCGAGACCTGGGGCGTGTGTTTTCGCACGTGATGTGTGGAATGAGGCGGACTAAGATCATGCACGCTGCATGTCACACCCTGCACGGTGGATGTGCTTTGCGGGGTACTGCATGCACGCTGCATCACGTAACAAGGCGTCAAAGGAAAGTTGGTGAACAGCAACAGCGTGGATATCTTGTAGCATTTTTGAGCCTCTATATCCGGGCAGTGGCAGAGATCGCTAGTCTACCAAATTGCTCGCTCGTTCTGTTCGTGACAGACACACATCCTCATACCCATGTCGTTAATCATCCGCATCATAACCGAACCAAACCCGTCCCTACGTCGAAGAGAAGAAGCATCTACTTGAACACCTTGCCGTCAGCCCACTGGAGCTCCTTGCCGCCCTCAACAATGGGCTTGTCCCACGACCACTGGTCGTTGACGAACTCCTTGTCCTCGGCCTTGGTGGGATCGAGCTTGGTGAACTCGTAGCTCTCGTAGTCGGGGGCGACGTCGAAAGCGGGGAGGGCATCCTGTCCGCGGACGAGGAAAGCGCCCTTGATGACGGAGGCGTTGGACTCGCCGAAGACTGACGTGCAGCCAAAGAGGTACTTGCGGCTGCCCTCCAGACGAGCGAAGAAACCACCTAGAGGAGTTAGCTCATGTTACAATAGGAAGATAGCAGTACACACCAATCAGGTTGGAGGTCATGAATGTGAGGGTCAGCTCGTCGTTGTACTTGTAGTCGACCTTGTACAGCGAGTACTCCTCGAAGTTGACGTTCTCCCAGAACCAGGGAAGGGCAACCTCGCGGGTCTCCTCGTTGGAGTATTTGCGCTTCCAGTCGTCCAGGACGAATGTGGCGCGGGGCAGAGCCTCGAGAGGGTGCTTGGCCTTGGGTGGCGCTGGCGCATCCTCCTCCTCCTCGGCCTGCTCCTCCTTGGGCTTGGGGGCGGCCTTGGGCGTCTCCTTCTTCTTCTCACCGCCCTCCTTCTTTGGTGCAACGTTCTTGATGGCCTCGGCGATGAACTCGAGCTTGCCAGCGACGGCGGTGTAGCTGGCCTGGTTGTATACCGTCTCGTACCACCGGGTGACGTTGGGGTTGGCGTCGCGCCACTGCTTGTCGAAGAAGTACTGGAAGCCGCGGGCGAGGATGCTGGCGCAGAACAAATCGGCCAGAGTCAGGCGCTCACCGACAAGGTATGTGTGGGTCAGGAAGTGCTCCTCGAGGACGTGGACGGCCTTGAGGGCTTGCTTCTGTGAGTCGTCGACGTTCTTCTTGTTGTATGGGTCGCGGCCGATGATGGGGCGGAACCAGCCGCCGAGGGGCGTGAGCACCTCAGTGTTGGCGTACGACATCCATCGCAGGATGGTGGCGTAGTCCTGCTTGGTCTTGCCGAGGAGGCTGGTCTTCTCGTTCTGCGAGGCCACTGTGTGTATAGTTTTAGTGTGAGTCACTTCCCAAATTGACGTAGTTGAACAGAAGTCGTAGTAGTAAATCAGAGTACAGAGTTCTCAACAATAGTTTTCAGACAGGGATAACTGAATGATAAAATATCTCATCACATTACACGCGCACAAGCAGGCAAGGCGGGGCACTTACGGTAGACAGCGATGGCAATGCACTCGGAGAGCACGAAGCCGTCGGCGCCCTCAAAGGTGGGCACCTTTCCGAGCTTGTTGAGCTTGAGGTACTCAGTGGAGACGCCCTTGGCCGGCTCGGTGTCGACAAACTCGACCTCGAGGCCGTTCTCCTTTGCGACGGCGAGCAGGCACGTCGTGCGCGGGTTACCCTGGTGGACAGTCAGAATGTGCTCGCATAGTGCTGGCCGTGGAATTGTAGACGTACCGCGTAGCTGTAGAGTTTTCCGAAAGACATGATTGCTGGCTTAACCGTGAATGAAGTTGGCAATCAAAGTGTTTAGGTGTGGAAGAAGGAGAGGAAGAAAAAGGACAAAGTTTGTTTGGGAGCGAGGTGGGGTGAGGCCGCTGCCCAATGAAGATTTTCGCAAATTAGTTTGCCCGAGCGCAGGCTTGGCACGCAAGCTGTAGCATCCGTGCAGCAACGTGCATCGCGGAGTCCCTTCACTGCACAATTCACTTCATTCGGGCTTACTGGAGGAGACATGGCCAGCAGGGAGCTCTCACGAAGCGTGTGGAGGACGTTCGAGTGCCTGGGAAGCAGAACTAGACCTCAATGCCAGCGGGCACTACGGCGAACCCCGATATCACGGTCACGATGCATCTCAACCACCGCCGCACGCCATGCAGAAATCGCAGAAGAGACGCAGGAGCCCTTCCAAGCAGCATCGCCGTTTGAGTTCGGCGATGAAGACGGCGAAGGCGGAAAGAAGGGCGAAAAGAACATCCTCCGCACTCTACGCGTAGTACCCGCATCGCCCTCCTACTTCAGCGCAAAGCCCACCTTCACCGACGACTTCCTCTCGCTGTCCGCCCTCCTCCGCAAAGTCGCGACCCTCCCCACCATCCCCACCGCCGAAGCGCCCAAGGTAGCCTGGAAGACAATCGACCAGTACCGCATCATGACCAACGAGCCCGTCAAGACGCAGCGCTACCACAAGATGCTGCACATCCTGCGCCGCCTCAACTGCATCCACCCGTCGCTCATGCCCGACGAGGTCCTGCAAGCCATGCTGCGCTACAAGAAGCCGCACCAGCCCGGCGACGTGCAGCCCAAGCCCGGCGTCATCGACGAACTCGGGCGCTCCAAGGGCGTCGGGCGCCGGAAAACGTCATCGGCAGTGGCGTGGCTGGTGGATGGCGAGGGCGAGGCGCTGGTCAATGGAAAGTCGCTCTCGCAATTCTTTGGGCGCCTGCACCACCGCGAGAGCGCCATCTGGGCACTGAAAGCGACACACAGGCTGGACAAGTACAATGTGTTTGCGCTCGTCAAGGGCGGCGGTTTGACGGGCCAGGCGGAGGCATTGACTCTGGCGGTCGCAAAGGCGTTGCTGGTCCACGAGCCGGCGCTGAAACCTGCCCTGCGTCGAGGTACGTTGACCCCTTCCTTCCCTCCCGTTCCCGCTGCAGTACATCAACGCGGTCTATTTGCATGATGTTCCATGCGAGCAGCACACCACGTGCGCTTCACATCAGTTTCAACCCGATTCCCGCATTCTGCACGCGGCCTGCCCTGCATAACCGAACTATAACGCTGACTGCATTATAGCTGGCTGCGTGACTCGCGATCCGCGCAAGGTGGAGAGGAAGAAGCCTGGTCATGTCAAGGCGCGCAAGATGCCGACCTGGGTCAAGCGATGAGGGGTTGCTCTTTTGTACATATTCTGTATATCACATACTGTTCAACAGCGTTACTTTCTGTACGTCCACGCTATAGGGCTGACGATGGGCAGCTTTGTGCTGCGAAGTCTTCTGCTGTTGTGCATGCAGATGTCGTGTGCTGTTGCGCAAGAAGATGTCGTGCGGCAGACATCGCATATTGTCCATTGCTGACAGGTATCAAAAGCAAACACCTGTTCAGTGTTCGGTTTCAAAGCTGTCCAGGGATGGTGCTCCACAGCCAATGATTGTGTAAGGTGTCTGTGAAATTGATGGCTTGCTGGTTTTCCTTTCTAATGCCTCGGCAGCATTGTATCATGAGGAGCAGGGCTGTAGATTTGATTGCAGATGTGTTCAGCTCATTGCATCAATCTCCAGCAGCTGTCGACCTCAGCAACTTCGTGCTGAAGGTTTGCAGATGAGTCTTTTGACCGGACAAACGTCTACTCGCATTGACATGAGTAATGCCGTTGTCAGTCCTCATGGATATGGGCACCCTTGCCTGTGGAGTCAGGTCCATGGCAACGATAGATCTCGCCGACTCGCCGAGCATCGTTTTCGCATTGACCGCACGGCGATTCATTGAATCGAGAGTCAAGTGGTTTGCAGAACAGCCAGAGACCTGGTCGTGATCAATCTTATCGATAGTCCCGCCGGGTTCCAAGAAGGCTAAAATCGCAAAGACGGTGCAACCCTTTCATCAAGTTGCTGCACGGAAGAAGTGTGAAGTGCCTTGCTCAAGTGCCTTATCCAAGCAGGCCAATCGCGTGTTTTTCATGATTGACTTCAATTGCGGAAGCGGCCTCAACGGCTAAAGCATAATCTCTCGTGAGCGTGAAAGGTGAAAAGGTGACCTTGCTCGAAGCAGTAAGGCCGCCGTTCAAAGATCTCATCTTGAGATTGAGCAACCGGACCCCTGCAGATCTGCCCTACCACAATCGCGAAATGAGACAACGAGTCGTGAAGCGCCGGGAATGATGCAGTAGCCCATTATTGAAAACGAAATGGTGGCTGCGCACTCTGCAAAGTTAAAACTGTTTTCGAAGGAAATGAAACCTTCTCGAAGCGTGTTCCCTCTCATCAAAAGGCTGTCGTGATGTGAGAGCTTTGGCCCCGGGACGATCAGTGATCGTCTACTAGATCGAATGACGCATTCTCGTCTCGTTTGTTAAGTGGACTGCTTGCAGTTTCATGACGCGCGATGCTACTAGTGCTCTTCGAGAAGTTTGCATTTCGAGCAAGGACCCTAGTAGGCACGTGACTGTGTAATTCATGCTGCCGAGAGGCACGCACGATGCGGTACAGCCCAAACAGAGGTCCTGAAGTTGATGTCTGGACATGTCACTAAAGTTTGTAGTGGCTGGTGTGTCGCAGGAGTGAGCTTGGACGTGTGCTTAGTGCCTGGAAGATGACGGGAGCTGTGCGAGCCAATCGGTCGGAGCTCCGGGTGGTCTGCTCATCGTGAATTCGCAGAGAAAACGACTCGTAGACTTCTGTAAAGTCGCGTGTTTGAGGATTTGTTTACTACGTCAGGCCGCGTGCGGATGTACGCCTCGATTAGAGTTGTGAGGCGGGATCTGCACAGCGAGGCTGTGTGAGTGGAGAGCGATCGCCCGCGATGGCACCCCTGCGACTGAGCGGGATCTTGCATCGAGAGAAAGGCCTGATCGAGCTGTCGATACCGAACTCTGCCCCTGACTCCCTGGGCTCCAAAACATGACCCAGTGCTGCGCCAAGACGCTGCCAGACGGCAACAGTGAGGCCTCCAGAGGCGAGGACGGGCATGAAGCTCTTGAGGTTCGAGGTTGTTTGATGATTTGGCAGCGGGCAAACGAATCAGCGACTCCGGCGTGTGAGTGCCGAACAACGTGGTGATGAAACATAGCCGGGACCCTGCCACTGATCATTGAATGGGCCATGCAGTTTCGGCCCCTTTCGTGTTCAGCTGGAGGGGGTCTGTGGTATTCGATATTATTGACGAATGCAGAACGAACGCTCCTGCCAAATGTTACGGGTTGCTATTTCCCGCCAAGCCTGGCTGGGGAAAGCAAAGCAAAGGAGTGCAGGGCGACGTCCGGCCGACTGTGGAGTGGAGCCGCACACGGCGGAATCGCCGGCGAGATGCTCTGCTTTTTCCAGATGTTTCTGGTTGGCATCACGCACATGACGATGATGTGCCTGCCCGTAGTCTCAGAGGCGCGCAAACGACAGCAGTCCGGCTCCCATCCGACCGCCAGACGCGACCATCCCCTGCAGAAATGGCTGCCAGACTGGCATCTGTAGATCCACAGGCCGATCTTGTAACCATGCGTACCAGGGTATTCTTAGCCCCGCCATGGCTTGACACGCTCGCATTCGGAGACTTCAGGTACTGTCATCCAAACTCCCAGCCCAAGGCTCTCACTCGTCAGCTGCCGCCCGCCTGGCGTGAGCCACACCCACTCTTTACAGATGCCTAGGCTAGTCGAAAAAATACCCCGGCTCAGGTATTTACAAACTGCTCGCCGGCGTGTGGCGCGTGGGCGAGTTCCTTCTTCCCACACTCTGCCCAATGCTCTCCCAATGTGGCTCTCTTGCGCCCTCACTTCCCCCTCCCGTCACCTCTCACCTGCCCCAGCCGGCTTGCACATCCCCCACCATACCCATCCTTCGCCCAGAGCTCTTCCGAGTTGCAGCCCTGGATATTGCCGCCCGCCGCCGTTAGTTGAGCTCCTCGTCCGCTGGTCGTGGTGACGCTTGCTGCACGTTCCTTGCCATTTCTTTAAAGCCCGTTCATTCCTCTTGCTGTGGGCCTGCGCGGAGGCTTACCAATTTGCTCGTTTCGCACTTTTCGTCTGGCCTCGGACCGAACGCTTCACTTCGATCCAGCGTTGCGCTCGTCGACCAGTGCGCAAGCCCTACGACAATCGTAAATAGACCATTGTTCGTTTGGGCCGTTAAGCTGCCGGAACGTTGAGCTGTTTGAGACTACCTCTTAGTTTGGCCTCCTCTTCGTCCGACTCGCTGCCGTGTCGAGCTGTGTGCAAGGTTGAACCCTTCAAACATCTCACGCACGTTATTCGCCTCACCACCAGCTGCTTTTGCACCCAGGGTTCTCCACGCGTGCTACTGTCGGACCATTTCCTGTCATTTAGTGGCTACGTGTCTACCAAGCTGGTCCACTGCCAGCACGTGTTTCTCCAACATTTCCACATCGGGCGGTCGCATTTCCGGATTCTTCTTCGTTGCAAGCAGAACGAGGATACCCTGGATACCTCACACGCGTCAGAAGATTCGCGCAAGCTTCGGCTCTGTCGCCTTGGGCTCCATCGATCGCGGTGCTGGCAACGCGCTAAGGCTGTGTTTATATCCATCTGCGGAGCCTCGAGTATTCTCGGCCATCAGTTTGGACGTCACATTCACCCTCACCAAATTTTCGGAACTCTGTCCAGCACCGTACCTCAGACCTGCCATCCCAATCAGCGCAGCTCTTGCACAGAGGGACCCCACCACGCCGTCCCAACGTCATCGCTCCACCAGGATTCAACCGCCCTTGAACAGCTTTACCGATACCGATTCTCAAACTGGCCAACTACGCGACTCCTCCAGTGTCGCCCTTGGGGTATCGGGCTCTTGAACCACCCTTCGACCTGCAGTTCAAGGGACTGAGTGGGATGGACAGTCGGCCACGGCCCTCAGGTTACGCGAGCCAGCAAGGCACGCTCCTTCCACCACAAGCTTCATACCCCGTGGTAAGCGCATCCGATCGGTTTAGGCAGGCGCCCTTGACAGCACCTGCCCCACCCACCTCTGCGCCAGGCGGCCGCGCCAGCTCATCGTATGGTTACGCTTACGGGGAAGGCTCGCAGTTTGGATCGTCCATCCAGCCCTCGAACGTCTCGTACGGCGCCCAAGACTACGGCAGTCAGCAACAGTCGCCGCAACAACGCACACCGCAACAGTACTCACCCTACGGCAACAATGTCATGTACGGCGTAGCTAGTGCGCAAGGTCCGACGTCAGGATCTTCGCAGTATGAGCCTGTGGAACAGTATCAGCAAAACAGGGACTCGGCTATACAAGTCCTGAGCACCGGCTTTGGGGTCGCACAACCGCAATACTACGAGAGCGGCCCTACGAGTGCGCCTGCCTCTGCTCTTGCACCCCAGAGCGTTCCTTCACAGTACCCCTCTTTGGGATATACGACCCCACAAGCCCAAGTCGGACGAGAGTCGCTTACGCCAGCTTATTCCGCCGCAGGCATGTCAGATCCACACCAATCGACAGCCCAGGCAGGCTACTCACAGGGCTCGTACAGCGATCAGCAGAGCACTGGAAACGAGTTCGACGACTTCTACAACAGATACCAGACGGAGCTCAAGCGAACTTTCGAGCACGTGCGGGACGGCCGTCTCAGCGAAGCGGCGCAAGGGCTGTCCATGCTCTCTGACTGGGTGCTGCACTACGCGGAGACTTTGGGTGAGTTTGCCCAGCGGCGCAATGTGGAACGAGCAGCTGAATTGACTACAGGCTTAGTTCGCGACGACGAGCACCACTACACGCAGCGCCTCAAGCTGTGGGAAGAGTTCAACACTTGCTGGCTTGCGACCTTACAAAAGCAGAAGGCTTCGTTGCAGGAAATGGTCAACACGCGCCAGTCACCACAACCGCCCAAGACCTTGATCGACTACGATACTCTCGAAAAGATGGGTTCGCAACTCGTCAAGCATTGCGACAACATGGAGAAGCACGGTCTGGTAGACTACCAGATGGGCGTGTGGGAAGAGGAGATCATAGCGAGTCAGTTCCATCCTCTGGTCTCGACTGTGACGACTGGCTAACGAACACACAGTGTTGACCTCGTGTCTCGATCTCCTAGAAGAAGTCGGCGCTGGCTCTTCGGCACAACGTCCCTCATCCACAGCGCGCAGGCGATGATGACCCCTCCTTCACGACCACGAACCTTTTTGTGGCGGTTCTTAGTGACGCCACTTAAGACGCCGTCGTCATCCACACGCATTTCTCCCGCGCGAGGCTGGCTTCGGTTCCGGAAAGGTGTGCTTGCGCACGCCCGAGCACTATCAGACTTCTACAGCAGCTACCTCTTCCGCAAACGTATAAAATTCTTTCTGTATATGTATCGCATAGGCGCTTCCGTGCTTCCGTTTCTTTCTTTTATGTTCCATAGATGGCAGTAGGCGTCATTTTTGATCCGCCGATCATCTGTCGAGCATTCTGCATACGGCATTTCCTATCTCACTTTGTCACATTCCTATGCGCACTTTTGTTCGGGTGGCTGCATCGCGTCGTTTTCTTCTTTGGTCGACTTAATGCTAGGGTGGGAATAAGAGAAGGAACATGATCTACGATCATCGCCTTCATGCCACGACGATGCGCATTTGTGGACGGCGACTGGGGATACGAGCATGAAGCATCGAGGCGCACACTTGGCCAAGTTCATGGTTACTTTTTCGGTCGAGAGCAGTGGTGCGGGGTGTGTACCAATGCGGGCGTTGGTAACTCACTTTCATATAAACGACAATGAACGGCGATATGGCTGGACGAACGGTATGATGGGACCGATGCATGGATAGGCTTATGGAATTCACCGGAAGACCCTTGTTTACGGGGGAAGTCCGGTGATGATGGACGACACGTAGCAGGAAAGCTGGGATTCAATTGTCGATCAACTCGACCTTGAGGTGGGCGCTGGCCATGTCTGCTATTGAAACTGCGACTTTGATCAAGTTTGGAAGCTGGGAATGGTGCTGTAGTGTTATTGGGCTGATGTTGGGCAGCATTGTAGCATATTGTCGATTAGTAACACCAAGAAAAACTTACCCACTCTACCACAACTTCCTTGGAAGCGACAGCTAGAATTCTCTGCGCCCATGCCCGCCCAAAGTGTAGTGTCGTTGTGTCACTGTCATGGCTCCTTCCTACCCTAGACATGACACCCTGGTACACGAATCCTTCTCGCCTCATTATTTCACTCCATCAGCACTGAACAGCCGCACATACTGACAGCGCCTTCTATCAGCCCAGACATGGTTACATTCTTTTGCTCGTGTCATGGCGTCAAACCAGCACACACAGGCCATGAATCGATGTTTCGGCGTCGGCACACGCGCGAGTCAGAAGCAGTTCAGGGCTTGAACAAGCAAATGCAGAACCACAAGGCGCAGGGGCCACACGTATATTTTGGAACCGGATCGACACATGCGGGCTCCCCGTGACGCCTCCTGGCTCATCACATCGCAGTGCGCTGTGGGGCGTCATCGCCTATGCCGGCAGCTGGATGTGGATGGCGATCATACAGATGGTGGAATCGTGCATCTGCTGTTTGCTGGAACAAGTACCCGGGCGCATTGTCTACAAAAATACCATGTAGTTTGCGGACTCGAGTCGTGTTTTCTCAATGCTTTTTCTCAATAGTAAAGCTACTGCTGGCGTGCGCCCGTACCTTTGGAGACTTGACTACTGCTAATTACAGGTGCATATTTTGCTTGTGGCGTGCCCGAGTCATCTACAGCTCAATAAGTGGCCGCCACTTACAGACTTCCTGCAGTGGCACAACATCCACCAATAATCGCGTACACAAAGTCCCTGTCCAAGGGAGACGAGCGATCTTTCGTCTCCGGATGGTTGGGTGCTTGAGTCGCAACCCCACTGCACTGCATTAACAGCATGTAGCTGACCGCGACATGTCGCAATCGACGCGCATGTCTTTGGCTGCTGGTCATGAGATACTCAGTAGCCACTGCATATTGCTCAATCCGAGCTAGAGGATGCAGACACACATTGATGCGCTACCAGCTCAACGGCATAACACACGTCTAGCCGACAGATTGCGCAACGTTGACATGCAAGGACTCGACTGTTCGCTCAAATGCCCTCCCAGTCTCATATCTCGCATGAATCAACAAAACATGGGATCCATTCAAAGCAGTCCTTCTCCCGCTCTTCTCGAAAGCCGTCATTATTCAGGAACAGCATGAACGCCATGTTTCGTCGATCATGGCCAGTGCAAGGGAATGTGTGACCCTGCGCCCTCTCACCTGTCACCTGCAATTACCCTTTCTCGCTACCACAGCAGATTGCGTCGTCGCACTCGGCCATGCAGCTGGGGCTATGGAGCATGCTGAATGGCTTGTGCGTGAGGACACGGAAACACTGGGGGCTTCAGCTGGACAGCACGACATGCTGCTTGCGCCTACGATATTTGACTGAGGTCAAAAGTGCGTCGCACATGTGGTTACTGCATGGCCGCCGGACGTTACCGTAGTCTGACATGCGACACCTTTTGCGACCGTATAGCTGGGCACATATGCATGGCAGCCACCGATTGTTCCCGTGTCGTACCGGGCATGTTTCGACAACGATCGCACCGCATCGTTGTAATCATGGACCTGACGATAGATGAGTGTAGAGCTGCAACTCTGGCGCTCCACAGAAGAAGCGTCGTAAGTAATACTTCTCCCTGCGCTTCATTGCTAACAGTACAGATCATGCTGCGCGAGCTGAAGAGTAAATGGTCACGAAGCGACTCGTGGGATTCATGCGGCATCTATATTGCGCATCAGCAAAGCATCCACAAAGTTCAGATAGTAAAACGCGATATGTGTATGCTCCATCAGTAGGAAATGATCATTCAATGAGACTGCGTCTCTCCGATCCGTCTTGAAACTTGTTTTTGGTACAGGATTCATCACTCGAGCGAGAGGAAAAGAAGTGGGAGGAACTTACACAGGTACAGCAGTTTGATAAGTCTCAATGTCGCAATTTTCTTTCTTGCGATTGCGCAGCCGCTTTGCGCAATAACGCGTTGCAGGATGTCTTGATGGTTGAGTGAGTGCAAAGCGCAGTGGAAGAGGCCTTTCCACTGACCCACCGATAGCGGGGCTTGGCAGGGGACTAAGGAGCACATGACGTACTCGTGATGAACCGACATATGAACTACACAGTACATTCTCACAGAGAACATGTTCCATTTGGGTCTTCAATCGATACTATGCCAAGAAAAAAGTAGCAACGAGTACTAGCAAAGTCCTTCCTGCTTGTCAAGTTCGATCCTCGACTTTCCCAAGGCGAACATCGACGAGCTTATTCTCATACCCGGGTCGTCTCTGTCATTTGCGAGCTTCAGCGCGTTAGCGATGAAAGCAGTATCGCTACAATCAGCTACTCACAAGCATATCGAGCGCCCAGATGTCACCGGACGTAGGTGCCCTTTTGACCTGAATGGGGAACCATCGAGTGTATCGGTCGAAATAATCAAACGCCCATATAGCTCTATCGAGCTCGATATCGCCCCGAATACATGCCTACATTTTCAGCATGCCTCCTATCAGGAATTACGGTCTTGCTTACCCCAGCCGCGTAGTAAAGGAATGCGGCGATATAGATAGGTAGCACATCTGGACTATCTCCCGCGGCCATTTTGCCATCGAACTCGCTGACAGCTTGGAAGAACTTCGCGTTGGCGTCCCGGTCGTAGCGGTCGTACGCTTCTAGATACGCGTCGCGGGCACTTTTTGAGAGTTTCGGGTTCATCAGCGCATCTGCAATGCCGCATACATATCTAGTGTCTCGGACTAGTGAATTCTGACCCAAGTCAGCAGTGTTACTCTCTTTTGTACGTGAGGAATCATCGTACATTCTCGGCCAATTGCTTCGACATGCGAAAGAGCTCGGAAAAGGTGCGGCCGAATAATGTCGTGACGCGATGCCATCCGGATCCACCTCTCGAGAAAGCTTTGTGGTTGCCCCAAAGTCGGTCTAGTCGATGGTCTAATTGCCTTTCAAAAGCGTTTGGGATGAAGTGACGCCATGGCTGCATGTTTAGGAGGCAGGAACTCATCATGTGTTGGGCATCGCCATCTGCATTCCAGACATTCGATGACAATGCGTTTACTGTTGGAGGAGTGATTTGGTCATACGCTCCGTCCGTCTTATAGCTACTTTGAATGATTGGGAGTTCGACCACGTTGCTTGCTCTTACGTCGGCCCATGCCTCGACATTATGGCAAGGTTGATAAGCAGCATGCGAAAGTTCGTAGACGTCCGAGAACCTATCGTCTTTGTTGAAGACGCCAGAGAGTTTTTGTGATTCTTGAATGTCTTGTGTGTGCGGGCTTGCAAGAGATCTGTCGGAAGATGAGCTGGAATTGACCTTATCTTTGACGAATGCGCTATCTGATCTTTGACTATTGCTTCTCGAGCACTGCGCACTCATTGACGACTCGGGCTCTCCCGGGCTTGACAAAGCGGACGTGTGGGTAAGCGAAGATGCAGCCAGGTGAGCGTATCGCAAGGCACTTCGCTGCGCACGCTGGGACGGTCGGCCTGGATCGCATTCATGTTTCAATTCACCACAACGTTTACAATTCGACAACCCGGGTATGCGTTCGCACTACAGACCAGTCAGTTCAGAAGATAAGATGTTACGTAACATTCGACGTCGTACCTTCTTCCGGTCCTGAACACAGCGACGACATCTGCGGAATGCGAGAAGACTTCGGGGACCCTGGTGCACTGGGTTGATTGACATTGTTACGGTTGTGTGAAGTACTAAGGGTACAAGAAGCTTGACGTCGGGTCCAACGAGGCTGATAACATTGGCACGAGCCGAAGGATGCGGATTTCAGCCGCACATTTTTGATCCTGGTCGCTTGGTTTTCCCACCAGTCCCCACCGTGTGTATGTTTTCTACCTTTTACACCATGCACAGGGCGCGCATTACTCTGGAATAGCTTTTCTGCGCAGCGACAACACGAACAAAGTTGTAACGGCGCATCTTAGAGACTAGCAGATGCCGTTCAAGTGCAGCATATAGGTGCTTCTCCACTACTAGGAGCAAACCAGGGTCGAATCTTTACAGCACAGCACACGGCAGGTTTGTGCGGCTTTCGCTCTTTCACAATCCATCTCATCGCCGGCAGTATTTCCGGTAGATGTATTGCACGTCTGCACCAATAAAAAGAGCTTGTTTCTACGCGCATTGTACGATGTATCTAGCCGAGCCTTTCCATCTCCGCGTGCATAATCATCAGCACGCAAGCACTGTGAGCACTAAGATCTCAGCCCTATGGTCGTACATTCATTACATTTTATGATAAGTATGTAAGCAGTGGACGGGAATAGTTCACACTTAGATCAGTAATTTGATGTTCGTCGTTCACAGCTTCGAAGCACTGCATTCAACACCAAGACCTCTACATTTCTTCTAACCTACTACTTTCTTCACAGATGAATATTTGTCACACATTGCATAGCACAGGAATAATTTAAGAGGTCTCCTAAATCATGAACATGTCCTCCCGAGAAAGATTTCGTGTTCCTTCTCAATCCCTGCTCTGCGGCTGTTACGTTTGCAAATATGTTTCCCTCCCACACCCCAATCTTTCACATACGACCATAGGACGTTGAAACCTCAGCATCCCGTTTGCTCTGCTATAGATAAGCAACGTACCGGCGGATTAGTAGTCAGGTGGGTGACCACTGGCGAATACCCGCTGTTGTATGTTTTTGACCTTTTTGTTGATCCACGAGAGAGCATAGCTATTTTTGCATCGTTCTGGAGACATGCCATGTGGCAAAAGACTACAGTGTGACGTTGATTTAACTTGAAGTTGGATACAAAGTGTGTGGAGACGTGAAGACAAAGTCACTAACCCATCACCACTACCTACTACTTCTCCACGCTCTCTCCTTCGCCCTCATCCTACTTTATTTACGCCTCCTCGTTCAGCGCCACCACCTCCGCCTCCACCACCCCTGCATACGTACATCGCGCTTCGCCCTCTTATCCTTCACCGCGCCGTTCTTTTTATGCTTGCGCAACTTGGCCCGTCGAATGATCTTGGACGATGCTTGGGAGTGCTGGGGGTAGTGTGCGTTGGGCATGGTTTGTGTTTGTGGGTGAGATTGATTCGTGATCTGATCTGGATTGGAATTGCTGTGGGTTATTGTGTTTGGTGTTTAGTCCTCTGGACATTGCGGAGATGATGGTACGTTCATATATCATGCCGGAGGAGACGGTGTCTTAGACAGCATGAGACTTATTGAAGTGTCGCAAATTATCTTGAAGACACAGCGTTTCATAGCCTCACTTTCGTTAAGACATACACATTGTTGAACTTGTGGCAGGGCGTCTGCGCGCCGACACTTTGATATTAACACACTCTCTAAGACATTTAGTCCTCCGTACTCGCTGGCCCATAATCACCATCCTCCATATGTGGTAATCGGCGACGAAAAGCACATATGACAGAAAGCATAAATGCAAGCCTTCTACACCACTTCTTATCCTCTTCTCAAGCAGACACGAGGCGCCTAACATCGTTGCACCGCCGTTCTTGCCGCAAGGAAATGATCAAAGACCGACTCTCAATCCGCGCATCAGCCCTGGCAGCGAATCGAGGTCTAGTCATCAACGTCAGAAAAAGCTCATCAAGACCAGGACCAAGGAAAGGCAGGTGGTGTCCACTAACTCGCAGACCCAGAACCAGCCTCATCCGCATCCCTCATCCGATCACCTGCCTGCACTCTGCCCGTGAACCTCCCCGTCCCGCCCGGCAAGGCGCCGTCAAACTCCACAGCCCTCGCCTCCTCCGCATCCTCCCAACCAGTCTTCATGTTCCAGCCTGCATCCAGCGCAGCCAGCTCAGTGAGATCGACTTCCTGCACAATTTCACCAAGATGTGCCCACTTAGCGCTCAGCATCGCCGGCATTAGCGTACTGGATCGCTTGGAAAACATGGGGTTACGGAGCGCGGCAGTGATACCGTTGCCGTGCTCGATCGCGGCTTGGTCGAAGGTCGTGTGCGGAAGCTTAGCGTAGCCGCAAGAGATGAACTCGATTGAGCGCAGAGAGGTCTGGCGGTCCGGGTCGGCTTTCGAATGGTTGGAGTCGAAGTCTCCCAGATTCGTGCCGGGCGAGATCATGTCTATGATGCTCATCCAAGAGCCTTCGCGGGGTTGGTTCAAGAGCGCTTGAGGGTTTGCAGGCGGCGCGGCGTTTGGCTGCGCAGGTACAGCGGCTTGTTGTTGCATCGCTTGGACTTGGGTGGCCAGAGCAGTAACGGCTAGTTGGTTCGCGGCGATCTGAGGTTGAGTTTGTGCAACGGGCTGCACAGCATTCTGGACTGGCGGCACGACTGGCTGGGCTTGTTGCTGAGCCTGGGCCTGGGACTGTAATTGCTGAATCTGCTGTTGTAGCTGTGTTTGGATAGCTGCCATTTGATTTTGTGTCTGTGCGTTGGTGGCATTAGCTTGCAAGTGTTGCAATTGCGCCTGAAGTGACTGGACGAGCCACTGAAGCAACTGGTTGTTGTTGGGCAAAGCTTGCGCACCACCCTGGCCTGCAGCCTGCCCACCGAGGCCATTCAGTACATTGAACATGACATTTGCGCCCAGGAACCCGGCAGCGGGGGCGTTTAGAGCGTTTCCGTGTGCGGCAACCTGGTTGCCATTTCCAATCGGCCGCAAGACAGCTGTCAACGAAACCGAATCTAGAGTAAGATGCTGCAAATTCTTCGTGTCGTGTATTTTGACAAACTGCAGCAATGCACTGGGGTTGATCCAACAGTTCTTGAGCGTCAACCTCTCTACATGAGGGAACTGCAGCAGACTGGAACGAAGTCGCTCGGGGTTCATTTCAGTCGTCATGTCGGAAGCAAAGATAGCGGCGTTCTCCGTACGGGAACCCAATGGCATAATCGGGGCTGGCATGATGAGCTTGTTCCTCGCATAAAGTCCTTGTGCGTGCTCGCCACCCCCAATCCAGCCAAGCGTGAGATTTCGGATGCCAGGGCGGTCCACCACTTGGTTACTGAGTAGCTCACAAAACGGATCGAGACCAGTGATGGGGTTGATCCTCGACGTGTCGACAAAGCCGGCTTCGTCCTTTTGAACAGTCCTCCAACCCGGAATTACGAGAAGCGTAAGACTAGTCAGGTTTGGCAGCGCATTCCAGAAATCGGGTCGGTTCAGCGCCGATAAGTAACGGTCCGAGAGCCTGGATATGTTCAGAGTATGAACAGGTGTAAAGGTTGTAGGGTTATCGATAATCGAAAGCATGTATGAAGACATGAAAGCACGCTGGGCCCATTCAGTTTCGAGCAGCCACTCCTTTTGGGCTTTTGTGAGGTGGGCGGGAATTATTGGACTCATCATCTGCGCAGTATCGCTGGGTGGGACAGTGGAAGAGAACAGTATACCAGAGCCAGATGTTGCCGGAGTCAATACAAAACGATCAAGCACTTCTGGATCATCGAATGAGCTCGGAAGTGTTGTCTCGTTGGTGTCGTGGGGTGTTGTTTCGTGTATGATGTGCGAGTCCAGGTAAGGCATCTCTGGCTGATCGTCCGCAAGCATGCCATTCTCCTCGAGCTCAGATGGAGGGCGGAGTCCGTCTGCGCGGTACAGCGTCGCGAGTCTGATGTCTTGACCAGATTCCTGATGACGGCGTTCCATGTGGCTCCAGAGCTCTTGCTGGGCTTGTGCTCGTCGGTCAGGAACATCCTTCAACGTGCCAAATACCGCAGGAGGTCTCTGCAGGATCCGGGCACGTATGGATCGATCAGGCCCATTGAGCCATCCAAGACCGCTGTCGACGGATAAGGCTAGTTCTTTGATCCGGGTGAGCTCTGAAAATGCGATCTTCATCCGCGGCGTCTCGTCAGCGGCTGTCTCGAGCCCAGCTACAGCATCAAATCGACGATATTCCTCGAAAGGCCAATCATAGGCACCCCAAAAGCTTGTCTTCTTCTCAGTGAGCGCCTTCGCCGGCGGTTGCGAGAGTGAATCTTCGCTAACTTCGAAGCTCATACCGTATCTCAGGATATGTCTGCCGAAACCCCTAAAAACGTCCAGTCCATGGCCATTGTATACTTCGTCACCGTTGGAATTCTTCCAGGAGTAGCCTGGCTTTTCGAGCTTCGCACGGATTTTGCCCTTGAAGTCAGGCTTCTGCCCTTGTGCAAGCATGCCGTAGATTTCGGTATTAAAGGGCACTACAACCGTTTTGAAGATAACTTGTGAGATATGGTAGTTCAGCTCGTGGCTCACCATACGTAGCGACTTGATGTCATCGCGGTTCAGGTATCCAGCGATCAGCTCTACAAGCTCGACAGGCAGATCCCACTTCGGCCGGCCAGTGTGAGCGTCTGGGAGCTCCTCATAATCGCTTTCTTTCTGCTTGCCTTTATCTGCTTTCCTCTTCACCATCTTCTGCGGTCGCTGCTTGTATCTCGCATCCGAAAATGAATGCTTGTCCTTGTCAAGGAGATAATATCGGACGGGCAGCTTGGCCGCACTGCGACACTGTGGCCAGATGTCGTTGGCCTCGGCGTTGGGTATCGCATTGCGATAGAGCACGACTGCAACAGCGCCGCGTGATTTTAGAGTGCGCTGGAGGCCTGTCTCTGAGGCTTCGAATCGGTCTCGAGAACGCTTGTGAGCACCGCTCATGGAGCCGAAAGAGTGAGGCGAGGAAGAGTCAAGACCTGCATTTTGGAGCTCCTTCATCTTCATGATGCGTATTTCCGGGTCATCACCAGCATCATCCCAGCCTCCAGTGAACAGGTCGCCCGCAGCAAACGCCCGCCTGCGTATTGCCCGCCAGGCGTCTGGTCGGTCACTCTCGTCTTGTGAGAGAGAACGTTCTTCGCCCAGCATCTCCTGCTCTAGAGCCATGGCAAGGTCATATTCGTAAGAAGACGGGTCGGGCATGTTGTCGCGTCTGTAGCCGAAGCCGAATTGCTGGGTGGCAGCGTTTCCTCTGGGGGGCGAGGCTACTGGTCGGTCGCTGCTTCCACGGCGGCGATTTCGCATGAAGAGAGAGCGTCTGTTGCCTCTTCCTCGCCCAGACGGTTCTGCGGCTAGTCGTGATGCGGGTAGGAGGTCAATATTCGTGGTTGAGGCAGGCTGTTCGACGACCGTGGGCGCAAGGAGTGGTCGTGGTGCTTGCCTGCTATTGCCGACAACCGTTTGGCGAGGCGAAGCCCTTATGAAGGGGTTGTCGCGTGAGTTGTTGGCAGGCTCCGATTGCGGCAGCTGGCAGATGGAGTCAGTGAGCCTGCAACCGGTATCCTTCGTATGGGTGTACGTGTACGTGTTGGTAGGTGAAGAAGAGGTGGAATATACCTCGTTTCCAGTGTTTGCTGCTGGCGGCTCACTGTCGCTGGCATCGTCGCTCTCAGACGGCGGGTTGCGGTAAGAGCGAAGCACGCGTTGGCGCATCGCATAGCCGTTTGCATTGGCCTGCGCCGACCGCCTACTGCCCGCCATGATTGCTGAGATTTGATGCGACGTCGGTAACGCGTTACCAGGAACTTTCGGTGTATAGTCGGAGTCACAGTAATCAAGTGATCGCACGTGATTGATTGACAGCAGCAGCTTCTTGCGACATGTCCCCTGGGAGTGGAGATTGTGGGCGACAGAGTGAAGGTGAGGGTGAGAGTGAGTCGTGGTTGTGCATTCTTCACAAGCTCGAGCTTCGCAGCAGCCGCAGAACTCTATGAGGAAAGGCCCCACTGCGGGCCATGTCATCGCCCGCCGAACCATCCACCGTGCCACCCCAGATCTCCGCATCCTGCAGCCCTGCCGCCGCCACACTGCACTGCCACACATATGCAGTATTGTATCATGAACATTATTGCTGGGTTGCTTTTCAGAGCAGCCTGATTTATACAGAGTTCTATCGACTAGTCTCATACTCAACTTGATAAATGAAGTAACATGCTAATCCAGAACCAATACAACCCACACCTGCTGACAATACTCGACGAATCCTTAACTCCTCATGCGCAAGATTGATACCGCTAGTAATGATACTGTAAGTTAGTGGTTGTTTGCAGACGATAAACATGCGGGGCATCAGCACTAATCAGCCCCTGCATAGCTTGGGCTTTCACCACGTCCAATGTTCTATCCTTCACGACACAAATTCAAAAAAAAACACTGTCTAATCGTCCGACAGTCCGACCATCCGACATCCGACAAATTTGTTGTGGCTTCATCCTAGCAGAGTTTCGTTGATCAGGCAACTTCGCACCCCACTTTTGCTTCCTTAAAGAACACCAAACCTCAATCGCAATTCAACCCCAAAATCTCCAATTTCACAACACTTCCATCTCACCGATTTTGTCATGTCTCAACCAGGTTCCTTCCTCACCCTCCCCCGCGAGCTCCGCGACGAAATCCTCGGCTACCTTGTCCTCCCCCCCTTCGTCTACACCTCCAGTTCCAAGCCCAACACCGAGAACCTGCACCGCTCAAAGGTCGACGCGACCACCTACATCGACACGCGAATCTACCTGCCATCTCGAATCGCGCCAAACGTGCTAGGCGTATGCCGCCAGCTCCGCTCCGAGTGCCTCCAACACCACGCCCACACGCTCAAATCCAGCACCCAATCCTCCTTCCCGTCTCCATCGTCCCCCAAGCAAGACCAAGAAGCTGTTCCAACCAGTAATCTTCTCGCCCAACGCCTCGGCACCGAAAACGACGAAGCAGCCGAGCGCCTGAATGACCACTGCGTCCGCATCACCCTTGAGTGCCAGCGCGCCCAGCGCGGAAAATTCGGCTACTTTACTCCGGTGCGCGACTTGTTATCCCCACGCTTCCTCGCTTTCCTTCCTCTTATTTCCAGCGCTAAGAAGCTTCGCCTCGTAATCTGGCCCGGCTTCGACTGGTGGAATGGCGCGCGTCCACGCGCCATGAAATTCGTCAATGGGCGTTCGCGCATCGACGAAAGCAAAGTGTCTGACCAGCCTGATGCAGTGAGTTATGCGATTGGAAGAGTACTTGATATGCTGCCAGTTGTTGAAGAGGTTGAGGTTGATATCTTTGCGCATGTGGGCGCTATCTCGCGCTGGGATTTGGCGACTCCGCCGTGGGAGGGAATACAGTATTGGCTTGATGGGCCGGTTGCGAGGGAGGGGACCGTGGGGTTGAAGAGTGTGAAGAGGAGGTTGAAGACGGTTTGGGATGAGAAGAAGACGGAGGCGTTTTATGTGCAGAGTGAGATGAGGACTGGGGGCGGGAGGTGGCATGTCAAAAGGCGTGGGGATGTGAGGACGGTGAGTACTGTTGGAAGGGATGTAGAGATGATGACTTATGCTGACTTTGGTGTAGCCGACGGTGCTGGCGCTGGCAGACCCGGGAGAGTTGGACGGTGTTAATGAGGTTGTCGACGAGGAGTTTGAAAGGGCGCACTGAGGGGTCGTCGGGGGCCGAGTGGGACGGGTAAGAATATGTGATGGGTGCTTCAGAGGTAACGTGAACGTTCATGACACCATTTATAATGGACTGTGATCGTTGCTGTAGAGCCCAGTCTGCTAATACTGAATAGTATCAATTCTTCGTTGTACGTCCTACATCTTATCTCCTTCCAATTTGTCCAGATTGAAAGCCCGCCAACACCCTTGCTCTCCGGAATTCCAGCAGCCCTTTACCACTCCTCCATTTCATCCTCCGTCTGTTGCCACCAGTTCAAGATTTCCTCATTCTCAACGGACTCTCCAATCTCGAACTTCCACTTCGACTCTGCCAAGCTCTCCTGGTGCACTCTCAACATACTCTTCAGCCTATAACAATAGTCACTGATTGCCGCTCCCAGATTCCCAAAGTGTAGCGTAGGATCCAACTTGAGTCCCAACTTGAGACACAACGGATTGTCAACCTGCTCAAGATTGAGCGTGCTCATCTCTTTCCAAGTCTGCCGCAGATGGACGAGATCGCTGAGAACATACCGCCTGTAATGACTGCAGTCAATCACGATCTCGGCTTTGCGTGGCGCGACGTTGGGAGTTTTGCATTTGAGGAGGCTGTGCAGCTCGGTGTGAGAGTCGAAGTCGTACTCGTACAGCGGTGGATATTCACGCATGCGGAGCTTGCGTCGAACTGTCGATGCGCCCGCGATGCCACCTGCAGCACGCAGCTTCTGGATCTCGACATTGCAACACGCCCTGTACTCATTGTACTCTTCCCAGCTGGCTTTATGCTTAGCCGGCAAGACGTCCACGTCACTGCCGCCATCGCAGCTATCGAGAGTGTTAGAGGCGCACTTCAGTATAGTCCGCGTCCTGTCGCCGCCTAAGCTCTCCCAATGGACCCATAGTCGCAAAGTTGTGTTATGCATGAAGTTGTGCGCTTTGAGGTGAGCGGTAACTTCGTCGTTGATGACGCGGCATGTGAGGAGTGGTGCTGGGGCCGTGAACCGCTGCTTGAGAATTTGAAAGAGTTGCCTTTGCCGATCTGGACATGCTGAGTCTGCACTGTGGGAGCAGATCGCATACCAAGTGGCGTACATCTCGGGGTAAGTCTAGGAAACGGAAGGGTTGAGGCGCTGTGAGGATGGCGGTGGCCTCGGGCTGCGCGATAGGATCGATGGTCTTCATCGTGCTCGTCGTAGGGTCGCTAGGCAAGTGATCTGGTGCGTAAAGAGTGTGTGTGTCTGCGCGGATGAAAGAGATGGTGAAGTTTGCGAGATTGTGCCGCTGCAAGGTTTTGGGGCAAAGGCCCTAAATACGGGCGCTAGTACTGCTCAAAGCTGACCAAAGGTGAAGTGGGATTAGCGATGACCTTGGAGTGTTCAGAGAGGCATGGTTCGATAGGCCCAAGGCGAGATCATTATTTTGGCAGTTTGAGGTGAGTGCATTGTTTTACCTGTTTAAGGTGGATCAACGTGTTGACTTTTGCATCAGCAGAAAACCGATAGTAATTAAGATACTGCCAAGCAACGTGATCAACTTGATAGTGAGTGACATGAAGCAATCTGCATGGGGCAGGCTCGCGCGAAAAGAACTTTACTGAACGTGGCACCACCCCACATTTGGTCAACCAGGATGTAAGGTTCAACTACGAAGAGACGAGAAACACTGCCACTTTGGTAGATCCATGGCCAATCTTCAACATGGCCTCGATCCGACGCTCACTTTTGCCTGGACGTCGCTCCCAACCGGCCTTGGCCCTCGCCTTCTCATTCACCTCCACACTAACCTTGTTCTTTGTGGCAAGCAAGTCCTTGAAAATACAATGCGACTTATGGTACATCATCGCGTTTGCCAAGACACAGGAAGCAAATCTGCGTTGTACCCTAGGTTCAGATAAAGGCCAAGAGTTTGGTGATTGCAGTTTGAGTGTTAGCATCCATCGCATCGGTAGGCAAAGGGCCCACATTGCAGGCCAGCTCATTCCTGCAGTGGAATGTCAAAATAACCCTAGCTCGGCTTGACATATAGCTTAGCCACATGTCTTATGAGCACCTCCACGCCGAGCTCCTTCTCCACGCTCTTTTCGATTGTCATATCCTCCTCTACATTCATCTTCGTCAACGACACCACAAGTCCTGACTCGCTGGCCACTTCAGTTACGGACGTGTTCGCGCAATCTCCTACGCCATCGGCATTTCCAATCAATGGGACGTCGAATCCTGGCTGCGAATACTACGCTCGCAGCCAGGTTATTACTGTGGCTACTGCTCGCAGATCCGCTCTTACAAGCGCGGGGAGTCTTGTGGGGGAAGGCGTACAGCTGTGGAGAAGCTTGCATGAGTTATGGACCTCTGGACTATTGTGCGGAGGAGGCTGCGACCACCGAGACGAAGGCCAATTGCCCATTCTATGTAGCACTTCCAGAGTGAGGAAGTTGAGGAGCTCGTTCTCGAGGCTTTCGTATTTTGCACTCCTATCATTCTCCCACAACTTCATCAATGTCCAGAAATTGCACGTCAATCATCATATTGGCTCGAATAGGTCAGCAGCTGCTGAGAAACGTTTTCTTGTAGCTTTGCAGCATCATACATGAAAGAATGGTGACTAAATGGATCGAAGATTGTGATTACACTGGAAATTTTGAGCGTGTGATATGTACAAGATTTGATTACATTAAACATTCGTAAAATCTACGATTCGTACGCTACACCTCGGGGTATTTAACCTAAGCAAGCTGACCACGGACGGCGCCAGCAAGGAAGGTGGCAGTGTGAGAGTCGGTGAAGAAACCGCTGGGGTTGGCAACGATCTGCTTGACGTGGAAGCCCATACCAGTGTCGTTCATGGTTCCAGTAACGTTGATACCAGTGGTGAATGGGCCGGTCAAGCAGCCGTAGGAGACACGGCGCTCGTCAGGTCCCTTGGGGTTGGGGAGAGAAATGCGAGGTGGTCCAGCACGACCCTTTGCGCCTTCGTGAATGTGGGTAGCAGTCTTTGCGGGCGAAGAATAGTTGCCGGTCACACCGCTCAGGGTGATGTTCTATTCATCCAAATTAGTTATGTGCTGCACACATGTGACTGGGGGAACTAACGTAGCAGATTGTGTTCTCGGCGACGTTGATGCCGTACTTGAAGATGCCCTTTGCGCCGGGCTGACCGGGAGTTGAAACGCTGACGTTATTCACAACCTGTTCTGGGGTGGCCTTGACATAGTATTCAGAATCGAAGTAGAAGAGTTTCTCATCCTTCTTCCATGCATCGTCCTTCCACTTCTGCTCCCAATCCTGGTCACAGTCCTTCTTGTACTGGTCCTTATTGTAGGCGGGCTTGTGCTCAGTCTTGTGGGGAGCAGCGACCGCGACCGAGGCTACGGCGCTCAAAAGGAGTACTGGTGTAGTGAAGTGCATGTTGGCTGATGTGTTGTGTTTGGGATAAAAATCGGCGATTCTTAGCGAGTGAAACTGGGGTTTGATGCTGAAGATGATGTCCTTAGAGCGAGCAATCCGCCGTCTTTATACACTGCGCCGGATGCCCAGCGCGCTTCACAATAAGAATGCTCTTCTGGCGTGATTACGTCGGTGTACCGTCCAAGCCGCAGTATGTTCGGCAAGAACACTTGGTATTCCACGCCGGTATCTCGAGGCCTGCATCGTCAGCCATAGCCAAGCACAGCACACGCTTGCAAATGGTGCCTGCCTGGGGAAAACCATCGACACTCGCATGCTCTCTGTCCAATTGATGTGGATGTTTGCTTGGCATCACAGCTGTAAGCCTGGCCAGGAAGGTTGACGCACGTCCATAGACATTAGCTTGTGGATCCAACCAACCGGACATGCTCCAGCCGCACGATGAGGTGACTCTTTGGGGAAAGACGATGGAAATTGGCACTACAGTAGGGCCGCCGATGACGGAAGTTGCCCCTAGATTCCACTTGGTATACACTGAGCTTCGACGCATTCGTTAGTGATCGCTCCCAAGCTATCGCCTAGGAAGACCTAGACGGGTAGTCCACGATCCGATGGTGTAAACGCGTCTCAATCCAGCCTAGCGCTGTCCCAATACGGCATCACTCAACCTTCAAGTGGTGGCTGTGCTTACCGAAAAGTAAAAATGCAGGTCACCAGTAGTACCACGCACGAGTCAACAGTGGAGATTGGAAAGGCGGAGGAAGGAGATGTCGGGACGAGAGCGGAAAAGTCAACCAGAAACTGTAAGTAGCTCATGTCACTGCGGGGAAGCTCGTTAGGCCTCCACCGCTGGAGCGTCGAGCAGAAGGCGGTCGCATAAATTTGGTGCAGAATATGTTGAGTGCTGGCACTTACCAAGCTGTACTTTATCAGAAAGTCAGTTAGATTGTAGTTATGGTGATGGTGTACCGTGCATAAATCGAGACATGTCTTGGAGATGACGACATTTGCCAAGATAGCCATATTGTGGCCGCTATCATGATCAAGACGGGAGGGTCAAGAGCCGTGAGAGCCTCATGAAAGTCGGTAGCTTAGGTGCTATGTCGCCGACGTTCCTGTGCTTGGAAAGAGATCTAGGTCTTGGAAGGCATGCACTGATCTCCTCCCGTGGATCCGCCATCCTCCGCAGCTTGGCGAAGCTACTTGGCAAGCGGAATTTTGAAAAACAACGTACTTTCGCATTCTACGTCGGTGGCAAGCGGCGTGGCTTGGATTTTCAGACCAAGAACACTGGGGCATCCGCAACTTCCGTCCGAAGGATTATTGTTGCCTCTGACAGTTTTGCACTTGCGCTACGTATCTATGTACAGCTGAGCTTGATGATTCCTTTACAATACGAAAAGTACTCGGTACTCAGCGCTCGGCTACTAGTGAATCGAGTCTTTCCCCATTCATCATTCTTCATGATTTGAACCACGAGCCGTTGTTTGTATCATGAGTCAGGTTGTTCTGCACGGTCTTGCCAAACTTCAAGCTCCCGCTCTCAACGATGCCTCCAGCCACAGGTCGCTGCAGTCTGTTCTCACCAGCTTTCACGGTGAAGTTCGCAATCGGAATCTCCCATCCCTGGTATTTCCGGATATCGGGTATGCCTGTAGGTACAATCGAAGTCAGTGTATGTCTCACATGCAATTCGTACATGGGCTCTCTTACCAAAGAAGTTTGCGACGACCTCATCCTTGGTGAAGTGAAGCTCATAGTAGCCGCGATAATACAGGTCCTGCCAATGCATCTCCGAGTTCGAAGACTGGATGATGCTGGAGTAGTTGTTTGCATTGGCGAGTGTGATGTTTTGCCCAAATGGGCATGGCGATGAGACCGCGGAACCAGCAAATTCCACTCCGATACTGCCCTTGCCTGTAGCAGAGTCGTACTCTTTTTCGTCTAGCCAGACGAGATCAGAGACCCAAGACGCATGGCTGTCTCCAGCAAGGAATATGTTGTTTTCAATGTTGTTGCTGTACAAGTGGTGCAGTGTACGATTCTTGTTGGACTGATATCCGTCCCAAGCATCGTAGTTGACAGGGTTGTTGCTAACCTTTGACAGGTCCACATGAGAGAATATGATCTGCGATCCGACTACGCGCCAGGTAGCACCACGTTTGGCGGAATCGGAGAGGGTTCGGTACATCCAGTTCTCCTGGCGGGATCCCATGAGCGAGCGGCCCGCATCGTTCGCAATGTTGCTGATGTAGTCGGTATTCCAGTAAAGATCAGTAATGGAGCGATCATAGTTGCGCGTGTCCAGCATGAGAAGATCCACGAGTTTGCCAATGGAGAAGGAACGCCAAACGCGTAGGTTATCGTCCATATCCACCTGTCGGATGGGCATCCATTCAAAGTATGCCCGGACGGCGTTCATCTTTCGTTGATCGACTGAAACTCCACCGTCTCTCAAGAACGAGTCTTCTGTGTTGTTGAGCTCACTTTGACCGTCGCGATACGTATTATCCGCGACCTCATGATCGTCCCAGACTGGAATCCATGGAAATCTCTGGTGCGATGCGATCAAGTCCAAATCGGTGCGATACGTAGCGAGCCTCTTTCGGTAGTCATAAAGACTGTAGATCTCCTTGTTCGGAAGTGGAACGCGACCCAGCGCATCGCCCCAGCCATAGTACCCATTCTTGTATTCGTATATGTAATCACCAAGGTGAACAACATAGTCGACAGAATCCTTCAAAGGGTCTATTAGCTCCTTCACGACTTTCCATATCAAGAGATCGGCTCACCTTGCGGACTGTGTTTCCGTAAGCATTGAAGAAACCAAAAGGATAATTCGAACATGAGTATATCGCAAGCCCGACTTCCGTAATGTCATCATCTGCCGCTGGTGTGGTTTTTGTGCGTCCGATGGGACTCTTGTTATCTGAGCCGCAGATGTTGAATTGATAGTAGTATTGCGTGTAGGCTTGGAGGTTCTTTGCCTCGACCTAGGAAGAGTTAGCTTTGGGGCCAAGAACAGGAGTATATAGTGGGCTGTGTACCTTTGCTGTAAAATCAACATCGGAAGAAGTGAACACCCGGCCACTGTCAACCACCTCCTTCAGATCCTCATCGCAAGCAACCTTGTAATCTATGCATACGGGCGACTTTGACACCGCGACGTATTTCTCGTTGTCGTGATCAAAGAGAGGCGCATATCCAGAGACCGTCAGATTTGAGTTGGAGTTGTCGCTTTGGGGAGCTGCTCGAGTCCACAAGATTACGCTGTCCGGGTATGGATCACCTGATGCGACGCCGTGCGTGAAGTTCAGCGTCTTGGGGTCGTAACCGCTGCTGGGATCATTTCTATTGACTACGCGATGAATCGAGATGCCCAGAGCAGGATGGTGTTCGGATGGGGAACGATAGTTGAGGTTCCTCGACCAGCTGGCGCCAGTGGGCTGAAGGACCAATGGCAGCAGCGAAAGCGCTTGAAGTCTCATTCTTGCGATTGGCCTTGCGAGCGAACGACAACTTGGTAACGAGTGGCAAGTTGCCAGACTACCGGCTTCACTGATCTTATGCATCTCCAAAGATCACAGCCATGCTGGCCTAGCCGCATACTGGTTACGTCATGTCCTGCAGGAACGGCAGACTGAAGTTTGTCGTCCCAATCATGTTCCAGTATATTGACATGTTGCGCGATGCGTGCCTGTCTTAGAGACATTTTGCGGGATAATCCTTTGAGAAATGAACCGTTGTTCGGCAGCTTCTGTGATGCTAGACAAATGCCTGAGTTCTCATTTGCTACGACGAGCGTCGCGGTGAGCGTTGAAGCGGCGGGGCACGAAGCACGTTGCGAACATCGATTGGCGATTGGCGGACACGAGCAGCTCGGCAGGGCTGGAAGGCCTCACGACCCAATTCTTTGCACCGAGCCTTGTCTGGGAGGAGAAGGTCATATCTCGGCTTGTGGTATGCGTAATGAGGATGAGGAGGAGCACAAGCGTTGCAGTCGTGTACGAAAGCTTTTCATGTTAGTCAGCAACTCCCTTGTCGGACATAGCCTCTTCCTCGAGATTTACAGGAAACCCTCATGTTTAAATTGCCAGGAAGCGCAACTTCTCAGCCTGAAGTTGAATTGACCCTGGAACTGTTTCAAACTTGCTCTTTTTCTTAACGCATCTCTCGTGCGTAAAGCTGAGTGCGCAATGAGCGAGTACCGGTACAGCTGCGCCCAAGGAACGGCCCCAGACACTCAATCTACGCAACTTCTAAGAATACCACAGAGCGCCAATATTTAACTAGCGGCACAAATTGTGTAGTTGTTGGTGCAACGGAAATCGTGGTGGGCTGAGCAACGGGTGGATGAAGTTCTGGGCTTTACGTGCGAGAGTGCGCGCGTCAATCAAGCGGAGTGTTTACAACTCCGCGCTACCGATACTGTATGCGCGACATGTCTGCGTGGCTGCAGTCGCGAAGGATTTATAAGTAGTAGCTACGTCGCACATTCATGAATTCATCAACCTCCCATTCTCTGCGTCATCCTCGCAAACATTACTCAAGTCACGATATCTACCATTCTCGAACTTTGTCAAAATGCAACATTCCCCCAATCAAGACCAATTACCCAAGATCGCGATAATTGGAGCAGGACCTGGCGGATGTATTCTTGCACGCCTTCTACATGTCCATGGCATCGGCTGCACCATTTTCGAGGGTGAACAATCGATTGACTACCGCAGTCAGGGTGGCACTCTCGACTTGCGAACCAACACAGGTCTGGCTGCGGTGAAAAAAGCGGGACTATGGAAAGGATTCCAGAAATACGCCAGATTCGACGGCGAGAGCCTCCTCGTAACGGACAAATCGCTCACAACCTGGCTGCGACGAAGTCCTGGAAAGCCAGATCAGAAGAACAAGTTGGGTGAGGCACCAGAAATTGATCGCAGCGACCTGAGGAAGCTGCTGTTAGAGAGCGTACCGAAAGAAAGCATCAGATGGGGCATGAAGTTGTCTCGTGTGCAGAGCACAGATGAAGGACATGATCTGCACTTCTCCGATGGAAGTGTTGAAGGAGGATTTGACCTCATAGTAGGATGCGACGGCGCTTTCAGTAAGACCAGAAGCCTACTTACGACAGAGAAAGTCATCTACACCGGGATATCGGGGTGGACGATGCAGATACCCAACGCAAAGGAAACGGCTCCGGAGGTCTACAGCAGAGTCAATCGAGGCAGCCTCTTTGCGTACAGCGATCTCAAGAGCATCGTCACACAGCAACTTTCATCTGGCAACCTTTGGGTTTCCACGTACGGTCCTTACAAAGAGGATTACACATCTACATGCGGCTTCGACGCAAATGATCTGGCAAGCGTAAAGACTCAGCTCCGGGAGTCGCTACAAGATTGGAGGCCCGAGCTGTTCGAAGCCATTGAGAAAGCGGAAGGAGACGTGGTGTGGCGAGCCCTGTACATGCTACCCGTCGGCTTCACGTGGCCACACAGGAAAGGCGTCACACTGCTCGGTGATGCAGCACATCTGATGACGCCATTCTCTGGTATCGGTGTCAACACTGCGTTTCAAGATGCGATGATTCTCGCTGAGCAGATCGCTGCTTTTGTCAAGTCACCTAATGAAAGTAGCTTGGACGAACACATTGTTGCATACGAGGAGGAGATGTATGTGCATGCGCACAAGGCTCAACGGCACACTGAAGGCTCAATGAACGACATGATGCTCACGCCAGAAGCACCACGGGTATCGATCGAATCATGGGTCTTGAGGCATCTGAATGAGGACAAACCTTTGTGGGCGCGTCCAATCCTGACGGCGATTGTGTACGCTGGTTATTGGGTGTACAAGTTATTCATTTGAGAATCAATCCAATTCCTAGCCTAACCTCGCTATCCTCAATGCCACTTCCATCGTTTCGATCCCTAGGTATATTGACTCAGTGTATACGAGGAAGTTGTGAACACAGCGTCCCAGCCCGTGAAAGCCTCCGTACCCGCATAGACACTCTGCAAAATTTGGCTCTTGGGTATCCTTTGGTTATCCGCCATGTAATTGAGAAACACCATGAGATCCGCCGAAAACCACGTCAGCTGGCTGGTCGCAACGAAGCTGTATACCTAAAGAAAGCGTTCGATGGTAGGATTTACTCAGATGAGATTCGTATGATGAACTTGACTCACATTCATATTGCCATTCATGCCATGATACAGCTTCCAGTTCGAGCCCACGAGGTTGACTTCTGCAATAGGAGGTAGTGTGCCGCCGATAGGAACAGCCTTTGGGCCCATAGCGGAGGGCCAAACCATGACCTCAAACTCGGCGGGTGCGCCAGCGGCTGAAGCTATGAACATGTCGTAGGCAACGTTGGCATTGAGATCATTGCCTGTGTAAGTCCAGCCCCAGCTCGTAGAAAGCGATTCGATTGCCGAGAGAGCGACCGGAGACGTTTTGCAAATGGCGTTGGCGTATGACTTGACCTCGACGACGCTGATGGAGTCAGTCAAGAGTCAAGAAGACGAAGCAATCGAGAAAGATATGTACCTACCGCTCCAGCTCCAGTACGTTTGCCACTTCACATTACCGCCCTCAACACTGTCGATGCCGGTGCATTGCGAGCCAGATCCGCGATCTTGGCCCCATCTTGGCCCCAGAGGTTGTTGTAGACTGTGTAGTCGCCCACGGTTTGGAGGCCGTTCTTGTCGCAAAACACATCGAGAGCTTGGACAGGCGCCACTGGAGCTGCGAAAGCCAATGCAGCTGCCCCGATCAATGTGATGAGACTCAGCTTCATGTTGTAACGGTAAGGAAAGACTTGAAAGGCTAGGATCAAGGGAGTGTGATGTATCGAGTACGTGTGTTCAAGGACACCTTAAGTACATGACTTCGTGCCGAAGATTAGTATGATGATCGTTTGACTGCGGAGATATGTGAAGAGAGTCCTCAGATCTGGGTGCGCGAAGTCGGAGCTGTGCTTGCTCGCTGCAGAAGCATGTACGTGTGTTCATTTCATTCTTGTTTGGTCTGACATAGTATGTGGCTGTAGTGCTCCTCGTACGTATGCATACAGTTTGACAGCTGTATGGGGATGTTGACGTGGTGCCACTGACCAATATTGGTATCCATCAATGCGTCTTTCCAGCACAGATAACATTGCGCGATGCGACGGAATCCATTACGTCATTTTGGGACAGAGATCCTTGCGCAATGCGACGATTGCAAGCTTGAGAGCGGTTCTTGGGTTGCGATAGATATGGCAAAGTGTTGTCGTTGGAATCAGTGCAGACGACGCCATCAAATAGGAGGAAAGTCAACGTGCGCTAGCATCATTCCAGATTAAGCGCCCGCTATTTCCACACAAACACGCCCACGTCGTCCTTTCACGCCCAACATCTGCAGGCCTCGCGTCTGAAAGATCACAGAGTCGTCTTGTAGCCCTATTACCGCACCCCTGCTCACGTCGGATCACATCTTCATGCTCGAACGGCTCGCTGAAGCTTGAGGCAATCTAGAAGTGGGATTACTACTACCGCGCCGCATCTCGTCACATCAGTAGCTTCGCGAGGTGACTTTACCAGAGACTTCTTCTTCTCCAACATGTGGCTTACTTTTCTCGCTTGCCAACGATTATTGCTGCGCCGCAGAGCTGCTGTTTCATTGTGTTCCACGCCGCAAGCCAAGGTCAAGATGGCTTCAGAGTTTGCTGGTATACCACCATTGCCCTCTTGAGTAGCTGGTAACGCTATTCTTTCTCTTTACATGGTCAAAGTCGTCTCTTTATTCAGACACGCAGTCAAATTTATTCTCACATGTATCGGCGTTGGAGTTTCAAGCCTGAATGAAGCCTCATCCGCGTAGGCCACGACCATGGGCATAACGAAGCTCAAATCTCAGCGGGCAGTCTCTCGCACAGTACCAAGCTGTTGGTATTCCGAGCGCTTACAAACAGTTTACCAAGGGCACCTATTTACGTCGTCCCCGTCTTTCTTTGTCACTGCATTAAGCGAGCTCAGCCTCACCAAATAGTGCTGACACTCACCGTGCGCCGCCTGCGCCCAACCACCTTGTCGCATGATTGGTGCGTGGCGCGCCTCAGGTCCTTCTGACTGGCCAGCATTTTTGGACTGCGATTGGTGATGACCACGCCGCTGCGAGCATGTCAGACTCGGGCGGTGTCTCTCAAAACGCTAAGAAAGGGAGAGGAGACATCCGTGGGCCTGATGTCTACGCCGCAAAAGAGATTGTCCTTTGATATAACCTCTTCTGACACCCGTAGGTCCAGTCTCATCTACGTTCGTTGCCTTTCTTAGTCTACCTCACGATACACATAGCCTTCGAAGATGCGTTCCTCTATAGTATACTCTGCCGTTTTAGCAGCTAGCATCGCGTCTGCAGCACCCACCAAGCGCGAGTTCTCGCCAGACAACGTCTACTTCCCACTCGCAAACGGCTTCCCCAACCCCAACGCAGACAACCTCCAGAAAATCCAGATTCAAGCCCACGGCATCCTGCCCAATGGACCACCACCACCCAAGCTCAGCGATGAGGGTGTCAAGAACCTGCAACTCATCGCCCTGAACGAGCTCTTCGAGGTCGCCTACTTCACCGAACTAGTCTACAACCTGACCAACAAAGTACCTGGATACGACCTTGGCTACGGCCACCCCTACATACTCGACAGCCTCAAAGCCATCGTCGCACAGGAACAGCTCCACGCCCTCAACGCAAACGGCGCACTCAAACACTTCAAGAAAGAAGAAATCCTGCCCTGCAAGTACTCCTTCCCAGTCACTGACTTCCAATCCGCCATCGCCCTCGCCGGCACATTCACCGACCTCGTCCTCGGCACACTCCAAGACATCAACCAGATCTTCGCCGAGAACGGCGACGCAGGCCTCGTGCGCGCCGTCTCCAGCGTCATCGGCAACGAAGCCGAACAAGCAGGCCTGTACCGTCTCGTTCAGCGCAAGCGTCCCGCCGCTCAGCCTTTCCTGACGACAGCGGCCCGTGACTTCGCCTTCACGGCCATCCAGTCCTTTACCGTTCCCGGCTCGTGCCCTAACCTCTCAACCATCAAGCTCAAGACCTTCAAGCCCCTCGCCGTGGAGACTAAGAACATCCAGCCCGCTACGCAGAACGTAAAGTTCAGCATTGCGAAAGGCGATGTAGGGTCTTTGAAGACGGAGGACCTGCGTGTGGTGTTTATTAATGGCTTGAACACGCCGATTGTTAAGCATCTGGGTGATGTGAATGTCTTGGGGGATAAGGTGTATTTCACGGCGGCGTTTCCATATAATGAGTATGTCATGCATGGGCTTACGATTGTGGCTGTTACGCAGGATGCGACGGAGTTTGCGGATGCGAGTAAGGTGGCTGAGAAGGCGATTTTTGGGCCTGGGCTGATTGAGATTAACTCGTCGATTATGACTTGAGAGTTGGTGGTGTAGGCTCGCTGGGTTCTCCTCTCGTCGATTTGTTTCTGGAACGCATAGCATTGGCGTTGATTGGGAGTTTTCTTGTAACTAGGTCTGTTTAGTGGGCTTCTTGGGTCTTGCAGATAATTGAAAATGTACCATGAATGATCCTGAAGCTTTCCATATTCCTTAACTTCATGTTATTGTGATGCTATTATTAAATAGCTGTGATGTTTTCCCTATCTCACTGTTGTTACTTCACCATTTGTAGCGTGCATGCTGCATATTTCTCTTGCGACATACGCTTTATTTCCTATTCTATAAACAAGCAACAGGATAGACACAGATACACCCATACAGTACCTCATTATTCATTGCCGCCTACTTCCCATCTGCAAATATCCAGCTACGCACAAGACCACTCACACTGACATGCATTCACTCCACCTAACACACTCCTCACTTTCACCGCCCAACCCACTCTGCCCCCCTCAGCCCCTCCATCTCTCGCTCCAACCACTTCGCTCACATTCCACTACCCCGACCACACACCACCACCACCACCACCACCACCACCACCGCAAACCCACCCTCCTCATCCTGCGCAAACGCCCACCACACCGCAAGCAAACACCCTCCCACAAACATTGACCTGTACCGCAAAACCCCAGCACACACCACAACCCCCTCACCAAGACGCCCAACAACACCCGAAAAAATGTACGAACCACACTTCATCAGCGCGTCCCAACCCATCCCTCGCGAGCGCCCGTCAACACCAACCACGCCAGCATCAACAGTAGCAACGTCATCACCACCAGCATACACTTCCCCGCGCCCCGCGCCCTTCCCTCCTCCTCACCATCCAACAGCAACAACATCTTCACCGCCCCTCACCCCCATCCCCCCAATCCCCGAGCCAGAACTCTTTCCCACCGACCTTCCACCCCGCCCCCAACCAACTCGGCCACAACGCTTCCACAATTTCCGCTTCTACATGCAGCCGCGCCCACTTGTGCCTGCGCGCCCGGACGAAGAGCGGGATATAGATATAGAAATGGGTGCGGTGCCGAGGGGGAGAAGGCAGCATTCGAGCTGGTACGGGCTGGGAGATAGGGAGAGGAGGGGGGATAGAAGGGTAATGAGAGGAAGGGAGTGGTGGCGAGTGTGTTGCAGTGTTAAAGTGGGTGTGGTAGTGAGTATTGTGGTGGGGGTTTGGATGTTGATTATTTTGGGGGCGAGTGGGCGGATGAGGACTGCGTGAGAGAAAGAGAGAAGGAAGACATGGTGAGAAGATAATGGGCAAGGGCAAGGGAAGTGCTTGTTGTACACACGAGCGGAATAGACGCCCTTGATTCGGCACAAGATTCGATATGTCGATGTTTGAAAAGGTGTTAATTATTACGGTTACGGGCTACTTATGTTGCTCTCCTGAGAGTTTGGCGTGTCTATAAGATTCAGGAACTGGAAAACGCTGAGCGAAGGGAAGCTAGAAGAAACGGAAAAGGCCAAATCAGAAAGAAAATGAAGATGAAGTAAAAGTGAAGGGAACATGTACAAAAGTCGGTGATACATGCCCAAAGTGGTCCCTCCTCCCAAGGATCCGCAATCGCGTGGATGTCCTCGTGCAAATTATCCGCCCAACAACGCCGCTCGTTCCTTTACAGCATGGAACCCGATTTCTTCTTACACCTTCTCATTCCTTATGCCTCTTCGGCAACCCAGCCAACCTCCTCGCCTCCCGATCGCCCTCAGCAAGCCACTGACTCGCCTTGACCATCTGCACGCAATTAATCCACTGCTTGAGCGCCATAATCGGCACCGAAACAATGCACAACACCCACGGCACCGTCGAGTCCATCTTATTCGCCCTCGCCATTTCCATCGCGCCTGCCGAAAACGGGCTCGCGAAGAACAAGGAGGGTTTCGGCGCGGCTGGCGAGCCGGGCTGGATGGACGTCGGGTCCGAGTTGGAGGTGAGGAGCGTGGGCGAGAGTAGTGGTGAGGAGAAGGAGAGGAGGTAGAGTGCGATGAAGAAGATTTCATTCATGGCGCAGAAGAGGAAGAGGACTTTCTGTTGTGATTGTCAGTGCCATGTAGTTGAACTACTTCCTAGATGACAAGTGCGTACATTGTTGGAGTAGTACTGTTTCAAAATCCAGCTCCGGCTCTCATCGACATTCTTATGGCTCTGCCCGCTGCCGCCCATACTCAGCGTCGCATACATATGCATGTAGTGACTGGCCAAGTCCAAGCTGATCAGGCCCTGGAAAATGATGCTGAAGCGCGGGAAGGCTTGCGCCAGGAAGACGAGCAGGCACGTGGTCGTGCACCGGTCCGTCACCATATCGAGCACGGCGCCGAACTTGGTGGACTGGCTGAAGCGGCGGGCGGCGTAGCCATCCAGGGCGTCGAGCAGGCAGGAGATGCTGTAGAGGAGCGAGCAGGTGCGGGGGTGCAGCGGCATGTAGTAGAGGGATGCGAGCGCGAGGACGATGCGCGAGTAGCCTGGAGAATAATGTTAGGTGAGGTGAGGGTTGTGGGGTAGGAGAAGGGAAAGACGCACCGATGAGGTTTGGGATGAAGAGGAAGATGTTCTCGTATGGGTGCTGTGATGCCGCCGCGCTCTTTGGCTGTGTCGCTGAGCCATTGGTATTGCCGTTGGCGCGCTGCCGTACTTCTGACATTGCGGCGTCTGTGTGCTTTGGCGTCTCTCTAGACTTGTTTATTGATGCCTCCAACTGCTTATGTATCCTGCCGCCTGTTGTCGACAAGAGCGTGTATAAGTGCTGCGCCGGTTCCGAGTCCTAGACAATTGGTGTTTGTGGTGCGCGTGCAGTAGAAAGGTAGCTGATGGTAGAGAAGCGGTGGATTGTGCGCGCGAGAATTCCTTGCCGTATTGTGCTTTTAACGTGTGTTCGGCACCCCTCAGAGAACCAAAGACGCGCGACCTCAACTGCTGCTTGAAACGTTGGGCGTGTGTGGGTCCGTCCGGTCAGAAAGTTGTCCTTCGGAATGCGATAAGCCTTATCGGAAGCTCGAGCAGGGGTCGTAGCGTGGTAGATCGCGCAGTTGGTGGTCTTGGGAAGTCGCGGTGGATGGTACTGGAGTGTAATCTTTTGGCAGCAATGGAAGAAGCAATGTAAGCTTCAAGGCTGCCCGGGACAAAAACTGGCACCAGCATCTTCGTCCGTCCGCTCCGCCAGCTGCCGGCTAACACGGCCTAGACCGAAAAGGGGCTTCTCTTGGCAGCGGAGGCAGGTAAGAATCGTAAGATGGTCATCATACCCCTCCCTCGCCTTTATGGTGATCACATTGGAGGGATTATGTGTAGAAAAGCTTGGTATGAAGTAATCATGTATGCTTGGACTATGTGCTGCACTACCTCTTCGCAAACTTGCTAATCTTCTTCGCCTTGCTTTTCTTATGCGCATTCATCTCCTTCGCCTTGCCCGTATCCATGCCTCTCTCGTCCCTACCCTTCTTCCATACCTTACCGTCAGACCTCACATCCTTGGCCTCCAGCTTCTTCTTGTCCTTGCCGCTCAGCTTCTTCTTCTTTGACTTGACTGACCCACCAACCGTCGCGTTCAGCGCAGCAGCACCCTTCTCTCGCTCCGCCATCTTCTCCTTCTCCGTCTCGAACCACACGCGCTTCGGTCGTGACTTGATCTCGTCTTCGTGCTCGATGAGGTTCATGCCGCGCTTGAGGTCGCGCTCGGTGACGCTTAGTGTTCGCTCTTCCTTTTCTTCCTTGAGGACGTCTTCGATTTCGTCTTCAAGCGCCCGAATCTTGACCATCCATCGTTCCGTCTCTTCGGCTGGCACTTGGCGGCTAACAACTTTGGCGCCCTGGTCCTTGGAAGCTTTGACGGCTTGTTTGACGACCTTGCGGTCTGGCTCGGCGGCGAGGGTGCATGCTCGACCGCTGCGCCCGGCACGAGCCGTACGTCCGACACGATGCATGTAGATGTCGTGTGTTTGTGGAGCCTCGTAGTTGATGACCGTCGACACGTTCTTGATATCGAGACCACGAGAGGCCACATCGGTAGCCAGTAGGTACGCAGACTTTCCGGATCGGAAAGCTTCGACGGATTGTATACGCTGTGCAGAGTTAGTAATTACCATTGATCGTGGGGTAATTGATTTACCTGTTCCTGACTCATGTTGCCGTGAAGCTCGCTAGCCTTCATACCGCAGAGAGCAAAAACCACGCGTACTCTATGCGCCTCCTTCTTCTGCCTGAAGAAGATGATGACGCGGTCTGTGTAGATCTTTTCGCAGATGTACATGAGATACGCGAGTCGCTTGTCCTCCTTGCCCATCCTCAGTCGGATGAATTCCTGTGTCAATCCTGCAACAGTGTGCTTCTTCGCGTCGACCATCAGGCGCACAGGCTTGTCCATACCGATGCTAATAAGCTTGTCGACCGTACTCGTCATTGTCGCGGAAAACAGCATAGTCTGTCGTGACTTGGGAATCGTGGTCAAGATCTCGTTCAGCTGACTTTCGAAACCCTCCTCAAGCATGCGGTCAGCCTCATCGAGAACCAGAATCTCAAGGTGCTCGACCTGAAAGGCGGCTGTGTTGTGCATGTGATCGATGAAACGACCCGGTGTGGCAATGACTACATCGGGCCTTGTCTTAAGCATCGCTTCCTGCTCGCGAGACGAGAAACCACCAGCCAGCAGTGCGAATGAGATGTCGGTGAAGGACGCGAGCTTGGTCGCGACGTTAAAGCACTGGACAGCCAACTCACGCGTAGGCATGAAGATAGCTACGCGCGTTGTTGGAACTTTCTTCGGTCGGTACAGGAGACGTTCGAGGATGGGAATGAGGAAGGCAGCCGTTTTACCAGAACCAGTCTCGGCACCACCAACGACATCCTTGCCCTGCATGGCGATCGGAATAGTCTTGGATTGGATTGGCGTGGGCTCGGTGAAGCCAATAGCAGCGAGACCTTTCTGGATGGGACGCGAGAGAGTCATTGATGCGAAGGAACCGCCGGCCTTTGCACCCTTCTTCTTCTTTGACACACTCTCCTCGGGCGCAAAGAAAGCAGCGGCCTTTTTGGCCTCCACGGCATCCTCCTCCTCACTCCTGACTTCGTCTTCTGAATCTCCCTGGAGATCCATTGGATGTGGTACAGCTGGGGCTTCGTCATCGTCATCCAACTCCGAATCTTGGTCTTCGGAAGCGTTGTTGGCCTTCTTTCCAGCATTTTCTGGAGCCTCCTCGTCCTCGTCCACGTCATCTTCCGAGTCGCTGTCTGCGCCCATACCGAAAGCATCCTCAGCCAGAAGCTCGTCGTCATCGCCAAAACCGGTAAAGTCGCCCTCTGCCTCTTCCTCGCTGTCTGAAAGGACCTCTTCCTGAGCCTTTTTCTTGCTCCGCCGTCGCTCAATAATGTCGTCAACGTCCACAGCGGCACCTCTCTTAGCAGCCTCCTGCTCTCGCCCGACCGTACCCTGCTCATTGCCCCAGCCATCGAACTCCTCCACAAAACCAGTGTCTATGTCACCGACCGCAAACTCGAAGTCACTCGCAATGTCGTCGTTCTGTTCGACGTCTTCGCCAGGGTGCGCAATCTCGCGGTCGCTTTCGTCTTCGGCAGGTTCGGGCTCGGCTTGTTTCCCCTTCCTGCTCTTCTTCTTATCCTTCTTGGCCTTCTTCGATGCGACTTCTTTGGGCTTGACGTTCAGATCAGGGTCCTCGGTGAACTTGCGCTTCTTGCCTTGGCCGGAGAGTTTTGGCGTCGTTGGAGTCTCCTCGGCGCCGCCATCGTCGGATACATCATCGTGGTCGGAGATGGTGAAAACGAAGTCGTCGTCAATTCGGGGCGCCATGATGTAGAAGTAACACGATTGCTTGAGCTGGTGAGATGGACTGACCGTCTCTGGGCCAAGATTTCGCGACGAAAAAGTTCAGTTGCGGACATTGTCGGCATATGATTGGCGGAAGTCTCGATCCCTGCTGAGCGGTCTGCTAGCGCTGGCAGTATACCTCATCTCCAGGCATCACACCTCTCCACGATGATGCTTCGAACAGATTGGGTCCAATAGCAGGTGGCTTCGTACGCCACTGCGCCATCATGTCTCGTAGCTTGAGCGTTGTAGCCTTGTATCTCTAGTAGTCCTGAAGCCTGACCACCCTACTTGCCTGACTACAGCACCTTGTTACTGGCTCAGCCTGATAGAACATCAAAGCTAACCGCCTACTTGCATGCAGCATTAAGCAGGCAACAGTTGACTCATTGTCTACAATATGTACAAGGCTGCCGTTCTATAGTAGCATGCCGACTCTGTGGCACCTTATTAGCACAGCCTGATCACTGACCACTACCACAGCCTTTCTCTAAGGTTCTCAAATCAACACAACATCATATCTGTTCAGCTTCAGCAAGTCTCGTTTCTCTTTACCCCTCCAAACTTCCATCGAGATTCACCATGCGTAGTTCAACAAGATACACCCTCGCCCAAAACTCAGCCTCCGACCAACTCACTCCTCTCCCACTCCCCTCCTCCACCACCCGCATCCTACGCTCTCAAACCAAAACCACCGCCCTCCTTCCCACTCCCTCTAAAATCACCAAACCAAACACCCACTCCCGCCGCAAGCGCTCCGACCCATGGACCACCCCAAACCGCCGCCCCAAGAACCCCAACCCCAAGCCCCGCGCCCCACCCGCAACACACCACACCTGCCGCATCTGCGTCGATTCCCTTCCCCTCGCCTCGTTCCCAACATGGATCCCACCGCGACGCCAACGCTACCGCTTCTCATCCGACGTCCCCATGCCATGCATCCCCCATCTCGCGCGCAACCCCCAGCGCCGCAAAATCGACCCAGCATGCAAATCCTGCATCGGAAAGTCCATGGCCGCACGGCTCGACACCCTTGGCGCACGGAGCGTGGGGAATGGGTGTCTTGAACCAGGATGTCAGAACGTCTGGAGCTGGGAGTACGTGGTGCGGTACTTACCACCTCCTGCGCTCGAGGCGTATAATCTCGCTATGCTGGACGTTTGGCGAAATGACAGCCCCATCAAGCCGATTACATGTATCGCGCCAGACTGTAGTGCTATAGGTCTGCCAGATACGGCGGCGCAGGGATACCCGCAAGTCTCGTGCCACGCGTGCGCGTTGCGCTTCTGCGCGCAGTGCTTGATTCCGTGGCACAAGGATGTCACGTGCGCGGAGCACGCGTCGCTGCATGTAGATGCGCAGATGAGCGATCCTGAGAAAGATACATTGAAGTTAATGCAGAGTAAGGATGGGAAGAGGTGTCCGAATTGCCAGTTGGTGATAGAGAAGGACGGCGGGTGTGATAGTATGTTTTGTGCAGGGTGTTCGAAGTACTTTAATTGGGCTGCGGCTGGTAAGTCGGATATTCTCCATTGACTTTTGAGTGCAAGACTGACATTTGGACAGCGTCTGCAGTGCCGGGTACGAGCAAAGCGCAGCCAATTGTACATAATGATCCGTACTGGCGGGGACACGGAAACGGTGTGTGTGAGGTGGATGCGTTGGCGTCTGCGCAGGTTGCTACTGCCGCTTGACAGCATGCATGACTGCGCAAGTTGATTTGACTGAGGCTTCGCGAGACGACAGTGCTCACCTCATGGTCCTTCCCACGAATAGTGTGCGGCGCCAAGGGGTTTGTGCAATTTGGTGTCTTGCCGGAGCCCAAGCTCCAAATTGTTGTAGATTGTTCTGGTTTTTACGTGCTGTCTGACGCGTGGTAATTACAAAGAGTACCCGATCCAATCTGTACAAACACAGCTTTCCCCAATGCGCGCGCGAAAGAAGAAGAAAAAGTGAGGAACCCACCTCCTGATGTGCAGTCCCGACCCAAACCTGATTCCGTGTCCTTCGTACGCCGAGCCATGCCTTCCCTTCTTTTGAACTCCTGTAACGCCAATCTGACCGACGTGGTGCAGTAAAGAGCAGACGTACACTGTGCCGTATCTGCCATCCTTCCAACCTTTTGGAGGTTTTTGCTTGTCCGCGACGGGGCGGTCTTTTTCCTACTTTTTTTTCTTTTCTGGTTTTGTTGTTAGAGCTCCGAATCGACAATGACACGAACCTGAAGCGCTGTCGAATCCAGGAAGCGTATGTCTGGCAGTCGATGCAGTCCACCTTGGGCGATCAGGGAGGCAATTTGCCTATCAGCCGTATCTTAGGTGGTGCGTAGTGGTAGATCCGCGACTGAACAAAAAGCAATGTCAGATATCTTCAAATCGCATGTAGATGATATGGAGGGAGGTAGCGAACATGTGCAAGCTTAGCTGAGAGGGAGCCTACGCCGCCGTCGGGGTGGCCACCACCCCATTGGTAGCAAGGTCGGACTGTCGGCGTTTTGCTGCTTGATGTTCGCTGTCCTGTATTAGCACAAACGTCAGCAAAGAGAGCGTGAGTGTACTCCTGGCGGTCTAGTGCCTCGAAGATTTGTGATGTCGTGAGTTACGCACGTCGAGTCCTGTCTCGTTGAAAGGGCGCTTAGCACTGTCCTTGCTCTTCTTCTTCTTCTTTTCCTCAGTCGACTTTCCAGCCTTGGCTGCCTTCTTTGGCTTGGTCGGACGACTTTCGCCTGGGACGAAGACATCGTCAGGCAGTCCAGTGCTATCAAGTCAGCTTCTGGCAGGGTGGAGTGGAAGGGACACATCTTACTTGCGAGTATGTACCACTCGAATGGACATTGTATCACTGTTGAAAAGGTTTGAGTCGGTTACCTTTCCCTTGAATTGTTCTGCAGGGTACGAGATGTCGAGCGTACTTCGCTCTGTTCCTTTGTCAGTCGACGAGCGACAAGATGAGCTTCTTTGGGGAGGTGTCATACCAAGAGGTAAAGTAAGACCAATGTAAAAGGTTGTCGTGTACATGATTGTCTCCTCTGGTGTCAATGCCTCAGGCGCTTCGGAGCTTGAGATCATGTAGTCGAGACTACCTTTTTTTACCTCCTCCACCTGCTCTTCGGTTCTGCACCGATGGTAGCGCTCAAAGCTATCGTTATATGGGCGAGCAACGTCAATGCCGGTCTGCCCCTCATCGATGCCTGTCACAAGGATACGGACTTTCGACTGCACGAGGCCAGAGAAGGTGGAGTTGTCTTCCTTGCTGCGACTTGCGGCAACGACACTGAGGTAGTATTTGTGGTCTTGCGTGAAGAAAGAGTGTCGATCGAAAAGAGTTGCCCATGACTTGCGGCCGGCGTAGACGTCTCGGACGATGCGGTCGGCTCGCTGGAACTCTTCCATCATGACTTGCTTTGTAGAGATTGTTATGCTGTGCGTTGAGCACATGGCGGGGAACGCGGGCGTGATGACAGGCATGAGATGACGTGCGTCGCCGGGTGAGATCTGTGGTGATGAGCTAGAGCTAAGAGTAGTCGCGCAACACACTTACCGCAGGATTCCACACGCGAAGGCCAAAGTCGCCCACTTCGTGATCCTTCAGCATAACAGGCCTCGGCCAGTTCCACTTGTGCATGAGGTTGAAGAACTTGGAGAGGATGGTGGCGCCGCATGCCATTGGGTACAGTTGGCAGATGCGAGCGACCATGATGGCCCAAGCAATGCCTCCAGGATAGCCAAAGACTGCACCATATATAGCACGACCTGGCATCTGATTAGCGCAATTGGAACGGGAACTGAACATAACCTACGATTGGCCCAGAGCTTGATGGCTCGCAGCGCATAGCGGAAGTGACGGGGCTGCGGGACCGATGCGAGCAGCTCCTTGACGACTCGAGTGCCGTTGACGCTCCGTATCGTCGTCTCTTCCAAGTGCCTCAGTACGTCCTTGTCTATCGTCTCCATATCATTCGGAATGGTGGTCTTATTCGGTATGGACGCAAAGAGTACATCCAAGCTCACGCCGCGGTACTTGAGCTTGACGATGGGCACGAAGGCATCCGGGACCGGGACAAGCTCCGTGATTTCATCCTTCTTAGAGAGCTCTCTGAAAGTGTCGGGGAAGTCGCGAAAGAAGTCTTCGATGTAGACATGCTTAGGCACGCAAAGGAGCGTATCGATGTCGGAAGTCGGCGCGTGGACACCCAGGGCATAGCTGCCGAAGAAAAACATCTTGCCGCCTCCCTCGGTCTTGATGCCCTTCTTTGCGCCCGTTCGGCGGACGAACTCCTCGAGGACCGTTTGGATGTGTTCCAGCACCTTTAAGCGCGTTGCATTGCCCTCGGGTGTCTCAAAGACATTCTCGTTGGTGAGCGTTTCGATGAGCTCATCGTTAAGCTTGTTGTCCTTCTCCGTGGGCGGCGCCTCGGATATGGCAGCTGTGACGCCCCACTTGGGCTTCGTCTTCTCCTCCATGGCGGCCGCAGGTGGGCGATGAGTTCGAGCTGTCGCAAGTTCGGCAGTGCTGCGGAGAGCGGAGATAATAGTTGAGGCGCGGGCAAGGCGAAGGCAGTCACGTGGAGCAGCTTGAGGAGGCGAAATGGCTGTAGTCAGCGCTCCCACATGGTGACGCGACCTTCCCTGGGTGAGGTTTGGTGGAGTGGAGGAAGAGTGGTCGTTTTCGCATCGGGCTAGGAAACCGCGGCTCGCCAAGATGCGCCATCTGCAGCTTCCACTCCCAGTTCCGCTAGTTGACAGCCCTATCAGTGGCGCGCTGCAAACACCACCAACACTCCCTCACGACAACCACTATTGGCTGACATAATGGCGAAACATCTACCCGCCCATCTTGCCCACAAGAGTGCACTCGCCCTTCTACCGCCAGCGTCAATTACCACGCCAATCGAGACTGTGCGACGCGTCCACGACAAACACTTTGCGCGATGGCCGCCTCATATCAATCTGATATACCCCTTCCTCGCTTCGCCGTCTACCATGAATGTCGAGGGGGATCCATCATCTCCTCAATTGGAGGAAGACATAAGTTTACGCATTCATAAAGCCGTGAAGCAGCTTGAACCCTTCCATGTCTCGTTGAGTGCAGACCCACCCAGCCGATTCTCACACAGCAAACGAAGCAAGACCGTGTGGCTTGGTCCATCAACCGATCGCGTTCAGCAGCTTCAGGCTGCGCTCCAAGCTGAATTTGCGGAGTGCAATGCCGATCAAAGACCTTACACGCCACATCTTTCGGTTGGCCAAGCAGACAGCGACACAGGGGCGCAAAAGCTAGGGGACGAGATTAAAGATAGCATCATAGATTTCAACAGAGATCGCGAGGAGAGCACACCGATAGCACTGGACTGGCACATTGACAAGGTGTACGTTATCGAGCGCAAGGGCTTCAACGACCGCTTCAAAGTCGTAGGAACTATCGAACTAGGCACAAGATGACCAAAACCCACTTCACATCTCCTTCGCTGGCATGGTAGCAAATCTGCTCATGACCTCCAGGTTCTTCTCCTTGCTCATCTTCTCGCCACTCTTGCTTGCCTCCGCCATGATCCTGAAGTAGTCGATGTAAAAGGCTGGAGTGCAGGTAATGAAGAACTTTGCCTCCTGGTCCGACGGATTCGAGAAGGTATGCGGAGCGCGGATAGGCACCGTCACGTAGTCGCCGACATGGGCGTCATGCTGTGCGCCATCTGGTGCATGGAAGCGCACCATGCCTTGGGTAACAAGAAACGTCTCGTCGTGCATCTCGTGCCAGTGCGCCGGCGGTCCTGCTGTGTTGGGTGGAAGAGTGAACTCGGCGGAGCCTATGCGGTTGTCTGTTCTCGACCCATCCTCCATGATCCTGCAGGTCATAGGACCGAGCTTCAAGACCTCGCCGGACGTTGCTGAGACGAAGTTGATTGGCCGTCTCGGCATCTTCATTGTTGCGAGTGCTTGTCGAGCCTCGTCGTCCATGTTGATTGGATGCTTCGCGGGTCGGTTTGTTTTGGCCAGTGAGCTTAATGGCGAGAGAGAGGTAGGAAGACTTGAAAAAATGAGAAAAACCCAGAAGTGAGCACTTGACTTGACATGTGGAACAAGCCTGTCGTGCCACCTAGATGCCGAGAGCCGGTGTTCGATCGAAATGAAAAGCAATTTATGCGAGCCGACGAATACAATAAGGCAAGGTAAGTCTGAGAGACGCCGGCAGAGGCTGACGCGAGCAATCAGGTTTGTCCTCTGTATGATTCTGTCGTCTCTAGAGTGCAAATTGATGCCGTTGACGCTGGCAGATCTACCCCACACCTCAAGCTACCGGTAGCGCGGGGAACGAACGCGCCTTTCCTATTCGCGACTTCCATTTGCGTACCTGCATTAGCTCTAAAACATCAGGCAGCTACAACTTGCGTAGGCATGTCAAGGTCAAACGAAAATCACACAAGAAACACTTCAACCTAGCACATCAAGACCTCCCAACAAAACTGATCAAAATATTCCTCAGCCAGCACCACTATCCAACCACCATGACTGAAAAGAAACTCTTCTCCGTCCTGGAGAACAATCCAATCGTAATGAACCACCTCGCCCGCTCCCTCGGCCTTTCCTCTAAACTCTCCTTCTACGATATCTACTCCCTCACCGACCCGGACCTCCTCGCCTTCATACCCCGCCCCGTCTACGCCCTGCTCGTCATCATCCCACTCACACCGACATGGCACGCAGCCCGCCAAGCAGAAGACAAAGACAAGCCCGAGTACGCCGGTAAAGGCGAGAAAGAGCCTGTTTGCTGGTTCAAGCAAACTATTGGCAATGCGTGTGGGAGTATAGGACTCGTGCACTGTTGCCTTAATAGTGAGGCTGCGGAGTATATTCAGCCTGGCTCACTACTGGATAACATTCGCAAAGACGCGCTGGAAAAACCGATATGGGAGCGCGCGAAAGTCCTGTACGACTCGGATGAGTTTGAAAAGGCGCACACGAAGGCTGCGCAGCTGGGTGATACGGCGACACCTACGCCCAAGTCTGATGAGCACACTGGGCAGCATTTCGTGGCGTTTGTGAAGGCGAAGGATGGGCATATGTGGGAGTTGGAGGGGTCGCGCATGGGGCCGTTGGACCGGGGGGAGTTGGATGCGGACGAGGATGTGTTGAGTGAGAAGGCGTTGGAGAGGGGGTTGGGAAGGCTGATGAGGATTGAGGCGGAGAAGGGTGGGGATTTGAGGTTCAGTGCTATTGCGCTGGCGAAGAGCCTGGATTGAGTGGATGGTAGATTGCGACCGGTGGGAAGCAGTGTGTGTGGCATCTGTGTATGTGTCCACAAGATGCACTGATTAGATCTCAAGCCTCGTTCTATAGGGAAAGACTAGCCTTCATCCCCCATTCTGGAGCTGTAATTTCAACATCAGACTGAATTTGAGATTGAATTGCATGAAAGATTCCTTCATTTCATGTCCATCCGTGTTTAAATTACATCCCAATCTACCTATCTAACCATCATCTCATCTATCAGCACTACCCTCTCATAGCTTCCACTCTCCTCGCCATCCCCATTCCATTTCCCTCTTCAAATACCCTCAACCTGCCCATACAAATGATCCTTATTGTACAGACTCATCTCGCCCAGCACATAGCCAGCTCCTCCCGTCACAAAGAGCGCGAGGCTGACGATCAAGACTTGCTTCGCCGGCGAACCAGCAATCTTCTGACGCCACTTACACCGCGGCGTCTCCACAACTCCAGCACCGGCACCAGCACCAGCACCATGGCCATCGCCTAGTTCAATGTCCTCATCCTTCTTCACCTTACGCTTGAACAAGCGCGCGAATAACCCAGGCTTCTGTTCCGGGCGCGCTGGGAGATCAGATGGGAAGACAAACTGGACTTCCGCCAGTTCGAAGGTGCCGCGGTTGTGTGATGCGTACTGCAGATTCGACGAGTAGTGAGCGGCTGTGAGGAACTTGTGTGTTGACCATGGTGTTCTAGAAGGCGAATGCTCAACGATTGGTGTTTCGAGGGAGTACGTGCCGGGTGTGGATGGGGAAGTGGCGCCGGCTATGTCGAGGCCTGGACCGGATGAGACTTGGACTTGAGGATCAACGGAATGGTACTTGCTGTGGAGGACGCCGTGCTCATAGTCCGAATCGGGTGTTGTGGGACCTGTGCTTGGGTAATGTGGCTGCGTGTGCTTCTCTGAAGTGGCTGTTGTAGATGTGCTGGTCTGCCACTCTGAAGCGCTACTCATCTTGCTTTTGGTTTCTGGGGTTATGGATGCAAGATAGGGGAGTGTTGATAGTTGCCGTAAGGTTTGACAAGGTTGAGTGTGGGAATGCGAGAGTTGTGGCTTACTGCGAGAGATGTTGATGGTGATAAGAAGTGTGGGGGCACAAAAGGTACTAAGAAGGCACTCCGGGGGCTACGAGCGAGGCGCGGCGTGTCATGCCGAAGAGCGTAGTGAGCGTACAAGCTCGGGGCTCCGGGCATGTGATTCACTGTAGTCCTTGCACCCTATCTGGTATATACTTCACTGCATTTGCCTCATTCTTTTTTGCGCCGAACCTCGCTCACCCGCCGCAACTCACAGTCAACATCGAGCCGCGTGCCCGCAATCACAGAGTGTTCAACGAAAATCACCTCAATCAACAAAAATGCAGCGCTTCCTCGCCGCCGAGGCCGACCCGCACTTTGAGCGCCCTCGTCGTTCGGCTTCCTCAATCCGATCAACACGCACGGCCCCGTCCTCTGTCGCAGCCTGCTTCCTCCCGCGCAACCTCAGCGTCGTCGACATCGAGATGGGAGTCTTCGGCCATAAGAGTTATGATCGGACTCGAGGCCAAAGCGCTCAGTGTCGCCAGTGCTTCAACATTACTGTCGGTATCTTCTCTGTCTTGGGCTTGCTCGCGTGGACAGTCGCGGTCATGATCATCGTTGTACAAAGCCAGAAGTAGGGGCGTCTTGTCGAGGGTGTTGGAGCTGTCAACAGTGGGCGAGGAGTGCGGTATACGGATGTGGACTTGACGAACGAAAAGCTGGAACAAAGCTTAATGTAAGGAGCAAATCGATCGGGGTGAGGATACGGAGGCTGTTCGAGGTAGTTCTGGTGTCGATGTTATTGCTATCATACTAGATAGCTTGTCAATCAAAGCACCTTCGCCCCTTCAATGTATCTCGCCGGAGCCTTATGAACCGAGTTATGTAGGCTATCCAAAAAGTTCTTGATTGCATTTGGCAGATCAGGACTGCTCCATGCCTTCATTATAAGTCCCATGTACGGTCCATCGACAGCTGGATTTCTTTTCATAAACAACAAAGCGTTGCCGATAGGGAACGCGATTGAGGTGGCACCAGTGGCTCCGAACTCTTTGCGGAAGAAGTAGGATGCGGAACGAGCAATGAGTCGTGCGTAGTGTCGAGGATGGGGACGATCAGGGTGCGCTGTGCCGTCGTTGATTGGCGGCACTCGTGAGGCGGTGTCGAGCGTCGTGTATAGTAGAAGACAGGTCACCCAATATCTTATCGTTAAGACCGCTACTTCGAAGTTGGGGAACGTTATAGGTGTTGGTGTCCTTGTCACTGGCTCGCGAAATTCGTTTTCATGGAGCGCCAGCCATTCTTGAAGTCGAATGTGTAGCGTCCAGCACTTGGCGCTGGTCTCGAGGTCTCTTGCTTGATTTTCAATGGTGTCAGGGCTAAGAGTGCCCCAGCGGTCAACGTTTTCCAGGATCTCTGGTATCGCGGCGAGTATGTCAAGAAGACTGTCATTGGGCGTTCTAACTCTGCCCTTCCACGGAAGTGTTTTCCATCGTCTTTCGTTCAGGACGGTCCTTGTGCGCGTTCTCACGGCAGCTATCAGCGGCCTGAATCTTGCGGCCACGAAGAGCGCATGTGCCGCGTCGTCCTGGCTGTAGGCTGCAGGACCTCGGGCGACTATCAGCGCCAATTCGCCTTCAGCATGACTAAGCCAGCTGTTGGCTTGTGATGATGTGTTTGACTCCGCACCAAACAAGATCTCGAATATGGCCATGATTCTAGGAATCACAAGTACAGCCGTGCTTCGTGCTCGAGCTGGGTCCTGTAATGCTCGTCTCGTCTCGAAGAGCGCCTTGGTGTAGATGGTGCGTCCTTGTCTGGCAAGGTCGGCATCGTTGACTTGCCTACTCAACGCGACCGTTCCGATAGCCAGAACAGTGAGACGAAGAGCTTCATCATGCGCAGTCAGGCGGGGTGTAACATCGACAAAGTTCTTTCCTTCCGTATGGATGCGTCGCAAATCACCTTGAGGAACGTAAAGGTCCATGAATGCCTCCAGGGTCCTTGCGCCATAGGCTGACTGCACAAGGTGTGGAGGCAGAAGCGAAGACCACGGCAGAGACGTAGTCACATGGCTCTCTTTGTTGCGAGACGTGATCGAAATCATTTGCGTAGATGCTTCGACATCGGGTGGCTCAGCAGCGAGAGGCGAACCGTTCTCTGAGCTTGAAGCACTGAGAATACCATGCTGACTATTTTGGCGTTTCTTGAAAGTGTCGTGATATATGAAGTTGCGATCCTGATGTGCACGACTTCAGCTTCGTCTGAAATCCATTTCGTGGGATGAGCTTTGCTTACCGTGTCGTAGACACAAGTAATTCCTCTTCCCGAGCACTGTGAGCATGCCGGCTGCTTCAAATCACACTGTGGTTCTTTAGCCAACGATCCATTCAGTCAGACGTCGTGCTTCGTAGATACTTACACCCTTCTTCCTCTTCCTGCACGTTACGCAACCCTTAGATCGGCCAGCGACACCTACCATGGCGCTGGGATCAGGTTTAAGAGATTGTAGAGCGCGCAATGTTCCCGTTCAGGAGTAGGTGCCTTTTTAGAGATTTAGCGTCCTATACAGGGATTGGCGCAGCGTTATGACGGCGTGATCTGTTACAACAGGCGATCCAGGTCAAGTAAGGCGTCCCATTGGCCATCTCACCGGTGTTGATTACGTTCGCGGGTCTTCCCGACACCAACAGTATTTGCGGCATTCTCACATTTGAGCATAACGCTCCCACACGCTTCTGCGTGTATTCGAAGCTTTCCGATTCAGAGACTGTGGTATTTCCCCTTCGTGCAGCAATAATACATCGCCGATTGATGCTTCAAAAATTCGGCGCAACGACTTCCCTGCCCGAATTACTAAGCTATTCCACATTGGGTAGAAAACGCGACAGCAGCCCCTCCCAGCCGCCAACGAGCTTTTTGCAGCCTAATAACCGCCAACAAAGCGGACGAATCGACTTTGAATTGCTGCTGGGCACGATCGCGTTATGCGCTAGTTTGCCGCATGCAAAATATACCTACGGCCGCACGGTACAATTGGTAAGCGCGTCATGGCTGTGCTACCAGTCACGAAATTCCTATCGCAGAATCGTCCACAACAGGACTACTCTCTTCTTGAAGACATTGTAGAGAAGAGATGGACAATACGTATAAGAGGATAGGAATGCAGCGGGAGTTGCAATTACGACAAGTACACACAATCGATCAACACCACCCTTCGACTCATTCTATCACTTCCACAACTCTCAAAAGATCCCAAACACACCGATGAGTATCGTGGTCACCCCACCAAAGCCTTCGCCAAAAGGCTTCAAGACGACAATGCGCAAGCTCTACAACCCTCTCGGGTTTTCGAGAGGCTACAACTTTGTGCTTTGGTTTATCTTTGCAGGCGCACTTTTCGGCTTCAGCCTCGCCCGCTTCATGTACCTTGACTTCAGCAAAAATTTCTGCCCAAGTACGCCTACGCCAGGTGGTAACGGCGCAGCTCCCGGAGAATGTTACTACTACCTCAACTTCGACCGGTACAAGATTGGCATTCTTCTACATCTCGGAGGTGTGCTTCCAGCTAGCCTGCTTGCGGTCTTGCAATTCACTCCCTTCATTCGACATCGGTGGATCATTGTGCATCGTATATCTGGATACTTTGCGCTCCTGCTATATGTAATCAGCCTTGTCGGTGCGCTCATGATTGCGCGACACGCTTTTGGTGGGGGTCTCGACATCCAAGTTTGGGTTGGCTTCGTGGGCATTGGAGTGCTGGTGTGCTTCATCATCTCGTACATCAACATCAAGAGGCTGCAGATTGAGCAACACCGCGCGTGGATGATTCGAGGATGGTTCTATGTAAGGGGTATTCATTTAGCCATGACTTACAATTACTGACGTATTCTAGGCTGGCTCGATCATCACAACTCGCATCGTTATGATCCTTGCGACGGTGATAATCTCGGCGTCTGGCGATTACTTCGCTGTATGGGCATGCGCCAAAATTGAGTCGACTCTTGGAAACAAATCGATGCTGGTATCAAAATACCCTGCTTGCGCCGCGTACGCAAACGGCACAAACCCAAACGAGCTTGCTATTGTGCAAGCCAACTTGAACGGAGGCACTGGCGCAAACGCAGGAGTGGCACTAAACATGTCCTTTGGCATGGCTTTGTGGCTCTCGGTCGCTATTCATGCCATTGGGGTCGAGATATATGTAAGTTGTAGACACTGTACCCGATTACATATACGAAACTTGACTAACAGTTCCAGCTCCATCTCACACCTAAAGAAGCGCAACGTCTGCGACAAGTGAGCTACCAACGACAACTCGAAGCTGGTATGCGCAACCCAGGCTCCGCTGGTTTAACAGCCGATCGGTTGGGTGACTCTGAAAAATGGATGCCCGCAGAACATTCGCGGGTAGAGCAGGTGGACAACACGAACGTATCAAAGAGCGAAGTACAAGAGCCAAACGGCGAGCATGAGACTATGTAAGCAGTGTATGAGTTCTCTACACTGGTGGAGGGACTGTAGCCTTTGGACAAGGAAGTTTGGCGTTATATGTGGATGCATTCGTTGGGCGCTTGGTATGATGGTATAATCTTATGTGTTTCTTGGAGTCAATTTAATTCGCTGGTCTTCGTTTCCTCGTCCTTACTCTCATTCTTTATGCTTGGGGCAGGCTGTTCATGTCCTCAGATGTCAGTCACTAGCGTTCCACTGCTTTTGGGAGAGATACTCTGAGAAAGGCAGCGCAAGGTCGTTAGTTCATGAATGATGCTTCCATCATAAATAACTCGATACCCTTATGTTCCCTACACTTAGCACCACAGAATTCGCAGCACCTACTCTACCAAAAGATTCTAGTGCACCTACCGCCCGCTCAAATTCCAGCTGGTCAAGAGAAACTATTTTCACTTCAGTGGGCGTCTTTGTGACCTTGATAAGCGTTATAGCAACACTTGCTACCTCGAAGAATGCGCGAAGAGGCTTTCAACGTAAGCTTAACGAAAGGGGCACGCGGGTACAACTGCTGACTCGATTGTAAGCCTTCATCACGCGAAAGCATTAGCACTCGATGCACCAGCTGCGACTCAGTAGAACGAGTAACGCGCCATTCGATAGTGGTT
>Ga0265780_10000390_pt1 | contig 69971 bp, 50 predicted proteins | sample P1T30metagenome_FD_192432 | JGI IMG/M metagenome (GOLD analysis project Ga0265780, IMG submission 192432) | Plant litter microbial communities from East Loma Ridge, Irvine, California - P1 T30 | ecosystem: Environmental > Terrestrial > Plant litter > Unclassified | place: USA: California...
TTTCAATCTCACTAACAATCTGAAGTTTTAGTGACATACTGTAATCTCGTTGACTACGCTTTACATAATTTATTTGATCTTCCATAACGATGGCTTTTTGTGTATCGCTATTTCAGGACTAGACATTTTTTATAAGTGAAAAAAGGAAGGTGTAATGCCTTCCTTTTTTTTATTTTGTATGTTTTTACCACAAAACCTTAAAACAATTCCAACTGATTATTCGGGTTGGCAGGTTTTATTTTTGGAGGTTTTGCTTCGCCAAAAATAGTTCTTCCGCCATATTTATGCGACTCATCGCGTTCTTTTTGAATCAGGGCATTAAAGTTAGAATTGGGCGTAAAACTTTCTTCGGCTTTTCTTGAAATTTCAGATAGTTTTTGAATGGCCTGCATTTTGTCACTATTGCCAATTTTTGCGCGATTAATAGCCCTCTGCAAAGTATCAATTGTTTCGTCGTAAATTTTAACAGGAACCGGAAACGGATGTCCGTCTTTTCCGCCGTGGGCAAATGAAAAACGAGCCGGATCTTCAAATCGGGTAGGGGTGCCGTAAATAATTTCACTCACTAAAGCCAGCGATTGCAAAGCTCTGGGGCCCATTCCTTTTAAAAGTAAAAGTTCTTCAAAATCTTCGGGTTTGTTTTCGTGAGTTGCCCATAACATCGCGCCTAACCTTTTCATATTCACATCTTCCATCCGTACATCATGATGTGCGGGCATGGCAAGATACTGCATCTCTTTCATGATTTTGGCCGGAGATTCTTTCGCGAGTTCTAAAATACCTTCTCTTGATTTTGTAGCTGCCTCAGCCGTAAGGTTTAAAATCGTGCCTTGATTTTCTCCATAAATAAAAGTATGAGGCTCATTTATAAAAGATTTTAAGTCCGGAGAATGCCAATGGTACCTTCTTGCGGTTTTAGAATGCGGATTCATTCCTTGTTGAATTACAGCCCATTGTCCTTTATTATCTACAATAAAATTATGCTGGTACAATTGAAATCCGTCCTGAATGGCCGTATTGTCAACCTTTGCGGTTAATCTGCTGCAGTTGGCAAGATTATGGCCGTCAAGCCCCGTTTTTTCGCCCACAAATAAAAGTTCCTGCGGCGTTAGCATGGAATGTTTTCCTTTACCGCCACAAATATAAATTCCCAGTTCTTTAGAATGCGGATTGACCGATTTTTTTAATGCACCAAGCACAGAAGTAGTAATTCCCGATGAATGCCAGTCCATTCCCATCACAGCTCCAAAACTTTGAAACCAAAACGGATTACTCAGTTTGCTGATGACCTCTGATGTAGAAAATTCTAAAGCAATTGTTTCTACAATAGCAAAACCGAGCTTAGACATTCGTTCGGCAAGCCATAATGGAACATGTCCATAATGTAAAGGAAGATCTGCTGTACCGGAACGTTTCATTTCTTTTAATTTGTATGATTACAAAATTAAGAAAAATACTTTAAGTGCTTGTTATAAAAGAAGAAGCATTGGTTGAGGTCATAAAAGGTTTTGCTAAAAAGCAGGAAATTAATGATTTCGGATAGGTGCCATTTGCAGTAAATCGTTCATATTATCTGGCAGCGTAAATAATTCCAGATTAGCAGGTGTTGAAGCCAAGCCCTCAAAAGCAATTGCACATACATATCGATCTGCCAAATCAAAACTATAAACCTGCCAGTTTTGACTGTTTTTTATGAGCTTAAAATCCAGATTATGATTTCCGTCTGATGATGGAATGTATTTAAAATCTTCATCAATACCTTTTCCTAAAGCTTTTACAAGCGATTCTTTGCGTGTCCACAACGTGTAAAAAGTAGTTTTTTTATCGGTCGCATTTTGAATGCTTAGCCTCTCATTATCATCAAAAATGTCTGGAAGCAGATTGCTGAATTTAAAATCATCAGACAAATATTCAATGTCAATGCCTACTTTTTTACGTGAAATTGCAATAACCGCAAAGTTTTCAGAATGAGAGACATTGAAATGCAGCCAGGGATGAGAAGCCAAATAGGGTTTTCTGTTGAAATCATAATCCAGGTAAATTTTTTTTACATCAAGTTGAGTGTACGCTCCCAAAACCAATTTTAAAATTGCACGATAGATGATAAAACGATTCCGATCAATTTCTTTATAAAAACGTTTTGCTTTCTTGATTTCAAGCGAATTCAGAAATTTATAAAGATCTTCTTCTAAGGCACTAAAATTAGGTAAATAGATACTGTAAATGACGATATCGTTGGCGTTTAAAACGTATTTTTTATCAGAGATTGAGGGAGCCATTTTGATATCTGTAGAAGATACAAAAAGCTTAGACGTTTTCATGTTTTTCATCTAAAATATCCTGAATTAGTCGTGCCAGTACAATATCATTTGGCGGTGCTACAATCTCTAAATGGTTTCCTGAAATGTTATGAATCTTTACTCCCCTTAATGCGGCTTTTTTCCATCCTAAATGGGTAGGGTCTAATTTATAATTGACATCATCTTTAGATCGAAATAAATCTACTTCAACATTTTGTGGTTTAAGATGGTAGCGGTCTACAATTTTTTTAACCAGGCTATCTGCTTCTATAAATTGTTCGAGCGCCAGTGCTTCTTGTTCAGTCATAGGCGTAGTTTTTCCAAAATGTCTTTTTAAAATATAATCCTTTTTTCCGTTAAAACGCATTTTAAACGCTTTCCAGCTCAGTAACATTTCTTTTAAAAAATCTAATCTTCGGTGTGTAATGTCAAAATACCGAACCAGTTGTTTTCGTCTGTAAGATCCGTAATAATAAGACGAATCGACATACGAATCCAGTAATGCTGTCAGGCTTACCTGTTTATTTTGTGCTTTTAACTGGCGCGTCATTTCAAAAGCGACAATGCCGCCAAAAGAGAAACCGGCTAAAGCATAAGGACCTTTTGGATTTACTTTTACAATAGCATCGATATAATGCGCCGCCATAGCTTCAATAGATTCGTACCAGCCGTCAAAGCCTTTTGGCTTGGTTCCCTGAATGCCATAAATTGGCTGATCGTCATCAAAATGTTTGCTTAGATTAATAAAGTTTAAAACATTCAATCCTGCTCCGTGCACGATAAATAGTGGCACTTTATTGCCGTTTGGTTTAATAGCTACCAGGCAATCAGAATAAATTTCAGTACCGGTATTCAACAACTTTGCAAATTTCTCAACCGTAGAATATTTAAATAAAGTAGACAACGGAATTCTTTTACCCGTATGTTTCTCTATTTCAATCATCACTTTTACACCTTTGATAGAGTGTCCGCCCATTTCGAAGAAATCACTAAAAATATCAATATTGTCCAGGTTCAGGCTTTCCTTCCAAATAGTGGCTACGATATTTTCTTCTTCCGTTCGGGGTGCAGTATAGGTCCGTTTTTTATTTGTTTTATAATGAGATAATGCTTTACGATCTATTTTGCCGTTTAGCGTCGTCGGAATTTTATCTAATAAATTAAAATCATGCGGAATTAATTGTGCAGGTAATTTTAGTGCTAAATTTTCACGCCAAACCGGTATTAGGGTTTCGGCACTTTCTATGCTCAAATCGGGAACAATATGCGCAACAAGAAAATCTTCATCGGCTAATACTACAGCATACTTTATGCCCTCAAGCAAAAGTAAAGCTTGCTCAACTTCGCCGGGCTCGATGCGGTGTCCTCTTATTTTAACCTGTTGGTCCAGACGTCCCAGACATTCTATTTCATGGTTAGATAGTAACCGACCTAAATCACCTGTGCGATAAAGTTTGTTTTTATTAGCAGAAGAAAATGGGTCGTCTATAAATTTTTCAGCCGTAAGTTCGGGTCTGTTCCAGTAACCGTTTGCCACGCCATCACCTCCAATAGCAATTTCGCCAATTTGCCCCGCAGCTGCAATCAGACGCTGGTCATCGAGAATATAAAATTGGGTATTGCCAATAGGCTTACCAATTGTTATTAATCCGTCATTTGCCTTTATTTCTTTTACAGAAGACCAAATTGTGGTTTCCGTTGGGCCATAAACATTCCATAGTGCATGGCATTTACTTAGCAGTTCCTTTGCAAGATCTGCAGGGAGAGCTTCACCTCCACATAATGCTTTAAGAGGCAAAGTTTCAGACCAGCCAGAATCTAAAAGCATGGCCCAGGTTGTGGGTGTAGCCTGCAGAAAATTGATGTTTTCTTTTTTGATTAATTCCAGCAAAATTCGCCCGTCTCTCGCTGTTTCCTGATCAGCGATTATGAGTGTTGCGCCCTTTATAAGAGGTAAATACAATTCAAGACCGGCAATATCAAAAGAGATGGTAGTAATTGATAGTAATCTGTCATTTGCGTTAATACCGGGTTCCTGAGCCATACTTACCAAAAAATTGACGAGATTTTTATGGGTAATAGGAACTCCTTTTGGATTGCCTGTCGATCCGGATGTGTAGAGAATATAAGCCACAAGATCTGGACTAACGGTCAAAGAAAGCGGTGTTGCAGCATAATCTTCTAACGACTCCATGGCATCTTCAATAAAAAGAGTATTGGACCAGGAAGGTAAAGAAGCAAATAGTTTTTTGTTGGTTAATAAAGCTTTTGCACCAGAATCTGTCAGCATAAACTCCAATCGTTCTTTGGGATATTCCGGATCCAGCGGAATATAAGCGGCGCTACATTGCATAATAGCCAGCAAGCTGTAAAGCAGTTCCGGACTGCGTTCCAAAGAGACTGCAATAAAATCGCCGGGCTGTATGCCTTGTGCTTTTAAATAGTGCGATAACTGATTTATTTTTTCCTGTAATTCGATATACGTCGTGTTTGAATCGTGAAATTCTACTGCAGTATGATGAGGTGTACTTTCGGTCTGTTTTCTCAGCAATTCCGTAAGTGCAACATTAGGATACGGCATTTCGGTCTGATTTAAAATAGCGTAATCTGCCAAATAATTTCCTCCCAATATGTCAGACAACGGATTGTTGACATTCTCTATCAGTTGGTCAATTATTTCTTCAAACGAAAGCATCATCTGTTCGATCGTTTCCGGTTTGAAAAGCGTGGTGTTATACGACCATTGAAATTGGGGTCCGCTTCTGGCTCTAAATATATGAAGCTGAATTTCAAAGGTTCCATAGGCTCTGGGATTTACTTTTAATTCGTGAGAAAGACCTGTAAATGAAAACTCATTTTCGATCGTACGATTTAAATCTACGGTTAAAATAACCGGAACTAATGGAATTCTCGAAGGGTCCCGCGGAATAGCAAAACTCTTAAGCAAATGGCCAAAACTAACCTGCTGATGCTCGTAGGCATCAAGCAGCTGAGAATTTCTTTGTTTTAAATAGTCTAAAAAACTGCTTTCCGGATTAATTTTACTGCGAAGCGGAAGCAGGTTTACACAATCGCCAATCAATTGCCTCATTCCGTACAACGTATTTCCGGAAGAAGGAAATCCTACTACTAAATCATTTTGGCCGGTTTGTCTGGATAAAAAAATCTCAAATGCGGCCAACAGCGTTGTAACTAAACTGCAGCCGGCGCTGATTCCTGTTTTTTTTAGCTGTCTGATAATTTCATCATCAAAATCAAAATCAATACGATCGCTGTTGTAAGCTCTTAGTGCAGGCCTTACGTGATCTATTGGCAATTCGATTACAGGAGCTGATGCTTTGTAAATATGGAGCCAAAAATCTTCTAAATCTTTATATTCTGTACTTTCACTAAATGAGTTTAATCTTTCGGCAAATTCGCTAAAACGCTCCGCAGCCGGAAGTTCCGGAACTTCATTTTCTGTGTAGGCAGAATAAAGAGTACCGAGTTCCTCCAGTATAATGTCAATACTCAGTCCGTCGCCTATAATATGATGAATGGTCAGCGTAACCAGAGATTCAAAATCCGCAATTGTAGTGACATTAACTCTAAATAAAGGGCCATTAACAAGATCAAAAAGGTCATTTACCTCTTCTTTAACAAAAGTTGCTACAGCAAGTTCTTTGTCAGCAATTGGTACATCAGAAAAGTTGCGATAAGAGATTTCAAAATTGAAATCACGGTAAATACACATAAAATGCCCATCCGGACTAAATGTAGCCCGTAATCCTTCATGGCGCTCTATTAAAGTTTTTACCGCTTTTTCGAATACGTCTGTAAGGAAGTTGCCTTTTAGTTTAAGAGAAACAGATAAATTGTAGGCTTTATTGGCTTCGCTTCCTCCAAAAATACAATCGGACCAAATTTCCTGCTGTGAATTTGTGGTATAGATTACTCTTTCAACTTCTGGTGAAAACGGATTAAATTGAATTTCAGTATCAGTTTGTATTTGAGGTCGATTTTTCATTGCTATCATAATTCTATTTTTAAATGAATTGTACTGCTTAAGGTTACAATTTGAAATAACTCTTTACTCGTAATTACTGAATTCTAATAAGTTCATTTTCGTGAATTTTCCTTTATTTTGACCATCTTCGAGAAACCACGCCGGATTTCCATTTTCATCACGGCCTAATTTGCTGCCTTTCACCGGTGGCTGATTGGCCAAAATGGTATACTTTTTTTCTTCGTTATTCTTGTGATCATTCCTCTTTAGCAACTCAAAAGATTTTTCTGGTTTCAGTTTTCCGTTTTTTTTAACCCGGTTTTCCGGATTGAGCTGAATAACCTCTAAATGTTCTGGTTTGAGACTTGAAATTATAGATTTGCCATTTAATGCACTATGCTGCAGATCCTGTAACCGATCGATTTTTTGGCTCAAAACCTGAATTTGCTGTACAATTTGCTCTAATGAAATTTGATTTTGATTGGATGATGTTGTTGACTCACTTACCGCAGTAAAAGAGGCAACAGTTGCGTTATCACTTTTGCAGGTTGCTATTTTGGGAGCATCAAAATCCTCTTGAGGAAGGTGAAGTTCGATGTAATCTGCCAAAAGGTGGGGTGTTGAAAACGTTTCGTTGAGCTGTCTAAAAGTTATGGGTAGATCAAACTCCTTTTTCAATTTTCCGGATAATTGTGTTAGAGATAGAGAATCCAGACCTAATTCTAAGAAAGTACTAGAGGCTCCATCAGACTCATACGTAATGCCCGAAGCATTTTTTATAATGGATGAAATTTTAAAAAGTATCTCCTCTTTTCTGGAGTTGTTTTTTTGATTCGTATCATTTTCTTGTACTGTTGCAACTTCGATATTATCTGGAACTGCAGCTTCGTTACTAATTGTAACTTTTTGAATTTCTGTCTGTTCTATAATTTGTAACGGTTCAATCCAACATGGTTTACGATCAAAAACATATCCTGGCAATGCAATTTTTTGTCTTTTTTGTTCTTCATAAAAGGAATTCCAATCGACATTTATTCCTCTAAGCCATAATTCGCCCAAAGAACTTAATACGGTTTGATATTCGTTTTCCTCCTCATTTTTAGGAAAAGTAAGACTAGGAAAAGCCGTTATAACTTTGCCAGCCGCCTGCTGACGCGCTAAAGTTATAAGCGTTTGTCCGGGACCTACTTCTAACAATATAAAATCGTCTAACTTAAATGCTGTATCCATAGCATCTGCAAAACGTACCGTATTTTTTAAGTGGCTGACCCAATACATAACGTCTGTCGCTTCTGTATCTGTAAGCCAGGTTCCCGTAACGGTCGAAATAATAGGCAATCGCGGAATGCTTAATTTTATTTTTTCTAACTCTTTTTTGAAAGAATCTAAAATCGGATCCATCATAAAAGAGTGAAAAGCATGACTGGTTAGCAGTACTTTGTTGGGAATGTCCTGCGAATCTAGTTTTTGATTAAAGTCGGCAACATCTTCTTTTGTTCCCGAAACCACACAAAACTGATTGGAGTTTACAGCAGCAACCGAAAGATTTTCCCGAAGTAATTTTTTTAACTGTTTTATAGGTACGCGCACCGCCAGCATCGAACCACCAGGCAATTCACTAATTAATTTCCCTCTAATGGCAACAATATGTAAGGCGTCTTTTAAAGTTATGATGCCGGCTAAATGTGCTGCAGCAAATTCGCCAATGCTATGCCCGCAAAGAAAAGTTGGTTTTATGCCCCAACTCATCCACAACTGAGACAACGCATATTCGGTAACAAATAAAGCGGGTTGCGTGAAACGTGTATTTTTTAAAAGTTCTTCGGCATCTGCTGCATTAATTTTGGGATACATTATGTCACGAATGTCCAATTCTAAATCTTGTAGCAACAACTCCGCACAAGCGTCAATAGCGTTACGGTACACTTTTTCGTTATCGTAAAGTGTTTTGCCCATTTGCAAATATTGAGCCCCTTGCCCCGGAAACAGAAAGCCCATTTCGCCCGGCACACTTTTTAATAAAGCAGATTTTGTGGTTTTGGCTTTTAAACCTGTTAATTGTTCAGCAGCTTCTTTTGTAGTTGCTGCTGTTAAAAAACTACGATGGTTAAAATCATCTCTTGTTGCATTCAGCGAATAGGCAATATCTGCTAATTCTGTATTTTTTGCCTTATTTATAAAATTACCCAATTCATTTTCGAATCCCGCTAAACTGTTCTGACTTTTAGCAGACCACATTAATAGTTGATGCGGTCGGGTAGAAGAAGCAGGTAAAGGTGTGGTTTCGTATTCTTCGACAATAACATGTACATTGGTGCTGCCAATACCAAAAGAACTTATTCCGGCTCTTCTTTTACCTTCGGCATTCCAGTCGATCAATTTGTTATTGATGAAAAACGGACTATTCTCCAAATCGATGTTGGGGTTGGGTGTATTATAGTTAACCATGGGCGGGATTTGCTTATGGCGCATCGCTAACAGTACCTTCATTAATCCTGCAACACCCGCAGCTGCGGTCGTATGTCCCATATTACTTTTAATGGAGCCTAATGCACAGTAATTATTTTTTTCCTGTTTGCCATAAGCCATTTTAAGTCCTTCAATTTCAATGGGATCGCCAATTGGAGTGGCGGTACCATGACCTTCCATATAAGTAAGGGTCGAAGGATGTATTTGAGCATCGTTAAATGCATTAATTATGGCTCCGGCCTGACCTTTGGCACTTGGTGCCATAAAACTGCCCTTGTCTCCTCCGTCGTTATTAACGCCAACTCCTTTAATTACGCCATAAATAATATCACCATCTTTTTCGGCTTCTTCCAGTCTTTTGAGTAAAACTACTCCGGCGCCATCGCTAAAAACAGTACCTTTTCCATCAGCATCAAAAGATCGCGTCGAACCGTCTGGACTTTTAATGAATCCTTCATCATACAAATGACCGCTGTTTATGGGTGCCGTAACACTCGATCCTCCTGCAAGAGCAACATCACACATGCCTGTTCTTATTGCTTTTACTGCTTCTGCAACGGCTAACAAAGAGGTAGAACACGCAGAATGTACACTAACAGAAGGGCCTTTTAAATTGAGATGGTACGAAGTTCGCGGCGCAATAAAATCTTTGCCGTTTACGGTATAAATTTGGAGTTCGCCTATAGAACTTTTTAGCTCTTTGTTGGGTAAAATGTTGTTTTCATAATACGTATTAATTTCACTGCCAGAATACACGCCAATACTTCCTTTATAATGTTTAGGCAAATGCCCCGACTGCTCTAAAGCCTCAAATGAAATTTCTAAAAAGATTCTGATTTGAGGATCCATTGCAGCTGCCAATTGCGGATTTAGTCCGAAGAAGCCAGCGTCAAATTTCTTGGCAGAGGGTAAAACACCGCGCGCGCCTATATAAAGCGAATCTTTGCGAAGACTTTCTGGTAAACTAGGATCTAATTCTTCTTTGGTAAACAAAGAAATGGTTTCTTTTCCATCTCTAAGATTTTCCCACAACTGCTCTATTGTATGAGAACCGGGAAATCTTCCTGCCATACCAATAACGGCAATATCAGCAGAAGAGGTTGCAGTGGTTTTTTTAAATGCAAATGAATCATCCTTGATCTGATTTTGCCCTAAAATTTGAGACAACTCTCTGATTGTAGAATGCGTATAAATTTTAGAAACCGAAATATCGAGCAGTAAACGCTGTTTTATTAAAGTCACCACTTTTTGTGCCAGTATAGAACTGCCGCCCAGGTCAAAAAAATCGTCGTCTACACCAATAGTGGCTATTTTTAGTTCTTCGCTCCAGATTTGGGCAATATTTTTTTCGAGTTCTGTGGTTGGTTTTTTAAAAAGCGGAGCAGAATCTGGTCTTGCATATGCGGGAGCCGGCAGATTTTTTTTGTCGATTTTTCCGTTTGGTGTTACAGGAAATTCCTCCATCCAAATGTACTTGGAGGGTATTAATATTTCAGGTAAAATTTCTGAGAGTCGTTCCTGAACCTGCTTTTCATCTTTTACAGCATCACTCGATTTTAAATAAGCCACGAGTTTGTCTTCGCTTCCTAAATAATTGCTTACAATAACTGCCGCTTGTTTTATACCCGGAATATTATTCAGGGCAGCTTCTATTTCGCCCAATTCTATCCTATGACCTCTAATTTTTACCTGATGATCGATTCTGCCTAAACATTGAAAATCACCATTTGGCAATAATTTACCCAAATCGCCTGTGCGATACAAAACGGCATTTGGCTCTGTAGAAAACGGATTTTCGATGAATTTTTCAGCCGTTAGTTCCGGACGTTTCCAATAACCTTCTGCGACACCATCCCCGCCAATAGCTATTTCGCCAATTACCCCCGGAGCAACATTTTGCCCGTGTTCATCTAATAAATAAATTTGGGTGTTGGCAATAGGATATCCAATGGTAATTATTTTATCATCGTGCTGAATTTGTTTTACAGCAGACCAAATGGTAGTTTCTGTCGGGCCGTACATGTTCCAGAGCGAACTGCATTTTGCTGTTAACTGTCGGGCAAGATTCAACGGAAGTGCTTCACCGCCGCAAAGCGCCTTTACAGGTAATGGATTTTCCCATCCAGAATCCAGTAACAATTGCCAGGTGGTGGGTGTAGCTTGTAAAATCGTGATGTCTTTTTTCTGTAAAAGATCCAGTAAAAGTTGTCCGTCGCGCGTAGTTTCGTGGTCAGTCAAAACTACCGTTGCGCCTTTAATTAAAGGCAGGAACAACTCAAGACCGGCAATATCAAACGAAATGGTAGTGATAGAAAGCAGTTTGTCTTTTTTAGAAATACCAGGCTCAATGGCCATGCTGTATAGAAAATTTATTAGATTTTTATGTGTTACCATGACTCCCTTAGGGTTTCCTGTAGATCCGGATGTATACATTATATAAGCAAGAGCATCAGGAGTAACGTGTACGGAAAGTGGCGAAACAGCATATTGTTCAATAGAAGACAATGCCTCTTCGAGCAATAGTTTTTTTGCACTATTAGGCAAGAGGTTAGATAGTGATTTTGTGGTGAGTAAAAAACTGGCATCGGCATCTTGTAGCATAAAGGCTAAACGCGCCGTTGGAAATTTAGGATCCAGGGGCAAATAGGCTGCACCACATTGCAAAATAGCCAAAAGTGAAACAATTAAGTGCGGAGTTCTTTCTATAGAAACGGCAACAATTTGTCCTGCAGACAGACCCTGAGAAGCAAAATAGTGTGCCAGCTGATTGGTTGTCTTTGCTAATTCTTCATAAGTATACTGTTGATCTTCAAATTCAACCGCTATTGCTTGTGGTTCCGTTGCAGCTTCTTGTGCAAAAAGCTCGTGTAACGTACTTTGCGGATACGTCATTTTAGTCCAACTCGTTTTGTGGTCTAAATTGTGGTTGCTGGCTCTTTTCATTTTAAATCTAATTAAAATTAAAGTTGAACACATAATAAATTATAGTAAATGCTAAACCAATTTGAAGTAGTTTTTGGTCTTTGTTTTTGACATTTATTAGAATGTATTAGTTGTCAATTTTGGTTTTAAAAATGGTGATATTTTTATTTGTAAATATCTTACGTATTTATCTTTCTGACTTTTCATTTTTAAGCCAATAATTCCGTGTTGCGACTAATTTATCCGTGAACAGGACAATAAGTCCCATAGTAACGCCAGTACGGGGGTTTTGTATTAGTAAAATGTTGTAATTGAGTAGAGTATATGTTAAATTAACAACATATTTAGTACTAAAATGTCTTCAAATTGTCAAATAGAAATAATTGTGATGGCTATATTGAGGATTGAATAAAAAGAACGGACCAATATACTTAGATCAGATAAACCAACGTTAGGTCTGTATGTATCATCTGGTTTATACTGTAAATTTCAATATTTTATAGATTTGAATCCTCCCTAAAGAGGGCAAAAATCGTTCAAAATCTTCTTTAAGTCGAATAAAAATTCGTACATAAAACTCTTTTTTCAAATGTAAGTAAATAGTGATTAAAATGGTTGGTTGAGTGTAGTTTATCGGAAAAAAAGTTCGTTATGTCGATTTTATTTTGAAAATAAATAGTTTTGCAGTATAAATAATAAGCCTTAAAAAACTGTGAAGTATAACAACTTTAAAACTATTCATCTGTTCCTAATTATGCTGTTTTTTCTCCCTTTTACAGGACATAGTCAAAATGCACCAGAAATTATGGAAACCTTATTGGCATCAGGCAGTAATGCCAGCGGAACTTCCGGCACAGTGACGTACTCTATTGGTCAGGTTTTCTATACTTACATAGGAGAATCTGTTTATAATGTGGCACAAGGAATACAACATCAGGAAGCAGAGGAACCTACTTTAGAAACTCCGGAGATTGAAGCACCGGAAACACAAATGGTCGTTTTTCCCAATCCAACCACAGATTACATTAATTTAAGTTTGAAAGGTGAGGAGCTGCAGAGCGGAGTTCGATACTATAAACTGTACGATATTCAGGGCCGACTTTTAAAACAAAATACCATTAACGATAGCGAAACCCAAATTAGTTTAAGTAATCTTAGCTCGTCTCTCTATATACTCACGGTATATATTGACAATCAGGTTTTGAAAACATTTAAAATTTTAAAAAGATAAAAAGAATGAAAATTGCTCGTATTATCCTAATATTATTGGTAACCGTAACTTGTAAGGTTGCTGCACAATCACCAGAAAAAATGAGTTATCAGGCCATTATGCGTGCACAAGATAATAGTCTGGTAATCAATTCCAAAATAAGTCTTAAAGTACTCGTGCACCAGGGCAGCGCAGGCGGAACGATCGTGTATCAGGAAACGCATTCTCCTACCTCAAACAACAACGGTTTGGTTTCTCTTGAAATTGGAACAGGATCAGTTGGTTTAGGTAATTTTAGTCAGATTGCCTGGGAAAAAGGTCCTTACTTTATCGAAACACAAGTAGATGTAAAAGGAGGAACCAATTACAATATAGTAGGAATTACGCAACTGTTGAGCGTACCTTATGCGCTGCATGCAAAAACAGCCGAAAGATTAGTGGGCACGGCTACTACCACGACAAAAGCGTTAATTGTTTCTTTTACCTCGACCAGAAATATTGCCGTTTCAGATATCAATAACACAATCGAGTGTACTGCTTCGGCTACTTTAAACTTAACATCAGATTTTGGCAGTATGGCCGTTGGTGAAACCATAAACTTAGAAGCTCATAATGGTGCTGTTTTAACGGTACAGGCACCTTCGGGCGTGACCCTTAATTATACAACTGCCGGAAGTGCCAAATTTACCAGCGCCGCCGGCAATGTAAGATTTGGGTTCCTTAGAAAAACAGGTTTAAACTCCTATATAATATCCGGACAATGAAAAAACTAATTTATTTTTTACTCTTTTCAACAGCCGCTTTTTCTCAAAATTATCAATATTCGCTCGAAGAAGCTCCGGCTAAATCTGCAGAATTAGTTGCAGGGGTAAATAACCAGCCCGAAGAAATTGAATATTTTAAAGCCTACTTATTGCCCATTGCGCAAAAAGCCACACTTCAGGCGGCGATAGATCGATATGGGAGCGTGCGATTAGAAAAAGGAGATTATTCCGGCGTAGATATTGTCCTGAAAAGTAATCAGAGATTGTATGGACATCCATCCTTAACAAAAGTTTCTAACATTACGATAGCGGCAGGAAGCAGCGGAGTTGTGTTGGAAAACTTACTTCCGCAGGATAAAACTATCACGCTGCAGGCAGGAGGAATAATTTCAAATTGTACCTTTAAATCCATCAAATGGGCTCCGTTAAAAGCGACAAATGCCATGTTTGTCAACAATACTTTTATCAATTACGGTGGCCCTGTATTAATAGATTGCAGTCAGTCGGGTTATTTTAGAAATAATAAATTTATCAAACATCAGTCAGGAGGTGTTTCCACGATTTTGATGATGAAAGGAAACAGCACAACTCCAAGTTATGGCAATGTGCATTTGCATACTAATTTTCTAACGCCTCACGGAGACACCTCTGAGCTGGATAATTTAACCTCTGCTACTTTTGTGGGTATCGATGCCGAAGGTTGGAATCTTGAAGGAGCCGGAACCAAGGCGATGTTTAAAGCCAGCAATATGGGCAACATTAAGATCACTGATTTAGGTGGAGGAAATTCGTATTCTAAAGTGCGTACAGGTGCTTATGATATTGATGCTGCGAATGTATCGATTTTAAATAAAAAACTTTATACAGAGTTTGACGTCATTTCGCCAAGAACGAATATGATCCTGTTAGGCGCTCTGGGTGGCTATAAAAGAGGAAACGGAACCGTTACCGGATATGATCTTTGGGGAAATCTGGACAATAACAATGTTGTAAAATATAATAATGCAGAACAAACGGCGAGTTTAACCAATACGTCGCTTATCTCGACCCTGAGTTCTTCAATTTTGGGAACGCAATACACACCGTGGAGCAGACCGAATTGGGAAACATTACCAGATCCGACCGGACCTAACTGGAGATCTGACCGGGCAGGGAAGCCAGATAGTACCACTTATATTCAGAATTTAATTAATACAAATGGTATTGCAGACCTTCCTGAGGGAACTTTTTACATCAGTTCGACTTTAAAGATTCCGCTGGACAGAACCCACGGAATTATGGGGAAAGGAACCGGTAAAACTACCATTGTAGGTTTAAAAGATGATTTTCCGCTTATTTCGCTTACCGGCGGTCAGGATGATAATTTTATTTTGGCTCATTTAACGCTGCAGGGAGGAAGTACAGGCGTTTATTCCTCACAGAACTTTGGTACACAACACATGAGTTATGTCTGGCTAAAATACGTCGTGTTTAGAGATCAGAATTACGGTATTCATTTAGATAAAATGATGGGGTTTGATAATAACTTCTTCGACAATATTTCTTTTGTAAATTGTGGCAGAGGATTTTTTCAGGAACCTCTTGTCAACGGAGATTCAGATCATTCTAGCTTTGTAGATAAAACGATGTTTTACAGAAGTCAGTTTATCAATTGTAATACATCAGTTTCTATGCAGGCAACACGACCGGACAATTTGAATGCCTGGGTCGATTGTAAATTTAGCGGCGGACAAACTGCCCTGAGTCTTGCCTCCAACAATTATCCGATAGCGGCCAATTGCGATTTTACCGGCTTTACAGGAAAACAGGTTATTAATAGTGGAGACATTTCGTTGTACAGCTCTAACTTTTATGGCAATAGCACAACTGTATCTACTATTAGAGCAATCAATTCTTATATGGAAGGATGTAATTTTTCAGATTCGACAACACTGTTTTCATCTGTTATTTACAATCCTGTTTATACCTATATTGTTAATTCTACGGTAACGAGTAATGTAACATCACTCGCTATAGATGTAGATTTTAATAGCAAATTTACCGGAGTACTCATGAACAGTAATTTTAAAGCCAACCCAACGTTAAGTAAAGTGCTGGTGAATTTAAAAGAGGGCACTCCAACAGTTATTATAAACAATGCATCAAATCCATACCCGCAGCTTTTAGTGACGCAATAGCAATAGCGTTATCCGATTTTTTACAGTTTATCCCGAAGATTAATAGTTGTTTCCCCGAGCAATTAGTAATCTTCGGGATTTTTTTATTTTCAATACGATTTCTTCCACAGGATAATTCTTTCCTTATTAAATTTCTGCGATTTAATATTAAAAAATAATATTTTTAGCGTTTTTTCTTACTTATACCTTGGTTTGCGATCCATATTCTATAATGTGATTTTCCTAAAATCACTATTTTTTTAGAATATCACACTTCTAAATCGACGATAAACTGCAACAAATTGTAGTTAATCGGATTTTAAAATACGTTGAACAGATTTATTATTAAAAATTGAAAGTTATATATAGTTTTGGTCAAAATTTAAAAGGAATGATAAAGAAAATCAATATTCACGTTATTTACTATTGTTAATTAACACAGAGTTTGAATATAAATTACTATTTAATAATGTTGGTTTTTAATCCTATTTAAATATTCAACAGGAGTGTCAAATATAAATTAGTAATATTTTGGTTTTATGAAATACAGTGTATACGAAAATATTAGAAAGATCAGAGAATTAAAAAATTTAACCCGTGAATATGTGGCCGCAGAATTAAAAATGAGTACCAGTGGGTACGGTAAAATTGAAAGGGGAGATGTAGATTTAACCGTCTCCAAACTAATTGAAATTTCGAAGGTTTTACAAGTTTCAATTGAGTTTATATTTAAGTTTAATGTTTCTCTTTTTTTTAATGAAACAAAAGAAAAGGTGTAGAGACATTATAAGGAATGAATCTTAAACGATTAAAAATTGTAATTAAAAGGACTATGGAAAATTTCTACCAAAAAATCAAGGAGTACCGAGTACAAAACAATCACACTCCTGAATATGTAGCCATTCAAATGGAAATTAGTATTAAAAAATACGAAAAAATCGAAAAAGGAATGGTCGATCTAAAAATTTCGAAACTAGATAAATTAGTTAAGATTTTAGGAATTAAAAAAAGTCAGATATTCCAATTGGATACCTGATATTTTGACAACAATAGTTTCAATTTCTCTACTAAAAAGCGTTCAGTCCGGAAAGTAATTTCCAGAATCTGAACGCTTTTTTTTATATACTTTATTTATGTTTTACTTTTAGAACATACCCCAGAGATTCCAGAATTAAAACATAATGCGTTTTTGTGATGTCTTTTACAACGGCGTTCTGATCGCAAAACGGACCGGAGTTCAAATGTATTCTGTCTCCAATCTGGTATTGCATCACCGATACTTCCTGATCCGTGTCTCCAGAATCAAGCCATTCTTTAATCGTTTCAATTTCCTGGTCTTTTACAATAGCGTGTCTGCCTAACCAAAATAAATAACGTACCACTCCCGGAGATTGAAAAACCATATTTCGGTCTTTTTCCATTAATTGCACAAAAATGTAATGATTGAACAATGGCACTTCTACTTTTATCTTTCTGTCTGATCTTTGTTGCGTTTTTTGAATCACAGGACAATAACAATTAATATTAAACTTTGTTAATTGCTCTGCGGCTCTTTTTTCCCATTTGGGTTTTGTGTATACTACATACCATTTCATAGTTCTTGTATTTTTTTATTTTTTGGTTTGATATTAAATTCACTCTTTCTTTTTTTTGATCACAATCTGCACTTTTATTTCTCTAAAAGAAAAGCGATCCTTTATTTTCCTTTACAGAAAATTCGTTTAATTCTAATACATTGATACTCTTTGTGTCATACAATAAAAGCACCGTTGTTTCAAGTATAAACGAGGTAGTGAATTTAATTCCAAGAACTTTAAAGCTTTTGCGTTTTTAATATCAATTTTTCCTTATTTAGGACATTTAGCAACAAAAAAGTCGTTTTTTCTCTGTCGTATTACCATAATTTTAACATAAATTAATGATGCAGATAAAACGATTAAATTGATTTAGATTTCTTGTTTTTGAACCCGAAATCTGATCTCATTTTTAAAGTTATTCAGAACATTAATTTTCATTTTGAGACCCTTATTTTTCTTTTTTTTGGATAGTTAGATTTGTAACTATTCACGGGGAACCCTTATTCAATTCTCAAAAAAAAGGCATTGAAAGCCAATAAAACGGCAGACAATATTTCAGAAATACATCCATTAACAAACTTATTTTTAACCTAAAACAGTAATCAGATGAAAATTGGAATAACATTTAGCGCTTTTGATTTGTTACATGCAGGGCACGTAAAAATGCTTGAAGAGGCAAAACAACATTGTGATTTTTTAATTGTTGGTTTACAGACAGATCCAACACTGGACCGTCCGACAAAAAACAAACCAACCCAGACCGTTGTCGAACGTTACATACAACTAAAAGCGTGCAAGTTTGTTGACGAAATAGTTCCGTATGCTACAGAACAGGATTTAGAAGATATTTTGAAAGCCTTTACAATTGATGTTCGAATAGTAGGAGACGAGTACAAAGAGAGAGATTTTACCGGAAGAACATATTGCGAAGAAAAAGGAATCGAATTGTACTTTAATATAAGAGACCATCGCTTTTCGAGTACCAATTTGCGACATGAAGTGTATCAAAAAGAAATTTTAGTACACAGTAATGGCTATTAGTATCACCCTGACGCACGTCGTTTTAACAGGCGGAATTGGCAGCAGATTATGGCCTCTTTCCAGAAAAACACTTCCGAAACAATATCTTGAGCTTTTTGATGGCGAATCTCTTTTTGAGAAAACAGTGACCCGCAATCAAAATGTTTTTAGTAAAACAATAGTAGTAGGAAATATTGAAAATTACAAAATGAGTAACGCCATTATGTCAAAATTCAATAAACCTTTTACCCATATTGTAGAAGCAGTTCCCCGTAATACGGCCGCAGCAATTGCCTTTGCCGCCTTTGCATCAAAACCAGAAGATATTTTACTGGTCACACCATCAGATCATATTATCGAAGGAACACATTTATACAACGCGGCTTTGCAAAAGGCAATTGTACTGGCGAATCAGGATTATTTGGTAACTTTTGGAATCAAACCAACAAAACCCGAAACCGGTTATGGTTATATCGAATTTGAAAACGAAAATGTAATCGCGTTTCACGAAAAACCAGATTTCATTACCGCAGCCGTTTATCTTGAAAATGGAAATTATTTATGGAACAGCGGACTTTTTTGTTTTAAAGCCGGAAAATTTTTAGCCGAACTCGAAAAACAGGAACCGGAAGTGTACTGGGCTTCAAAAGCAGTTTGGGAAGCCAGTCAAAACGGATTTTTAGATTATGAACTGTCTTTAAACATTCCGTCTATCAGTATAGATTATGCGGTAATGGAGCGAAGTAGAGACATTAAAGTAGTTCCTGCCCATTTTGAATGGTCTGATCTGGGGTCGTTCGAATCTGTTTACGATTATTTAGTTCAAAAAGGTCATCCTATCGACGCCAACAGAAACATTGCCATAGGAACTTCAATGCATACCACTTTTATTGGAGTTAAAAACTGCATTTTAATTTATACCGCCGATGCCTTAATGGTTTTGCAAAAAGAAAATTCGCAAGAGGTCAAACAGGTTTACCAGCAATTAGAATCTATTGCCTCGCCATTATTATAACTTGATTTAATTTTTTTATATAGAGCCCAGAATGATTGATAAAAACGCTGCAATATATATTGCCGGACACACAGGAATGGTCGGAAGCGCCATTTGGAGAACTTTACACGCAAAAGGTTATCACAACCTTATAGGAACCACAAGTAAAGAAGTAGATTTAAGAGAACAGGAAGCTGTTCGCGATTTTCTTAGAAAAATAAAACCCGACGTAATTATAGATGCTGCGGCAAAAGTTGGTGGAATTTTGGTAAACAATGATTTTCCGTATCAGTTTTTGATGGAAAACATGCAAATTCAAAACAACCTGATTAGTGAAGCGCACAAGTTGGGCGTTAGTAAATTTATTTTTTTGGGAAGTTCTTGTATTTATCCCAAACTAGCATTGCAGCCCTTAAAAGAAGAATATTTGCTCACCGCTGAGTTAGAAACCACCAACGAATGGTATGCGCTGGCTAAGATTACCGGAGTAAAATTATGCCAGGCGATACGCAAGCAGTACAAAAAAGATTTTGTGAGTTTAATGCCAACCAATTTATACGGTACTCATGATAATTTTGACTTAAACAGTTCGCATGTTTTACCCGCTATGATTCGCAAATTTCATGAAGCCAAAGAAAGCAATAACGCCTCGGTTATACTTTGGGGAACCGGAAAACCAATGCGCGAATTTTTGTTTGTAGACGATATGGCACAAGCAGTAGTTTTTGCCTTAGAAAATCAACTGCCGGGTTATTTGTACAATGTAGGAACAGGAGAAGACATTACCATAAAACAACTGGCGGCCACGATACAAAAAATTGTAGGCCATACCGGACAAGTAATCTGGGATGACAGCAAGCCCGACGGAACACCAAGAAAGTTACTCGATGTTTCTAAAATGCATAACATTGGCTGGAAACACCAGACAGACCTCGAGCAAGGAATACAAAAAACATATCAATGGTTTTTAGAAAACATTGAAAATTTCAAAGAAAAAGTCTACTAGTTTTTCTCGACAAAATCCATCCAAAAAAAACTTTACCAGAACAATTTTACACATTTGCGACTTTGCAACACAATGCCTTTGTGCCTTATACTTACATTATGAATCCAGCAAAAAAAATAGCTTTTATTACAGGTGTTACAGGACAAGACGGAGCCTATTTAAGTGAATTTTTACTAGAAAAAGGTTATATCGTACACGGATTAAAAAGACGTACTTCTCTTTTTAACACAGACCGAATTGATCATTTATACCAGGACCCGTATACAGAAAACAGGAATTTCATTTTACATTATGGTGATATGACTGACAGCACGAATCTGACTCGTTTGATTCAGGAAATTCAGCCGGACGAAATTTATAATCTGGCCGCGATGAGCCACGTTGCCGTTTCGTTTGAAACTCCGGAATATACCGGAAATGCAGACGGATTAGGAACTTTAAGACTTTTGGATGCAATTCGTTTACTAGGCTTAGAAAAAAAGACCAGAATTTATCAAGCCTCAACATCTGAATTGTATGGAAAAGTGCAGGAAGTTCCTCAAACAGAAACCACACCTTTTTATCCGCGTTCGCCTTATGCTGTGGCCAAAATGTATGCTTTCTGGATTACAGTAAATTACAGAGAAGCCTACGGAATGTACGCCTGCAACGGCATTTTGTTCAATCATGAATCGCCTATTCGTGGAGAAACTTTTGTAACGCGTAAAATTACAAGAGCCACATCGAGAATAGCACTGGGATTACAGGATAAATTATACTTAGGAAACCTGGATGCCAAACGCGATTGGGGACATGCAAAAGATTATGTGCGCATGATGTGGATGATCCTGCAGGCAGATGAACCGGAGGACTGGGTAATTGCAACAGGAACCACCACACCGGTACGAGAATTTGTACGCATGAGTTTTGCAGAAGTAGGTATCGAAATCGAATTTAGAGGAGAAGGAGTAGAAGAAAGAGGATACGTAAAATATTGCAGCCATCCGGATTATCAGCTTGCAATTGGGCAGGAAGTATTGGCCGTAGATCCGCATTATTTTAGACCTACAGAAGTAGATTTATTAATAGGAGATGCCACAAAAGCCAAGACAAAACTGGGTTGGGAATGCCAATATGATTTGGCTTCGCTGGTAAAAGAAATGATGCAGTCTGATTTACTATTAATGAGAAAAGAACAACATTTAAAAGAATCCGGTTACAGCATCTTAAATTATTTTGAGTAGCCAGTAATTATATAAAAAAGTATTTAAATGAAGATTAAAAATATTTGTTGTTTGGGTGCTGGTTACGTAGGAGGACCAACAATGTCGGTTATTGCATTAAAATGTCCTGAAATAAAAGTAACAGTTGTCGATTTAAATAAAACCAGAATTGCAGCATGGAACGACGAAAATTTAGATAAATTACCGGTTTATGAACCCGGACTTGCCGAAGTGGTTCGCGAGGCGAGAGGTAAAAACTTATTTTTTTCGACAGAAGTAGATAGTGCGATTGAAGCGGCCGATATGATTTTTATAGCAGTGAACACGCCCACAAAAACTTATGGAGAAGGCAAAGGAATGGCGGCAGATTTAAAATTTGTAGAATTATGTGCCAGACAAATAGCCAGAATCGCCAAGACGGATAAAATAATAGTAGAGAAATCAACGCTACCGGTACGAACTGCTGAAACCTTACAGACTATTTTAGACCATAGCGGAAACGGTGTTAAGTTTGAAGTACTTTCGAATCCGGAATTTCTGGCAGAAGGAACCGCAATCAATGATTTACTAAATGCCGACCGCGTTTTGATTGGAGGAAAACAAACCGAAAGCGGTCAAAAAGCAATTCAGTCTCTGGTGGAAATTTACACCAAATGGCTGTCGCCAAAACAAATTTTAACCACCAATGTATGGTCGTCAGAATTATCTAAATTAACGGCAAATGCTTTTTTAGCGCAAAGAATTTCCTCTATAAATGCCTTGTCTGCTTTATGCGAAGCTACGGAAGCAGATGTTGATGAGGTTGCCAACGCCATTGGAACCGATAGCAGAATTGGTTCTAAGTTTCTTAAAGCGTCTGTAGGTTTTGGAGGATCTTGTTTTCAAAAAGACATTTTAAATTTAGTGTATTTATGCCGCTATTTTAATTTGCCGGAAGTAGCCAATTACTGGGAGCAGGTTATCATCCTGAACGACTATCAAAAATACCGTTTTGCCAGGAATATCATCAACACACTTTTTAATACCGTAAGCGGAAAAAAAATTACGCTTTTAGGATGGGCTTTTAAAAAAGATACTAACGATACACGCGAGTCGGCTGCAATTTATGTAGCAGAACACTTAATTGAAGACGGCGCAGAAATTCACGTTTACGATCCTAAAGTTTCTGAAGAAAAAATCAAAAACGATATGCGTTATTTGTGGGAATTAAAAGGACTTACTGACCAAAAAATAGAAGCCAAATTAAAACAGATTTTTGTATACAAAACTGCTGTCGAAGCACTTGACCAGGCTCATGCGGTGGCAGTTTTAACAGAATGGGATGAATTTAAAACCTATGATTGGGAAACGATTTATACCAAAATGTTCAAACCTGCTTTTGTTTTTGACGGTCGTAATATTCTAAATGTGGAAAAATTAAAAGCAATTGGTTTTCAGATTAAGGGAATTGGAAAAGGTTAAACATCTCAATTGTAAATACATATTTTTTTAATCCTTTATTTCCACTCCTTGAAAAATATTTTGATAAAATTAAAGCAGCATCCTAAATACGATACTGTTATAAGCTGGGGAAAATTACTTTCTATTACAGGAAGTGCCCAAATTATTATACAGACATTAAGCTTCGCTTCGGGAATCCTGATCATTCGTTTGCTCACTGTTCAGGAATATGCTTTTTATACGTTGGCCAATACTATGCTCGGTATGATGGCAGTACTGGCAGACGGAGGCATTATTCCGGGTGTTATGGCTCAGGGTGGTAAAGTTTGGCAAAATAAAAAAACAATGGGTGCCGTTTTAGCAACCGGTTTAGATTTAAGAAGAAAATTTGCATTGGCAAGTTTACTCGTATCCGTACCCATTTTATTTTACCTATTGCTGCACAACGGCGCCAGCTGGCTTATGGCATCGCTAATTGCAGGAGCACTCATTCCGGCCTTTTACGCTACCTTGTCCGACTCTTTATTAGAGATTGTTCCAAAGCTAAATCAGACGATTTTGCCTTTGCAGCGCAATCAAATCGAAGTAGGAGTTGGTCGATTGTTACTTTCGGCTATCACCATGTTTCTTTTTCCGTGGGCCTTTGTAGCCGTACTGGCCGCTGGTATTCCGCGTATTTGGGGAAATGTGGGTTTAAGAAAAATAGTCTACACGATGGCAGAGAATGATCAGGAGCCAGATCTGCAAGCCAGAAAAGAAATGCTAAGCTTGGTAAAGCGCATTTTGCCGACCTCTATTTATTATTGCTTTTCAGGACAAATTACAATTTGGTTAATTTCTGTTTTTGGCAATACCAGTTCGCTGGCACAATTAGGCGCACTGAGCAGAGTAAGCGTTATGTTATCCGTTTTTAATGTTATCATCGGAACCTTAATTATTCCGCGCTTTGCCAAATTAGCTTCAGATAAATATCTTTTATTCAACCGCTTTTTGCAAGTAATGGGTTTTTTACTGGTCTTAATAAGCGGCATTATTTTTACAGTCTATTTATTTCCTACGCCCATTCTCTGGTTATTGGGAGATGATTACAAAGACTTACAATTTGAATTATTATTGAGCATGATTAGCAGTTGCATCGCACTAGTAGGAGGAGTAGTTTTTAGCTTATACAGTGCAAGAGGTTGGGCGATGTCACCGGTATTGTCGATTTTAATTAATTTATTATCGATCATTTCTTTTGCCATACTGCTGGATTTAAGTACGCTAAAAGGTGTCTTGTTTTTCAATATCGCTTTGGGCTTAGTCGCTTTGCTGCAAACTACTTTGTTTTGCAGCTATAACATTCTTATAAAAAAGGACAAGAGCAGTTTGCACGACAGACCATAAACAAGAGCACTTATAAGAGCAGGTTTCTGGGAAAAGGTTTTTTTATAAAGTCGAAACCTTATAAAACGGATAAAATTATGATTCCGAAAACAATTCATATTTGCTGGTTTAGTGGAGAAGAATATACTCCATTTATAAAAGAGTGTATGGCCACGTGGAAAATTCACCTTCCTGAATTTAAAATTCGCGTCTGGGACAAGAATAGTTTTGACTTTGATTCTGTTCCCTTTGTAAAAGAAGCATTTATGGCCAAAAAATGGGCCTTTGCTGCAGATTACATTCGTCTATATGCCGTTTACACGGAAGGTGGGCTGTACCTCGATTCAGATGTTAAAATTCTGAAACCCTTTAAAGAAGTCTGGTTTAATTATAGTTTTTTTAGTGCTCACGAAATACATCCCGGATTGTTTGATGAAGCCGGAGGAATGCAGCAATTAAACACTTCTTTTTTACCGAAAAAAGCCGGAGAGCCCATTATGGGTTTTGCCATTCAGGGTGCCATTTTTGCCGCAGAGCCCAGGCATCCGTATATAAAAGATTGTCTAGACCAATATAAAAACCTGCAATTGTTTGATAACGGCGAAACCATCAATCTGAAAAAATTAATAATAGGCTACGTGATTACGCCAATTGCCGAAAAATACGGATACACGTATCAGGATAAAGAACAAATTCTAAAAGCCAATATGCTGATCCTGCCTTCTAACATATTAGTAGGGAATGCCATTTATTTAGATAAAAAATCTTTTGCAATTCATTTAATTAACGGAAGCTGGAGAGGTAAGAAAGGAATTGAAAAAATGATGCATCTAGTTAGAAATCATTATCCCGGATTTTTTCCGGTCGTCAATTTTATCGATAAAGGCTTTAAAAAAACCTTTAGAACCTCCAAACATTTAAAAAAAATATCGTACAACACCATCAAAACATTAATCAAAATAGTTTCCTGACCCAACCATCAGAACATTTCGATTATTAATGCTGCCTGAACTGCAGCAACGAATTTACCCTATATACAACCAATAATTAAAATCAAAAAATGGATATACTTTTCATTTGCGGCTCTGCCGAACTAGGCAATGATGGCGTAGGCGATTACACACGTCGCTTATGTGGTACATTGATAAGATCAGGGCATCAGGCTCAAATTTTATCTCTATGCGATCAACAGGTTGATTTATTTACTACTGAAAACCAATTAACAGAGGGAACTAAAGTAACCGTACACCGTATACCGCTAAAATCTCCCCATGATCAGCGATTAAACGGATTACAAAATGTTCTGAAAAATTTTGAACCCGATTGGATTTCCCTGCAATATGTGCCATACAGTTTTAATGCCAAAGGTTTGCCTTTTTGGATGCCGTCGTTTTTGAAAAAAGTAAAAGGAAACCATAAGTGGCATATTATGTTTCATGAATTGTGGCTGGGAATTGATATAGAATCGTCCATTAGGCACAAATGCATTGGCAGATTGCAGCAGGTAATTGCCAAAAAAATAATACGCAACACAAAAAATCCTGCAGTTAATACACAAAACAAACTGTACCAGATTTTTTTGGAGTCGCATAATATTAACGCCGCAGTTTTGCCCATTTGCAGCAACATACCCTTAACGGCAGCGAGAAAAGAAACCACGGAGTTTTCTCAGTTTGTATTATTTGGATCTATTCATGCCGGAGCACCTTTTGAGGATTTTGTTTTTGATTTAGTACGAAATTCAGAGAAGTTTCACAAACCCATAAAGTTTGTTTTTATCGGAAAAAATGGTCCGGAGTTGAACAATTATCTAACGATCCTCGAAAATTACAATATCTATTACGAAGTGCTGGGTAAGCAATCTGAAAACGTAATATCGCAAGTACTCAAAAACAGCGATTTTGGAATTTCGACTACGCCTTACTATCAAACTGAAAAAAGTGGAGTTTATGCTGCTTATAAAGAACATCAGATTAATATTATCTGCGTATCGCGCCAATGGACTCCCACAAAAGGGCAATATCTGATTCCTCAAATTATTAAATACGAAAAAGATAAGTTGAATATCAATCCGGTAAATGTTCAGGCGGCAGATTTACACAGTATAGCGTCGCAGTTTATTAATTCAATTTCATTGGTATGAAGTTACTGGTTTCTCATCCGACCTTAAATGCAAATTCAAAAAATTTAATGACTGGCCTATTAGAAAATAAACTACTTTTTAAATTATTTACCTCAGTAGCCATCTTTCCCGGTCAACTGTTATATAAGCTGGGCGAAAATTCAAAATTGAAAGATTTAAAAAGAAGAAGCTTAAGTAAAAGCTGGCAGCCGTATACCAGATCCAATTCTTTCTTTGAGTTTGGACGTTTATTAACTTCAAAATTAAAATTAAAAAGTTTAACAGCACATGAAAGCGGTATTTTTTGTATTGACCAAGTATATCATAAACACGATAATTGGGTGGCTAATAATTTAGCAAAAGCTAAAAGACAAGGACTAAAAGGCGTATATGCTTATGAAGACGGTGCCCTATCGACATTTACAAAAGCAAAAAAATTAGGACTTTGTTGTATCTACGACCTGCCTATTGGCTATTGGAAAAGTGCCCGTTTGCTAATGCAGAAAGAATTTGAGATTAATCCGGATTGGTCTGAAACTCTTACCGGATTTAACGATTCGCTGGATAAACTTCATAAAAAAGACTGGGAATTAGCCTTGGCAGATGTGATTTTTGTCGCCAGCAGTTTTACCAAAAAAACACTCGAATCGTATTCGGGAAATTTACCGGAAATTAAAGTAATTCCGTATGGTTTTCCTGAAGTTAAGGCATATAAAAAATACCAGCCGCTTGCCAATAGAAAACTAAAAGTGCTGTTTATAGGCGGATTATCGCAGCGAAAAGGACTTTCGTATTTATTTGATGCTGTAGCCGAAATGCCAAATGAAGTAGCGTTAACCGTTGTAGGACAGAAAGCAGTACCCAATTGTAAGGCATTGAATCAGGCTTTAGAAAAACACCACTGGATTTCATCTCTTTCTCACGAAGCCGTTTTAGCTTGTATGCGCGAACATGATGTGTTTGTATTTCCTTCTCTTTTTGAAGGTTTTGGTTTGGTGATTACAGAAGCAATGTCACAAGGTATTCCGGTCATCACAACAGATCGCACTGCAGGCCCAGATTTAATAAAACATGGTGAGGATGGATGGATTGTTCCTTCCGGCTCTTCAGAAGCCATAAAAAAAGTACTGAACGAAATACTGCAAAAACCCGAACTAGTAGAACAATTTGGCATTGCGGCCCAAAATAAAGCAAAAACAAGACCTTGGTCAGTTTATGGGCAAGAAATGGCAGAGGCCATCTCTTCGTTGCAGCTTTCCTAAAATAATAATCATGAATACAATAACACAACAGGAAGCTCTTCCGAATTATAATTCAATCAAAATAGCAATTTGGCTGTACTTTCTCCTTTGGATTTTTGAAGGCGCTTTACGCAAATGGATTTTACCCGGCTTAGCAACGCCTCTGTTAGTAGTGCGCGATCCAATTGCTATTTTTATCATTTTAAGAGCATTTTATTTAAACGTAAAGTTTGTAAACGCATACGTTATCTGGGCCTTATTGTTTACCATTTTAGGACTTATAATTACACTCACCTTTGGTCATGGTAACCTTTTCGTGGGGCTTTACGGGGCCCGAATTATGTTGCTTCATTTTCCTTTGATTTTTATCATTGGAGAAGTTTTCAAAAAAGAAGATATACTAAAGCTAGGCCGGGTAGTTTTGATCACCAATATTATAGTCACCTTAGTGGTCTATTTTCAATTTATAAGTCCGCAAACCGCATTTATTAATGTTGGAATTGGCGGCGAAGGAAGTGCTGGTTTTTCTGGATCGATGGGGTATTTTCGACCTTCAGGAACGTTTTCTTTTACAACAGGATTGTCTGCTTATTACATTTTTGTTTCAGTATTTGTCTTTTACTTCTGGCTTTCAAAAGAAGCCTGCTCGAAAATTTTGCTCGTGGTTAGTACAATTTCATTATTGATAGCCTTGCCTCTTACCGTAAGCAGAACTTCGGTTGGAGGCGTAATTTTGGTAGGTTTATTTACCTTAATTGGTTCTTCGACCAGTGTTAAATCGATCATCAGATTAGCCTTTACAATTGCTGTACTTTTTGCCTTATTTACCATTTTGCAAAGAACAACTACCATTTTTAGTTTAGGCACAGAAGTATTTATGAGCAGAGTCGAAACCGCTAACAATCAGGGTGGAGGTATGAAAGATTCCTTTTTTGCCAGAGCACTGGCCGGTTTTACAGAACCTGTACTGGCCTTACTAAAAGCACCGTTATTTGTAGGGAATCTTGGAATGGGAACCAATGCGGGAGCACAAATGCTAATAGGAAAAAGAGATTTCTTAGTTTCTGAAGGAGAATTGAATCGTGTAGGAGGAGAGCAGGGACTTATTTTGGGCGGAGGACTTATCGTTTTAAGATTAATTCTCGCCATTAGTTTATTTTTTAAATCAATAAAACTTTCAGGCAGCTACAAACTATTACCTATGACCTTATGCGGAACCGCTTTGTTCTTAATTACGCAAGGCCAATGGGCGCAACCCAGTATGTTGGGCTGCGCGGTGATTGCCACCGGTTTATTAGTGGCCAGTATAAACATTAAACCGAAAACAGCATAAATGAAAATTGTACTTTTTACGCATCCCTCATTTTTAGAACACCAAAGTATGCCGCGTTACGCCAACATGCTGCTCAGCGGAATGAAAGAAAGACAGCATGAGGTTGAAGTCTGGAGTCCAAAAGCGAGATTTTATAAACTTCCGGTTTTTAGCTTTTTAAAAAAATGGTTAGGCTATGTAGATCAATATATTGTATTTCCTTTCGAAGTAAAATTAAAACTGCTTAGTGCTCCAAACGATACACTTTTTGTATTTGCAGATCAGGCCTTAGGACCCTGGGTTCCTTTAGTAAATAAAAAAAAACATGTAGTGCATTGTCATGATTTTTTAGCCTTGAAATCGGCATTGGGAAATGTTCCTGAAAATCCCACTTCTTTTTCGGGCAGGCAATATCAAAATTATATCAGAAATGGATTCTCAAAAGGAAAAAATTTTATTTCCATTTCTAAAAAAACGCAAGAAGATCTGGAAGAATTTCATCAGGGAAAAATAATAAAATCTGCCGTGTGTTATAATGGTTTGAGTCGCCCTTTTCAGCCATTGCCAGCAAGCGAATCACGCAAGTTGTTACAAGATAAATTAAACATAAGATTGTCTGGAGGATATGTTATGCATATTGGCGGAAACCAATATTATAAAAACAGAAAAGGTGTAATCGAAATCTACGATCACTGGCGCAAAACCAGTAAAAAGAAGCTTCCGTTACTTTTAATTGGAGAACCACCTTCAGACGAGTTGCTGAATTTATACCAACAATCTTCCTATAAAGACAGCATTCACTTTATTACAAATTTATCTGACGAATATATCAATAATGCCTATTCGGGAGCAATTTGTTTGTTGTTTCCTTCTTTAGACGAAGGTTTCGGATGGCCGATAATCGAAGCAATGGCATCGGGTTGTCCGGTTCTCACCACAAACAGATCGCCTATGAACGAAGTAGGAGGTGCAGCAGCTTTTTATATTGACAAAAGACCTAATGACGCACTTCATTTGACAAAATGGAAAGAAGATTCGGCTAATATTCTAGAAAGGCTAGTGAGTCTCGATAAAGCACAAGCAAAAGAACTGATTGAGAAATCACTCAGACAAGCACAAAAATTTACTGCAGAATATTTTTTAAATGAGATTGAAAGTATTTATAAAGAAATTAATCAAAACGTATGAAAGTAATTCATTACATAGCCAGCATTGACCAAAACGGCGGAGGTACCACAGAATATATGCGTTTGGTGAGCAAGGCATTACAAAATGAAACCTCGTTTAGCATTGCGACCGGAATTTCGAAAGATCCCATTGATATTGAAGGAGTTTCGATTAAATTTTTCGATAACAATATGGCGCGTTGGTTTTCTTTGATGAAAGAGTTTCGCACTTTTCTTAAAAACGAAAAACCGGATATTGTTCATATAAACGGAATTTGGACGCCTCAAAACTGGGGTTTTCAAAACGTAGCTCAAAAATTGGGAATTAAAGTAATTGTCTCGCCTCATGGTATGCTCGAACCCTGGATTTTGGCCCACAATCCTTTAAAAAAAAGAGTAGCACGTTTTTTATACCAAAACAGAGCCCTGAGAAAATCGGCTTGTTTGCTTGCAACGGCTCAAATGGAAGCCGAAAACATTAAAGCGTTGGGATTTAAAAAGCCTATTCACATCATTCCAAACGGAATTTATCTAAAAGATGTGAAACTCATTAAGGAGAATTACGGTACTCGAAAAATGGTTTTTTTATCCCGAATTCATCCTAAAAAAGGAATTGAATTATTGCTGGAAGCCTGGAGAAACAGTTATACCGAACACTGGACACTTGAAATTGCCGGCAACGGTGATGAGGATTATATGATTAGCCTGATCCAGAGTGTGGAGGATTTGGAAAATGTACGTTTTGTGGGAGCCAAATATGGCGATGAAAAATGGGACTTTTTACGATCTGCAGATGTCATGGTACTGCCTACACATAGCGAGAATTTTGGGATTGTAGTAGCCGAAGCGCTGGCAGTTGCGGTTCCTGTAATTACGACTCAGGGCACACCCTGGCAGGATTTAGAAACCCATAAATGCGGCTGGTGGATCGATTTATCGGTTTCTAGTTTAGAAGAAACCCTTCTAAAAGCTTTTAACGTTCCGGTGCAGCAGTTAGAAATCATGGGAAAACACGGCCGTGAACTGGTGGGAGATAAATACGATATAAAAGCGGTAGGTAAACAAATGGTCGAATTGTATAATACTATTTAAACAATGAAAATAACAATAGTTCAGGGCGCTTTTTTTCCGGTACCGCCATTATTGGGCGGAGCGGTAGAAAAAATGTGGTACGGATTAGCAAAAGAATTTGTAAACCGCGGTCACGAAGTCAATTATATCTCAAAATCGTACGATGGATTTTTGAATGCTGAAACCGAAGCAGGAATTAGCCACATTAGAGTAAAAGGCTACAAGGTTCCGTCTTCGGGAGTTGTACTGAAAATACTGGATTTATTTTACACTTTAAAAGCAGTTCGTAAAATATCGAAAAGTACTGATGTTATTATTTCTAATACGTTTTGGCTGCCCATTTTACTCTCATCCGGACAGCAAAAAAAATGTATGATTGATGTGGCAAGAATGCCTAAAGGACAAATGAGGTTTTATACTAAAAATGCCCGGTTAAGAGCCAATTCAAGCCCTGTTGCAAAAGCCATAAAAGACGAGATTGCGACAGAATACTTTAGAAAAGTAATAATGATTCCGAACACCTTGCCTTTTAAAAACTCCAGTCCGATTGATTTCTCCAAAAAAGAAAAAATAATATTATACACCGGCAGAATTCATCCTGAAAAAGGTCTGGATATTTTAATAAAAGCATTTGTTGCCTTAGATTCTAAAGATTGGCAATTGCTTATCGTAGGGCCATATTCGACAGAAACAGGCGGAGGAGGCGATGCTTATTTGTCGCAACTAAAACAATTGGCCAGCACGAGTAATGTAGTATTTGCAGAACCTGTTTTTGATATTGATAAGCTTAGTGCAATATACTTAAAAGCCTCTGTTTTTGTGTATCCTTCAATTGCAGAACAAGGAGAAACTTTTGGCGTTTCGCCTCTCGAAGCCATGAGTTGGGGATGTGCTACAATTGTTTCGAATCTGGACTGTTTTAAAGATTTTTTAATTCATAATAAAAATGGTTTGTGTTTCGATCATCGGGTAAATAAAAGGGTCGATATTCTGAATGATTATTTAAAAGATTTAACGGCTAATCCTACCAGAATACAAGACCTGGCACGAGAAGGTTTACTGGTAAATGAGACACACTCGACAGAAAAATTAGCAGCAGCGTTTTTAGATGAATTTCAAGCCATGACTATCAAATAACCAATAATGAAACAGGAATATGCACAAAATTCGCCTTACGATTCGCCCTGGTCGCTAAGCCAGCGCATTAAAATGATGCTGTGGGAATATGTCTGGTCGCTGTTTTGCAGCTGGACGCCCAAACCGGCTAATCGCTGGAGGCTCTTTTGGCTTAAACTATTTGGATGTAAAATTTACGGAAAACCCTTTGTGCACCAAAGAGCAAGAATTCAGATTCCGTGGAATTTAATCCTGCACGATCATGCCTGTCTGGGAGACCGCGCCAACGCCTATACTTTGGGAGTAATTGAAATTATGGAACATGCTACGGTAGCTCAGGACGTGTATTTGTGTACCGGAACGCACGCCTTTAACAAGCCTGAAATGAATTTAATTACGAGCAAAATCACCATACACAAAGGAGTTTTTATTGGTGCAAGAGCATTTATAATGCCCGGAGTAATTGTAGGCGAAAATGCCATTATTGGTGCGGGAAGTGTAGTGACCAAAAATGTAGAAAAAAATACCATAGTGGGAGGAAATCCTGCTCAATTTATAAAAACTAGAAGCTTTGAATAAAATTCCAATTTCTGTAATCGTTTCTGTAAAAAATGAAGCGCTAAATTTACCCTCTTGCCTGGATAAATTAAAGAGGTTTGATCAAATAGTTGTAGTCGATTCAGGCAGTACTGATGATACAACTATTATTGCTGCTGCTATGGGTGCCGAGGTGCTGCAATTTGAATGGAATGGTAAATTTCCTAAAAAACGCAACTGGGCCCTGCAAAATGCAAAACTGAGACACGACTGGATTTTGTTTCTGGATGCTGATGAATTTGTAACAGAAGAATTTGTAAATGAAGTCGCTTTTAGAACTCAGGACGATTCATATAATGGTTTTACCATACAGTTTGAAAACTATTTTATGGGAAAAAAGCTGAAATACGGTTACGGATTTCAAAAGTCGGCATTGTTTAAAAAATCGAAAGGCGCCTACGAAAAAATTGAGGAAGACTTGTGGAGCCATTTAGATATGGAAGTGCACGAACATCCTATTATAGAAGGAAAAGTGGGCATTATTAAAGCCAAAGTAGTGCATAAAGATTTTAAAAACCTGGACCATTATATTGCGAAACACAACGCCTATTCTACCTGGGAAGCCCAACGATATTTACAGCTAAAAGAAACTAAAAACGAATTGTTGTCTTTCAATCAAAAAATAAAATACGGACTTCTCAATACCGGATTGCTTCCTGCTGTTTACTTTTTAGGCGCTTACTTTTTAAAATTAGGCTTTTTAGACGGCAAAGAAGGATTTTATCTGGCCCGTTTTAAATCCCATTATTTTTTTCAAATTCAGACAAAAGTCGACTCAATCAAAAACAACATAGAAGTAAAATGAAGAGAATACTAATAACAGGCGGAGCAGGATTTGTAGGTTCGCATTTGTGTAAACGCTTATTAAATGAAGGCAATGAAGTAATTTGTCTGGACAATTATTTTACAGGAGCCAAATCGAATATCATTGAGTTGCTCGATAACCCGTATTTTGAAATGGTACGACACGACATAACAGAGTCGTATTATGCTGAGGTTGACGAGATTTACAATCTGGCTTGTCCTGCCTCTCCGGTGCATTACCAGTACAACCCCATCAAAACGATAAAAACGTCTGTAATGGGAGCAATCAATGTTCTCGGCTTAGCCAAAAGAGTGAATGCTAAAGTATTGCAGGCCAGTACAAGCGAGGTTTACGGAGATCCGCTCATTCACCCGCAAACCGAAAGTTACTGGGGACATGTAAATCCCATCGGAATTCGTTCTTGTTATGATGAAGGCAAGCGCTGTGCCGAAACGTTGTTTATGGATTATCACAATCAAAATAAAGTCGCTATCAAAATCATTCGAATATTTAATACTTACGGACCCAATATGAATCCGGCCGACGGCAGAGTAGTTTCGAACTTTATTGTACAGGCTTTGCAAGGAAAAGATATTACGATTTTTGGTGATGGTATGCAAACGCGTTCTTTTCAATATGTCGATGATTTGGTAGAAGGAATGATCAGAATGATGAACTCCGATTCGCAATTTTTAGGACCTGTAAATCTCGGAAACCCAAATGAATTTACCATGCTCGAACTCGCTCAGGCCATTATAGAACTGACCGGTTCTAACTCTAAAATTATTCATCTTGATTTGCCGCAGGACGATCCTAAACAAAGACAGCCTGATATTACCCTGGCCAAAAGTAAACTGGGCGGCTGGGAACCCAAAATACAGTTGCGAGAAGGTTTGGCTGCCACCATCAGCTATTTTGATCAGCTACTAGTACAGCTCTAGCGCTCTCTTTTACATCATAAAACAAGTATTTTTTACCCGTTTATTTCTCAATCGCTATTGAGGAATCAGGTTTTTGCACCCCTTAATTTCCAAGTTAAATACCCATCTTATAAAAAACAATATCATGCGAATCACTATCATAACAGTTTGTTATAATCGAAAAGCGACTATCGAAAAAGCCATCAACAGTGTTTTAGAACAAAATTATCATGACATCGAATACATTATTATTGATGGTAATTCTACAGATGGAACAAAGGAAATTATTGAATCGTATGGAGATAAAATTTCGAAATACATTTCAGAACCCGACAAAGGAATGTACGATGCCATAAACAAAGGGCTTAAACTGGCGACTGGCGATGTGATTGGCTTAATGCATTCTGATGATGAATTTTATGATAAAAAAGCCCTTAAAAGAATTGCCGCCCGTTTTGAATATGAACCGCATATTGATGGCGTTTACGGCGATGGTGTTTATGTCTCGAACGATCAGTACGAACGTTTGATCCGGGATCGAATAGGAGGCGTTTTTAGTCTCAAAAAAATTAGAGAAGGCTGGCTTCCCTTGCATCCTACGGTATATTTGAAAAAAGCCATAATCGATAAAAATGGTTTATACAACCTCGATTTTAAAATTGCCTCTGATACCGAATTCCTGCTTCGCTATTTGTACAAGTATAAAATTAAAATGAGTTATATCGATTCTTATATCGTTAAAATGAGAATGGGCGGAATGAGCACAAGTGTTAAACGTGCATTTGAAGTTTTGCAGGAAGATTATAAAATTTACAAGTTTCATGGCTTAGCTGCAATAGTAGTAGTCTTTCTTAAAAAAACCATTGCGCTAAGACAATATATAGTCCATTAATAAAAAGAAGAAATGCAGAGACCTTTTGCATTGAACTCAAAAATACAGAATCAAAAACTAATATATATATTACGATTAACATGAAGAAAATTTCCCTTTCGATACTTTTATTGCTATTGTTGTTATTGCAGTCCTGCACGACCAAAAAACAAATGTTGTATTTGCAAGACTTAGACGAATATTCTAATTCGTCATTAAACTACGCCTCTACAAAAATACAGCCCAATGATATTCTAAAAATTGATGTTGGAGATCTTAATCCGCTGGTTGCCGCACCTTTTAATATCAATTTAGGGGTAAACAATTCACAAAACTCAGTCGAGATGATGCGATTGACGGGTTATTTGGTAACACCTCAGGGTACGATTACAATGCCCATTTTAAATGAAATTAAAGTAGGCGGGATCACACCAACCAATGCCGAAATTAAAATAAAAGAACGTTTGATAAATGAAGGTTATTTGGTAAATCCTACCGTTCAGGTTCGTGTGCTCAATAACAAATTTACCATTTTGGGAGAAGTAAATGCACCGGGAGTGATCCCCTTTAGCGAAGAGTCGATTAGTTTGCTTGACGCTTTGGGACTGGCAAAAGATTTAACGTATTCTGCCATTCGAAAAGATATAAAACTAATTAGGGAAGTAGACGGAAAACGCCTCGTATACCATATAGACCTTACAACAGCAGGCTGGATGTCTGATCCCAATTATCGCATCAGACAAAATGATGTTATTGTAGTAACACCAAATAAACTCAAAGTAAATAGTGGAGGATTGATCAAAGATCCGCTGCAGGTTTTGGGTATAACGGCTTCTCTTGCCGCAGTCATTTTGCTGATTGTAAAGTAATAAAGTAAAAAAAAAAATATTTCAGTGTTAGCGTATTATCTATAGATAAATAACACCATTGTATCAAATTAATTAAAGAATTATGGAGTTTAAAAAAGAATTTCTAAAGTACCTTCAGTATTGGCCTTGGTTTGTACTGAGCTTAATTTTATTTGTAGGGGCTGCTTTTATTTTTATAAAAATAGTTCCTCCAACGTATCAGACTTCGGCTTTGATCTTTGTAGATAAAAAACAGGAAGACAAGACAAAAATCATTACCATTAGTACGAATCAAAAAAATGATGAAGACAATGTTGAAGAAGAAATCAGGTTAATGACTTCTAATGAATTTTTGCTGGACGTGATAAAAAATGTGAATTTGAATATCAGCTATTTTGAAAAAGTATACACCCTGCAAAATAACATTGTAACCAAAGTTCCTTTTATTCTAAAACTTACCGTTGACAGAGATTCGCTCCCGCAAATTTCGTACGACATTAAAGTCACTAAAGACGGTTTTTTGATTACCGACCCCAAGACAGAACGAATTTATAATGTAAAAGGGTATGAGGGAGATCAAAAAGTATATGGTTTGCCTTTTACCATTAAATTAGCAGAAAACGCCAAGAAAAATGCCTCGTATTATTTTGAAAGTGAATACAAAGTAAGTCTGGAACCAACTGCTCTGGCTTTAGAGAATCTAAAAGAATCGCTTGTTGTTCTGGCCGATGAGAAATCTAAGGGAACGATAGAATTGAATCATACCGGATCGAGTCCGGTACTGTCCAGAAAAATATTAAATGAAATGATCTTTTTGCTGGGTAAAAATATTGTGATCAACAAACAAAAATTATTTACCAATACCGTATCGTACTTAAATCAAAGAATAAAAAGTTTTACAAAAGAGAAAGATTCGATAGAAAGTGTAAAAGAAAAGTACCTGCAAAGCAATGACATAGGCGTGATGGACAATTATGTTGTCGAACAAACAGCCGGCAGAAGCCAGAAAAAAGAAAACACTTTGCTGAATGAAAAACAAATTACACTAACCAATTATGCCATAAACGATATTAAAAGATCTGGCGATACTCAGGCTTTGGGTACCGATTATAATTTAGAATCTCCAACGGTCAACCAGATGCTTTTAAATTATAATGCCAGACTTCTCGAGAGTGAACTGATATTAGAAAGAGCACAAAAAAATAACCCGGCCTATGTAAGTTTAGTTACGCAGTTAAGGAGTCAAAAACAACAGCTGCTGAATACCTTAGAAGGTTATTTGAATTTCCTGAACCAAAATAACAGAGTAAACAGGTCCGAACAAAGTATTGCAGAATCTAAAGTAAAAAGCCTTCCAACAAAAGATAAAGTTTTAGGAAATATCAATAGTGATCTTAGCATGAAAGAAGAAACCTATGTGGCTTTATTACAAAAAAAAGAAGAGGCAGTTTTGAACGGAGCAATTTTAGAATCTAATCTCAAAACGCTAAATGCACCCGAAACCAATTATTCGGCCATTTTTCCACAGCCCCGATCATTTTTATTAGGAGCTTTTCTGTTTGGTTTGCTGCTTCCTTTTGGAGGTATCTACCTTCGCTTGATGCTGGATACCAAAATACACAATGATGAAGACATTCTGAAAGTAATGGAAAATGTGCCTATTTTAGGGTATGTTCCCAAAATAGACAAAAATGAAAAGCTGGATAATACCGCAACATCACGCTCTTTGATCGCAGAAGCAACTCGCGCGCTGGTGTCTAACATCTCGTATTTATTACCCAAAAAAGACGGAAATAAAGGAAACGTGATCTTGTTTACTTCGGCTATTCAGGGAGAAGGAAAATCGTTTAGCGCTTTTCATAATGCGGTAACGGTAAGCAATCTCAATAAAAAAGTATTGCTAATAGGCGTCGATTTGAGAAACCCGCAATTGCACGATTATTTCCAGGCAGATCGAAATGCTGCAGGTCTTACAAATTACCTCGCCAATAAAAGTGATAACTGGAAAGGATTCCTGCAAAAAGACAATAATTTTTCTGCAAATCTTGATATTTTATTTGCCGGACAAGCACCGCCCAATCCGTCTCAATTAATTACCAATTCTAATTTTGAAGCCTTGATAGAAGAGGCGAAGGAAATTTACGATTATATCATTTTAGATAGTGCTCCCGTGCAAATCGTATCAGATACGCTCAATTTTAGCTATTTGGCAGATGTTACCGTATTTGTGGTGAAATACGATTTTACAGATAAGAGCAATCTGGTTCATGTAAACAATTTCATTAAAAAAGAACAATTGAAAAACGTGGGAATTCTAATTAACGGCGTCAATGTAAAAAGCGCTTACGGATATGGCTACGGACAAAGCTACGGGTATCAATACCAGGAAGCAAAAGTAAAACGTCCGTGGTACAGAAAAGGGCTTACGATCAAAGAAGCCTGATACTTTTTTTCAAATCTATCTCAATCCAAAAGAGGTATTTACTAAAACTAAAACATATAAAATGTCTCATAAAATAGTACTATTGATACTGCTTTTTATTATTGGTATCGTTTTTTATTTTTCCTGGCTGCCCGATCCGAGCCTTAATAGCGAAACCTATTTACCCCATTGGCTTTTAAGATGGAGCAACCAGTATTATAATTTGCGTACTGCAGTTCCTTTTATTGCTGTCGGTTTTTTACTTGAAGCCTATGCACACTTTAAAACTTCACATCAAATTGCACACGGAAAAAAACTCAATTTCATTCAAAATATAGGTATAGCAGCAATCATTGTTTGTATTGCCGAAGGAGGACAGTTTATGATTCATAAAAGAAGTCCCGATATGATGGATGTTTTTTATGGAATTACAGGAAGCATAGTAGGAGCAATAGGATACAATTTATTGAAAAAAGATAAGAAATGCGAAACAGACATAAATTTACCTTCATAATTTGCTGTGCCATAGCAGATATGATTGCCATGGTGCTGGGCACACTGTTGTTTTTGAATTTTGCCAATGAAGAAAGAATTGGCTGGAATGCCTTATTTGTAGATAAGATGATTCCCATAACCATATTAAGTTGGTTATTTTCGGTTACCTATTTTCAGTTGTATAAAGTAGATGTACTCTTTAATTTAGAAACCTTTTTCAGAAACAGCTGGCGGGCTTTTTTTACACAAAGAATCCTGTGGCACAGTTATATTTTTATTTTTCAGGACAATGTATTGTATTTTTTTGGAAGCCGGGCCAATTTAATTCAGTTGAGTTTTTTGCTGTGTTACTTTTTGCTTTCCAGAATTTTGTTTACCGTAGTAATTCGACAACTAAAAAGATGGGTTTTAAAACGCTACACTGTCGCCATTTGGGGGTTTAATAAAACCAGTATCGAATTGGCATCTCATCTGGAAAGTAATTCCTATTTTATTCACTTTGTGGGTATTGTCAATGAAAATGCTCCTGCAGAATATAGTAACAATGATGATTTTGCACTCGGACTTTTCGACGCCATTCATGATGCTTCTGAAAACGATATCAACGAATTATACATTGTTACCAAACCCGATTTGATTTCAGATCTGAATTATTTCTTTGAGCTGGGCGACAAATATTGCATGCGCTTAAAGTTTGTTCCTGATTTTTCGTCCATCTCAAAAAAGCATTTTAATTCCAGTAACCTCAATAATTTTCACGTCATTAAACCTCGTTTTGAGCCCTTGCAAAATGCTTACAATCGGTTGATAAAGAGAATATTCGATATTGGTTTTAGTATGCTGGTCATTGTTTTTATTTTGTCCTGGCTGTATCCTTTATTAGCGATTCTGATTAAGAGGCAAAGCAAAGGGCCGGTTCTATTCAAACAGATGCGAACAGGTAAAAAAAATGAACCGTTTTGGTGTTATAAATTCCGAAGCATGTACCTCAATATAGGCGACGAAACAGAGCAGGCCAAACGTGGAGATTCCCGGATTACGCCAATTGGTAAATTCCTGCGTCGAACGAGTTTAGACGAAATGCCTCAGTTTTTTAATGTTTTAATGGGAAATATGAGTGTAGTAGGGCCACGTCCGCACATGATCAAACACACCTCAGACTACAACGATCATATCAATAATTTTATGGTTCGCCATTTTGTCAAACCCGGAATTACCGGTTTGGCGCAGGTTTCCGGACTCAGAGGTGAAACCAAAAAAGTATCAGATATGAAACGCCGCGTTACTACAGACATACAATATGTACAGCGCTGGAGTTTAATTGCCGACATAAAAATTTGTTTACTAACGATTATCGTAACCCTAAAGGGCGATAAAAATGCTTTTTAACTTTATAAAAAACCAAAAATTATGGATATCACTAATTATTTTATCGGACTGCTCACAGGAGTTTCCGTTACGACCTTTTTTATTGGAAAAGAATGGTATAAATATTATACCAAGTACACCATTCAGCAAAAACAACTGGATCGTGTTTTGAAATTAAACGACCGTATAAAAAAGATTAAGCATTTGAGTACAGAAACCTCAAATCTTAATGCCGGTTAAAATGGTTTTCTTATTTTAATTTCCCTTATACGTGTGAGCAAATAAGAAACCAATAAAACCTATACTGTTCGACAAGTGAGATAGTATCGCGTCTATAAATTTTTCCAAAAATAACAATAGCCATAACCCACTATTTGCACTCAACCGTTTAGCCGATTCTAATCAAACCGGCAACATGAGCCCGATATCTATTGGGCTCATTTATTATTAGAGTTATCTTAATTCTTTCCTGTTTTAAGTTTGTCTTTCCACGCATGATACAAGTTGCCCCTGCTTTTTATGCAAAGAAATTCTCTATCAGCTGTGTTACTAAAGTATAATTATTATAAGAAAAGATAAATGCTAATTCTTAAAAGATGATCAATAAGAAAAGAATTCTAGTTCGGGATAATAAGGGATTTTTTTTAAAAATGTTTAAGCGAAAATTTAAAAATGAATTTGAATTTTCTGAAGATTCTTTTTTACTGAAAAAAGAAAATCAATCAGTAAGTTTCGATCATTCTGTATTTGTAGTATATGAATATTCAGAGTTGCTGGATTTTTTTGATTTAGAAAGCATCGGAACCAATTTTATGGTTTGCCTGTTCAGTAAAAATCTCTACAATAGTTTATCTGTAATTGAAGAAATTAAAGGGCTCATACTGATTGATGCCTCCAAAAATAAGGCAGAAATTTTTGAAGACCTGAAATTGTATTTTAAAAAGGCAGCTTCAAGTGCCGTTCCAAAAATCCCGGAAAACAAATTTTTAAAAGCCAAAATGCCCAAAAAACAACTTGAAATACTCCAGAGAGCATTATATTTTATGATGTGATTTTGAAAATTGAAAAAGCCCGTAAACGTTTTTGTTTACGGGCTTTTTTTTTGTTAAATACGATATCCAGTATTTTAAGTGATTAATGAAAAATTATAATCGGGAAATTCAAAATGTCTTATAATGATATTTTAATGGCTTTTCAGGGCTGATTTTAGATTTTAATTCACATTCTTTTGCGGATTAATTTAAAAATCAAAAATATGAAAAAATTACTTTACTTATTTGCCGCTAGTTTGCTGGTATTTACTTCTTGTTCAAAAGATGATGATTCATCTAATTCAACTTCTTCAATTTTACCTAAAAAAATTATAACCACTTACAGCGATGGAGATATCGAGACTCTAAATTATGTATACAGCGGTAATAAAATTGTTAGCAACACAGACCAAAATGGGTCGCAGATGAAGTATACTTACACAGGAGATTTTATTACGAAAATAGAAGAACTAGATAAAGATGGTAAACTTGATTTAACAACTGACTACACATATTTAAATGGAAAGTTAAATACAAGTATTGAAAAAAGTGCAGCTGCAGGTGCAACATATTATTACAAAACTAAGTTTACACATAGTGCAGATGGAACTATTTCTTATGACCAGTTAAGAGGTCTTATTGCAACTGGTGTTGAGCAGGAATATGGCGCTACTGGAAAATATACATTCAAAGATGGAAATTTAATAAAACTAGAAGTATCCTACTACGGTACTGATTACTCTTATGTATATGAATATGATACTAAAAATAATCCAGGTAAAAATATTTTAGGCTATAGTTTGTTACTAGAAGATGAGGATTCACCTATTAATAATGTAATCAAACAAACTTCTACATCAGGAAATGCAATACGTACAACATCTTATACTTATGATGTTAATAATTATCCAACGCAAAAGATTATAAATTTTACAAACGGAACGTCAACTGATAGTCAGACAACTCAATTCTTTTATTAGTATTTACTAAATATAAAAATCGAATGCTTCGTTTATAAATTCGAAGTATTTGGTTTTTTTATATGACCTCCTTTCTACGTATTTACTCTTTTTTCGAAGAAAATAAATCTCATCATTAATGCTAAAAAAAATACTTATTTCATTATTACTTTTGTTAACATTTTTTGGTTTTTCACAGAATAAACCTGCGATCATGGTCAATGCCCGTGCTCAAAAAGATAAAATTCTGATTCGATGGGCAGTTAATTCTCCAATAGAATGGCAAAAAGCCAATAAAAAAGGATTTACAGTTACCAGAACTACCGTATTGCGTGATGGCATAATAGTTCCTAAACCAGAGAAAACTATTCTTACACCAAAACCATTGCTTCCGGAACCTTTAGATTCCTGGCTGGAGTTGGTGCAAAAAGATGACAATGCAGCGATTATAGCGCAGTCTCTTTATGGAGAAAGTTTTGAGGTAACAGGAGCAAAAGAAGGAGATTTGTCCAGAATTGTAAATATGGCCGATGAGCTTGATCAAAGATATACATTTGCTTTGTATGCAGCTGATATGAGTTTCGAAAGTGCACTAAAAGCAGGATGGGGACTTGTAGATACTAACATTAAAATAAATGAAGTATATGCATATCAGGTAAGTGTATATGAAACTCCCAAAGTTAAAGAATCATCTTATGTAATTGGTTTAAAAGATTATACCATACTTCCGGCACCAACAGATTTTATAGCTATTCCCGATGATAAAAAAGTAATGCTTTCCTGGGATTACGAAACCTTCAAAAGAATTTATACCTCCTTTATGGTCGAGAAATCTTCTGATGGAATCAATTATACCCCAATCTCAAATACAGCACTTGTTAACTTAAATGATAAAGAAGACCATCCTTCTAAAACCATGTATTATGTGGATACACTTAGTGTAAATGATAAAATGTATCACTACAGGTTGTATGGTATTACCTCATTTGGAGAAAAAGGCGAGTTAACAAAGCCCGTTACGGCAATGGGAGTTGCGGCCATAGTGACCCCGGCAAGACTAATTGATTATAACATTATAAATTCAAATGAAGTTAATCTCGAGTGGGAGTATCCTGCGACATCAGAAAGTTTTATTCAGGGCTATGAAATTAATTTGGCCGATAATGACAAAGGACCTTATAAAGTAGTGTCTAAAATAATCCCGCCATCACAAAGAAAGCTAAATTATAAAGACAATTTATATCCGTCCAATTATTTTACAATTTCAGTTGTAGGTAAAAACAATCAGCGATTAACTTCTCAAAGTATGCTCGTACAGCCTGTAGATTCTATACCTCCGTCAAAACCAACAGGACTGGAAGGCGTGATTGACAGTCTTGGGGTAGTACGTTTAAAATGGAAACCCAATCAGGAAAAAGATTTACGTGGTTACCGAATTCTAAAAGCCAATAATGTCGATGAAGAGTTTGTCGATATCTATCATAAATCTTATGTGGGTAACGAGTACAAAGACAGTGTAAGTCTAAAAATGACCAACAGCAAAGTTTATTATAGAATAGCTGCAGAAGATATGCGATTTAATATTTCAGAGCCATCTGAAGTTTTGATATTAGATAAACCAGATAAAATTCCACCGGCAGCCCCAATTTTTAAGGATTATGACAACAAAGATGGAAAAGTCCATTTGAAATGGATACGAAGTTACAGCGATGATGTAGTAGGATACAGTCTAAGAAGGCGAGAAAAAGGACAGGAAAAGTGGCAGGAAATCAAACAGATTAATGACACTATTCAGGAATTTACCGATGACAGGGTAGAAAACAAGAAAATATACCAGTATGCAATTCTGGCAAAGGACAAGAGCAATTTATGGTCATCGTTGGATAATTCTATGGTAACCGTACAGGTTATGGACTTTACACCACTTAAAATAATTACATTTTTACAAGGGCTGCCTGATAGAGAAAATAAAAAAATAACCCTCAGCTGGGAATATAATAAAGGAAAAGAGAAGGTAAGCAGCTTAAGTATTTATAAAAATATAAAAGGTGCACCTCCCACATTATGGCGAGAATTAAATGCTGATGTCTTGACTATAGAAGATAAAAATTTAAAAATAAACATGGAATACGAATATCATTTAATTCCCAGCCTGCAAAGCAATAGCCCCGCAAAAGAAGAAGTTTTAACAGTTGTATATTAAGCTTATGAAGAAGATTTACTTAGTGATGTTTTTATTGGTTTCAGGATTTGGTTTTGCACAAACTGTGGGAGAATATGAAGTAACTGCTATACTAAATATCAAACCTGGATCAGGAAATTATGGAGGAAGTTGTAGAAATGATGTTAAAGTCGATCTGGTTTATAACACAGGTAATCCAATTACAGTAATTAATGAGGGATTAAGTTCTACATCCACAAGCCAATATTCTGTTTTTAAAAACACTATTAAGGTAAGTTCATCTAAAAAACCTGTCAAAGTTCAAGTTTATGCTTCCAGAAACTGGAAAAGAAAAATTGGAGGCTGTGGAGGAAATGGTTCATTTAATGATGCTTTAATAGAAAGTACCCAATTTAAATCATGTACAAATACATTTACAGATATTGTACGATGGTGGGATGATCAATTAACTATAATTAATAACCCCATTCTTGTTATTGCAAATCCAGGAACCGCAAATGATTTGCCAACGGAAACTAAGGTCACGTTAAAATCAAATACAGGATTTTTGCCCTCAGAATATAATTGGCAGTATTCGTTTACTCCTCCAGCGGATGAAGATCCTGAATCTCCACTTTGGATTAATTTACCGCAATATAATGGACTATCCAGTTTTTCAGCCAATGCTGTTGACATTTTAGGGGATAATGTAATAAACTATATAGGAAAAACAATTTATTTTAGGCAAAAAGCATGTGGTATTGTATCTGAGCCTGTTCATTATACTGTACGTTTATCTGCACCTCGCGTCGTTGCAACAGCAGTTATTCAGCCAACTTGCAGTGATAGTGAAGACGGATCAATAGAACTTATATTTAATAGAACTTTATTAAATGGGGAACAATTAAGCTATACTTTATTAGATGTTACCTCAAATACTCCTAGTGACTATAATGGAGACTTAATGATTGATAATAATAAAGTTTTCAGTATTTCTGGTTTAAGAGCAGGTACTTATAAACTACAGTTAATTGGTTTTAAAGATGGCTTAAATACTTCTACATTTCCTGCAGATTTATTTGATCTGGCCACATTTACAATCGCATCTCCACCTGTATTAGATTTTACGCTAAACAGTACAAATGTTAATTGTTACAGGGGGCAGGATGGAAGTATAACAATCACCCCAACCGGAGGAACCCGAACCACCCTTGGCAATGATTATTATTCATTAGACAATGGATCCAGCTGGGTTTCATTTCCAAATAATGCCCCCCATACTATAACCGATCTTGCACCAGGGACATACAATGTAAAAGTAAAAGATATGAATGGCTGTATCGCCAGAGTGCAGACCATAGTAAATGGAGAAATTCTGCTGGGAGAAGAAAAAAGTATACAAGCAATTATATCGCAACCAGCATCACCTTTAGCAGTAAATTATACTTTCAAAAAAGACCCAACATTTTATGGTGCGGCAAATGGAAAGATTGTAGCTGCTGTAACTGGTGGAACAATTAACGATGATAAGACGTATGATTTTGAATGGAAAAATACCGGTGGTGCAGTTTTGCCAGCAACAGCGCAATACAATTCAGCCGATAAAACCTATAATATTACATTAGAAAATATTCCTGCAGGTGAATACAAGCTAACAGTAAAAGACAAAAATTATAATACTGCCACCAACAAAGAAGGCTGTTCTGTTATTGAATCATCTCAAATACTAACACAACCGGATAAAATTGTAATTTCCTTAGCCGAAACACAATCGATTTCTTGTAATAGCGAGAATTTAGATTCAGATGTAAACAAGTTTTCAGACGGAATTTTAAAAGCAACAGTAAGTGGTGGTGTAAAATTTACAGGAGCAGCAAATAATGGCCTGCCTTATAAATATATCTGGTCAAAATACAATACGGTAACAAATGTATGGGAAGAACTGACAGAGTATAACACAGATATTGCAGAAAATCTTTCAAAAGGGAATTACGCTTTAAATATTATCGATGCTAACGGAATAGTGCAGGGAACTTATAATACTACAGATTTAGTAACAGCAATTCCGACAACAAAAGAAATCGCAGAACCCACAAAACTCGAATTGGCATTTAATTCAGGAAATGTTTCTTGTTACGAAGGCAATAACGGATGGGCTACTGCTACTGTAATAGGAGGTACAGTACCTTACACATATACATGGTACAATGCTGACCAAAGCGTTATTAATGCCAACAAAATATCTCAGTCCTCAGCAGGAACCTATACCATTGAGGTTACGGATGCAAAAGGATGTTCCATAAAAGGAAGTATTATAATTACCGAACCGCAATTGCCTGTAGCAATAGAATATGAAAAAATTGTTGCACCGACCTTCTCGGGCGCAACAAACGGAATGATTGCAGCAAAGATAACAGGAGGTACATCGCTTGCAGACCAATCATACGGATATGAATGGAAAAATTCAAGTGGCGTAGTTCAAAGTGCAGCTGCAGAATTGAAAGACGGAATTTATACTATTACACTAAATAATGTAGGGGCAGATGATTATTTCTTAACCATTAAAGATAAAAATTACAACGAAGGAACCAATCAAATTACTAACTGTTCGGTAATAGAATCAAAGATAACGCTAAATGATCCCGATCCTTTAAAAGTTGTTTTTGAAATCGTTCGTACCATCTCTTGTAATACAAGTAATGAATATGGAAATGATACAGATACAACTCCCAAAGACGGACAGCGTGATGAATCGCAGGATGGGATTTTAGTAGCGCATGTAACAGGAGGGACTCCATTGGCAACGTCAGAAAATAATGGACTGCCGTATTATTTTTATTGGAAAAAGCAACAGGCAGACGGTTCGTGGATGGCTTTACCTAATATTTCAGGAGAAACAGCATCAAACCTCTCTTTTGGAAATTATGCCTTAAATGTAAAAGACAGAAACGGCATTGTTTTAGGAACCTATATAAACAACCAGCTTGTTGAGGCAATTGATGTTACCCAATTGATGCAGGAACCTCCAAAATTATCTGTAAGCATAACACAGGGGAACATTTTCTGTAATGGAGGAAATGATGGCTGGGCGACTGCAAATGTCGTTGGCGGAACGCCTCCGTATGAATACAAATGGTCTAATGATGTGGAGGTCGACAAAAATACGATTTTGACAGCGGGCGAATATTGGGTATTTGTTACAGACGCAAAAGGATGTACAACGCAGGCAGACGTGACGCTAACACAACCATCAGCTCCGCTGGCTATAAAATACACAGAAATTAGTAACCCAACTTTTTACAAGGCAACAAACGGAAAGATTGTAGCAGAAGTTACAGGCGGAACTATTTCTGCAAGTAATTCTTATGAGTATGAATGGAAAAATAGTAAAGGAATTTTACAAACGGCGACAACTAATTTTAGCAATGGCATATACACCATCGCTCTAAACGGACTTCCGGAAGAAACGTATACATTGACTGTTCATGATGCCAATTATGATGCAGCCGTAAACAAAACAAGTTGTTCGGTAGCGAACTCCATCACAACCTTAGACGATCCGGATCCGCTTGAAGTTACTTTTGAAGTCGTGCGTACAATATCTTGTAATGTAAGTAATGAATTTGGGAATGAAACGGATAGTAAGCCACAAGATAGCCAAAGAGATGAATCTCAGGATGGAATTTTAACAGCTCACGTTAAAGGAGGAATTCAGCTGCAGGCCAATCAAAATGATGGATTGCCTTATTTCTATACCTGGAAAAAACAGCAAAAAGATGGTTCCTGGACTATTTGGAACAATCAGGATGAGACAGCAGAAAATCTTTCTGCCGGAACCTATGCTTTAAATATTGAAGATGCCAATGGAATAAAATTGGGCACTTATGTAAATAACATTTTAGAAAAAGAAAATGATGCTACTCAATTTATGCCCGAGCCTGCAAAGTTGAATTTGACTTTTACAAAACTGAATGCAAGCTGCAACGCTGGAGATGACGGTTGGGCAGAAGCACACGTAACGGGTGGAACGGCACCCTATACGTACGAATGGACTACAGGAGATACAGCAGCAAAAATTGATAACCTTACCACCAATAATTATTTTGTGGTAGTTACCGATGCAAAAGGGTGTACCGTTCAGGGAAGTATTTTTGTTGGAGACCCTAAAGGAATATTAACTACCGAAACGGTCATAAATCCGACTTGTTATAAGGGTAATGATGCGTCAATACAGTTAAATGTTACCGGAGGCAATTTACCATATACCTATTTATGGAACACAGGAGCGACAACCAAAGATATCAATAATCTTAGAGCAGGAAATTATGAAGTTACAATTACCTGCGCAGATTGCTGTGTCTATAAAAAGAGATTTGTTTTAAAAGATCCAAATCAAATAATAGTCAATTTAGGAAAAGACAGAACGTTGTGTAACGATCAGGTTTTAGATTTAGATGCGTCAATTGCAGACGCGAATGCTAAATATAACTGGACCTCTACAAACGGATTTACATCAGCCAACGCAAAAGTAAGTTTGACCAAAGCCGGAACTTATCATGTAAAAGTAACTACAGGTTTAGGCTGTATTGCCGAAGATGAAATTGTAATAAAAACAAGTCAGGCCATCATAAGTTCAGAATTTTTACTGAGTTCTCAGGCTTATTTAGATGAAGAAGTAATACTGGTCAATACAAGTAACCCATTTGGAGAAAGTACCCAATGGAATATTCCTAATGGAGTAAAAATTGTAGAGGAAAAAGAAAAATATATCATACTAAAATTTGACGAAATAGGTACTTACGCCATTGGTTTACAACAAACACAAGGAGAATGTTTTGCTGAGTACAATAAAAACATAACCGTAGAAAAACGAAGTACATTACCAAATCCCGGCAGTGCTCCAAAGTTTATTATAGACTTTATTGTAACACCAAACCCAAGCAATGGAAACTTCAAAGCCATTATTAATCTAGAAAATAAAAGCGCCGTCAATTTAAGACTGTTTTCTACAACCGGAGAGTTTACCACACAGAAAAAAGATTCAGGCAGGAAAAACTATGAAGTTGATTTTAATACTTCGTTACAATCCGGAATGTACATTTTGGTATTGGAAACGGAACAGCAAACAATGGTTAAAAAAATTATCATCTATTAAAATGAAGAACTTTTTAAAAAACATAATAGTATTCGTTCTGTTCCCCCTTTGGGGGCTTGGGGGCCATGCACAATTATATCCTGTTCAGTTAACGCCTGTTTTTAAAACTCCGTACAGTGTCAAAATATCCGACTATGCGACTAGCATGGATACAAAGTTCCAATTGCTTATTAATCCTACAGATGTGACGATATCGCAAAGACAAGTGCGCCTAAAATTGTACATACAAGGCAATGGAGTTAACATAAGAAGCAGTGATTATATAACAGGACAAAGGCCCATTTTTATCAATGGAGGTGAATTTCAAACTTTGACCAATACTGATATCTCAGCATTATTCAGGTTAGAGAACCTGCAGGGAATAACTGCTTCACAATATGCAAACCCGCTGCCAGACGGGATGTATGATTTTTGTTTTGAAATGTATGACTACATCACCAATCAAAAAATATCGCAGAAAAGCTGTGCCAGTATTTATCTTATATTAAATGATCCGCCATTATTAAATACACCGCAAAAAAACGAACAAATAGCAGCGAGTGATTTTCCTAATATCATGTTTACCTGGACACCACGCCAGATGAATGCGACTAACGTTTCATATAAGTTCGAATTAAAGCAACTCATTGATCCGACATTAGACCCGCAGTTTGCGTTTCAAATGTCCCCGCTTTTATATGAGGAAACAGTTTTTAGTACTGCTATGCTGTATAATTTAAGTATGCCCATACTGACTCCGGGCATGCGTTATGCATGGCGTGTAAAGGCAATATCAACAACCGGACTTTCAGAAAATGCAATATTTAAAAACGATGGTTACAGTGAAATCTATTCCTTTAAATATACCGCATCTTGTGCCGCGCCAACTTTTTTATTAAGTGAAGCGATAAGTCCAACAAGCGTTAAAATAACCTGGCAAGGAATTCCTGACCATACCAAATATCAGCTTCAATATAAAAAGCAGGATGTCAGAAATGCACAATGGTTTTCGACAAATAGTTTAAACCCCCAAAGTTTAATTACCAATTTAGAGCCGGGAATAACCTATCAGTTCAGGGTTGGTTCGAGTTGTGATCCTCCAACCGAAGGAATTCAGTCCTTTACTTATTCAGGAATCAGCACATTTACAACGCCAACACAAACTAGTGGAGTTCCTGCTTACAATTGCGGTATTATCCCTAAAATCAATATACAAAATCAAAAAGTACTTGATAACTTAATACAAAGCGAAACCTTTACAGCAGGAGATTTTCCTGTAACTGTTTTAGAATTAGGAAAAGAGCATAGTCCTTATTCAGGAAGAGGTTATATCGTTGTTCCTTACTTAAATGATACTAGACTTGCAGTAGAATTTACTAATATCTTGATTAATACCGATTATCAATTAATCAGTGGTGTTGTCGAGACAAGTTACAATCCGGCAAATATTGCAAATACAGCTAATGTTTTTGTAAGTATTGAATCTTTGATCAATGATATAAAAGAAGCTATTAAAGAGCAAATCGAAAGCGGAAAACTGACCAAGGAAGAAGCTGATGAAATTATCAAAGAAACTACAGATCAAGATGAAATAGCCCAAAAAGCAAAAGAAGCTATTACCGAAGCTGAGAAACAAAAGACAGAAGAGAAGGACAACGGAAATGAAAATGAAGTAAGTAAGGAGCAGGAAAATAAAATTGAAACTGCAAAACACGCAATAAATGGTGCGCATGAAAAAATAAAAGAAATAGCTGATAGGCTTGGTATTAAAGCGGGTAAAGGCAATAGGGAATCTGATGGCTATTTTCAGGGATTACTTCCCTTAGCAGTTAAGGACGGAACAGTACAAATTAAACAGATTGACGGTAATGGTGTTTTTAACTTTAAAATTACAGACACAAATTTTCTGGAAACCTACAGTACAATTGTATCTGGTAAAAAATACACTTTTGTTATTACTACTTCTAACTCTACAAAAGAAGAATTAGAAAAAGCAAAAAGTTTGGTAGACAATCCTACAGACGGTATTGTTATTTACAATCACTATGACTTAAAAAACAATAAATTAGGATATAAAGTAAATTTTGCCAATAACTTTTTTGACGGAATAAAAGCAGAGGATATTGAAGAAATTAAAGCGTTATACACAGAAGCTTTGAATAATTCTCTTGATGAAGCAGAAAATGTAACCGATTGGGCTGGTGAAATTTTTAAGGCTACAACATTTCTTAATAAGACATTTCAGGATTTAATTAATAAAATTGAACTTCCGGAAAGTATTTGGAACCCGGCAGACAAAGATTTTGCCGGAAATAAATACAAAATGAAAGCTCTTGATGCAGGAGTAATAGATGGCGCTCTTGATGAAATAAAAAGTATCCCATTACTAATAAGTATTGTTGTTGATTATACTACCAGTAAAGAAACAAGCGATAAAATAAACCAGGCTTTTAGCGATTTTAGTTTTAAGGAAACTATAAAAAACTTTTATGAAGAACGAAAAGAGCTTTACACCGGACAATCTATCCCAAAAATAGAACATCAAACAGGGAAAGATGTTGTAGCTGTAGGTACTCTTATTGGTACAGGAGGTTTGGCAGGTGTTACCAAAGTAAAAAAAGGGCTTAACTTTGTAGAGGAGCTAGTAGACGTTGTAAAGAAAAAAGGAGTCAAAGAGATTGCAAAGATTACAGCTAAACAAATTGACGATCTTGTTTTAAAACTCAAAGTAAAAGCAAAATATATAGTTGAAGGTACTGGAGAATATGCAAAAGTTGGAGGTCATCATCCTTTAGCAAAAAAAGCTTTTGAAGGCCTTACGGAATATGATTTTAAAAAAGCTTTCAGTGTTTCAGTTGATAAATTAGAAGAAGTTGGAGATATAGGAATACATGCGAAAGTAACGGGTCAGCAAAATAGTCTTTATTCCGCATGGAAAAAAGCCAATCCATTAAAGAAAATGGGAATAGAAGATATGGCAGAAATAGAAATAAAAGCGATGGTAAATGCAGGTATTCCTGAAGATATAGCTACAGGTTGGGTACTGAAAGCTTTAGAAGATATTAAAATAAAAGGAGTAACTGAAATAAAAAATATTCCATGGAATGGAATTAATTAAAAGTAATAAAGATGAAAACAAATCAAGAAATTTTAGATAATTATGGTAAGATAATTGTAAATGAGGTAATTGACAGACATTACAGGGGGATTTCCAAAGCAATTTTTCAAGGTTTGAAAAATCCTATGATGCAACAATATAATATGATATTCGATAAGTTGAATGAAGAAGAAAAGAATCTCTTAAAAAGTTTTATTTATGAGAATACGAATTCATTACTTTTTGATTTTTTACGAATTTTTGAAGAAAATGAAGAATATAAATTAGTTTATGAAGAAGAAGGTACGCAGGTTAATTTAGTAGAAATAAGTGAAATGTTAAAAGCTGAACCCATAATAGAAAATGGTTGGATCGAAAGATTTAGTAAAGAAAAATAAATATCATCTGTAGAAGTTTTTTGTGATTTTATATTTGATTTCAAATGAAATAAAAAATAATAAACTATGAAAACAAATCAAGAAATTTTAAATGAATTTGGAAAAACTTTAATTAATCAAGTACATGATAACCAGTACAGATTTATTAAAAACTCTATTGAAAACTTATCAAAAACAGAAGATTATAAAAATTTATTTACCGATATGTCGGTGATTCAAAAAAATGAAATAGAAAATTATACTAGAGAGATTTTACGAGGAGCTTTATTTGATTTTCTAAATATTTTTGAAGAAAAAGAGAATTTTAAAATTATTTATGAAGATGAAGATAAACAAGTAAATCTAGTAGAAATAAGTGAAATGCTAAAAGCAGAATTAATCATAGAAAATGGCTGGATAGATAGATTTAGTAATGAAAAATAGCCTTTATTATAGATAGAACATCAAACAGGGAAAGATGTTGTAGCTGTAGGTACTCTTATTGGTACTGGAGGTTTGGCAGGTGTTCTGCTGGTATGAGGCTCAAAATGGTTATAGTGAAGACAAATATCGTTTGTGTTATCAAAATAAAGGAGAAGAAATAAAAATAATACCTATTTGTGCACAAAAACATTATGATCCAATTCTTTGGAAGAAATTAGACATATATGAAAAGTTAGAAATTCCTCAATTTTTCACAAACAAAGGATGGAGAAACACTAATGAATTTGCTATGACTTGGGGAAAAGAAGAATATGTTTTTTATTTAGACAAGGAAGAGATTGTTTTAAATGTGCTAGAATAAAAATAGATCATGGGAAAAATGAAAATACAAGATGTTAGGTTTGAATGTAGTTCATTTCGAGATGAGTCTGAAAGGCCTTTGTGTCGTATGTTTTCTGATATTGGGCATCATCTATTAAGTAAAATAAAATATCAATTTGAAGTAGAGGCAACAAATGTTTTACGGTTTTCATGTAGAAATTGCGATAATAACAATTTTATTGAACAATATTATGGTTTAGGTGATGGAGAATTTGATCATATTGGAGCAACAACATTTAATATTTCAGAAAACTATTTTTTATTATTAAGAGACGAAGAGAAACGTTTTTATTTGTTAGATGTTTTTTATAAATCAATAAAAGATTATGCTGTTTACTTCTGTGAAGAAACAGACTTATTGGACGAGGCTTACCATAAACTATTAGAAAGTGGTTTTTACAGAAACTCTACGGGATTTATACCTACCCGAAATAAATTATATCGATGTTGGGTCGAAGAGTTATTAAACTTTAATAATTCTGATTATAGACTTGCTTTTCAGGATAATATTACAAAAGCAATAGATTATTATATGACTAATAAAAAGAGTGTAATATTTGAACCAAATTGTGAAGCTAAAGTTTTATTGACAACTCCACAATTGTTTCATGTAGAAGGCTGGAATAAGAATGAATTTAGAGTAAGATGGGGAGAATATGGAAATGAATTGTACATTTTCGATATGAAAGCTAAAACACTTAGAATGGAAATTGATGAAGTAGAGCTACCTGATTTTTTAAAGTAATTTGCATGACATTTTGAGCTCTTCGGAGTCTTCTCTAAACAAATATATAATTAAAAGAACAGTCTAAATATGCCGAAGCAAGACTTTAAAAGAGGTAGGCGAAAATTAAATATTTAATATATGATAGTTTGGACAGGTAGAGGATTTCTCTCGATTTTAATTTTAGTTTTAACCCTTATTTTATGTACCCTAATTATTCCAACGACGCATGCTGATTATGCTTTTATAAGTTCGTTATATATAGCAGGTTTTTTTAGTTATATTTTGGGAATTAATTGGAATAATCGAGTTGTAAGAACCTTTATAGACAAGGAAACAGGAAAAGAAGTGGCTTTTAAAAGCCATCATAGTTTGTTTTGGATAAAAATGGAATATTGGGGTATTATTTTTATTTCTTTAGGACTAATAATTTTATTTCAAAATATAAATCGAGATGGTATTGAATTTTATTTTATTATCCTTTTGGGCTTAGTAGGAATAGGCAGTTTATTATTTTTTATTGTTCACCTATTCAAGCAAAATACTGTTGAAAAAATAAAAGTTGAGTACCAAACTAAACCACAGCCCAAGGTAAATTTTATAAAAGAAGAAATTATAGAGAAGAAATTTGATAATGAAGACCATAACCAATATTTACCGAAGTAAACTATTTTTAACTATCGTTTGAAATAGAATTTTGGCCTTGTGCAATTAGGTTTTAAATTCAAAAATAAATTGAAAAAACTTAAACTATTGAATTATCGTTAATGAGTTTGAGATATAGTATAATCTATATGTTAGTCAATCAAATATCTAGATTTAATATTTTGTAAAATTTGAGAGCTATGTAACTGAGATATGCTCCTTTAAATACCCAACAATACCACACCTTAAATTAAGATAAATCTAAGTCATTTAAACAATTGGCTCGATAATTCTTATGTCTAAAATTAACTTAATTAAAAGTATTTATTTATGAAAAATTATTTTTTAACCATATTAGTATTACTATATACTGTTTTTAGCTTCGCCCAAAAAATCAAAATTGAAAAGGGAGAAATAAAACTAGACGAGAAAACTGTAGGCTACATTGAGGGTAAAAAGCCAATTTTTACGATATACAATTTAGATAAAAGTTACTCAGTTACTGCTGAAATAAAAAGTGTCCCTAATGAGCCATCCTTAACACTTCCGTGGATAGAAGTTGGAGATGAAGCAAAAGGAAAATCTAATGAACTTGATTTTAAGAGCAGAAAATTTAGTGCGTTTAACTATGACAGGAGTATTATTTACGAACTATTAGATCGAAATTATTTTACTGCTGAGGGGTTAAATAAACAAGAAATTGAAAAATTTCTAAGCAGCGAATCAACCGGTATTTCTGCAAAACGTCTCGGCGTTCAAAATGTGATAGATCAGGCAAATAAAATTGCAGATACCTATCAATTATCAATCGACGATGCGGGAACTATTTACAGTATAAAAGCACAAAATCCTGACCCAAATGATAAAAGAATTGGCTACATCAAAGTAACATCACCAGCGACCAATGGAGAATTACAGTATGAAGTTGTTGATTTAGATAATTACCGAATAGCAACATGGTTTGCAAAAGCTGGTATGACCTCAGGTTATGATAAATTTTTAAATCAGGAACTAATCACTTTTGACAAAAAAGTATTTAAAGCGGCTTTTGATAACCACGGTAATCCAATAGGTTATAAAATGAGCAAAGATAATACAGCCATGAATATTGTAAGGGTTCTGGTTGGTAACGGATATACGCTGCAGCATCAGGGAATGGCTGAAGTTCAGGAAAGATTTGTGAAGCAGGAAAAGGCTTCTAATGAGAAAATAAAAACAGAACGTTTAAATTCTGCTAATATTTATGAGCAGAACGGATATGTTGTAAATGAAAAAGGAGAAAAAAAATCAGGACCAATAACAGCAGAATTTGAATCGATAAAAGCTGAATACTCAAGCGGAACATCAGACATGACATCTTACGGAAAAACAGTGACTTTGAAGTTTACAAACGAAAAAGGCCGAGAAAAAACAGAAAACTTTAAATCAAAAAACGGAGTAAGATTCTGTATTGACAAAGCCGGGAAAGAGGAATGCTATTTAGGATTAAAAACAATTGGAAATACAATGGCAGCAGCCGGAAGTTTAAATTCTTTAAGCTTTGATTTTTCCAGCTTCTATAAAATAATATATGAAAATAACGGCTATTTAGTTTTAGTAGATCCTTTGCTCCCATCAGACTTTATACTAAAAGTCCCAACCGAGGAAAAAGGTTTGTATACCAACAAATCAAGCGACGATAAATTAAAGAAAAATGCAACCGAATATCTAAAATGTGATTCGTTTGTATTTGAAAATTATGATTTTAAAACCCTTCAAGGGCTGATAAAGGTCTTGGAAGATTATAAAAACAATTGTAATAAATAACTAAAAAAAATAAATATGAAAAAGAAAATTTTATTAGCAGCAGTGTTACAGCTTTTTATGGTATTGGGGAGCTGTAGTTCAGATTCAAATTCAGGTGATACTGTAGAAGATAAAGAAAAGTTACAAGAAGGTGAAATAAAAGCAGATTTTATTTCACCATATAGTGTTAGCGATTTCGTAATAAACACCGATAATACAGTCTCTTTTATAGGACAATCGCCAAATGATAAGGATTATCCAATTAAATTTCAAAAAATTGATAAAGATGGAAATTTAACATTACTGAAAGGAATAAGCAGCTACAATTTTTTATCAACCAGGTTAGCAGTTACCCCAACAGGAGATTTTTTGTTAATATCATACAATCACGATACTGACACAGATAAAATATTTCATTTCGAGAATAACTACACAGAGCTAAATCCATTTTATACAATGAAACCGATCAGCTCTCCGTTTGCCAGTAAAATTAGGCTTACTGCAATTACGGAAAACAATGACAACACTTATTTTGTATTTGATTACGGCAATAGACAGATAAAAAGATTTGTTGCAGAATTAAGCACAGATGTTTTTGTGGCAGGTTCGGGTAAAAATGCGATTGTTGATGGAGCGGGTATAGATGCCGGCTTTGGAAGCGTCTCAAAAATAATTTCTCAAAATAATGTTCTGTACCTGATTGATAATATGAGTGAAGGAGCAGCTTCTACTTTTGTCAGTTCTAATATCCGAAAATTAGAATATGTTAATAATCAATGGAAAGTCTCGACTTTACTTTCAACAACAGTTAATGAGGATCGTTTTAGAGATATTGTTTTTGATTCAAAAAATGATTTGTTAGTATTAAAAGGAAAAGGAATTTATAAGTTAAACTTTTCGGATAATACCTTGTCACTTTTTAAAGATGGAGAAATAAAAGTAGCTTCATTTGGTAAAAACTCTTCATATCGCCTAACAGTTGATTTCAATTATCTAGAAAGTTTTAAGATTAAAAATGATGATCTGTATTTGGCAACAAGTTCTAATCTGATTAAAATTTCTGATTTCCAATCAAAATTTGCAGCAGTAAAAAAATAATAGATTCAAACCACTACAGTTTCAAAAACTGTAGTGGTTTAAAATACAACAGAAATGAAAAAGACTTTACTCTTACTATTATTTATCGTAATTACTTCTTGTTATCAGGAAACTTCTATAGCTGTAGAAGGTGATTTTACGACCTCGTATGTAAACGGTGATGAGTCAATCCCTGTCATCATTAAAATAGACAGTAAAATTACTGGAGCCGACACCTACGAGTGGACATTTGAAGGAGGAAGTCCAAGTACTTCAAACCTAAAGAATCCGGGTGAGATTTTGTATGATAAACAAGGAACTTACATCATAAAACTAAGAGCTGTAAATGCAGATGGCGAGAGTAAAGAAGTTAGTAAAACAATTGTGATTAGAGAAGGAATCAATATTGATTTTACATCTGAAATAATAAAAAGTAATTATTCTCCTGTTGAGGTTATTTTAACCAATAATACTCTTGGTGAAGGACTTACTTTTAAATGGGATTTCCAAGACGGAGTACCATCAACCTTTGCTGGAAAAACACCTCCAAATGTTATTTTTACAACTTCCGGAGAACATTTAATTACCCTTACAGTTTCTAATGGATTTGAATCTCAAAAGTTAACTGAGACGATAAATGTTGAGCCAATTTTAGTGAGTCAGTTTACGTATGAGCCCAAATTCGAAAATGATGATTACCAGACTCCGGTTGCCATTAATTTTATCAATAAATCTATTAGTGCAACAAGTTATAAATGGATTTTTCAGGGAGGAAATCCTGCCACATCAACAGAAGAAAATCCAACAGTTGTTTTTACGAGCGTAGGAACTCATGAAGTTACTCTTGAGGCATTTAATGATAAAACCAGTCAGATTTTCAAGTCAACAATAACAGTACACCCTGATACAAATCTGCGTATCCTGACCAATATTAAACTCGGAATAAACACATCACACAATAATAACAATATTGGGGCAATGTTTTCGACTACAACCAGGGAAGTTTATAAAGCAAACGAGATCAATGACCAAAAAAGTGGTTTAATCGATATTGTATTTCAGGGACTTAACAGTAACCTGACTTATAATAAATTCATTTCACCGGATCAGGTAAACAACTATGGTTTTCTATCACTCAAAAATGCACAGAGTACCATTTTTGTAAACTCACAAAATTTATGCAATTGCGGATTAAATTTTACCGAAGCACAGTTTGATGCCATGGTAAACGACAGTCCTGTAAAAAATTTAAACATAATTTACAGCGCGGCAGGAGAACAGCAATTTGGATTTACTTATCCACGAATTATTTTGTTTAAAACACAAGATGGCAGAAAAGGGGCAATAAAAATAAAAGACATGGTAAAGAACGGAAGCAGTTCCTATATTTTATGTGACATCAAAGTACAAAAACAATAAGAGGAGGAATCAATAATGAAAAAAAATAATACAAATTGTTGGTTAAAATTCTTTGTTGTTTTATTGTTTTTAGTCACTAAAAATGGTTATACGCAGGAAGTTGACTTGGAGAATTTTTATAAACCTAATTTTAAAGTAACAGGGGGTGTAAATGCCAACATGATATTTTATAATTCGAACCAGCAGAATTCCCGGGAACCCTTTACTTATCTGCTTTCGGGTAATTTGAATGTCAGTGCGTTCAGCTTTAATATTCCGGTATTTTACAGTATTACCAATCAGGGAAATAATCTCGGTTATACAGCACCTTTTGATTTTAATAGAATCTGCATCATGCCAAAATACAAATGGGTAAAAGCTTATATAGGCAATGCTAGTATGACTTTTTCGCCTTACACCTTAAGCGGTTTCCCTTTTAGAGGAGTTGGACTGGAATTGACACCGAGAAGCCCTTTTAAAATAAGTTTAATGGGAGGACAATTATTAAAAGCGGTATCAGAAGAAAATGCTTTAGGAGGAATTCCGGTTTACGAACGATTTGGCTATGGTATAAAAACAAGTTTCGAAAAAGAAAGATATAAAATAGGCTGGATTGGATTTTATGCTAAAGACAGAGAAAGTTCACTAGCCTATACAGGAAATGATAATGGAGTAACACCAAAAGAGAATTTTGTAAACAGCTTGCTTTTTAGTACTTCACTCCTAAAAGATTTGACCTTTAATGTAGAATATGCACTCTCTGTACTAACAGATGACACTCGTGCAGAAACTCTTCAAGGAGGCGGTTTTAGAGATAAACTTTTTTCGGCGAAAGAAAATACTGTTTTTCTCAATGCTTTAAATGTGAATTTTGATTATAACATACAAAAAACAAGGCTGGGATTAACATACGAGCGTATCGATCCAAATTATAACACCTTGGGAGCAATGTACTTTAACAATGATTTAGAAAATATTGCACTGCGTCTTTCAAGACCTTTTTATAATGAGAATATCAATGTTTCGGCAAGTTTAGGATATCAAAGAGATGATTTGGCACGTGAGAAAAAGCAAAATACCAAGCGTGTAGTAGGTTCCATCAATATGAATTATAAAATTACCGATCAGCTTAATTTTACAGGAAGCTACTCTAATTTTTCAACCTATACCAATAAAAAACTCGATCAATTCGAACTTATTAATAATCCCAATATTGTAGCAGCCGATACTTTAGATTACAAGCAATTATCCCAAAATGCAAACTTAAACTTTAGTTATGCTTTTGGAGAAAAGAAAAACCAAAATATGAATTTCAATTACAGTATTGCAGGTCAGGCCAACGAGCAAGGAGGAATAATAAGGAAAGGACAGGCAAGTACCGTGCAGAATTATAATTTGGGGCATACTATAAATTTTCTAGGAATAAAAACGGCATTAATCAGTACGCTAAATTACACCAATAATCAAGTAGGATTATTTGATAACTCCTCTTTGGGAGCTTCCGTAGCGGTTTCTAAAAAATTATTAAAAGAAAAATTAAACTCCAATTTTGGAGTCTTGTATAATAATACCCAAAGCGATATAGACACAAGTTCAGTTTTCGGAATAAAATTCAATAACAGTTATACAGTAATGCAAAAACACAATTTTGCATTATCCATGATATCCATGTTTAGAAGCGCAACAAACAGACCCGCAAACAATGATATTATGCTGAATTTCAATTATGGTTACACCTTTTAGCAAGAAAGATATTTTGAATCAAAAAAGATTGAAGTATAAATTTCAATATATAATATAGATTATTTACTATGAAGAAGTTTTACAAAATACATTTATCAGCACTATTTTTATTGCTTACGATTTTTAATTCTTATGGGCAGGATATAGCACCGCCTAAAGAGTTGAATGCAGCTTCTAGTTCTATCGAGGAAATCGAAGCATCAGGTCGCTGGGTGGATAAATTTTCAAATAAAGATTTGGTAGAATTGCCAATAGGTATTCGTAATACAGTAAACAATGTTCAATACACTGTTGCGATAACAAAAGCTGTTTTTTCATCAGAATATACGACTTTGACTGTATTCTGCAGAGTTGACATTCCGCAAAAAGGAAAAGATGGACAGCCTATGAAGCTGTTTTTTGCAGCAGATGATGTAAAACTTTCCCATCAGGGCGGTATTATTGGCGATGCAAAATTAGTTTTGCTTGGAAATGTGAATATCCCATTTAGTGAAGATAAATGGCAGTTGTCGTTATATGGAGGGTTTGATATGGCGACAGGACACGTCAAAGACTTAACTTATGTAACAATTGATTGCGACGGTTTTAAAGAAATGAAAATTTCAGGAGCTGTCGAATTTTCCCGAAATCTAATTTTACCTATTGATCCCAGGACAGGTTTAGTAGATGAAACCAAAACTACAATAACCAAAACCTACTATAATGGTAAACCGGTTCAAATTCCTAATAGGGTTAGAGGAGAGTTCAATTTTATTGCAGGCGACTGGAATGATATTTTGGTTAATGTTAGCTTACAGCCTTTTGTTTTAAAAGATAAGAGAAATGGAAAAGATTTTGATGGTAACCTTACATTTTTGGTAAGTAATGCAGTATTAGATTTAAGCGATTTAAAGAATGATCCAAGTGTCTTCTTTCCGGAATATTATACTAAAAATGCACTTTTGACACCAAGTGAGCAAGCATGGAAAGGAGTTTTTATTCAGACTTTTGACGTTGGCCTGCCAAAAGAATTTCAAACAACAGACACTGCAGCAAATAAGGAAAGACTTTATGTAGGAGCACAAAATCTTATTTATAGATAAATATGGAGTATCGGGAACTTTTTATGCAGATAATGTTTTTCCACTCGATCGTGGTATTACAAGTCAGGAGAAATCGTGGGCTTATTCCTTAGATCATATTGATGTAACTATAGCAGCTAATACTTTTGTAAAAGCAAATCTAAGTGGTGAAATCCTTTTGCCGATTACTAAGGCAAAACCTGAAAATAAATCAGCTGGTTCAGAAAACGCTTCTAAACAAGATCAAACTAACAGAAAAGGATTGTATTATAATGGATTTATATCCATGAGTGAACAGCAATTAGTTGTTGTAACAAAAGATTCTTTATCATTCGATATCTGGAAGGCGAAAGCCTTATTGTTACCCAATAGTTCTGTTGAACTAAATTTAGTTAATGGAAAATTCCTGCCTAAAGCCAATTTAAACGGAACAGTTTCTTTCGGAACCAATAAAACTGCAACAGATGACAAGGAAGTAGAAGGGAAACGAATGGTTGATTTTAAAGGAATCTCTTTCGAAAATTTACAGCTTCAGACCGTTTCTCCAATAATTTCTGTACGAAACATGGGATACAAAGGAACGGTTGCTTTTGCAAATTTCCCCGTTTCAATTGGTAATATAAATGTCGCCATTAATGGGAATGATTCCAGAATCGACTTTGATTTAGGGATTAATTTAATGGAGAGTATTGGAGCAGGTGCTTCTGCCCGAATTGGAATAAAAGGAAAAATGTATGAGGATGGCTACAGGCAGCGAAGCAGGTACGACGGTTTGGATTTGTCAGCCATTAATATTGACTGCCAGTTTAGCGGATTAGCAATAAAGGGAGGGCTAATTTTAATGGAAAATGACCCTTTATATGGTAACGGTTTTAATGCAGATCTTGTAGTTGATGTTGCCGGAGTTGTTAATGTGCAGGCAAAAGCTATTTTTGGACGCTCTACTTTTAGATATTGGTATTTTGATTCTGCCGTTCAATGGCCTTCTGTACCATCACCATTTATGATTAATGGTTTTGGAGGGGGAGCTTATTATAAGATGAGAAGAAATCAGGATCTATCCATTGCCGACTTTTCACTGTCAGGACTTAGTTATACTCCTGATGAAAAAATAAGTTTAGGACTTAAAGCCTTAATTTATTTTAGTGTTGGTTCAGAAACCATTTGTGATGGTGAAGCCGGATTTGAAATGGCATTTAATGCAAAAGGAGGGGTAAACAGACTGGCTATTTTTGGAAAAGCAAATGTTATGGCTAAAATACCTGGTATGAAAAATATTAGCGGCTTAATGGAAAAAGTAGCTTCAAATGTTACTTCAAAGAAAAGTTTTTTAGGAATTACTGAAAGTGATCTGAAAGGATCTTTTGCCAGCAAATATATTCCGGAAGCAAAAGAAGCAATTCCGGGAGATTTATCGGCAGAAGTAGGTATAAAAATGGCAGCGGCAGTAGAGCTAGATTTTCAGAATAAGTCTATGCATGCTACAACGGATGTCTATATCAATACACCAGGAAATTTCCTTTCTGGTACAGGACCGGGAGGAAGAGCTGTTTGGGGAGTTTTTCATAAAGACCCAAAAGACTGGTATATGTATATGGGAACACCAGATGACAGATGTGGTATAAAAATAGGAGTAGCGGGTTTATTCTTAAAAACAACAAGTTACTTTATGGCAGGAACGGTGCTTCCGGCAAGTCCGCCACCGCCTGCAGTTGTTGCGCAGATCTTAGGTGTTGATGCAAAACAATTAGATTATATGCGTGATGAAAACGCATTGGCAAACGGAGGAGGTTTGGCCTTTGGAGCAAGCCTTGATTTTGATACAGGCGATTTAAGTTTCTTACTTTTCTATGCCCGTTTTCAGGCAGGAATGGGATTTGATATCATGCTAAAAGATTATCAGGAAGCCAGATGTTCTAACACAGGAAAACTGGTTGGTATAAACGGCTGGTATGCAAACGGACAATCTTATGCGTATTTACAAGGAGAATTAGGAGTTAGAATAAAACTGGCATTTATAAAGATAAAAGTACCCATTATATCTGGAGGAGCTGCCGTTTTATTACAGGCAAAATTACCAAATCCGGTTTGGATGAGAGGATATGTAGGGGGGAATATGAATGTATTGGGAGGATTAATAAAAGGGAAGTTCCGTTTTAAATTTGAAATCGGTGAAGAATGCCAATTTGAAAATGCATCACCATTGGGAGGAATTAAACTGATAACAGATGTAACTCCAAAACAAAGTTCGGCTGATGTAGATGTTTTTGCTGTGCCGCAAGCTGCTTTCTCAATGAAGGTAAACGAAGCTTTTGTAATCCCTGAGGATACAGGAGATGTAACTTATAAGGTAATATTAGAAAAGTTTAAAGTGTTTGACGGCACAACTGAGATACCGGGAGTTTTTGAATGGAGTTCTATGAAGGACAGGGTAAATTTTGTTTCAACAGATATTTTACCGCCAAACAAAGAACTTAAAGTTCAGGTAGAAGTTAGTTTTCAAAAAATGATAAATGGAATTTTTCAGCCTATAAAAGTCGATGGCAAAGTAGCCACTGAATATGAAGAAAGACTCTTTACAACAGGAGGGGCACCTAACCATATTCCATTAACAAACATTAAGTATTCGTATCCCGTTGTAGATCAGAAATACTTCCTTGAAGACGAATATTCTAAAGGTTATATTCAGCTAAAACGTGGTCAGGATTATTTATTTGAAGACGCTAAATGGCAAACTAATATTGAAATACACGAAAATGGAAATACTAAAGCTAAAGCTGCAGGATTTAATTATGATACCAACTCAAATGAGGTATATTATGAATTACCAGATATTAAGCAGGAAAAGAAATATGACTTTTCGATAGTAAGTCGTTTAAAACAAAGCCCGCAAGGTAATACTGCCTCTGCGATTAAAACAAATACAATTAGTGAGGATGGGAATGAGATACAAATACAGGAAAATCAGGCCGATGCCTTATCAAAAGCAGAAGGAAGTATTGAGCGTTTAACTTATTCATTTACTACGAGCAAATACAAAACATTCAATAGTAAAATGAATGCCATAAGTACGCAAAGTTATAATTTTGGAGTCTTGTATTCCGATGTTATTTATTTGACCAATACAATTTCGAGTCAGGAAGCGTTTGATTTGTCCGAATTACAAGGAGTAACTTATAGTGATAATAAATCTTTGATAGCGGCAAGTTCTAAACTCAATGATGCGTATTACACGGCTGATATTTTTCCGTATCTGTACAAAGATTATCCATTAAATGGAAATTTCTCTATAACCAATAGAGATACAGACGAACTAGGAATCATTCCGGCAAAAGCGATTCCAATAAATGCTTATTATGTGACCAGCCTTGAAAATGATGTAAATCAGTCATGGACAAAGTCGAATTTCCCATTTAAATACAATATGCCTTTGCTCTACAAACAGGACTGGGTTGATTTAAATAATCAAATCATAAATGCTTATGTTAATGGAGAAGCGAGTGTAGAATCAATATCTAAACGCTTTCTAAATAGTAATTACTTATTTATGCGTTATGGAAATTATGAAATAGTTTTAAGATACAATTCGCCTGGAAACAAAAAGATTACAGAATATACTTATAAATATAAAAACAATAATAATTTTAGATAGGTATTAAGTATCCAGTTGTAAAAATTAGAAGAAGGTCTTGAAAATTGTATAATGTTTAATGTGTTGAAAATGTCAATAAGATGCCAGCTCAACGCAGTTTGCATTTGCAATCAGCATATACCAAAGTGGCATATTATAAAAAGATCAGCTACTAGTCACATAATAAAAAAGCCTGTAAACAATTAAGTTTACAGGCTTTTTTGTGGAGTCGCCGGGAATCGAACCCGGGTCCAAACAAGCAACTAAAGAGCTTTCTACACGTTTATTTCCTGATTGAATTTTCGATGTTAAGCTAGGTCAGGAACAACCACTCAACACTTATCTTCTTAATTTCGATCTCCACCCGAAGCTCATGGAAATCTAGGTTTATTTTTACGGTTCCCCTTAACTGACCGCCACAAACCAAGGCTTTCAAGGAGAATCCAGCTTCCCTATCTGATAGGGACGTGGCTTAATCTTACTATAATTCGGATTATGCAGCTAAAGCGTAGTTATTTTCGCCGTGTAAAATTGTAAGATCTTATATTTACGAGCAAGGTCTCAATGCTCGACGTGCTTACTTTCCAATTCGACTTGCTGTCAAAACCAGTCGACCCCAAAAATGAGTTTGCAAATTTATACTATTTGCAATTACTTTATATTAAAATTTTCAGAAAAATTTTGTTATTCTTCATCCTTAAAATTAAAAGGATAATCTCCAAAGACCGGAGCCAGTTTACGAACCGCATAAGTTTTGGTTGTCATCTTATTTGAAAGGGCAATAATCGTAACATCTTCTTTTATCAAAGTAATATATGATGAAGTGTTACCATGCCACCAGCCATTATGAAAATAGTAGTTCTGACCTGTTTCCCAGTTGATCATTCTGATTCCCAAACCATAGTTTTTAGTGCCCTTGCGCTCATTACTATACCCTGTGTAAACTTGTTTTAGTAAAGCAGGTTTTAAGAAATCTGGAGAGTTACGGGCTCTGTCAAATTTTAAAAGATCACGAACCGTAGAAAAAACGTTTTTATCGCCGTAAACATTATCCAGATAATCAAAACCTATTTCAACACCGCTTCCTTTATAGGATGGAACGATTTTTTTTCGGTCTTTATCATCATCAAACACATAGGTATGCGTCATTCCCAGAGGCTTGAAAATCATTTCACTCATTGCTTCTTTATATTTTAGGCCAGTAATTTTTTCAATAATTAAGGCTAGCATGGCATAATTGGTATTGCAATAGCTAAAACGCGTTCCCGTTCTCGATTCTAATCCAATATTTTTTGTAGCCAGAATATCCAGGATATCTTTGTTTGTAAGCTGGTTATGTCTGTCCCAAACTTCCTTGTCACGATCTGTAAAATACGCATAATTACGCATTCCGGTTCTATGGCTTAAAAGCATTCTAATGGTGCAATCTTCGTATGGAAAGGTTTTTAAAATTGTATTTACTTTTTGATCTAAATCTATTTTACCGGCATTTACCAATTTTAAAACAGCAGTAGCGGTCAAAACCTTGCTAACAGAAGCAATTTGTACAGGAGTTTCGGCAGTTATTTTGGTTCCTTCGTTTTTATTTGCAAAACCATTGTAACGCTCAAAGATAATCTGACCGTTTTTGGCGACCAAAAAACTTCCGTTCATGCTGTTGTTGGGCCAGTTTTTATTGTAAAAGTGGTTGATTCTGCCAATTACAGCATTTTTATAAGCCTGAGAAATTTTCTTTTCAGGACCTAATGGTTTCATCTTAGGTAAAGTATCTTCGACTGCCGGAGTAGTATCTGCTTTTTGTGTTTTGTCTTTACCACAAGAACTCAAAACTAGTAGAGAGAAAAGTATTTGTGGTATCTTTGTTTTTTTAAGGAAAATCATTTGCATCGTTCTTTAAAAACAAATATATCGAATTCAATTTTGTTGTTTTCTCAGATTAATTGAATTTTGAATCTTGGTTTTAACATAGTTTTAACAAGTATTTGGTTTAGAGGTTTGTTTTTCAATGACTAACGGTTTTGAAAATTTCTAAATTAATTTTTTAAAGCAAAATTTTAACTAAAATTGTTATATTTGAAACAAATAGATTAGTAAAAGTTATATTATTTAATATTTTAAGCCTGTTAAAATGAAATTTGGAATTATAAAAGAAAGAAAAAACCCACCGGACAGAAGAGTCGTATTTTCTCCAAATGAATTAGTAAAATTGAAACAAACCTATCAGGAAGCAGTTGTTGAGGTAGAAAGTTCGGATATTAGAATTTTTACCGATCTGCAATATCAAAGTTTGGGTATTACCGTAACAGATGATGTTTCAAATTGTGATGTTTTATTTGGTGTAAAAGAAGTTCCTGTAGAAAATTTGATTCCCAATAAGGCGTACTTTTTCTTTTCGCATACCATAAAAAAACAGCCTTACAACAGAAAATTACTTCAGGCAATTTTAGAAAAAAACATTGACTTATACGATCATGAAACTATTGTTGATGCTGAAAATCGCCGCTTGATTGGTTTTGGCAGATACGCGGGCATGGTGGGTGTTTACAACGGAATTCGTGCTTTCGGAATTAAATTTGAATTATTTAAACTTCCTCTGGCAGAAACGCTTTCGGGGAAAGATGCTTTAATAATGCATTTAAAGCGCATTACTATGCCTGCTTTAAAATTCGTACTTACGGGAACCGGAAAAGTAGGCAGCGGTGCCAAAGAAATTTTGGACGCCATAAAAATAAAGGAAATCTCTATTGACAATTATCTGACTAAAAATTATGCTCAGGCGGTGTATGTTCAGTTGGATGTATTACAATATAATAAAAGAATTGACGGACAGGTTTTGGATTTTAAAGATTTTATAAACCATCCTGACGAATATGTTTCTGATTTTGAAAAATTTACAAAAGTCTCAGATATTTATTTTGCAGGACATTTTTATGCAGAAGGAGCTCCTGTAATTTTAAGCAGAGAAATGTTGAATGCCGGCGATTGTAAATTGAAAGTAGTAGCCGATATTTCCTGTGATGTAAAAGGACCCATCGCCTGTACTTTAAGATCGTCTACCATTGCTGAACCTATTTATGGTTATTTCCCTTTAGAAGACAGGGAAGTAGAGATTTTTCATCCCGCTGCAGTGGCAGTAATGGCAGTAGACAATTTGCCTTGCGAGATCCCAAAAGATGCCAGTGAAGGTTTTGGAGAGCAATTTATGGAACACGTAATTCCCGCTTTTTTTAACGGAGATAAAGATGGAATTCTGCAAAGAGCCAAAATTACAGAAAATGGAAAGTTGACCGAGCGATTTAGCTATCTGCAAGATTATGTAGAGGGGAAGTAAAGTTTTTTAGTTTCAGGTTTCAAGTCAGGTTATCCTGAACGCTCAAATATAACAGTAAAAAAAGGGAAAAACTTTTAAGTTTTTCCCTTTTTTTATAACCTGAAACCTGAAACCTGAAACCTGAAACCTGAAACCTGAAACCTGAAACCTGAAACCTGAAACCTGAAACCTGAAACCTGAAACCTGAAACCTGAAACCTGAAACCTGAAACCTGAAACCTGAAACCTG
>Ga0265780_10000391_pt1 | contig 69818 bp, 81 predicted proteins | sample P1T30metagenome_FD_192432 | JGI IMG/M metagenome (GOLD analysis project Ga0265780, IMG submission 192432) | Plant litter microbial communities from East Loma Ridge, Irvine, California - P1 T30 | ecosystem: Environmental > Terrestrial > Plant litter > Unclassified | place: USA: California...
GCGAAAATAACCGAGATCTTTTCCATGTCCACCAAGACTCGACTCACAAAATCACTGTCTACTCTGCGCAGGACTCCCTGTGCCGAACTTTTCTGAGAATACACGGACAAAGCAAAAATAAGATATCTTCGTTACTTGATGCCAAACACGTATGTTCTTTCAAAAGCTCGCAGCATTAACAAGGTATTCGCACCGTCTTCAATTCCAACATACTCAATCCAACAAAATATCTCTCTATGAGCCGCACAAACTTCCGCACTTTTTTCCACTCATCACACCCACCTGTCTCCGAACTCCAAAATCGTGGACTGGGCTTTACATGTCTGCCACCTGTCCCAATTTGCGAAATCCGCACAATTCGCCTTCCATGTCTGCTGTCTTTCTGAGGCCAAGAGACTGCGTTGAAAGCATCGATGAGAGATCGTCCGGGTGTCCTTGGAAGTCCAGAAATCGCAGCGGAACGCACTGATGTTCTGGAATCTGCCGGCTACAATCTCGCGAAGAGCTCGTGAGTGTGAGGGCTAGTTCGGGCTTGCTTGGGTATAAAAACTTACATCTTCTGCAAATGGCTTAAACTCGATACTTATGCTTGTCTGCTTCGACGTTAGAGCCTAGCTGTGCTTCGACTCATGCTTGCGTTCTCTTTGCGTCTTGCCACAAAGCAGCTTCAGTCTCGAGAGTCATGGCGCTCCCACTTTCCATTCCACGATCTATATTTATTCTTCACGTCTTCGTCCCAACTCTCGTTGTTTCTAAAAACTAGACGTGCTCGCAGTATCTTCTCGCGCTTCCCTGCTGCAAGATCTGACCAACACTTCTTCATGCTTGCGCGAATTCGAAAGTCCAAGAACGCTCTGCTTATGGAAGTGCATCTTAACAAGCCTTTCCCTATGGCAGGGTTCCGAGGACTTTTGCGGGTCAAGGAATGGAAATTGTCGTTATTCTTGCTCATGTGCGGACTTTCAATGGTAGCCTCGCCTACTAAATTATCCTCGTTTGTTTCTCTACTACAAAGCCACAGGATGTCTTTTATGATTGCTCTCTCCCTGTTCCTTGTTAAAAGATAGTGGAGACATTTACATGTTTGTCATTTCTCTCTGCTTTGACTTCAAAAGAACGTGCAAGTTGTCCTATGGCTGCTCTCTTTCTCTCCCATTACAAAACACCGCTCACAACTGTTGTTTCTCTCTCCGCGTCTTTTGAAGAGCTGAGTCCGTGGTACGTATAGCGCCGGAGTTGCTGGGGCTTGGAAGCCTAGAATTCAGTGCAACATGTTCATGCTGTGGGATCTTGCTTGGAGTCGAATGTTAAGTGCTGAGATTGGGGTGAACAAAAAGCAGGTTGCGAAATCGTGATGGTGGCCTAGAGAAGTCGAAACACTTTCAGTATCTTGCGCGCTCCAAGAAGTCTTTATATAAACCTACTCCACTTGTTCACTTAACTACAAATACCTTTCTTTGCACTAATAAGTCGCGCACGAGCAAACGCATGTCTCTCTGCTCCGACTTTGAGAATCAGCATTATGGGAATGACATGATTGGCTTCTCCTGGAATCCTATTCGCCGCCTACCAATGACTGCTTCTTTTCCTTTCCTTTCCTTCTCCAAACTTCTACCTTAGTCAAATCGCGATGTAAACCCTTGCTTCTAAACCAAGTGTACGTCACGTTCATGCGTGTTTTCTGTGGGGCAAGAATAAATCAGAAATCGTTGTATGTTGTGGCGCGACCAGAAAGCTGACGTTTGGGAGTATTACGATCTGTGCAAAAGTCAAATATCAACTCAAGCCATGACGAGTAGAGTCTCTGCGTGCTCAAGGTAATGGTTCATGAGAAATACATGTTCGGACAGTGGCACGGCTGACTCCCGTATTAAGCCCTCTCTTTTTTCCCATGTCTCTCTGTTTCTGTCCAAAAGCTCACATAGCATTCACATGGCTCTAGTCTTTAAGCTCTCTCCCAAAAAGCTCTTGTTTGGCGCTGTATGGTGTTGGAGCGGACTGGTCGAAACCACAATTTAAGACGATCATAGTGTGCGTTTGGAGACGAGAAGTAAGCAAAAGCGAATCAAATGTGTGGCGTGAGCAAAATCTGACGAGTGCCTTTCTGATGATCCACCAAAAGCTGAAGACTTTAGAATCATCACGCCTGAAATGATTCTGTACTCTAAAACATCGACCAGCCCTCTGCGATGTTTGTGTCGCCGCCCACCGTTAATGTGTATCAATCTTTCGCAGCCCTATACCTCTTCCGTCAGTCTCAAAAATTAGTTCATGAAGCCGCAAAATTTCAGTTTCATGGTGCCTTCGCCTTCTCGAGTCGTCAAACGATACTTTTGTCGAGATAGGTGTACGAGCATCCGAATAAGCTAAGTTCCAAAATACGCACAAGATGAAGACATGCGCTGAAACGCAACTACACACTAGCGGTGTTTGTCTCTCGCTGTTCAAGCTCGTTACATATAGATATACCCTTTCTCTCTCTCACACACACACACACACACTCTCTCTCTCTCTCTCTCTCATTGTTCGACTATGTAACCCTAACTTAGTATCAAAACTTGCCTCAACTCAATTCGATGACATCTCTGCCTCTGGAGTTTAAAAAGCAGTCGTTTCGACTCATGTGTGCGAGTGACTTCTGGGCATCGGAACACTATTTGATAGTTGCCCATGTGGATCTTTTGGGGTTGTTGAAAACGTAGAAGATTGGCGTATCGTGGGGACGAAATAAAGCTTTCAATGAGTACATACATGCTCTTACCTCGTAGTTGAACACCCTCTTTCTCTCTCTCTCATCAACACCCTCCCTCTTCAATCTCGAACTCCTGATCTTCTTCCGCGATGACTCTCCGGCAGTTCCAAAAGCTCATGCGTTAGCTACGCATGACCCACTTTTCTCTCTTCCGGTGTCTTGATCCAAAATTGTGACTCTGGCTCTCGCATGTAGTCCCAAAAAAAGTTGAAGCCACTACCAATGATGGCCAGAAGAATGGAAGGAAAATCTGGATGTCTGGTAAGGCATTCAGATATCTTGGTATCAGCACCAGGTCACGACAAAACTCTTCCTTTCTTGCTGCGACAGTCTCTCCTGTAAACCCCTCTGTGTTCTTTATTTTTTCAAAATGGCCAACAACACCTTTTATGGCTCGCGTCCGGATCTTTTCAAAGGTAGATAATCCGACCATTTATGGCTTCTTTCTTTCCTTTCTGGTACAGGTCTCGACCCAAACTCGCACACCGACATGCCGGTGCATTCCGAAACGAGCATATTTTGATAGCATGTGAGAACCAGAAACATACGATGAGTTGATTGTTGGCTGTCTGGAAGAGAAAGATCGGCTTGTCTAATAGAAAAAGTGCAGTAGCTGGCGTGCATGAGCGGCCGGTTCTTCGAACATCTGAATGTGACAAAAAGGCTCACCAGTAAGAAGCTATAAATCTGCTGTTTCTCTAAATTAGCGGCATCGTTTGAATGCTGCACAAAACATTGGGTGTGCGATGATCATCGCGCCGCGTTGCGAAATGCGAATCTTCAAAGCTATGCTGTTGCTGAGGCCCGACGTGAGTTCAAGACACTCTTCATAGTTTCAAATGTGTGTGCGAATTGAACCTGCAATAGATATACACGCGCAAACAATGTACAACGAAAACTTCCACGCTCCATGAACATGACACAACCTCAAACCTTACTCATCCTCCCTCTCGCCCCAAACATCCGCCTCCTCTCGCGCCACAGCGTCTAAATCCACTAGCCCACCACTCGTCCTACCCTCATACTCCTCCTCATCACTATCACTATCATGTGCTTCCCCACGACTCATCTCGCCCCACCCAGCGTCTTCTTCGTCTTCTTTACTAGGGAAGGCGGGCGACACAGGCACGAAATCATCCATCAGATTGGATGGCAGACCGGCTGGCGCCGGGCGTTTTGACGTGGATGTCGGGGGAGGTGTGACAGGCATCATAGTCATCTCGGGAGCGCCAGAGAGTTGTATTTCGGATTCGGTTTCAATTAGATTGGGTGGAGTGGAGGGTTTGTGGGGTTCCGCTGGCTGGGGTGAGGACGATGGTTGTGGTTCGGGCTTGGGTTCGTCTTTCGAGGACGGGCGGATTAGTCTAGCTTCTCTCCTCTGCTGAGGAGATGCGCTCGCCACATCGGTCTGCTGTGTAGATGGTGCCTTTGCATGATGTTCCTGCTTCTGTTGCTGTTGCTGATTGAAAGGGAAGATTGATAAGAGAGACGAGCTGAGACTATGGCGATTGGGCGCTCCAGGTCTTTCAGCGGTGAGGCTATCATTAACTTTAGGTGCTGGTTTCGAAGGCGGAGGATGTGATGCGGAATGCGAGTGCGAGCTCTTGACTGCTGCCGGACTTGGAGGCTTCTGAACGGTTGCGTCTGGCAGATCGGCTTGACACATCTCGCAGGCGGTGAGCTCAGCGTGGTTCAGGAAGGTGCAACGAGGGCACTGTTTCTTCTTTTCCTGTGCCGGCGCTGGGGCTGCCTCCTCAGTGAATTGTTCAGGCCTCTCGCCTGGCTTGAGAGGACCGTTCCTTGTGTATCCTGGCATCTTGTATCCGGGAGCATATCGTTGTGCTGTCTTCGATGTTTGTCGCCGCTGGCCTGAGACGCTGGAGGCGCTAGGCTTCCGTGTTCCAGATGAAGCACCCACTCCACTCAGGTTCGGGTCGACAGATATGACGACCTGCACATCGCGCTTCGTTGAGCACTTGTTACAGTGCGCTTGTCTTTGGACGGTCTTTGTGTAAGTATCGTGCACCTCAGCTGGCGCGTCGAACCTGATATCGAACTTCTCTGGTTCACCAAACCCGTCACTCTTACTGGTTCCGTCGCGTTTTGCCCAATCCTTCGCGTTCGAGTACCCAGCACCCTTGGCTATAATCGGTATGATTGGATCAACGGCGCCAAAGATGAGGTGGTCAACGAAGGGGATCAGCATTAGCATCCTGCTGTTCTTGATACGCAGGTCCACCTCGGGTCGCAATTCGAACTCATCGATCGAGTGGAGGACACGGAAGTACTTGTTGAACATATCGCCGTACCATCTGCGGACCTGTACACTCTGCTGCAGCAGATCCTGTGAGAGGTTGCGTGGCGCAGGACTGGGCCATAGTGCATCGATCAAGTGCTTCTCTTTCAGTGCTTTACGGACCATCAAGTCGAGCCTAGCGTTTTCGTAGAGCTTTTTCTCCAACCGGTCGTGGACCTCGTACTTGGCGAATCTTAGGACTAGACCTCTGATGAAAGCCGCATCGAGATTCCACTTTCGCATTAGAAAGTCTAGTGAATCCAAGTCTTTCTGTGCTTGCGCATTTGCGGGCCGGATCGCGCGTGGAGATAGCTCGTGGCCCATGTTGTACCATCGTGAAGGCTGCCGTGGGTCTGCGGTCGCTGTAGACCAGAAAGATCGAATAGGGGCGTACTCGGCTTTGAAGTAGTTGTAGATAAAATCCAGGAAGTCGGCCTCAGTCAGCGGCATGGCTGCGTGGCCTCGAGGAATGTCCATCGCGGGCGAACGTGTGGTTTCCGTGGCGTGTAGAGTCGAGGTCAAAAGGCTAACCACAAAGCTACGTCAAGATTATACAGGAGTCGTTGTATGGCAAAGCTCTGCTCTCACGGGTCCCCCACCGTGAATGTTAGTCTAAAAATGTGTCGCAGTGTGAAATGATGAGTGGTCTGATCTAAGCGACCCAGAGTAGAAGCTGCTGCCTTGAGCAGATGAGGGTGTACGTGGACAGCCCTGGACATTCATGAGAATCCTGGACAAATGACGATGCCTAAATAAACGCTACGCCACAACCTCGTGAACAAATATGAGCCAGCCACGGTGCACATTCAGTGGTGTGAGCGCGTGCTTGTGACGAGTTCGACAAAGCCTACGTCATCTTGGTGTGGCTGTGGCGGTGCGCCCCAATTTTATCCGTGTTGCGCTTCACTTGATCTACCTTTCGCCAACAAAACACCACGTTTCGCCCGGCCATTTTGACTTACACCGTACGTGGATTCGAGGTTGCTATGCGATCAGATACTCTCGGAATGTAGGGCGCCCCAGCGCACTTTGATAACGCGAAGGCGTCGTGAGCACTTAAAGGAGAGAACGACGCCTGAGCACGACTTCTGGTACGGCGCAATGTACCATCAAGCAACAATGAAAGAGCTGGGATCCACTGGCTGCTACCAGCTGCGAGCAAAAAATAGCATCCATGCCAGAAATTGATCGGATGCGGGAGTACTATGTGACGGCACCTCGGATCTTATTATTTCACTCGTAGCAGGCAAGATATCGAATACTCTTTACGAATCGCAACAGTGCTGCAGCGGGCTCAATGATGATCAGCGTCGAGGATGTTGATATACCGTCATATTCTTCTGCTTGTGCCAACTAGCTCTTGCCAGATCGTCAGCAGAGAACAGCCAGGCCACCTTTTATCGACAGACACAGCTTTTGCAGCGCCGGGAGATATCTTCACGATGTGTTTGTCATCGCTCTGAGTGGCGTTTCCTTATCGCACAATTGACCCACTTCAGCAGCGGCCGTGATGCATGATGTCACGCCAAGAAGCTCGGTTGTCCCGATCTCTATCAGCCTAACTCGTTCTACTCCGACTTCTCATTGATGAAACCTCAGATCGTGCCGCTGAACGGCTGCGGACAGCCTTGTGCGGATGGACATACGCGGGCTGCCGAGCATGTTCAACCATAAAGTACAGCACGATGTCTCCATGTAGAAGTCTCGCTTTTTCGTTCGTCAAGCTGTCACTTCGTCAATTACAATGAAGTTTGTCACACTCCTCAATCTCGCGGGCGTGGTGCAGGCATCCCGTGTGTTTGAATTGAATTCGATCTCGTACTACTCCCCAGATGCAGTGGTTGGACATCTGCACTTCGATAATTCGTCGAGCGTAGTCACAGAACCGACACCGATCACATATCTATCGCTAGCCGAGGCTGAGGTCTCGTCGCACGACCTGAACTCGACAATCGCTGGTTACCTGAAGAAAGACGATGTATTTTCCGAATACTTCCTAGAATCAGTGGTGCTTGGTGGACCGGGATCGCTCACAGCAGATGCTGCGCAGTACCTCCAATCGATCGGCTGTAAGACTTTTTTTGACACCACTGATATGAATCTCATGCCTGGGCCATATCTGTTACACCCTTCGGGCGCGATCTCCATGGTATACAGGCTCCACTGGGACCATAACTTCGCTTTCGTAGCATCGGTCACCGAAGGTCCCAACGGCACCTACATTCCGGTCACAGGCCTTTCATCAACAGACGCATATGGCGCTCTGAGTATAGCAGTGCCGTCGCGGCTATATTACCCACCACCGACCGACGTCCAGCCATTATCGGGCAAACGTCTAGGCGTGAAAGACATCTACGACTTGAAAGGCGTTCGTACAAGTGGAGGAAATCGGGCGTACCGCGATCTCACCGATCCCGCATTGGCAAGTGCACCTGCCCTGCAGAAGTTGATCGACATGGGTGCTGTGGTCATTGGGAAGACCAAGACAACGCAATTTGCTCTTGGTGAGCGACCAACGGCAGACTATGTAGATCAGCTAGCGCCGTTCAACCCCAGGGGCGACGGATACCAACACCCACAAGGCTCATCTGCTGGTACTGGTGCTGGCCTCGCATCTTACGACTGGATGGATATTGCGACTGGCTCTGACACGGGTGGATCAGTCAGATTACCTGCGATGAACAACGGACTTTTTGGCATGCGCATCACCAACGCGTCTCTTCCACTGAGTGGCATCTTGCCAATTTCCCCCATCTTCGACACCCCAGGTGTTCTAGCGCGCTCTCCGAAGCTTTTACAGGCTGTACACAAGAAGTGGTATCCGGCCAAGTCGTACACGTCGTATCCGAAGCGTCTCGTTTTGCCAGAGGAGTTCTGGCCGACTGTGAACCAAACGAGCATGCCACTCTTCACCTCTTTCATTTCCAGATTGGCCACGTTACTCGATGCAAACACAATGACGATCAATGCGAATGCTAGCTTCAACGCCTACTCGAACACTTCTGCGGGTATGGCCACATACGTCGGACTCACATACAGCAATATCACCAACTACGACCAATACCGGTTGCTCGCACAGCCATTCAAGCAACGTTACCAAGCGAAGTTCGGCAAGTCGCCCTACTGGAATCCCCAGACACGTGTGAGGTGGGAACGTGGCGCCACCCTGCCAGTCGCTAGCTATCAAAATGCGACGCAGCGCTACCAGACGTTTCAGTCATGGTTTCGCAGCACTTTAACACCAAGTTGCGAGTCCACCCTGGTCTTGTACCCAATGGGAGCCGGGACTGAAGACTACCGCGATATCTACCCGGCGGCGCCGAATCCCATCTTTGGCTCGGGCCTGCCCGGAAACCAGATGTCAGTCATGGCTGCGCTGCCGGACTACACCATCCCAATCGGTGAACGAACATATTTCTCTCGAGTGACAGAGCGAAATGAAACCCTGCCAGTGACTATTGGTATGGTTGCTGCTGCTGGTTGCGACCACATGCTGATGGACTTGGTCGCTGACTTGGCGGATGCGGGCATAATCACTGGTGAGGTCAAGACTGGACGAAGCATGTACTAGTCGTTTGAAGAGTAGGAAGAGTATACAACGGGCGTCGTGGCGTCTCGCTTCGATGTTGCTGGCGCTCTGAGGAACACGTAGTATTTGAGCACATTTGCGCATGCTGCGCACCTATGACTATGAACGAGTACTAGACACGTGCAATTCGATGCAAGGAGATAGATGGCACGCAGGATTGGTTAGCGCAAGTCGTTTTGCATTGGGGCCACTTGCACGGTGAAAGATTTCGGTCGCAATCGAAGAGTCTCAGAGTTTCAGCGGTGGTTCGAGTGTTCAGCTAAGTCTTACGAGCGAAACTAATGCTCAGTCGCATGACCATCATCTCCCGACAAGTCCAGTTCTCAATTACTCCCAATAAGCCGTTAATCGTGATAGAGACACTGCCGATGTCGACCATCGAAGTACAGTCCCTTCAAGTCCGTCACATCGACCAAGTCGATCTCTATCAGCTCAAAGGATAATAGTCTATGAACAGTCAGGATTGTCTCGTATGCAGCTCATAACTTCAAACATACCTACGAACGCCATGCGTACATGTTGCTGCTTCTGGCCCCAACCACCCTCATACAGCTTTGGCGGATTGTGCATGGCGGCGGGATCCACAGTGAAGTCAATCACGTACCACGAGCTAGCCAATGTTAGTCAGCAAATCCTTGCAGAACTCGCGATGGTTAAATCATACTGTTCCTCGGTGCCGCAGTCCAGCCGTCCTGCGTTGCCCTTTCCGTCGTTTACGTAGAAACAGTCCTTCCAGCCCTCCATAGGGATAGGCGCCCTGACCTGACCGGTATATTAGCGCACAAAGGTCAAGAGCTGATGGGTTTATCTCAACTCACAGGGTTTTTCGGCCATGGAGGGTGCTCGAGGTCCGCCTGCAAGCCATACTTGGTGGACCACACTCGCTTTTCACCTTTGCCATAGTCACCGCACGAATTGATAGGAACGCCTGCGCGGATGCTGAGTAACGAGCCTTACTGTATAGCAAGCTGTCTTTATTCACCTGGTACACCGTGGAACAGTTCGAATAAGTAGGGCCGATAAATAGCTGTTGATCTCATGAACAAGAGCTGGAGGGTCTCGGTGTCGCCCTGGAGACATTTGTGAGCTTTATGAAAAGCGAATGCAGAAGGAAGAGCCATATTACCGGCCCCTATGCCTTGGTGAAGTTACCGACAAGCGGCGAGGCGATCGAGCCCATGAGGCAAGAAGCCAGCACGAGGAAGGTGATCCAGAACTGCATGCTGTGTGATTCGGCGGATTTCGATTACTATATATTCCTGGGGTTGAGGTTTCTGCGTTGAAAGATTGGCGGGGTAGGTATTGAGGTCACGGCAATTTGCGAAGTGCCCACCACCGCGGTTTACCGAGCGTTGCGGGAAGGTGAAGGACGCAAACGCCGTCCATTGAGACAACTGAAAGAAGTCGCACACCTTGCATTTACCATGATAAACCCAGACAACACATGTCCTGGCGTACACCTCTTCAAGTGTCGCCACCCAATATACGCCAACTTTGTCGTTCAGTGTGTCCTTGAAGGTCGACACAATGAAACCGATCCTAGGCAAGGGCTCAATTGTACTCCACAAAGCTCAGTTGCCTCCAATCGGAATTACTGCAGCGTGTATACGGGTTGTGCACCCATGGGTCTTCCGCGAGGGGATAGTACAGCCAATAGCTAGATGGATACGCTGTCAGCGTGGTTTCAATCATAAGATACCTGGTCGTAGCGACTTACTTGTCTATGTCTCCACACTCCAGACTGCCATGGTTACCCGTGCCATCGTTCACGTAGTTGCAGTCCTTATGGCCGTCCATGGGCGCATGCACCCGGATCTAGCCGGATCGTTAGCACGCGATCGTTTTATGGGCTACTAGTCAACTCACCGATGTGCTGAGGAATGGAGGGAAATTGAAGTCCGCTGGCGGATCGAATCGGCCGGTCCAGAGGACCTTGAAGTTTGCCTCCGAGCACGGGTTGGCAGCAATGCCTAGTATTGAGACAGTGAGAAATTGAGATCAGAAAGAGGTAGCGACTACTTACCGCGTGGACCCTGGAAGATTCGATGATAATGGCCGATGTGATTGAAGCGAGCAAACCAGACCTGGATAGAGTAACGGTCGCGCTTTCGATGATCATGAGTTTCCTGAGACTTGCGAGGCTTTGTGTTAAAGGGGATAACTTACCTCGTCCTGGATGTTGGTGGTGTTGAGTGGGGATGCAATCGAGCCCAGGGGGCAGAAAGCCCACACGAAGAAGGTGATCCAGAACATTTTGGTGGTCCAGAAGATGCAGTCGAGAGTGTTGGTTGAGATACGATAGAGATTGATGGTTGAATCAAGAAATGGCACACCGATGATTTATATGGAGGGGCGGAGTAGAGGCCTATATATTGTACTAGCGCGAACCGAGGATCTGCCAAGAGTGAATTGCTGGCACTGGGTGGAGGACGCAAACGCTTCCAGAGCACGTTGGTCGTCGAAGGAACACGTCGCATGCTACCCAATGTATCATCGCACACGAGGTATCTCTGGTAGAGGGGACGTGTTACGAACCGTCAAGAACCCAGTGCCTTACCTAACCTAACCCATCGCTGTGCATAGAAGTTTGGAAACAGTCCACAATTACTAGAAGGCAAATTTCTCGTTACAATGCCTTGTAAGTAATGTAGGCCTATAGGAGATTCTTGAAAGGGGGTAAAATCGAGTCATACCAATCGAGCTGATAATCACGCACGAGACATGCACAGCGGACACTACATGTGTATCATGAGATGGACATTCGAATACTAGTCGTAGAAACTAATTCGCTGCCCATATGATGCTCGATGCACTTCCAGTCGCCCACAGAGGCCCCAGTCCGGACCACTCCCCGTGGCTCGTCCTTAGAATTCCAAGCTTTAGAACTCAACGTAGGCCATACGCTTGAACCCATTGTACCATGCGTCCTTGTCAGGGCCCAAACAATCAATCGGGGCATCGCGAGCATGTGGGTCGATCTTGAGGTCATCGTGATACCACAGCTGTCCGTTCCTGATTTTCAGTCAGCATCAATGTCTTAATTGCCTGGCACCTTGATAACATACTTGGGGTCGTAGCAGTTGAATTCGCCATAGTTGCCCTTGCCATCGTTTTCGTAGTAGCAGTCCTTCTCAGTATCGTGTGTATCCTTCTTGATAACCTTGTTGGGCATCGGCGGGTTGTTCCAGTCGACGGGACCTTTGTAGTTGACCTCGGCGACATCCCTGAATCGCTTGTCGTGGCCACAAGGCTCTATAGCAGTGCCTATGAATGCGTTAGAACGGAGGATCGCGCACGTATTTTGTATTAGCATCACTGACCTCGAGGTCCGTAGAACACGACCCAGAAGTATTCGTCGTCCACATCGGCAATAAAGGTGAGCTGTAAAGACTTGGTCTCGCCGCCCATGATTCCAGTGGCGTTGAAGGGAGCATCGATGGCAGTGGCGTTGAGGGGAGCAGCAAGGGAGCTGAGGAGTAGGGTGGCCCATACAAGGGCGTCAATTAGAAGCTGCATGGCTGATGATGGTGTGTGTGGTTTGCGCAAATTGAGCTGCCATTGCAGAGGTGATGAGTGTAGATGGCAGAGGACAGCGGCGCGAGTCTTGACTATATGGGAAGAGCGAACTGCGCTAGCGCGGTGGTCTATGCGGTTGTGAGTGAGCTACAGGGCAGGCAAACGGCTAGTGAGAATGACGATGGGCCAGTGCTAGGCAGGCTTCTACTGCAAAAGTATCCAAGAGCGGTAAGAGCTGCGTGTCGGCAAACGCAACCTAGTCGAGTTGAAGTCATGCCTCTAGAGCAATTCGAAGGCTTCCATATGCTGATATCGCACGACTGGGAAGATGCAGGACTTAGAAACACTAAGACACAAGTGGAGGATTTCATTGAATCAATATTCATTTCCTTCCGAACTCATAATCTTTTGAATCATCCAGGCATGTAGTCCATGCATTCAAAAGCTTTTTGAGACTCACTGTAGCATTACCTACCTGTCACCACACTGTATGTCTGAGATCAAGACTTCGTTTTGAAAGAATACCTCACCATCTACCACCTCCGAGAGCGCCGAACAGCTCTTAGTCGAACTCGGCGAAGTATCTGTATATGTCAGTATATTGAAGTGAGTTCTCTCAAGCCAACCTACCCGCGAGCCCAGTCCTCATGGACATCGCCCTTGTTGCACGACATCAAGCGTTGTCCATACCCAGGATCCTTGGTGAGATTGATCTTGTAATGAGCACTACAGTTGCGCATACACATCAGCACACTGCCTCATCTTGAAACACAAGTTCACTTACTCATCTCCGCACTGGAGGTGTCCCGGATCATTCTTGCCGTCGTTGAAGTAGAAGCAGTCCAGTTTGTTAGACTTGGTTGAGCGGACTGATCCTGGAAAGGTCTTGACCTGTTCTTCATCAGAACATGCGTTGGTATCAGTCAAGACGAAGAAGCACTTACGCCGTTTGGGAATGGTGGCTTGCTAAGGTCGCCGTCTAAGCCCGAGAAAGATGCGACCAAGGAAAACCTAGTGTCTGCGTTGTCGTAGCAGATGTTGTTGATGGGGATACCTGAGCAACTTATCAGCTTCTCGTACTTCGCCTGCTCGAATAGAGTTATGCGTACCGCGCGGGCCTTGCCACAGATGCCAAACAACGCCACGGTCCTAGAGGTAGACGTATATATCAGTGCATATGGTGCATGCAGAAACCATGGAACTTACGGTCTTGCCGAAGAGGAGCTGGAGTGAGTAGATCTGACCCTGCGTTGCGTTAGCGGCTTCCCCCAAGAGTCGTGCAGTGGAGGACTCACGGGCACCTCTTCAGCTGGGAGAGACACGGCGAGACTCAGCAGGCAAGCTGCCCACACGAGGAAGGTGGTCCAGAGCTGCATGTTGGATTTACTATACCGTTGAATGTGTTCAGATGGTATGATGAGATTGACTGAGAGACTTGTGTTGGTCTTCACTGATAGTTGAAGTAGAAAGGTGGGGGATGAGAAAGAAGGAAAGTCAATGAAGGTGGACTAAGTATACATTCGGCGAGGCGCTAAAGCTTCATCTCAAAAGGTGAGAGACGAGAGACTCACAAGGCAAGAGACAAAAAGACGGTGTGAAGGATACCGAAGCGCGAAGGGACGGCGGTAAGTGAGTGAACAGCTTCAGATGGGAAGCAGCAAACTGTACACTATCGCCCGGACTTCGCTGCGTAAATCAGACATGACTTCAAGGAGTACATGTTCCTGGGTATGAGTTCAAGGCAGCTACCATAGCTAGATGTCAATACACGAGTTCACAAGCTTGATTTGCACTGCTTCCCTTCTGGCCATTTCAATGCGATTGATCGATTATGTGTCTCATTCACGCTTTTGGTATTACTTTTACGCCAGCGCCTCTACTTTAACCATGGCCATTTGTCGCAGCAACACTTCAGAACGAAAGCTTTCCCACCCAAGAATATCCTGAACGAGACGTCTCTAACGAGCGTGCCAATGTTCTTCAGCCACCCATATCTCCCGCCTTTTGTTCTTGACCATCTCCAGCACGTGTGCTAGTACATCTGAGCCATCAAAGTCAGCAATTGTCCGCAGTTGTCCACTCAAAAAAAAACCTCACGTCGGTAAAGTACCCGCGATGCCACTTTCCCTCGCCGCCGCAGTCAATAGTAGGTTCACCATACCCCGGATCGCGCTCAAACGGAAACGCCAACACCATCTTCCCATTCCGATCGCACTGCAGCTGTCCCGCGTCCCTATCATCCTCCTTGATATAGTAGCAGTCATCGTAGCCCTGCTTCATCTGGACCACGAACTTGTTCTGCGGAGCCGTTAGCGCGGCGTGTTGAGAGGCATGTCTTTGCTCACATTAGGTGGGAAGGCCGGACGGTCGAGACTAAGAGGACGACTGTCGGTGAAGCGCTTGGCGAGCGTGAACATGCCGTTTCCGTAGCCGTTGCACATGTTGACTGCGATGCCTGCGGGGCCTTGCCACATGCGCCAGTGGCGCTCGCCGCGGAGTTCGCCGTAGACGAACTGCAGGGAGTGGAAGTAGTCCTGGGAAGGGTTAGTGTTTCGGGCCAAGAGTCTCGAGAGTACATGAGTAGACTTACGTGGTTGGGGCCGCTGCCGAGAGTCGTGGTGGTGTTGACGGGAGCTGCGAGTGCAGAGGCCAAGAGGCAGATCACGCTGACGAGGATGTGGAAATAGAGCTTCATGGTGATGGATAAGCTTGGGGGTAGTTCGGTGATGATCTTGTGTTGGGTTAAGAGGGCAGAGTGGAATCTTGAGGGAGCTTGAAATGTGGTATTTGATCAGTGTGCGAGCAGCTAATGTAAGCGGAAAATTATGAAGTCAGATAAACGGCGGTGGTGCTCTCGCGGAATCGGAGGTGAAAGAGAGGATTCTGAACATCCGCAAACATTTTCAGTGCACGATAACCAGACGATTGGCTCGCTTGTTCCAAGTATGAGAAGGAAAAGAAACGTGTATGATGTTAAGATTCACTGCCTTAGCAGGCCCAGATCGCATGACTTGAAGTGTACTTTCTAAGCGGGAATGTTGAGGTTGCACTTTGGGTGTTACAGGTACGAAACTGACGAAGTTTGCCTGCCGACTTGTCAGCTTCCATTGCTTTTCAGTCGAGCACTCCTCTCTGCTTACATTATCGAGGATACGACGCCAGGTCTTTTTTATGATCATTGTTCTACTTGAGCTGTGCTTTAGCGATGATATCGATTGCCATATCGAGTCGAAAGAGCAATGAGACGGTCTATAGGTAGACTCCGTGTAGCAGCGCACTTGTGCAGTGAGGAAGTAGCTAGTGTATGGTGCCTGACAATTGCGCGCGCGATGACATGATGACATGAGAGTGACAGAAAGAAAGATGTGGCTACAAGAAAATGAGAGGTATCTGCAGTGACTCGAAATGAAATTCCTGTCGTAACCTACGTCCAGTCTATCCGGCACGGCACATCCGAACCAGTGAAGAGACAGTAGCAAGTGTCGAGACCCATCTTGTTTAACAGTCCTCTGCCATCGGCATTCGAATCCGAGAGTCGACGACAAATGTCCGTGTCCCAAGTCTATTACCCATCAGCATCCCGAGTAATCGCGTACCGATATACTTTCAGCGAACTCTAGTCCGTGTGCTCGTCGCTAGTACTACACCAATCATTAGCCCTCCACTCCACTCCCCTCCCCTTCATCCACAATATTTGCACATACCCCGAATGCCACACCCCACTCTTCCGACGTGTATTGTATATCGACTATGCCCATCGTATACTCAACAAAGTAGATCGCATCGAAAGTTGAATGTGACGAAGAAAATACCCTGAATTCAGCCGACCAGCTTCTCGCTTTAGCGTGACGTAGACGCACTGCTGCCACGAGTCTGACGAATCTGAACAGAAGGATCGAGCTAGGAAAAGAGATTAGAGAAGCCTTGAAACAGCAATGCGCAAGACAAGCATACGCAGAAGCGAACCAAACCAAATAACCATCAATCAGCGCATCTGAGCTATCTGACTCACTCTCGCCCTCTTCCTGCTGCTGCCAGGCACGACACTTGGTCCACCGCGCGTCGGCTCATCATCACCAGCACCACCGCGCCTGCTCTTCTCCTGCTGATCCAAGACCAGCTGGAGCACATCATACGAGAACTGCGGGAACTCGAGACACATGGCGCGGAACTCTGGCTCCGCGTCGTGGCGCAGGCTGTAGGACCGTGTGGCCCAGAAAGCAGCGACGGGCTTGCGGATAGTGTTGTCCTCTGGGTTGGACTCCTTGTAGACGAAGCGGGCGTATGCGAGCTCGCCCTTTGCGGTGGAGGCGGTGCGGTGGATCTTGCTGTGCGCGAGCGACTTGAGCTCGGGAAGCTGCAGGCGGTCGGCGAGGGTGTAGATGCGCGCGTGCACGAGGAGGCCGAGGCCTTCGTCGTCGGTGGAGGGCTGGCGCGGGTCCTTTTCGAGGGGCGCGTCACGGGCTGGGGACGTCTTCTTGGGGAAGTACTCGCCCGTGTAGAGGTACTCGACTACGGAGCCCATGGCGTCGACGTCGCAGTCAGAGAAGACAATCCGGCGGGGCTGGCATACGTTGGTGTTATACTTGAGGTGGTTTGGTTTACCAACAGACTTACTCCGCCTGGCGCAAACTGCTCGACCTGCTTTGCGAACTCTGGCGACTTGACGAGGACTGCCTCGTGGGCCGAGTATGTGGTTCGCGCCTCGCCGCTTCCTACAACCACCTCGACGATGGGGCTCTTCATCAAGCTGGGAGCGGTCAGCTTCTCGTCTCATCTCGTAGTGGTCGCTCTGTGCAGTGGCATATGCGCAGCGCGATTGACTCTCTTGCGCCCTAGGGAAATCATGCGCCTCGAATCCGGCGCATCGCTGCAGACCCAATTGAGTCGCAAGAAGCAGCTGCGCATCTTGCAGAGCACTCCGTAGCAATCGCATGATGTTTTCACTTACTCTGAGAAAAGCACCAGCTTAGGCACCTCAGGCTCCATCTCCGTAAGCCCAGTCTCCTCCCCTGCGCCGGCAGCAACATCGCCCGCGCCATCGCCCATCTCCACATCATCGACAGGCGTCTCCTCAATCGGAGTCTGGTTCTCAGTGTCCGCCATAGCGAAGGTGGCTCGTCACTTAGCGTAAAGGAAGGTAAGTGCGTTCAAGTGAGTGGAACGGAGTTTTTGAGCTCAGATGCAGCTATGCGATGTGGGTAAGCGAGTGCGCAAGGCGTTTCTTGTGCTGTGGAATAAGAAACTTTGAGTGGTATGTAGAGAGTGTGAAGGAGCAGTTGCAATTAAGTCTGATGGCAGCAATAATGGAGAGGCTGGTTGTGAAGCTGGGGTATGACGGGTAGCGCCGTCGCGCCTTCCTGCACTAACGCAGGAACCGTTCTGTTAGCGAGGCCGCGTCGTGCAACACCAGGCACGGATTGACGATGTCAGGTACGGCTGGAAAGTTGTTACGCGCAGTAGCTTTATATGATGAGCCTTTGCGAAATATGTGCATGTGCTGAATTACTGCAAGTTGTCAGCTACGAATGGCATACTCCCACACAGCATGGCACTAGAATGAACCGCAGAATTGAACAAGTGCAATACAGGCTCGAATGGTTGTTGATAATGTTTGTAGCAATTGGCTCTACACAATATGTACCAGAAAAATATGCAACGCCAGGCTTATATGCGACCAGACCCTCCAGCAATGCACTACCCACACCCACACCCGGCAGGATATCTGCCACGGCTCCCAGAAACAATGTACAACACGAACTATCCACGATCGCATCTATATACTCCCACCCCTAAAATGAAACCGGTCCCCCGTCGTCGGGACCGGCTTATCCGCCCTAAGCACATACAAAAAATAATCCTCCAACGGAATAAACACATAAAAAACCTTATTACACACAAACGATAACACCACAAAGCACGACGCGACCATCGCATCCATAAGATAGTGATTCGCCGTCGCCACAATCGTAACGAGGATGAAGGTCGGATACCCCAGTCCCAGCAATATGTAAAAGATTTTCCAGAAGACGTTTTTGCGCGCCTCGCCGCGCTCCAGTGTGCGCCGGAAAATGCCCGAGTGGTATATCATTGTCATGCCGATGCAGAAGGAGTACCCGAAGTGCATGGATGGCATGGCGGCGAGCTGGTTGACGAATTTGCCGCTCATCCAGACGGACTGCGCGTCGTCGTGGCGCACTGTGTCGAGGAAGCCGTATTCTTTGGGGAGGAGACGGGGTGGCATGCAGGGGTATACGACGAAGGTGAGGAAGGCGCAGAAGTTGGTGAGCGTGAGGGTGCGGCGGGCGTACGCGAAGGTGTCAAAGGAGGGCGCGACGTAGTAGTACCAGCAGATGAAGCTGTCGAGGTTAGTTGTGCGTGTGGAGTAAGGGGTGGAGGGGAGTGCTTACCCGACGGTGCCTGGGATGTGGATCAGCGCATAGCACTTATTCAGTACTGTGAGCGCGTCTTGGTGGCCTTGCATGAACCACTGCTGTACGTCCCTCTCGCGGACGGGGAAGAGGAAGCTCAGCATGCCGTACTCTTCTGCTTCTAAGACCGATATGCCATGTTCTTGTGCGACATCCCAGATCCCTCGTCCGGCGAACAGCTTGCTCGAGAGCACGCTTGTCATGCGGTAGAAGGCGTAGTTGATGATCCAGTAGAACATCTCGATCAGGAAGGGGAAGCGCTGGAGTATCCGGCTGTGTATGTGGCTACGGAAGCGCGAGGTGTTCGGCGTCGTGACTTTGCAGCAGCCCAAGTCTCGTACTTTTCGCGGGTTCTTAGCCGTGGAAACATCGTCGAGGTCGCTGTCACTGTCGGATGTGAGGAGGTGTTCTTGAGAACTTTGCGCGTCGCTATCGAGATAGCCTGTCCGTTGTGATGATCGGTCGAGGACTCGGAAGTCGCGTTTTCGTGTGAGGAACATGGCGCCGAACAGGATGGATGCGACCATCAATGGCTCTGCCCACCCTGGAAGCTTCCATGCCGGTTTGCTGTTCCATTGCCCGTTGTCTGGTACTGTAAAGTTGGGCATGGTGTGTCGCGTGCCTCTGGTGGAGGGCTAAGGAGAAAGACAGTGGAACGGTGCGGGTAGGAATGGGGTCGGATCCAGTGTTGTATTACTGCTGATCATAGGCATACATAGACTTGGCTATCCAGGCTCCAATAACTATGCCGCGGGCTGACGTGGATGTTCCAACGTCCACTAGAATGTGCTGCTGAGGGCAAGTCCGGTCAATAACGACACTGTGTGAACGTCAGGTGTGCAGGACGCCTGGAAACAGAAGGGGCGCGATCTCTGGCCAAGAAGTGCCGTGTAATCCGGTCCATTTTGCTTCAGCAACCTTGTTGGAAAGGGATATGCTCTTGGCAGAGCGTGGAGGTCCACTTTTCACACTCAGTGCCACGGCTTCTCGGCGGCTTGTGCCCCCAAAGTCCCAAACCAAAGGTAGTGACCATAGGGTGGTACTTTCTTTGTTAAATTTTCCTCTTCTAATGTCGCTCTGTACCGATCGCAACTGAATTCTGGCGATGTGCGCGCGTGCTCACCTGCCCTGTTGGCAAGCCCGTTGATGCGAGGCTCGGCGCCACCAGCGCTGGCGCTGACACCACAAAGAAATATCTGTGACGTGTGCCGAGGCCGTACATGGCATTGCGGAGGTATTTTCATCCTATGGCATTCTCGATGATGTGCGCTAAGGGGGCGCAATTTCCTCTCCTGGACGCCTCGGATCGGGCAGTTTCTCCTTCCGATGGACAAAACCACGCCTCGAATCACTTCAGCAATCATCCAAGCGAGCTCGTGTCCATCCAATGTTGCTCGATCACGCGAAGATTGTGCTCCCTTGACGGTGAACGCTGCAACTCACCATTCGATCACACGAGGAGCCGGGAAGGAGGTGAGAGTGTCGTGAGCTTGTGGGCGCAGCTGCCTTGGCAAGTCTTGACGCGAAGCCCAGCGCCAATCTCCCGTCGCACCTAGTGCCCGTATTCGTATTGTCCATCGTCGATAGAAATCTGGAGATGGTCCTGCGACTCCCTTCGCGTTCACAGAGAAAGAACGATGAGGGTCAAGAGATGTCGTCCGGATTCTCGCGGCGCAGCAACATACCGAGTACGAGCGGCCGGCGAATCAAGCAACCCGCTCTACTTTGCGCATGTACTCAGGCACCTATATTTACCCAGTTCCCAAATCGTGCTGATGTCCTCTCCCGCATCCTTCAAAGCCACGTTTCAGCCCTAGAGCAAAAGGACAATGACAAGCGATGGATGCGATTTTCGAGCTATCGCATGCGATCACTGTCAACGGCCAGAGCAACGAGTATAGCCCGTATGCTCGAGAGCTTCCGCCACACACGGCGCTGGTCCCTGCAGGTAATCCGGTGCGAGATGCTCGATGCTTGCCTTTCAGGACTCCAGAATTGGACTTCCATCGGAACAGCCTACCTATCAATTGGTCACGTTCAATGCGTGCGATCGAACGACTACTGTCGACAGTCCGTCAAACCTGTCTATCGTAAGGTGCGGGGTCAGACACCACGGTGTTGTGTCATCAGAACGCGATTCCGGGGCGAGAATCACAATTATGTGGGCGTCTCTGCTCCGACCACGGTGAACAACGACTAAATAAAGCATTGTAGGTGCGAAGGGAGTAGTCAAGGTGCTTCGACCCTGCTTGATCTATATACAGCAACTCTGATGGTCACAGTCACGATCAAACACGTCGTAGGCGGCCAGCCTCACCTCCACAGATCAAGGGCGGCAGCCAAGTACCAAAAGCCGCGCAAACCTGTCCCGAAGCGACTGAGCAGAAACAGTCTTCACATGTACTACGCCAGATGGTGTAAATAAACAGCGAGAGTCGCATGTTATTCGTCGACAGCCCTCCAACAATCAGCTGTCTTGATTGCATCCCGACAACCAGCCCGCTGGCGTCGCTTCGATTGGCGAAGCAAGCCGCATCGTAGGTTTCACGCTACAATTAGCAACAGTTGCCGAAGTACTAACATCTGATCAAGCAACGAAAGCGAGAAGAGCGTGGAACAAAAGGACTAGAACATCAGCGAGCATTTTCTTTTCGACCCCAACCTTTGTCGCGAAGAGCGCCTGTCGTTCGTGTTTGGCTGGCGCGGCTCGCTTCTACGCGGTACGCTCTGGTCAGTGTAACAATCGCCGTTTTGCGTGGTAGATGACGGCGAACAACAATCACTTCAGGCGAGGCAAGAGAAGTTTTTTATACATGCTTTGAATGCTAGATAAGCGCCTGTGCGCATGGGTACAGTACCCTACAAGTCTCTTTCCGCACTGCACAATACATCAAAACAACAGCCCCAGCGTTGCTTTTCCGCGCTACCACGAGCTGAGATACACAAACCATCGAGCCGAGCGCAATGCGACTGTGGCGCCTGCACTGTCGATCCTGGAATAACGTTAAGTGTAACAAGCTCCTTGTTTAGCTAAATCGAGGAAAGACGAGCCGGCACTCGAATGTTCAAAATAGAAGGTCTGGCGTGCGGGACGAAGGTTATATCACCCGAGACATTTGTGGTATTTTGAACAAAGAGTCGCGAACAGTCCGAGGTACGTATTGCGAGGGTTCACGACGATGGATGGGATAATATAAATGACTTTGTTGAAGGCGAGAAGATCAAGGCAAAGTATCGATCAATCCGCACCAAGGTTTTCAAGTCTTTACTGTCCTTTCACAACATTATCGACATCTACACTCCAAAATAAGAACTCTCCCCTAAGACACATATCTACATCTACACATTAATTCCAGAGACGACCTCCCCGGGCGTCTCCCCCCAACCGCCACAATTTACCCAATCTACTTCCTCCCGCTACACCCCTTCTCCATCGCCATCAACCTGCACAACCAGCGCTCACCCGACGTGCAATATCCCTCCGTCCACTCAATGTCGTCCACCGCACCCATGAAAAGAGTAAGCCCATCAACACATGAACGCAGCCAAGTCGCGCTACATCTAAGTCAACAACCATCTAGTACACCGCCTCCTGCCACTGCCAACTCATCCGCTACACCGTGACTCTCTCCCCCGCACTCGACGACCTCTCCGCCTGGGTCGTAGAATGCAACTGCAGCATCTGCGCGCGCAACGGGTGTCTAAACGTGTACGTGCAGACATCGTGCATCACGTTCGAGACCGCCGGTCTGGACAGCGCGATGGTGGAGAAATATAGTTTTGGGAAGGGGCGCGTTGTGCATTATTTTTGTAAGGGGTGTGGGAGTAGTTTGATGGCGGAGAGTGTGGAAGAGGGGTTTTATGAGGGGGTTAAGGCTTTGAATGTGAGTTTGTTCTCGATTTTTCAATCGAGGAAGTTGAAATGTCGTTTTTTACTCCTTCTGGCTGTTTTAGCTCTCTTTTCGTTCAGGCTTATGTTGAGTCGGGTTTTCTTTTCACTCGGCGTCTCTTTCCACCCAGCTTTTGTTTCACTCCGCTCTCTTTTCATTCAACTTCTCTTTTCACTCAGCTTCTCTTTTCACTCAGCGTCTCTTTTCACCCAGCTTCTCTTTTCACTCAGCTTCTCTTTTCACCCCCTACTCTCTTTTCGCTCAGCGTCTTTTTCGCTCAGCGTCTTTTTCGCTTAGCTCTATTTTTCACTTAGCTTCATTTTTCACTCTCCCTTTTTTCACTTCAACCTTTTTTCACTCAACTTTTTCCCACTCATCTCTCTCCCCGCTAACATCAACACCAGGTCCGCATGTTCCACGACGTCGACACGCGCACCCTACAGCGCCGCCAAGTCGATGGGAAGAGCCTCTGAACACACCCCAATGCGTCGCTACTCTGCCGTTTTCACAGTCGTTACGATATACCCCATTGCGAGATAGATTTGCTTACATTGCATTTGTGTCAAGGTTGAGTTTGTGGTCTTGAATATAACTGCATTACAGCATATTTCCAGATCCGTACTATCTTCACAGCCAAACCCTAATCTCGTGCTATGTACTTCCCTCCACCTCCAATTCCCTCATCCCATCATCCCCTCCCACCTTCTCCATCTTCTCCTCATTTCCACCCACTCAGCCCCGCCCACGGATCATTCTGCCCACCCTGCCCCTGCCCCCCACCCCTCCCACCCTGCTGCCCTGCATATCCCCCCGGCCCACTCGGATACCCGCCCTGACTAAAATGACTATAATCCGCCTGCGCAGGCGGCGGCCCCGGAGGCGGTGGCGGCGGCACATATCCCTGCGGAACCGGCGCACCCCATTGTTGTTGTGGCGGTTGACCCCACGGCTGCTGCTGTTGATGCGTTTGCTGCGCAGGCGGTGGAGAAAAGAATTGTTGGTGTGCGGGCGGCGAGACGGGATTGTATTGGTTTGGATTGTACTGGGTTGAGGCGCGGGAGGATTGCTGTTGATGTTGTGTGGGCGGGGCGCCGAAGGATTGGTAGGATTCGCGGCGCGGGGGAGGCGGTTGTTGGTAGCCGTTTGGGTTTGCGGGCGTGGCGTTGTAGGATTGTTGGGGGGACATGTAGGGTTGTTGTTGCTGATGTGTAGTGATGGGGTACCGTGGCGTGACGGGCGGCGACGCAGCGGAATTGTACCCTTGGCCTGCAGATGGAGGACGGTATCCTGGCGTTGATGAGAGGGGCGGTGGGACGCTCTTTTTGCGTGCGCCGACTGGGTCCATGGACATGCGGTCCATGAGATCTTTTAGGCGTTGTTGCTCGAGGTCTGCACCGCCGCCTTGCGATTTACTTTGCTCGATGCGCGTGAGCAATTGACCCCCTTCGGCGCGGCGGTTTTGGACGAAGCTCTCGACATTCTTTTGCAAACTTGAGACTGTCTCTTTCATCTCAGAGTAGAAGTTTTGGGCGCGGAGGAGACCGGCTTCTAGGTCGTTGAAGGACTGGAAGACGCGGCGGTATTTTGTCATGACGGTGTTGCGCTGCCGTGAGAAAGCGTCGTATTTGCTTTGTTCTGATCGGACGCGCTTGTCCTTGAGCAGATCCGAATATGTGCGTGTGAGCTCCTTCAGTAATGAAGCTTGCTTGTGGTTGGCTTGTAGAATGCGGTTCTGATGAGGTCGGAACTTCTCCAGCTCGGCTTTGAAGAGTTGAGATTCCTGGTTTGCGATAGCTTTCTTGTTCAGAATGAGGACGTTCGAGATGTCGTCGGAGTGAATCTGTCCAAGTTAGCTGATATCAAAATGATGATGGTTGTCCTGCATACCTTCTCCTTGAGATCCTTCAAAATCTGCGTCCTCTCTTTCTTGACTAGGTTCAACTTCCGTAATATGTCCTCCACAGAGTCAATCTGATCCGCAACCGTCGGTCCATCATCGAAGTCGTCGTCTATCAGATTACCCTCCGCAGGTCGCGGACTCTTGCCCTTACTTGCGCCAGCCTTGACCATTGCTCTTGAATACAAAACATCAGCTTCATCAGTCTCCCCAGCGGACCGCATCTCGTCAAAGTCGGCTTCACACTGTCGGAACGTGTTGTACAGCTGTGAATCGCTAGCCCCCGCCTCATCAATTGCGCCTCGATAGTTCCTAATATCGCTCCGTAATGTGGCAGTCAAACGCGAGCTCGGTTGTTGCGTCCACTCAGGGCCGTACTTCGATCGCATCTTTTCGCACACACTCTCCTCCATATCTAGCTGCTTCATGCTTGCTTCTAGTATTGTCGATATCTCGGCCTTGTCGCGATTGAGCTGTTCGAACGTTGAGGGAAACGGCTGATGTCCAGCCAAGTCTTCGCACCATTTCCGGAAGTCGGTATCGACCATCATGTCCTGGTCCATGCCGCCCCGTAGCACGTTCAGACTGTCTGGCAGCTTGAGGTAGTCTAGGCTGGCTGCCATCTCATCATTGGCGACCTCGACTCTTTCGCTTTCGGCTCGTATGAGCTTCGCCTTCTCCTCGTCGTACAGACTGGCTGATTCTGTTACAGCCAGGGGTACGATCTTCTGGAAGATATCTGGTCCGATGATTCTTTGTATGTCTTGTCCCTGGTATAGCTCGCTCACAGGTATCGCCTTCGCCGCCGGCATCTTCGCAATCGCCGATAGCGAGGCTTCGTTGGGAATACCCTGGTGGTAGATGTAGTCGTTGTCCTTTGACAGCTCCGCCAGCTTCTCCTGCACGTTCGAGACATGCTTCTTCGCGAGCTCTGCTAGTATTGCGCCGGTGTCTGATGCCAGATTCGAGTTCGCTGGCGCGTTGTTGGGGAAGCTGTTCGCAGCTCGACTCGCGTCTCTGGCGCTTGCTTCGGCTACTTGTAGCCTGCAGATGGCTACGCCGTGTGAGTTTGCGTCGTCGTCAGCCAGCGCCTGGTAGTACTGTGCCAGCGACGACATGTAGTGCGCTTTAATCTGGCAGACCAACAGCCAGACCTTCTCAAACACGGCATTCTGCACATTCTCCTGCGCGCCCTCCACAGCCTGCGAGTACAACACCGCCGCCTGACTTGCCAACTTCGCCAGCAGCCCAACTTTCTTCCCATCCGCAATCTGCTTCTCGAGAAACACTTCCTGCGCCTGCGCCAGCATGACGGCAATCAGGGTCTTGACCGTCTCGCGGCTCAGATCCGTGCTCGGCGCGTGCAGGAAGTTCTCATTGATGTACGTGAACATACCCGCAGACGCCTGGAACGAATGATAACTCGTCTTGAGCCCCACATCCTCGTGGCGATTCTGATGCGCGGCATGCGCCGACAGAACAGCAGAGATGTTGAATATGATAGACGCCTTTTCATATGCGAGCGAGTACTGCGATGTCGGCTTGTGGGTGAAGGCGTCGAACCACGTGAACTGGATCTTGATGTGGTTCTCGTCGACGGGGAACCGCAGGTCCAGCAGTTCTAGCTGGCCGTAGTATCTGTACAGCAGGTCCCGCCCCGCGGCGCTGTCCTTGCCTGCGCCACGCATGTCCTGGCGCAGCCGGTTCAGAGTGGCGCATTCTTCCGAGTAGCGCTCTGGGTCGTCGCCGTAGGTGGCTCGTATGTAGCCCTTCAGCGGCTGGACCCAGTCGATCTCGCTCGTCTGCTTCAGCGGCACCGAAATCATGGGCACTTGCGTCGACATGGCGGGTGATATGTGTGTGTGCTGTCACTTGCAGGGTGTGTGTGACAGGTGGAGAAGTGGGTGTGTTTCGTATGCCGCGTAGAGGTATAGGTGTAGGCGGCAGTTCGGTGGCCGGTGAATGCCTAGATTGAAGCTATTCGCGCAGTTGAAGCACGATATGGAGGCAGTAGAGGCGAAGCTGAATCAGTCCTGCTCAGCCAGTATCCCGCAGTGGGCGCAATTCGGGCAGCGGCGGTCAGGCGGTCACGCAGTCTCGAGGCGCGTCGACGGCATGAGTGGATGTGTACAAGCGGGATGACGTTGCAGTCGCTGCGCTGTTCACCAATACGTGTACCGTCCCGTACGCTGCATGAATTGCGGAGCGAGCCGAGGCGTGGCAATGTACTGTATAGAGAACGCAGGTAAGAAGGTTGTTGGACGGGTGGTAGAGTCAAGTGTTGTGTCTACCTACCATTCGGGATTCGACATCAGGTGCATGTGGGGCAATAAACGGTACGGTAAGCCGTGAAACCAGAAACCAGGCACACCATGCATAGGCACACTATCTACAAGCCTCCAATTGCCAGTCCAGCCTCCGTCGCTTCAACTTTCATCACACTACCAATGCGCGACTCTTCCTCGCATCACATCTTCAATGAGATAGTCGTAGGCCATCACAGAAGTGCGGCTCCTTCCAGACCAATCAGCGTCGCTAGACACCGCGGCATGAGATGAGCTAAGCGCTCGGTATATTGCCTCTAGACCGCCTGTATCAACACCATTCACCGTCATCGCAACAAACATTCTACTCTCTCTCTCGAAAATTCGCTCCGCTGGATGAAGATATCATGTACAGGCGTAAAGTATCCAAACAACACCCAGACTTTCCTCTAGGTACCCTCCTCCCCCCACAACACCCTACGCAGCAAAAACACCAACCCCCCACCCCCTCGAGCCTCTCCTCATCTTGATCTCCCCGCCCTCAACCCCTCTCTTCTCACTGTCCACCTCTGCACCTCCCTCCGCCCCCCTCTTCTCCCTCCTATCCTTATGCCAAAAGCACTTCCCCTTGCTATACCCCCTATATTTCTCATGCAGCGGACACAACGGACTACTTTGCAAGTGCTCGGGCACAATCCACTCAAACTTCCTCCTCTCCTCCATTTCCCGCAGCGCATTCTCCGTAAGCTGTCGTTCCTCCACGACCTGGTGCGCGACACGGAACCACATGTTCTCCGACTCAGGCGTCCCTTGGCCTGGATGCGTGCTGGGATACGCGATCTTGGCGTCCATGTAACCTCCAGGCGGGCTCACGAGGCCTGGCGTCGGCGTACGGCCATAGGAGGGGTTCTGCTCGACGATGGTGATGGAATGTGGTACATAGTCTGGCGAGAGCGGCTCCTCGTCCCCGGACTCGTGCAGTATCATGTCTGGAGATGGATAATTCATGAGCAGCGCATCTGAGTCCCAGTGACCTCTAGGACTAGGTCTCGGCCGGCGCGGCGCCGCCGTGTGGTCGAAGAAGAAGTCCGCCAGTTTGCCTTTGACTTCGCCTTGCGCGTCGGGGAGCGGTGGTGTTGGGATTTTGGTGAGGCCTGGTGGAACGAAGACTGGAGGCGCGATGATATTTGTTGGAGTATTTGGCGCGGGTATTGGTGATGTTGGTGATGTTGCGGCTTGTTTGCCTATCCACCAGAACCGGGCGGGCTGTGATGATTGTTTTCTTGCCTTCTCTTTATCTGAGCGCTTGTCTGTTTGGCTTTGATCCGCGATGCGGTCGGAACGCCTGAAAGGGTTGACGGAAAAGCGCCGGGTAGAAGTGTCGATGACTGGTGTTTGCATGCCTTCATCGCTGGATCGGGTCATGGACCTTGTGAATCGCCAGCGACCGGACCGCGTCCTTGCGGATTGAGCAAGCTGGCGGAGCTCTGCATTGGTGCGAGCCTGCTTTTCGTGCGTCGCTCTGGAGTCGTTTGGCGCCCAGCTTCTATCTGGCGTCCCAGCAAGTTCAGACTCACTGGTCCCGCTGCGGCCACTTCGATTTCTCTTGCTGCGTGGACGCGTGACGTAGCGCATCTTTGTTGCGGGGCCTTCGTGTTCTGGCGAGTACGAAGATGAGAGAATGTCGTCACCTGGCAATAAACCAAACGCTTCTGTTCGTGTGTAGGCATCATGTCTTCCTTGGGTATCCTCCAAGATCGGAACTGGTCGTCTGCCAACGTTCTGCTGCCGTGCCGGTGGTCCATTGCGTACACAGGGTGTCTTAGGGCTTCGTGGGCGCGACGGAGTGATGCTACTGAATGTGACGGTGGCTGAGCGGTTAATGTTGGCCGCCTGCGAGGCAACGACTGGTAAGGATACTTCGAGGTTTACCTTCCTTCGTGCGCTCAAGCTCTTCTGTGTCCGCGGCTGTTGTGCTTGATCATTGACGCATGATTTGTGCGACGATTTTCTTTGGCCCAATGATGGCTCTGGTGCTTGCTCTTCCGTATTAGTGCGATTTGGCGGTGGTGGAAGCATAAAAGACAACCTTCGACCTTGCTTGCTGTCATGGAAAGAACCACTTGATCCGTGACCCCTCAAGCCTCGTACTCTGTACTCATTCTGATGCTCGTCCGCGGTCTCAGGGGCAAGGAACACTTTCATGTCGGGTACATGTCTGACGAGCCCTCTTGCAAAGCTGGCAATGGATGATCTGCCAGTATCAGAACGCGAAAGCGCGCTAGGTACCTGTGAACTATAGGAAGAGCGGGTGGTGTTGGTGTGAATGAGAGATTCGTGGGTGTTGCGGCGAGCGACACTTGCATTGTGCGCAGTATCAGCATCTTCGTTTGTGGGCCGGCGAAGCAGCTCCTCGATCGTAGGAGGCGTTCTTTCACCGAGTTGCTGCGGAGGTAGTGGGTTCCGACTGTATTTAGGCGTGGCATCGTCGTAATTTGGCATCGCACCCTAACTGAAGCCTTCGCGTCTGCTTTCCTGACGTGGTGATGCTCCATTATCGATGTTCACCTTGTCTTCGCGCTGTGTACGGTCGGAATGTTCTTGGAGTGAGGTGTAATGGCGGGGTTGCCCAGCGTCGGTGGCATGGAAGTAGTCAATCGCGATTGTGTCGGACGTCGTGCCTTTCGTTGCGGGCCTGGGCGCGATCGATCTCCGGCGCGGATTGATCGTTGGCGAGTGCTCGGGCGAGGAATGAGGGGACATGAGGTAAACAATGGCGGAGGTATGTAGAGTGGACTCGTGTCTGTCCCGATGAGCATAGACACGACGATACGACTTAGGATGATCTAGAAATTCTGATAGGGAAGTGTGTCACAGGTGTTGCGGGATGAAAAGTGCGCGAGTATTGGTGGTGTGACAACATGACCCCAACGATGGAGGAAGGAATGCCCCACAGCGAGGAGGCGCAAAGGAAGCAACGACACGCGCGATACGAAACAGTGCTTATTACAGAGAGCATGCACTTGAGAAATGTGTGATACAAACCCCGACAACGCCTTCAATGCAACCCTGGGATATCTGACCAGTCCTAAGCATATACACCCATCATCCGACCCGTGCCTCATGAACATCATATAGCTTCGTTACCGATCTGACCCACTTGTCGCGGCGACTACACTCGTGCCATCAACGAAACGTGTTCGGAAGATACGGTTCGCGTTCTGGAACATGCCGTCCTTCAGACTGACGACAATGAACTGTGAGCCTTTGAACCTCGTCTTGAACAGACGACCGATATTTTGCGTGTGCGACAGATCCAGCGCGGCATCTACTTCGTCCAGGATGTACATGGGCGCAGGTTTGAATTGAAGCAACGCCATGATGAGAGAAAGAGCGATCAGAGAACTGACCCACATTAGCATTTGCAGATGAAGATGGCACTCGACACATACCGTTGGCCACCACTCAGCTCAGTCAACGATTGCTTCCACACTTTACCCAGCATGACCTTGACTTCCAGGCCATCAGAGATAGTCTTGCCCTCAGGCGGGTCAAGCTTAGCAAAGCTACCCGGCAAGAGCTCGTTGAAGATGGCACCGAAGTCGCGGTTGACCGTGGTCCATGTCTTGTGGAGAGCCTCCTTCTTGTACTCGTCAAGCTTGACGATGGTCTCCTCGATCTTCGTCTTGTCCTTGACGACGGTCGACATATTCTTCTTGAGGTTTGCCTCCTTCTTCTCTACGCTGTCGATCATAGCCATGACCTTTGGATTGATCTTGTTCTTTTTCTGTTGGAATCGTTCCTCGAGCCCCTTGCGCCTTGTCTTGCAATCAGACATATTCACACCATTGAAGTCGTATACTGTCCCAGCTCGTCCGAAGAGCTCCGCATCGCTGGCAATAAAATCATGCTCCTTCTCGAGCGCTTGGACGTGGCTCGCTGCTCCTTCCTGCTCCTTGTGGAATCTCTCGATTTCATGACCGAGCTTCTGTTGCTCAAGACCGCCTTCTGTAATCGACGTGTTCTTCGAGCGGATAGCGTCCTCTAACGAACGCAGCTCTTCGTCAAACCCGGTGAGCTTTGCTTGCTCGTCGCTGAGATTGGCCTGCGCAAGGTCGTGTGCATCTTTCACTCGCGCCTGTTCCGCTAGAAGCTCGTCGAGCTCCTCTTGTTGTGCTTTCAGAGTAGTTTCAGCCTCCTCAAGTTGCTCCTGTGCGGCAGCCATATCACTGCCGCACTGTTCTGACTCGACCATAGCTTCGCGCATCTCAGCTTGCAACGGCTTGATGGAAGCATTGTTCTTGCTGAGAGCTTTCTTCAGCTTCTCTAGCGCAGACTGCAGCTCAGCCAGCTTGCTACCTTTATTGTTGTTGAACTCGCTCATGTCCCGCTCGATGCGTTTGATATCCTTGTTCGCTTCGTCTTGTCGAGCCTTGGCTGTCTTAACGTCTTCCTTGAGTTGTATGATGTTTTGCTTCATTTCCTCAATTGCGGAAATGATCTGAGTTCTGTCAGCCAATTGTCAACCTGTGAATACAACACAGTACGTACCGATGACGACGAGTTTCCGCTGATTTGCTCCTCAGTCAACTTGATCTCGTGCGATTTGAGATCTAGGTCCTGCTTCGTCTTGCGTGCTGCATCCATCTTCTTCTTCTCTTTCGCCATGGTTGCTTGTAGTGTGCTCAGTTCCGCCTCCTGGGACCTCAACACAGCTGTAACTTCGTTCAGCTTCTGCAGAGTGACAAGAACTCCACTAGATTGAGGAGCGCTGCCACCGGAGAGGACACCAGCAGGGTCATACGTGTCACCCTGCAGAGTGACGCTCTTCATTCGGACTGCAGGATCAAAAGTCACGCGCTTAGCAGTCTCTGCATCCTCACATACAAGCGTTGAGCCAAAGACATATTCCATGGCGGCCGTGACCTCTTCGTCGTAGCCGACCAAGGACAACGCGAGATCGACTTTGCCAGGGGCTAGATTCTGCGCTGCACCAACCTTCGCGGCTGATGCGCGGAAGGCGGAGATCTTGTTGAGAGGAATGATGGTTACTCGCTTCTTGAGCCTGCCGTTCTCGAGAAGCTGTTTGCCAGTAGAAGCAGAGTCGACGACCACGTTGTAAAGTCTTCCACCTGCACAGATTTCCAACGCTGTACCAGCTCGTGTATGATTCTTGTCCAATGTGAACAACTGCGCCACAAGTCCCTTCACCCGAGATCGATCGAAATTCGGCGTGGGGTCGCTGTAGCTGAAGTCTATATTTGCGACCTTTCTCCTCATCTCGTCCGCTTCTTGTCGTAGCTCGCGGATCCGGGCCTGGAGATGTGATTCTTGCTGGTACATTTCGGATTCTCTATCTTCGTCAAAGCCCAGCTTCGTCAGCTCAGATTCTAGCTTCTTTGCTTGTCTCCGCAGAGCCTCGAGGTCTTTGATCAGGCCAGAATTCTGCTCCTTGGCTTTCTTTGCTTTGGGCTCGTCCTCCTTGACTTGCTTCTCGAGATGAGAGACCTTCAGCTTCGCTTGTTCTTGCTCAGTCGCAGCCGCACTTGCACGGTTTCTTGCGTCCTGAAGCTGGCCCTGGTAACCGCTCTCTTGACCTTCCTTGGATGCGACACCAGTCTGGAGAGTCGACAGTAGCTCTTCCTTCTTCTCGACTTCTTCTGTTTGTTTGGCTAGTTCGCTGTGGGCGGCTTCGTACTTCTCCTGCAGTTTCGCGTGGGCTTTCTTCTTCTCCTGCAGGATCTTTTCGAGATCCTTGACGCTCTTCTCAATGACCTTCCGTCGCTCAGTCTCCTCAGTGAAGCTGGTGTTCTTCAAGTCAAGCACAGTTGTGAGACGCACAACTTCGTGGGAGTGTGTCTTGACCTCCTCCTCAAGCGCCTGGAACTTGCCACCCTTCCGAAGCTCCTTCTCGCGCGTCGCCTTGACCTTTTTGATGTCTTCTTGTAGGAACTCGATCTCCTTCTTCATGCGCACGGCTGCGTCCTCAAGGTCCGTAGCCCTTTGTTTCTTCGCTTCGAGATCGTCGGCCGACTGCTGCAGGCGCTGATTGTAGCGTATGTAGTCGTGTGCGATGACGAGCTTGGTGAGACGTTCGAGCTCGCTCTGGGTCTGCTGGAACTCGAGGAAGGCGCGCTTTTCTTGCCGTAGCTTTTCCAGCTTTGGGTCGATCTCGTCCTTGAGCAGCTCAGCAAGCTCCTGCACCTTCATCTCCTTCTTCGCCATGGTTTTGTATGCCTTGTCCCGCCGGTCCTCAAACATGCGTGTGCCGGCGGCTTCCTCGAGCATGGCCAAGATCTCCTTCGCCTTCATGTTCAGCACCTGCATGACCTTGCCCTGCGCAATCATGAAGTTCGGGTTGTTGATGTTCAGCTGCACCGACTGAAACAGGTTCTGTATGCTTTGTTGTTGTGCGCGGTGGCCGTTGATGAGGTACTTGCTCGCTCCACCCAGCACGATCTGCCGGGTCACCGATATCTGCGCATGCTCTTCGAAGCCGACGGGGCTCTTCGTTTTATCGCGGTTGTCGAACACGATCGTGACGCTCGCTTTGGTGACGCCGGCTTGTCCACGCTTGTAGATGAGGTCCTGCAGGTCTATGAGCAGCCGTCATTCCATTTCTTCCATCCGTACTTGCCTGGAGGTTTTGCGCTCGCACCACGCTCAGGTTGTTGATACCGAGCACAAAGCATATTGCATCGAGAATATTGGACTTTCCAGACCCGTTCAGCCCGGTAATCGAGTTGAAACTCTCGTCCCTGCACTGTATAAGCGGTGTATCGAGCATGAGGGGAAAGTAAACAATACCAGCCAGAGATGACTGTGCGGACAGCGTACGACTTATAGCCCTACAATTGTGTTAGATGGTGTCGCAGTGCTTTCCATTATGACATACGTCTATAACGAGTTCTATGATCCTCATGGTGGGCGTCTTGCGGTGGTTGTTGACACTTGCGCTGCCGTTTGTTTATGGCGGTGTGGCGCTCGGCCACATGGGGAAATCGCGCTAGTAGCCCTACACGCGACGCGCTGCTACTTCCGTTACCTTTCCTCTCGTCTCACGGTTTCGTCCCATTGACCCTTGAACGCCAGTCTGAAAGTCCACATGTAAGGTATTGCAGGCCAGATCACACCCATCATGTACGGTTGATAGACTACGCAATCTGAGGTAGTGCATTTTGGCTACGACTCACTCGAGACACACCCAAGGGCCCGAACAAGTCAGATCCCATGCATACGTTCAAGACCCCTTCAGCCCTTATTCAGTCTTCGCATAATTCTGAAATGGGGGCATGTTTTAGTACTTGTCAGCTTGCTTTTCAATCGCCGCTCGAGCACTTCTCCAGTGCTCAAATGGTCGTACAACAAAACAACATGGCTGAGAACGGATCTATTGGCTCGCAGTCTCAATCGGAACCTCTCGATAATCATGAATCGCCTGGCACAGTCCGAACATGAGACAGCAGTTCATGGAATGAGATTCACGAGACTCTCTGACCATCCACAGCCCCTCAATGCTCCCTTTCATATCCACAGCATGTTCCCCCGTGCTGAACCTTATGCCACCGCCAGCACTTTACTCCAATACGTGTACAACCACTCAAGCCGACCACTTCCCGGCGACACTTGCAGTTTTTCTCCGTACCGCTCTGAACAGAACTCCAGCCATGAACCACCTCCTCACTCTCAGCCTCTTCCTCTCTCTCGCACGAACGCAAGATCCCGCCGCGGTCACTTGCGCCTCAACAAGCAGCTCTACCTTCACTATCACGCCCCTCATTGTTCGTTCCAAGCGCCAGCAGCCTATCGACACACTTGCCTACAGCCTTATGGCCGGCGTCCTGACAGACCAAGTAGGCCGCAAGGGCGACATCGCCAACGACTTTCGGCTGCAATTCGACGTCGATTCTATCCGTCATCCGGGCGCAAGGGTAGTCGATGGCTGGGAGGTATGTAGTAACGATCTTCTCTCACTGCAGGGGTCGACTGCGTTCTATCAGTGTCGACAGGGGTCGAACTACCATTTTTTTACACGGCCTGTCAACGGCGAGTGTATACCTATTACCATTCAGGCTATAAACTTCATGCCGCGGAGCATTGTCAGTGCTACGTTACGAGCTACTTCTGCTGTAATTTTATCGACTGGGTCTGCGACAACTCTACTGCCTACAGCTTCGTCCACCGCGATCAACACCACTCCATGAGGCCTCAGTACCGGCGCCACGGTCGACATCGGAGTTGGCGTCACAGCTGTCCTTAGTCTGATTGCGATTGTGGTAGTCTTACTGCTGCGGCTGAACAGGACGAGTAGACAAATAGCGGAGATTGCCGCGAACAAGCCGGTGGGAGTTGGGGGTCTATGAGCGGAAGTACATGACCGTACATCCTCAGGAGGTACATGGAGAAGACGTGCGGTTTGAATTGAGCGAACGAGATGGCGCGCAGATGGGATATATCCTTGCGCCGCAGGAGCTGGACTCACGACCGAGGAGTGGGCGTCTGTAGGCGTGGGATCATTTGTGGTTCGCTCTTCTTCGAATGGGATCACAGCAGCATCAACGCCTGCCCTTTCAGTAAGTCAGATTTGTAGTTCTCGGCTTATGCCTAGCACAAGCTCTCAAGGCTCGCGTCTGTTCTCACTACTCAATACGCCGTCAAGCTCAAGTAAAAAAAATGAGAAACCTTAAACTTTATCTCAGCACACGCTACGTATATCGTGAGAAAATGCTGCCGCTGCATGAAACCTATGAATGAGCTTCTTCAGTGTTTCAAGCAGCTACTGCCTATCGTCGATATTGTTCCCTCAGCCCTGTTTAGATAGCCTGGCAATCTGTGGTCAAATTACGTCGCGTGCAAGTGACAAAATCCTACACCAGGTGTGTGTGCGGTGACGTCAAAGAATTATGAAGTATGTCGTTCGACGCAGGGACAAATGAGCTATAGCTGCACGCATGTTTCTGTTGAGGAGAGTGTGCAGCGGGAGTCGTGCCCACCAGAGTGTTGATGGAGTCATCGTGCGCCGGGTAGTTGCAGATGGTAGCCTTGAATTCGACGCCGAGTTCGAAAGTCATCATGGGAAGTGCCAGAGAGGTGAACACCTCGAACTGAACTGTGCTATGCGGCATTTTGGGCAGCTGCGGAGTAGTACACAATAGCAGATCCTGATCGACTGGTCCGAAGTGTAGGCTATGAACGCGCTCGCTGGGTGATCGACAAGACCGGGGAGAAGTAGCTTACACGGATGTAGACTAAAGAAGTACCTAGGAGTAAAGCAGGAACTGTCAGTTGTGTAATTCATAGCGCGAGATTGTGGGAATCGAGTTGTTGGTGCAGCATCGGTATTCCTACAAAGCAAAGCCCCCCCTCATCCGTTACCCCACCAATTCGACCGAGGCATCATTCCAAGTAGATAGCGTCGAGCGATGCAATTGAAGCTTGACAGATGTCTTTGGATGAAATGTTCAGAACGGCAACATCTCTGTGACATCTGTCAATCCTTCATCAAAGGGCCCGGCCGCTTGCCAGCCAATTACGCCACAGAGGGAAGCAGTCGCCTGTGCTGCTGGAACACGTGTAATGCATCTTCCAAGAAACATTTGACGTCTCGTTTGAACGTGCGTCGATTGTTAGCCAGATCCAAGATCTTAGTGCTTGTAATACCCTGCTCCCGGGTCCGCGATGGAATAATGCATGTCGACGCTCGCCCATGTTCGGAGGCTTTTTGAGATGGTGTGCTGCTGCGTGTTGCCGCTGGACGGGTGGCTGACCCTTTTGGAACAGGACCACATTAGCTCGTGACAATCCAGCCATCCGAGCTAGACGTCCTGTCATACGCTGTCACGATGGCAGATGGGTCGATTTTTTATTGTGGAAGATGGTGTTGTCGAAGGGCAACTTACAGAGAAGGCGCGGGCCCTTGCCGTGGAGCTCGATAAAGATCGCCCAACGGATCTCTCGGTAGCAATTACTGTGCTTCTAGCCTGCCATTTTAATCTCGCCTGACCCCATCACTCGTCTCGCGCGCCATCCACATGGTACCATCGTGTCCTTCTTTTCTTCTTAAGGATCCACCGAGACCCTGCAGGACCCCGCATTAGTGAAAGCCAGGGTTGAGCTCTTTCGCGGACCTCTCTCCGGCTCCAAAAGTCAACGCATGTATGTGTTCATCCCGCAGGTCTTACTTAATTCCCAGTTACCGCCAATCACTCGCCTCAGAGTCTGGAACCTCTTCTCTTTTTGCATCCCGGCTCGGAATGCCAGCCTCTAAGAGGTTATCGCGCATCTCTGCCTCCTACTGAACGGGCCGTATTGCCTTGGGTCTAAGCTCAATTCTGCACTGCACGAGACCCGCGCTGGGCCTCACCTCGCCAGATGTCCATCAGCGGTCCACGTACCCCCTCGTGATCAGACAGCACAGTTTCCTCCACTCACCGCGACTCAGACCGCGTCTGATGGCGTGGCGGCGGTAATTGCCTGCTACTTAGCCTCAATACCCTACTTTCGGAGTTCCTCTACGTTAATACATCGCCTGCCCGAGCTGAGCAAACACGAGTGCGACCTACTTTTTTAAGTACACGATAAAAGCCTCTTAGCGTCAAGTGACCACCGAGCAAACACTTCAGCCCAGGGTCGTTTCCTCCACTGCCAAATCACACATTTATCAGCGTTACATACTCCGACCCACGCCTGACTGATCCCGTCTGTTGCCTTGCGCTCGAATCAACGTCCATCCTCAATTCACACTATCACCAACTTGCCGTACCTTGCAATCAGCCACACGCTCTACTTGGCCCCGACACCATCGTCTTCTAAGCCGTTCAAATTTAGGGCTCAACTTGGCATCAAACGTGAGTAGTGGTTTTGATGCCCAATGGAGAATTCGCGATTGACAACATTCAGCTTCAGCGTAATACCTGCATCAAGCTACCTTCTCATCCTCCTGTGTTGACAAGTACATCGGTTAATCCCGGCAACATACTCTACGCGCGTCCAAATGATCCAAGTGTGCTACCCAAACCCACCTCTCCCTTTCAAGACCGTGCATCCACGACGCCTCGTGCTTGCACCGGTCAAAAGAAAAATGGATCCTCCAAAAGAACACCACACCAGTCCGCCATCGGCGCCAAACCCAGCAGAAGATGCAGGCGTACTACCTGAACTCTCGACTCTCAGTATCCAGGACGCGCCATCACCACCAGCGAACGACGAAGATATGGACGTTCTCACCATGTCACGAGAAACCGCGATGAAACTCATCGTTCGTTCAATTGTCGCCTTAGCAAATTCCACTGGTGACGTACCGGCGACTCCACCACTTTCTCGGCCACAGACTCCGAGTGGGAAAGAGAATTTCCCTGCGATTAAGGGACACAGGCGCACAGCATCAAGACCGGCAACGCCAATTCCTGCAGAGAGGCAACTTCACCAGCCAACGGAATTGGACCCACCAGAAGCAGGTCACGACGAGCCTACTATTACACACGACATTGGCGCAGGAGCATTGCCGGAATCTGTTCAGCGGCTCAACATGGCTCGCAAGTTCTTCTCTAAAACTGTCCCCAAGGTTGGCGTTGAGGAGTACATCAACCGCATACAAAAGTTCTGCCCACTCTCCACAGGCGTCTGGCTGGCTGCTGGGTCTTACATTCTACGATTATGCGTTATCGACCGGAGTGTACCGCTCACATACCGGACGATGCATCGATTGATCCTGGCATGTGCATTGGTAGCAATGAAGGCGCTAGAGGATCACCGATGGCCGCAAAAGCGATTCGCAGCAGTGGGAGGTGTAGATGAGGCAGCACTGAGTCGGTTGGAGCTTTGCGTGGAATTTCTACTATCATTCGACGTCCAGATCTTCACACCAGAAAAATTGAAAGATCTCACAGTGCAGCTGCAAAAGGCAGGACAGGCGGCAACGATGACAACGAAGCTGCCGAAGTCGTTCAATCTGAACATGACAAAGTTGCGGCATGTTCAGGTGTGAGGGCTGTGGAAGTTTTTGTTTGAGCGGTCTTTGTTGCGTTTCTCTCCTCTCGTTTTCGGTCACACTAGGATATCCCAATGGGCATGGAGCGGCGTTTGAATAGCGAATCTGGGCATATTGGACAAGAAGTTCACATTATGGCAGACTGTGGGATGGTCTATGTTACCATCAAAGCATACGGCTGCCATTTTTTGAAGTTGGAGACTCGAAGATAGAGCCTCAAAAGCATCAGCAAGCAAATGCACGCATTTCAACTCACATGCTGTTTCGCGCTCTACATCTGATACCCTAGTCATGGAGTCTGTACATGAGAATACATGGCTCTATATATAGCCAATTGAGATGTCGTTGGGGGAAGTCGCAAGTCGCAATGGAATGAATATCGCTACTCGATCGGGACTAGCACGTGCCTAGCGCGGCCAGGAACGAAGCGCCCGGCGCCACACCTCTGAGTGATAACGGCCAGACTCAAAGCACAAAACACCATCCCAACGGCCCGCCCGACGCCCATTATCCACGAGCGACACTCGTAGACACACTTGCTCATTACACGCACGATTCTGGTCCCGACCTCGCTGCTGTTGCGCACCGCTCGCGCCTCCGAACAACCCCTAACCGTCGCTCGCTACGCTCAAACCTCACAATGCCACGACTACTCCTCCCTCTCGTTGCCGCCGCTGCGCTAGTTCCTTTGGCTAGTGCTGGAATCAAGTGGATAAGCCCCGAGGCAGGCGCGACGCTCACGGCGGGCACGGCGATATCGGTGGAGTGGGAGGACGATGGAAAAGAGCCAAAGCTCGCTGATATGTTGACGTATCAGCTGTCCCTGATGGCAGGAGGAAACAAAGTAGATACATTCGTGAGTCTGCACCCCGTGACCATCACCTGCTGGCAGCGTGTGACGGGAGCAACACCACAGTGAGGGCCAAGTAGACTGACCCTGGCACAGCAATTAGTGGCCTCGATCACGACTTCAGGCAGTTTCGCCGTTAGTAACCGGGCGTCGGGATTGGTAGGCGTAGCCGTGGGTGAGGACTCCCCAGAAAACGCATAGTACGTGGCACCCTCGACTGCTCTTCCATGTCAGAACACGCTGCTAACACGCTGCATCAGCTTCCTCCAGATGATCGGCGTGGGCAAGCTCGGTGGCCAATTGATAGCGTACTCGCCGCGCTTCTCGTACTCTGGCATGACTGGCGCATTCAATCCAGTGGTCAAGCAAGGTGCTGCCGGCATCACTGGCACCTCGGGGCCCGCGACAGTCAACAACGTCGTAAAGGCCGGCGCAAATCCTGCTGATGCTGCGGCACCGGACGCTAGCATGTACGACCAGCCGTACACTATGCAGACAGGCCCAACACGATACGCGCCCATGCAGCCCGTACCGCCGAAGAAGATCACGGCGAAGAACACAAAGCCACTTTACCCCACAAGCAATGTCGTGCTTGCGACAACGCGACTGCCAATTCCAGATATTGTCACCACCGTCACGCAGAAGCAAACCTTTTCCGTCGAAGCGCGTGAGAACACAGTACGTTCAGCCCTCGGTCAATGTAAAACTGACATGCTAACACGCCGACTAGGTCGCAGCGGCTCCCCACCCCACCGACGACATGGCCAAGTTCCTTAACCGATGGAAGGACTAGACATCCCTCACCTCGCATATCAATCATACCACCACATTATTTTGGGCCATGGACCTGTGGCGCGTTCATGCGGATTTCTGGTATGTCCGCGTACGGTGGCTACCATTTGTTGTTCTGCTAGCGAACTGGCGTACACTTGCTATGGAGGAGAACAGCTCTGCAATTGTTCGGCGCAACAGGGGGCGTTCAGGTCGTTTGTAGATTTTGCTGTGCTGCATTATGTGAGCGCGTTGTGGACTTCTCGCGTAGATATATTGAGGCTTGAGTAGTGTTAGAAACAATGCAGTATATGGCATATCTTGATCGCCAACGTATTTCCACTGTTTCTGACACTAGATATTGTTCACTAGCAAATTGATAAGTACGAGCACCTTCCTCATCGTTGTAGCTTCAATTGTTTAGACCGCGGCTACCCGCCGTGGCCGACTCGAGCTTCACCCCACCACCCCACTTGCCTGTCAACACAAGCAAACACCAAGCCACGTTTTGGCTGCTGGAGCTTGTCACGCATCACCATTGCCAACGTTACTTGTGCGAACTGACAACACGACATTCACGCTACACAATGGCTATCGCCGAGGACTACGATGAAGTGCTCAAGGGCAAATATCCAGCCAAAGACCATGCGAGAAAAGTCGCGAAATACATCGTGGACAAGGGCGGCGACAAAAAGGGAACCATCTACTTGGAGGCTCAGAAGCAGAAGCTGAATGAGGTATGTGATGTGATGTTGGATGCAGTCCGATGCTGACAGTGGTAGGACAATGATGGCGAAGCTCCCTTCCGGTAGGTCGGCAGCAAGACTACCAAATCACGATATCTAGAGAGACGGCAGCTGATCTCAGTATTGTAGACAACGGCGATATTTCTTCTATCTCAGTGGCTGCGAGCTCCCAGACTCGTATCTCACCTACGACATCTCGAGCGATAAACTCACGCTCTTCATCCCACCAGTCGAGCCGGATGAGGTCATTTGGTCTGGACTTCCTATGAGTCCTGAGGAAGCTAAGGCAAAGTACGATATCGACGAGTGCAAGACCACCAAGGAGATAAACCCCCACTTGACTAGCACATCCGAAACTCCCCAGTCCACCATCTATGCCATCCCAGAACAAATCTCAGACGGTGTCACATTCCTCTCGTTCAAGGAGAAAGAGCTCAAGCAGCTCAAGCCTGCCATCGAAAATTGCCGTGTCACCAAATCAGACTACGAGATCGCACTCATCCGGAAAGCCAACGACATCTCCACCGCCGCACACATTGCCGTCATGAAAGCCGCATCCAAAGCCCAGAACGAATGCGAACTCGAAGCAGTCTTTTTAAAATCCTGCGTAGAGCGCAACGCAAAGAACCAAGCCTACCACTCCATCGTCGCGGCCGGCGAGAACGGCGCAACACTGCACTACGTTTACAACTCCGCAGCCATCAAGAGCCAGAACCTCCTTCTCCTAGATGCAGGCTGCGAAGTCGACTGCTACGCGTCTGATATTACGCGCACGTTCCCCGTTAAAGGAAGCTTTGATGAAGAGTCGCTCGCAATCTACAAGATCGTCCTCGACATGCAGAAGCAGTGCATCGACGCACTGAAAGCTGGTGTACTTTGGGACTCGATCCACGAGCTCGCGCACAAGATCGCTATCAAGGGCCTGCTTGATCTCGGTATCCTGAAGGGTGACGCAGAAGAAATCTTCAAAGCACGCATTAGCGTCGCTTTCTTCCCGCACGGCCTGGGACACTACCTCGGTATGGATACGCACGACACCGGAGGCAACGCCAATTACGCGGATAAGGACAGTATGTTCAGGTATTTGCGTGTGCGTGGAACTCTGCCGGCGAGGAGTGTGATTACAGTTGAGCCGGGCATTTACTTCTGTCGATTCATTATCGACCCGTATTTGAAGGATGGGGAGAAGAGCAAGTTCATTGATGAGAAGGTGCTGGAGAAGTATTGGAGTGTTGGGGGTGTGAGGATTGAAGGTAAGTGGAGTGGTGGTGATGAGATATGGGCATTCTGACTGAAATAACAGATAATATCCTCATCACTGAGAAAGGTGTCGAGAATCTTACGCCTGCCCCGAAGGAGATTGACGAGATTACGTCGTTGATCAAGTTTGGTTAAGTATGACTCGGAACGTCTTGCATAGCATGGGAAAATGGGGGAAGTCGAAATAACGCACTAGCTAGTGAGCTACAATCTACCGCGCCGATTCCAGCGACGTACAGTCTCCATGAAGTGTAATTAATGTCGTTAAGGCCACCTCATGCCATACAAGCGAGTGCCAGAGCCAGCCATGAAACAAAAGTGCCCAACCATAGCTACAACCGTGTCTAGTAATTTAGTGCCCGGCCACATGATGCAACGATGTACTCTCTATCATTTTTGACTCTCACGAGCGTTCAAAAATACAAGCGCCTTCCCAAGTTGGGCGCTAGTGCGCGGGAGCGAAGCCTAATCTGTGAATGAATCATACTCGAATACTTCGCTCCCAACTACACACCAGCAGCGTCGGACGTCCCACACGTCAACATCCAAATTCACAGACCGGATATGGCAGACGAATCTCTCCGGCCCAAAATCGGCGTAGGCGTCATCATCCACGACAATTCCGGCAACATCGTCATGGGCGAGCGCGCAGGAAGCCACGGCGCAGGTACAATAAACATCCGTACCTCTCCTAATTCACCGCTCACATGCTCCAGGAACCATGCAATGCCCCGGCGGACACCTTGAGCACGGCGAGTCCTTTGCAGACACAGCGGCGCGCGAGGTACTTGAGGAGACTGGGCTTATTGTTGGAAACATCAAGTTCTTGACTGCGACGAACGATGTGTTTCCTGAGGGGAAGCATTATGTTACTGTTTTTGTTACGTGTGTGATTGTTGGGGAGGAGAAAGATCCGCAGGTAAGTTTTACGATCTCCCAAGATCTGCATTGAACGTCGACTGCACTCTGTGTTGTGGCTGATGCTGTGGTAGCCGATGGAGCCGCATAAATGCGCGAAGTGGGAATGGGTACCGTGGAGTCAGATGTGGGCTTGGGCGAAGGAACAGGCTGAGGCTGAGAAAGAGGGGAGAGAAGTGCGGAAGAGGATGTTCTTGCCGCTTGTGAATCTTTGGCGGGAGTATCCCGAGATGGAGAATGCGTTGGCGGGACGGTAATCTGGGGTCGATGATTGAACGTGGGACGTGGAAAGGTTTCCGAAGACACATGTGATGGAATGCTGAGGAGGAGTTGCTCGTTACAGTCAAGACAAGACAGAAGGACCCATCCAAACCTCTCTATACGGAAGGTGGTACTTCAACCAGCTCTTCACATCACGCAGTTTCTCTAGGACCACCACGATGGTTTCCGACAATCAAGTCCTGCGCATACTGAGATTCCTGTATGACGCAAGACATAGAGTGCAGGGCTTCCCCACAAAGTATGCTGATGACGGTGTGGGTCAACAACTAAATGTCGGCAGCACGACCAATCGGGACTTGCTCCGACACTATGTCCAACTCAACTGGCGACCGACGGGCATCGGCACAATTGTAAGCGAGGCTTCGTACGCGGAAGAGTAGCTGTTCTTGGAGATAGATTGGCTGCGTGACATGAGTTTCCGTCAATCAATGAGCTTCGCGGCCCGATCCATACACACACAAGACGGACTACGGTAGGTAGGGCAGATGCATTCACTATCCCATCGACCGCCATGTAATGCCCCCAAATTTAGACCAATAGGAGGTCATGCACGGCCCTAAAATAGGCCCTGCCCCAATATTGTCACGACTGAATCGTAGCAAGACCTCTGCCCTGTTGACCCGATAGGTACTGCTGTTCGGACCGAGCGTTAGGGGCATTACGATATATAAGAGTCAGTGTCGAGGATCAAACGGTCGGAACGGTGCTTTGACAGTCTTGTGAAGACGCAAACAACTGGCTATACATCATGCGCTTCCTCTCCTCGATGCTTTGCGCGACCGCGCTTCCTTCACTGCTATATGCCTTCCCCAACGCACCTTTCCACACAGAACGCCAATGGGTTGTTGACTCTGCAGGCGTAAATTTCACCTACGTCGGCGTCAATTGGCCCGGTCATGGTGAAGTGATGATCCCCGAAGGTCTGCAGTACCAGTCAATCCAGTCAATCGTCTCGAAAATCAAGAGCTTGGACATGAATGTCGTTCGACTCACGTTCGCTATCGAAATGATCGACGACATCAAGGATCGCGGTGGAGATGTGACGATTCAGAAGGCTTTCCAGAAGGCTTTGGGTAACAGTAACGGCACTGCAGTGTATGCAAAGGTCATTAAGAACAACCCTCAATTCAGCGCGACGACAACGAGGCTGCAGGTACGCTTTACGTATGACCTTGAAGGCATGTTCGCTTACGTCCAGGCAGGTCTACGATGCAGTTGTAGCTGAGCTCGCGAAGCAGCAGATCTACGTGCATCTTGACAATCACATGTCGAAGGGCGCGTGGTGTTGTGGTGGCAACGACGGTAACACCTGGTTCGGAGACACTGATTTCAATGTTGGCCGTTGGAAGCGTGGCCTGGAGTACATGGCAGACTACGTGCGTGCTCTTCTCGATCGCCCTCGAACATCGCGCTGACTCTGTTATTGTATAGAGCAAGAAGTGGCCCAACATGATCTCCATCGGCCTTCGAAACGAGCTCCGCAAGCCTGACAACGCTGGCAATACACTGCCATACACCTGGCAAACATGGTACGAGCAAGTAATCCCCGTAGCCAACGCCGTCAACAAAGCGAACCCCAACATACTCGTCTTTCTCTCGGGCCTCGACTACGATACCAAAATGTCTCCCATCACCGGCGGAGACGATCTCGGAGGCGGCCACAAGTTTCTTCTTACAGACTTCAAGTACAAAGACAAGCTAGTGCTCGAGTTACACAACTACCAGAAATCCGCTACCAAGTGCAGCGATATCGAGAACAACCTGTGGAACAACGGCTTTAGAGCGACGGGCACGAAGGCGATTAACATCAGTAAGAGAGTTCCATATACGAACTGCATGTGAGACATACACTGACTTCGTACATCTACCTCTAGTGCCGGTTGTGCTTACTGAGTTTGGCTTCACACAGGCAGACGACTCGTACACGAGGACGTATGCGACGTGCGTGAAGAAACTCATGCCGAAGTGGAAGTCGGGTTGGATGGTGTGGGTTATTAGTGGCAGCTATTATGTGAGAAGTGGGACGCAGGACTTTGAGGAGCCATGGGGACTGGTGAACCATCAGTGGAGTGATTGGAGGGATAAGAATGCGATCGCCGCGTTAAAGGGTATGGTAGATGCCACGCTCGCAGCGGTGCAGTAAAGCAGAGAAAAGATAGGGCGTGGAATTGACCTGCCGTCGCTCTCTCAAAACATGTTGCGAGGCACGATGTTCGCCGCGACAACTCCAATCTTCTGTGCGTTAAACAAGTCTGAGAACCCCTTCTCAAGTTCATCCCGACCTCGTCTCAAAGCTTCATAACAATCTCGCCATCCACGCACTCGACTCCGTAACAACCCGTTGCCAAATTCCACATCAGATTGCCAGTCGTGTAATGCTTGCAGCCCTCAACGTAGTCTTCCACCTGCGTCTTCAAGTCTTCATCTGCATCTTCGTAACGTCTGAACAGCGATAGAACCGCTTCATCCATTGCTTGAATCTCCCCAACAAGAAAATGAACGACCATGTTGACCGCCGTTTGCAAGCCCCCAACTTTGTAGAGATACATTGGAACGCGCGAGTCGATCACGCCACCTTTGATCTACTTCTTGAGTGACAGGAGATCGTTGACCGTAGAGACGATGGTGTTGATGCACTTCTGGATCTTCTTGACGTCTGCGTCCTCGTAAAACTCGCGCGGTAGGTTCATGCCTTCCAAGCTGAATTCGTTGAACGCGAGGCAGACAGGATCAGCCCTGCTGCCAAGTCTGTAGCGCCAAAAGTCCTCGACCGAGGGGATGGTACCGGAGAGTCGAAGATGCTGCTCGTGCTCGGACATGTTCTTGAAGAATTGCATCGTGTCGTATACTCTCTGTCTTTGCTCGCGCGTGTAGCTACTCCGAGGGCATCGCCAAGAGACCCGAAGTTGAGAATGATGGGATTGGTGATGGCCGGGTCGTGAAGGAAGTCGTCGAGACCGAGCGGGTATCGTATATATGCGAGTGTACGTTCGCGGTAGATCTGTGCAGTACTGAATTCATCAGACATGGTGGCGTCGCTGTGGTCAATCTCGTCGTCCCATACGAAAAGCCAAATAGATAGGTAAGTGACGATCTCGAGTCTTTCAAGAAGACGCGCAGGGACACCACGTTGCGCCGAACAAGCCGAAGTCGGAGATCAGCATGAAAGGGCGGCGCCGGGAGGATAAGTGCTTGAATTTTGATCAGTGGGGCTAGTGAAATGGTTCTGTTGCAGTGACAGCCCTACCGGTGAAGCAAGTCGCGAACCTCAACCCGCAAATGATCGAGCTCAGGATTGATCTTTGTCGGCCAGGGGCTGAAAAGAGGGATGAGGTCGGGGATGCGAATGGTTTGGCAGCGGAGAGAAGTGAGTAATTTGGTGCGCTCTGCTTGATGGTTCTTCTCGTCCGAGAGAGAAACCACAGAAACAGACACCAGGGATTTCTTCTCTAGCTTCATGGGCATGTCAGGAGTGGTTTGCGTGTTGGTTGAAGCCGCCGTAAAACAGTTTTTGGAAAGGTCGTTTACACGCTGACGAGAGACGTCTTATAAAGTGAAAAAAATCTCGCTGCCGTGACTCCGCTCAGTCCCGAAGATTTTCACTTTCACTCAAGGTCAGCCGTAATAGAAGGGTGCAATATCGGTGCAGTTGCAAATCGAGGTGCATCATTCGTCCGGGCGACAGTCCTCTGAGACGATGTGTGAGCAGTCTAGGCTGCCCATGTCGCTGAGACATGTTGGTGGGCGGTAAAAGGTATGTCCAGATCCGAAGGAGAGGGTAGATGTGGTGAGCGCTGTGCCGCTCACATGCATGGCGTGGTCTCTTCTCCTCCTCTATACTGGGAACGTCTTCGTTTCTAGTCGTTGGCCTGGTACTCTTAGTTAAATCAGTAGGGTCGCAGTTAGCATCTTTGATGCCGAATCCACGCCAGAAAGAGCGCCGAGAATTGTGATAGGCTGTATGCGATTGGTACATTTTCGCCAGCATAAACAGCCTGAATCCTACCATAAGATCCTCCTCGCATCTATGTCTCAACACGGCTCTTCGGCGACTACCTGTTAACGTCAACATCAAAGTCGCACCGTGGGATCGTGAGGCCAAGTAAAGGGACTCGTAAGACCTTACGTGTCTTGCTCGTAGGAGGTGATAGGGTGTCAAAGCTTTGGTCGTCTATGCTCACAGCCCGTTCGAGATGGCCGACGTAAGCCATTTGGCAAGGTCGGACTTCCGATGACCTGTATATTCCATGCCTTTGTGTGTCTAATGGCAAAAGAGCTCCGCGAGAAGCACTTCGAGAGACTTGACAGCATAGTGGGTTCGACATCATCCGAGTAACCGCGCAATTCCGTTGACGCCAATGCTCAGACTGATGCTAAGCTTGATTCCCTTCGCCTGCGCCGTGAATTGGTTCTTGTGCTCGCTCCACTCCCTTCGAATTTGCGTCCGCTGCTGAAGATTGCTCGATTGCCTTTGCAGGCTGCTTCTGATGTTGCTCTCCCTGCGGACCAACGGCTTTTGCTTTGCGGCTTCTGTGTCGCTGATGATTGCTGCTACAATGGCATGGAGACCAGGGGTGCTATGTTGTGGTACGTTCTCATGCGTGATTGTACCGTTCTGCACATGAATGACGAAGCTTCCAAACCGGTAAGCGTGTAGGGCAACGCTCTGGATATCCATTATACCATCTTTTCGTGGGACCGCGGCAGTCAACAGATTGGAAAGAGCCTTGTAGTGGTCCAAATTCCAGATGAGTGCATGATTCCCGGTGATGAGCACGAAATCGTGATCAGCACCGAGTTCGACCAGTCGTGGGCTATCGGTCCAGTTACCATCGACGATCCTAGACTGCAGCGCGGAGAGCAATTTGCCGGGCAGATTCATCCAACGGTACGACGTGCCATCATGAGCGAAAAAAGACTCGTTATAGGGTCCGAAGGAGCATTGGATCGCGGGAACGTGGCGCACATATCTCTGCTGAGCGTCTCGAGTATGCAGAAACTCAGATAGCTCGGGCGGTAGGCCATAGCTGTCGATGCGTTCCAGGCCACGGACGTCGCGCCAGGTGATCAGAAAGCTATCCTCGTATCCCAATGCAACATGATGCACAAGCTGTAGCTGCGTTGATAAGAGAAGCGAAGACAGCTTTGTGGGCAGTCGCGTGCTGGATGCCAGTAAATCAGCAAGGCTTATGGAAGTCTTGCTACTCGAAACATACAAATCTCGCCGCGTTGGGCACTGGAAGAAATGACTCCCTCGTTGACCGAAAGTAAATGTTGATTCGCACATGGCGGTGACGAATGGCAGCGCAGACTCGCTAAATGAAACGGTCGCTACACTAAAACAAAAGGGAGCTACGTGTCGCGAAGGCGTGTCCCACACACACACCAGGAAGAAAGATAGTGAACATTGAGGTCGTTGTCGAAACGATCGTGCAGAGGCCGCCTCATCTCAATTTGCCAAGTCGATCGCTCCCGGGATCGAAGCAGGAAAGAACCCACCTGCAGTCACGCTTCGGACAATCAAGCGGCTGTTGGCGGAGGAACGCGGGCATAATATCGGACGCATACTCCAGAGCACCCCGGGAGCATCGACATTCCAAAGGTCGAATTGCGTGAAGACTGATGAAGTTGAAGCCGAGCTCTGGAAGGTTTTGAACACTGCATGACGTCACTGGTTGACGATTGGCCAAGGCATGAGCAGCACATCGTTCTTCTCCTTTGGCATCAACGATAGCTTCATTAGCAAAAGCTTTCAAGGCTTGAAACAGTGAGTCGACTTATGAGCCGTTGTCACTCTGTACATCAGCTGAATGATACCGCAGCCGCAATCTTTCCCCATCGCTCCATACTCTACTCCGAGGAAGCACCGTTGCAGAACTACACTGGGCAGCTCTAGGGCCTTCTCCGGATTCATGGCTTCTCAACTTCAAAGACTCGACCGGTAATAACACGCTACGATGGGGTCCATCCGTACCCCAGCGCCTCCAGGCTGTCCTTGCAAAAACATGGCACTCTCCGCATCTTCGCGCCTTTCTAGGACCGGATGACTCTTTCATCATATGGCATCCTGACCTGATGCGCTGGGCAAACCTGCCACACAGCCTAGAAGACGCTCTCCAGTCATGGCTCACGCCTTCTGGCTGGCGCGTTGGCCCACCTAGGATCGTAACCTGGGGTCCAAACGGCGCATTCTTTGCCATGAGCGAGTATGGCAATGTGGTGTACAGACTCGGAGACGGAAACGTATGGGAGATCTACAAAGAGACAGTAGAAGAATGGAAAGCAGAAAAAGGCTTTCTATGGACAGACTTGACTTTCATCACGCTGGATCCTACATCGTCCGACCAGTTCATCGCCATACGCAAAGACGGCACGTGGGCCGGTTCGATTGACGACGTAAATGAAGATGCGCTGGAAAGCTTTGCGCTCAACTTCTTCACTCGTGCGAGGCCAAAATACAAAGCGAATCCCAGTACCAGCAAAACCATCATGATTTCGACAGACGCCAAGCCAGATGCGGCAACGCAAGCACTTTACGAAAGGTGGTCCAGGGAAACAGCCACAATGATCGCCTCCGCATCTGCTGCAATAGGTGGCTCCAAGCCCAAAGCGCCTCGGAAACTGCAGGTACGCTCGCAATCCTCGACATCAACGACAAACCAATCGTCAGGATCCCGGCCACCGCTATCATCTGTGCCATCATCGACGATGAAGTTGCTCACATCCTTTCCCTATCTTCCTAGCTCGATCACTACATGTGTCCTACCATCCTGCTTACTCCTCAAGTCTGACGACGAAGGCATACACGCATGCCAACACGACGTGGAAAAGCTGCTAAGAGCAAGCGGGCTGTATAGTTACGAGTGGCTGCGACAAGAGCGACTGCGCTGGCATCCAGATCGCTTCGGAAGGCTATGCGAGGACACGTGGAAGGAAGCAGGAAAGAAGATGGCTGGCGAGATGTTCAAGTTGATACACGGCCTGATGGAGGATTTGAAGACTGCCGAGGGCGAACGGGGCGGTACATGACAGCTATTATCGCGAATGTGGCGGTTACATGGACATGTGCTGAAGCCGTTTACGCTGTATCGAGTGATGTATCACACCATATCTCTTGCTACTTCGTAGTAAATTACCACGAAGGGTGTTCTGTATCTCACATCAGCCTCGCTCCTCACGTGAGCTGTGTTCAGCTGGACTGCCCCTGCTATGGCCGTCAGCAGGCAATAGTAACTGAGTTCATTAAGCTGACTCTGGCGATGAATGGTCCGGAAGTGGTCGCAATTCTAGTACACTTTGTGTCTGACTAACCCAGTACCATGTTGAGGCAAATTTTGGCATTGAGTGATGGAAAAGGTATTTTACCGTAAGAGACGTAAGGCTTCCAAGCTTTGTGATCAGCACATCACAATGTGACGATAATAGGAACACCTGGTCATAGTGAAGAATGAGCTGACGTTGGAGATCAAGCTTCATCAACTTGGTATGGAGTTGGAATCTATCTTGGCGCTCAAGAATAAAGGCTATTAAAATTCGAGTATCCCATCCTCAGACACATTCTCGCATCTCACAGCTCACCCTACTCCAACAGTAAACATGCTCCCAGTCCCAAACTCCCGATCTCACTCGCGCTCCCCATCTCGCTCGCGCCCATCCGCACCCACACCACCAACAATGCTCGCAACACGCTGGACAGGTCGTCCCTTCCACGTCTCCCTCCAGCGTATCCCGAAACCCACACTTCTCACCTCCGAAGACGCCGTCGTGCGATTGACTTCAGCCGCAATCTGCGGTACCGATCTACATCTCTACCGCGGCATACTTGGCAGTCGTGAGCCGCCATGGACGCTTGGCCACGAGGGCGTCGGCATCGTACAAGAGGTGGGAGATGCCGTTCAGCTTGTCAAACCAGGTGATCGCGTTATCGTGCCATGTTTTCCTGGTCATGGCCAGTTTGAGGATCCGGTCTTGCCGAGCACGCGCTTTTATGGGTCTGGACCGGATTTTAGCGGGAATATGGATGGGCTGCAAGGTACGAAAATGCACTCATGCTCTTTCGTTGGTGTTTTGACTGACGGATTCGTATAGCTGAATATATCCGTGTTCCTCAGGCAGATGTATCGCTCATCCCGATCCCGCAGCATCCATCTCGCGAGCTCGATTACCTCATGATCAGCGACATTTGGGCCACAGCATGGCAATGCCTTGACGCATCGGGCTTCAAGCCTGGCGAGTCTGTCGCTGTTTTCGGCGCTGGACCAGTGGGCCTGATGTGCGTGTACTCTGCGCTGTTTCGTGGTGCATCGCGCGTCTACTCCGTCGACCATGTTGAGCGTCGTCTGGCAAAAGCCAAAGAGCTCGGTGCTGTACCGATCAACTTCACGAAGGGCAACGCCGCAAAGCAGATTTTGAAGTTTGAGGAGATCGGTGTTGCGCGCAGCTGCGATTGCTGCGGTTATGAGTGCTTGAACGAGAAACTTGAGCCACAGCAGAACGCGATCATTAACGATATGGTCGATGTCACGATCTCCGGTGGCGGCATTGGTGTCGTCGGCGTATACATAGCTCAGGACAAAGCCCCTGGTCGTCCGAACGCTGGAAAGATTCCGCCGACCCTTGACTTTCCGATGTCCAACTTCTTCTTCAAAAGCTTGTCGATGAAGGCTGTTACCTGCGATCCACAAGCGATTGCGCCGCAGCTCGTTGGCTTGATAAAGAGTGGCAGAGCTCACCCAGGCCGCATCGTGAGCAGCGTGATCGGTATACAGGATGTTGAGGAGGGTTACAGGAGGTTCAACGAGCAGCTAGAGACCAAGGTGGTCATCCGATTTCCCTGGCAGGAAGACGAATGGAACGTGGGAGATTATGGACACGCTGCTGGATCTGATGGCAATAGTGGCTGGACGGGCAATGGCAGCCACGACCCCTCCGAAGAGGTGGAAGAGGAGCTTTAAATATCTCATAGGTCCTTTGTTAGACAACACCGCGCATCTTGGGGAGGAGGCGGTGGCGCAACATGTCGAAAGCCTTGAGATTGTGAGATTGTGTCGAGGCTGCTGATAGCGCAATTCCACCGAATTTCAGTAAATCCGGAAATCCATCGATAGACTATCGATACTTCTCTCATCCAATCCCACGAAATGCTCGCCCTCCATATGCCCGTGCACATAGCATGTACCAATAAGACGGAAACTTTGAGCCGCCTCGACATCAAAAGGCACTCTGCGAAGCACCAATGGTACAGAACATCCAAAGAGGATGCACACGATGTCTCCTGCTTTAACGTTGTGAGGCCCAATGCCGACTGTAGTCTCCTCGCTGAACGAAGCCGAGGCAAGCATGCACCGAAAAATCTTCCGGCGTTCGACCACGTTGTTTACCCGCTGCAGGTAGTCGATCATGGCGCTTGCCTCGGATTTAGATGAAGTGAGAGCGGACAAGTCGAGATGGCCGAACTCGTTGAGCTTCGTTAAGGCGAGTGCGCAAGCACGTCGATACCAGACGGGTGCTTTTGTTCCGTCTGGTGTGCGGTTGGCGGCTAGGGTCTTCCATAGTTGGTCATCTACGCCATCGTCCAGACTCCCTGTCCATCCGAGCAGTTCTAGAGTGGGCAAAGTGATGGTGCCGCTGTGCATAAGTGCAGAAGTCTTGCACACGGTGCCCAGGATAGCACCTTTGGCAGTCAGGACGGGAAAGTCGCTGATTCTGCTGATTGTTGCGTGCATCAAGGTGCCACGAGAAGCACTGTAGAGCGGGCGTTTAGGCAGCCCCGTTAGTACTCGCGAGTGTGCCAGCCGTCTGGAGGTGGCATTGTCGCCGAATGATGCGATACCGATCCAGCTGGGGATGCATCTGTCGTTATGCGGCTGGGCACGCGTCGCATGTGGCCACATCGCCCAGGGCTGGTGGATGATGTCTAAGGAGTTTGACTTGTTCATGCAGTATGTGACAAAGTCTGCGTAGATTTCCACGGCATGTCTAGAATAGTTGCTGCTGAGTGGACCACTGGCTGCTCCCATGAAATTGCTGTTGCCAAAGACCATCTTCCTGTCGTTCGCGAGATAGAGCAGTGCGTATATGATGTCGGGAAGTTCCGATACTGCGAAGGACGCAGCTGTGAAAACCAGCGTCTCAAGATCTAACAATCGTGTCTTGATTTTGAGATCTGACGTTTTCTGGAAACAAGTGCTTGAAACCTCCATCAAAGCCATTGCACGTGAGCACTCAGCGCTACTCGGTGTGTGTGGCAGTGGCAGAGCAAGGCCGGAGTATCGGAAAAGACGCTTGATACGACCCAAGTTGTGCAAGTAGATGTCGATAGCGTCAGTGAAGTCCAGCCAGCTGATGATGTGATGACGAATGCGGACTGATAGCTGTCTTGCGCAAGCAATTTCTTGTATAACCCAGCGTCGACCAAACCAAGGACTTTTGAGCAGTCGACCAAAACAGATCCACGAAGGTAATGTTTCGTAGCTCAAGAGGTCCAGGTCGAGAAGTTCGTCCAATGTGCGCAGATTGAGGATATTTGGGATGAGATTCACAGCCCGTTGTGTCCACACTTCGCCGCTGTGCCCTTCAAAGTTACCTTCGCCCAGCCAAACAATAACATTCCAAGCATTTGAATAGATATCTGGCATGTTTGGTATCTGCTGACTCTTGTCTGTTGTATTGCTTTGATTGATACAGAGGGCATCACACCACAGCCAGATTGGCTCATCTCGAAGCCGGATCTGCTTCAGTGCCTCGAACAGGTTGTACTGGACGTAAAACGGACGGTGAAGTGAGACACGTGTGATTGTCTCACTATCATTGTCGTTCGCATATTGCTTGCCTGGGTCCAGTATGTCCGAGACGAGAATGATCGCTTCCGCGACGCCATCACCCCAAGCGTAAGACAAGGCCTGAAAAGTGAGCACTTGTGCCTTGATCTTTTCGATAGCCATGACTTTCAGAGCACAATATATGGGATCATTTGGATGTCCCGGGTCGATGCGTAGAAGCCGGACTTCACGAGAGGAGATAGAGGTATAGCTGTAAGGTCTGCGGGCCATACATTCATGTACGCGCAGTGCTTCCTGCTTCCGTAGCTCTTCTTGCATGAACAACCCCTTGTCTTCTCGCGCTTTTTCTTGATTGATTTTGTCTTGGTCTTCGTTCAATTTCTCAACTCCTTCAGCAGCAGGTTTCGGATCTTCCAGGTCCCCATAGACACTTGGTGACGTGCGTGACTTGAGATGGCTAGGAGACACTAAGCCGTCATCGCTGTACAACGAACCGACAGGGGATTGTGCGCGACTCCATGCATTATCTTCGTACGGTTTTGGAGACGTGGATCGTCCTCTGTGCTCTGTGCTGTTCTGCGTGCTTTTCTTCATCTCCTCGAACACAGCTTTTTCGACCTGCTCCATGATCTCGGCAATCAGATTTGGGTCGACCACTTTCCGGACAGCCTCAATCTGTGTTGGTCGATCATTGTCGATGGGTGGTAGTACGCCAGAGCGCTGTAGATGCGGAGGCGGCCGCTCGGCTGCCCAAAGGGTAGTGGTGGCTTCATGCGCGCCTCCATCCGCAGGGCCAGTGACAAGTGTGTCGTTCTCCATCATCGCGTCTTACATGCAGCGGCAATCAATTTGAAAGTCTGTTGAGATCCGTTCAGTCGCATGTGTGCAGCCTTGTCTCGAGATCCTAAGCACGGTACACGCAAGGTTGAAGAGTGACAATGAGGTATGGAGACAAGAAAGCGTTATGAACGACTTGCAAAGAGTTCCCGGACTGTGCAAAAAGATTCCTTGGAGGGTGGTGGAGATCTTGCGTGGAGAAGGTGGCAGGCTACGAGGCTGAGTCGAACCGCCACAATTTAAGGTTGAGAGTCCTCCTCCATGTCCCCTCTATTGGGCTTCACTCAGCCCTCCTCATGAGCAGCAGTCCGACTACCAGAAAAGCACGTTTCTTCCAGGTGCTAAATCTCGCAACAGCCTTTCTTGTATTGCCAACCACTCGAAACGATGTTTCTATACGCCAATGCATCATCGTATATTTCTCTCGACCGTCGTGATCTTGGGTAGTGCATTTCGTAGCTCTTCCTTGTCCTTTTCGGTAGGCGTGAGGCCGAGTTTCTCTTCAGCCTTATCAGACAGAAAAAGGCCGGCTCCTGCATACGCCATGATGCCGGCACCGATCATGACGCGTGTTCTCGGCGCCATCGCTCTGTACCACCTAAAAGTGTCAATTGGGCCTGTGGGACGACTTCTTGGTGACTTACTGCCAGACAGCCATGTTGGTGTGGTGTTCTCTCAATGTGTAGTCGATGTGGGGTGGACCGCGGTCTTGCAAAAAGTTGGGGAACAACGCCAAGAGGCCAGTTCTCCGCAACCACACGATGGGAAGCGCTCCGTTGCGGTGACCAACGCACAAAGATCGCTTTCACCGCATGAAACAAAGCTTGCGATTTCGGTACTAGGGCTCTGAGCGTTTCCGTACCCCACAAATCATGGCGCCGTAGTATTTGTCGACTTCACCACTACCTCGACACCAACACCTCCGCACCGCCGCCGACGAGCAGATGCCGCCGCCGCGGTTACCCACCTGAGCTCGCCCACCCTCCCTCTCGGCCCTACATTCCTCCAGATATGCCCGGCCTCCGTCGCAAATTCGAGCGCAACCCAGAGTCCTCCTTCAAACTACTGGCTGCCGTGCTGGTCATAACGCTCTACCTGATCATAAAAGAGTTCCAGCACCCCACGACATATCTGCCATATACGACACCTGTTGGCGCGCATGTACAATATGCACAATGGAATGCGACCGGCAAGGCGCACCAGAAGCGGGCAGACAGCGTACGAGATGCCATGAGGTATACTTTTCGAAAGTACCGAGAGACAGCGTGGGGCTACGATGATGTTCTGCCTGTCTCTGGCAAAGGCTCCTCCTCCAGAAACGGCTGGGGAGCCTTCATTGTAGACTCGGCAAGCACATTAGCTTTGATGGGCCTGTGGGACGAGCTGTCGCACTCAATCGAGCACATACTGGGCGTCGACTTTGCTGTCGCCGAGGGCCTGGTAGACCCCTTCGAGACCACAATCCGATATCTGGGTGGACTGCTCTCAATAGTAGATCTGTATGATGCTGGTCTCATACCACACGACATTCTCCATGAAGAGGCACGCGACCTCATTCTCGAGCACGCAGTCACTCTGGCAGAGAAGCTTGCGCCAGCATACGATACACCCACTGGCATGCCGTGGCCGGGGGTCGACTTCGAGATAGACCAGGGCGAACCGAGCTCTGCGTTCGGCTCCACGGAAAGTCCATACAAGCGTAAGTATGACCATCTGGTCATCGGGCCTGCACGTACCGGCTCGTCCATATTAGAGAACCGCGTCTTGACCAGAATGACGGGCGACTACATATACGCGAAAAACTCGACACTTGCTTGGGCGCCTCTGGTATGGTCGAAATGGGTGACACCGTGGCCTGGAATGGTCGACGCGCCCATCGACATCATGACGGGCTCACCAGTTGGCCGCTCACGGCACTGGGATAGCGACCACGACTCCTACTACGAGTACCTGCTCAAGATAACATTGTTAGCTCCGCCGACCGACCCTCACCACGATGTCTACAAGACACGCTTCCTCGATGCCGCCCACTCTCTCCGCAAGCATCTTGGCTCGCGCTCAGCTCCCTCGCCTGAGTACGCCATGCAGCACCTCTTCATCGGACAACAAGATGATAAGGAATACCACAATCGCCAAGGACATCTCGCATGTTTCGCGCCCGGCACAATCCTCCTTGCTTCGAAGCACTACGACCAGCCGTCGCTACGCACCTTCGCCCTCGCCCTACTTGAAGGCTGCCGCCACGCCTACACGTCTACAACTACAAATATCGGGCCAGAGACATGGTCCTGGACGCCCAAGTTCAGCTACGACGAGCCGCACTTTGCACCCAACACCGAGCGCCAGAAGGACGAGTGGATGAAATCAGGTGTCTGGAGCACGGATCCAGCCTACAAAGGCCGTCCAGAATACGTCGAGTCGCTCTTCTACGCGTGGCGCATCACAGGCGAGCAACGATACCGCGACTGGGCGTGGGAAGCATTTGCAGCTATGGAGGAGCACTGCAAGGCGCCGTTTGGCTACGCGCAACTAGCTGATGTGTGGGAAGCGGGCGGCGAGGACAATTGGGTGGATATGCAGGAGAGCTTTTGGGCTGCTGAGACGCTTAAGTATCTTTGGCTCACGTTTACGGATGTCGAGACTGCAAGTTTGGATACGTGGGTGTTTAGCACCGAGGGTCATCCGTTTAGGATGATAAGATGAAAATTTGGAAAGAAGAGATAACAGAGATACTAACGCAACGAGGCATGAAGGAGGTTTGAACGAGCCGCGGCCATTGGAAGCGTAGATAAGGCGCGCGAGAGACAATATGAGCAGGATGTCAGGACGACTTGCGATGCGAGACGAAGAACAACCATGAATAAGGAATATGAGCGGCACGATACCGCGACTGAATGCCGAGTATCACACATCAAACTCAAGAAAAAACACAATCGTCTTCACATCAATCCTCTCTTTCTTTTTAAAACTACGCAGACCACCGCTAGCAGTAGTCGGCTTCTTCGCTGCAGGACCAGGCGTTGGCTTGTACATCCCGGATGCTTATCAACTCCTCCTTACCATACCGCCACGTGGGCTCTCACCTCCACTGGATTCCGCCCTCTCTCTGCTCCTACTGTCATTCCAATCCGGCGTCGTGAAAGAGACGGAGTGGTAGTGATACATACGATGGACTACTGTGTTGTCGGTGCGATTGGATCCATGACGGGAATCTTGAGATCTGTGTTCTGAGTAAGCGGATGGTGTATGGGGTGAAGAATTACGCACTTGGATGCTGATGGAAGGGAGGATTTGGGTGTCGATTGAAGGGGCGAATAGATAAAAATGTGCATGACATACTGGATTCTTTGCTTTGGGCGATGCGTAAATGATGAACGTGGGTGTGTGTTTAATGATATGGAGGTATGTGTCGATTCTGCCAACGACGTCTGAAGAGCAATCATAATCTCGCAGTTCCAAAGTACGACAGCTCAGATATACCAAGACATTAACATTTCACTGCTCAGCAACAATTACTATGCTCGCCCATCACCACTATCTCGCATGCAGCGGCCTCGAATGGCGTGTTGAAGACGTGAACGATATGTGGCGCGGATGGTATAGCATGTCACACATGCTACTTCAGCTCACACCTACCTCCCATGTACTTCACTCAAAAAGCCAAAAAAAAATTCTAACCAAAGAAGCCCACCAAACCAGCAAAAAGACAATTACCCCTGCTTTAGGTCCTCAGACCGTAGCTATAAGTGATTGTTGAACACTCTAGAGGAGCACCGAATCCGGTATAAAGCATTAAATTCTTCGGTTTTATCACGGACTCAAACGGAGGACCTAATTAGACACTATGAATAGTGAACTATGAAGGGAGGCGTAAACGTGCGCTCGTGAACGGGGACCGACCACCAGGTATCCCAACTTGGTGGATTGATGGGGGTTTGGGAAAGGAAGTCCTTATGTAGGTGGATAATGGGGGTATTTAAGTGTTTTGGGTGGGTGTGGGTGGGCGCGTGGAAATGTAAACGCGCGCGTTGTTTTTGGAGATTGAGTCACTGTTTGTGTATCTCTTTCACCTCCACCTCCGCCTCCGCCAGAGCTACATCCCCCTCCACCAGAACCCGTGCCGCCGCCTCCACTAGAACTACACCCTCCTCCCCAAGGACCCATTCCACCATCTCCTCCCCCAAACGCGGCACCACAGTCGCCACCATATGAGTTTGATCCACCGCTGTAGCCATTGTTGTGCCCGCCATACCCATTATTACCCTCCATAGCCGATGTTGTAGCCACTGCAGCCGCTTGGGTGACTTGGATAGCGACCGTACCCTCGGCTTCGCGCGACACGAACTTCGTGATGATGCTCGTTTTGTAGTCTCTCGACTTCCTTGTCGAGTTTGGAGATGCAGGAACCTATGATGGGCGCGTATGGGTGTGTCGGTGTGCTATGATCGTGTTATAGTGTGGTTTGTGTCTGTACTCGAGATTGCTTGAGAGTGAATTCAGGTGGATATGTGTGATGAGTTGATGGGATTAAGATCGAATGAGGTTTGTGCTTGTTGCTTTAGTAGTCTGGACTCTGGCGTTCGCTCACGTGCTGTGGCGCGGTAGGCCGCATGCTTATTGCTCATAAGGCTGAGTGGGGCGTAAAATCGTTGCGCCTGCTCACAGTGTGTTGGCTAACATCATTCGACTGCGGTTGTAGATGAGGCGCATGAATGGGAGGGTAGAAATGATGTGCTGGCACGAGGAAGAACAGATATAGGCGCAAGTACATTCCTGACATTAGTATCTCGTGAAAGCTGGTAGGAGTATGAGCGCGCGCAAATCCTGCACAATTCGAAGATTCACGACAGTATACGTGACATCCAGATCTGCGGAAATTCGATATTCCTTCCACACCAACCATCAAGAACCCCCTCCTCCTCCTCCATCGCCTCCTCCATCCCCGCCACCATATCCACCTCCTGAACAGTCGCCCATGTGATAATGGTGGCGACGAAAGAATTTATACTTGTTCTCGCCCTGATCCGGGAGTCCATCTCGATGGGGATTGTAGCCTAGTTTCGCATCTGGATTGATGTCGTTGGACTTGCTGCTGCTGAAGACAGAACCCATTGCTGCAGCGTGTGGGGACAGTTCGCAGTCGTAGTATGAGTGATAAGACAATGTGATATGGGGTGTTCGGTGGGGTTGCCGGAGATGATGCGTTCACCTATGGAAATGTGTTAAGCGTGGACGAGGTGTGAAGAACGTAAGCTTACTGTTGCCCGTCGGGGCAATCGCTGATGCGCAGATCTTTGCTCAGACAGGCGTTGACTCTCTGGTCCTTCTTATGGTGTTGTGAGTCGTCTTGGCGTAGTAGGCTATGCTATCGTGGTGGCTGATCGTGTGATGCTTGTTGTCCGTCTGTGGCTTAAGCTAGTGCGAGACGAGGCTTACCATCACAAGCCTTACAGCTCACCGGCGTCCCAAAGGACTATAATATATACCTACTGCATAGACCCGGACTCAGTTTCCAGTGCGGGGGTTGTGCGGAAGAATTTGCGATCGATGAGGAGAGATGATGATGATGATTCCAGGCAGATACGACTCCGAGAGTTGTCGCTTGTATGCAGAGTTACCGAGTGAGCCCTCTACACAGCCCTGACTTGGCATGCACGCATCATGTAAACTACCCTTGTAAGCGAGATTGCTTCGCATCTTTGTGAAGTCACAACTAAGTTCGCTTACCTATCAAACACCGGTCAAACAAACTTGTTGATGTTGCGGCTTTGATGTCGAAGTGACCGGTCAGAAGCTCGTTGGGCAGTGCTCCGTGATGACGGAGCCCACGTGTTCAACAACAACCAGATCAAGTCCAGGCTCACTTGAGCTTCCTCCGTCGCGAAAAAAGGCCTCAGATGATCAAAAGCTGATAGCAGCCTTGATAGCTTGATCGCTCAAACAGTCCCCATCAAGAACTTCCAATGGAACTCCCTGCCTGTCATGTCGATGGACGGATTGATCTCCCACAGACTTGGCAGCTTCTCGATACCGTTTGTCATCCCGTTCAATTTCGGTAGCGATACATCGTGTAGGAGCGATACTTTTCGTCCAGGCCCCGTCGCAAGCTCAAAGGTGGTCCCTCCATCCGGGCTTGCTCCTCTAGGAGCATTGCGCAAGGCTATCTTCATCAAGGCTGTTATCCGACGGAATCTTTCGAAAGCGTCTTCGATCTCCTCCTTGTTTCCGCGTGGCTGTGGCATAAGTGATGACAGCTGATCACGGAAGAAGTCGAAGGAGCTGGCGATGTGAAGCTCGACTGGGTCCCATCCCGGCATTGGACGCGAGTGCAGCGCCAGTTTCCCGAGTCCTGTGAAACACGCGACGAGGTTCCTGTGAGAGTTGTAGGTACGAAGTTAGTATTTGTCTCACATGCGTTTCGTACATGTATACTTACAGCCAGTCCACTAACGAGATTAGTGCGTACTGCGTAGTCGAAAGATGCACACTGTTGTCCAAAAACTGTTGGATCGAACGAAGGTATGTGACTCGTGACGATAGCTGGAATCCAGATGCCCATGGCGTACTCTCTCGATCAGTGAGCTCAACCGCTGCTGCGGTCTTATGTAGATGTATCTGTGCAGCCAACTGAATCCATTGCAATATTACTGCGCAAGAGTTAACATGGTACGTCGGGCGTGATGCAAGCTCTTACTGTAATCATTTGCTTGTTGTTTCGAGGCAGAGCGAATCTGTTCCCACTTCTCAGTCAAGCGCTTCGTTTGCGAACGCAACACAAGCGCTTGCTCAGACCGAAGAGTCTCCTCAATGTCTTCGCTGAATTGGCACATGTCGACCATGATCGGAAGGATGGCATCAGTCTTGTACTCCCAGGCTGATGCTAGATCGGAAGCATAACTACGGAGCGTTGTCGAGTAAGAAATGCTGCGATTTCTGCCGGAGTCAAGCACACCAAGGTTGGAAGCCAAGTAGTAGCACCCCAGATATGTCCTCTTTGCTTCCCGGTCTCTTGGATCATTCTTTTGGAGTGGGCTTCGTACTTCAGTAGATAACCTGTCTAGGCCGATGTCTCGGGCAATGCCGACGCATATTTGAAGGAGCATAGACACGGAAATTGCCTGCGTCTCCATGTAGTGATGATGCCACGCGATGAAAACCAGCAAGCCTTGCAGCAGATCCAAGGTCTTTTCTCCTTTCATGATCTTGACCATCGCAAGTTTCCGAAATTCGCGACTCAAAGTTTGCTGTAGTTGTAACGACTCATAAGAGGCCACGGTAATGATTGCAAATGTGAGGACCGGTCGATGCCGGACAAGATCTACGCAGGGAGAGTCTTCGGGTAACTGCACGAAAGGGAAGAAGGCTGTCATGTGCTTGTGCGTGCTAAACAGCAGTTGCATTTGTTTCAAGCTGATGGACCGTAGAATGGGATCAAAGTTGCTGAGGCAGGACAGACTCTCGTTGAGCGATTCCCAGAAGTTCACTGTACTCTCCCTCACAGGCGCAAGAGCTGGTAGGATTGGGTTCCTTTGGTACGGTGGTGCTGACGCGGACGGTGAGGGGACCGGCAGGGAACTCTGATGGGCCGCCTCGCTGGCTTGCGAAGGCAGCGTTACCACCGATGGCAAGGCCGACTGCGGTACAGGTGTCGTAGACGCGATCATCGTCGAGATTTGGTCAAGCTTCATGTCTACGTCGCGTATGCGATTTTGCGCTTGACCATCACTTCTCTTCGCTGGTCTGCGACGCGCCACATGTTCGATGCACTCAACTCTTGCTTTCTGGCATCTGCACACGTGTCAATGTAAGCGCAAACATATTCGCATGTGAGTAACATACCTTTGACATATACCCGACGTGTCGGACGGAACACATCGAACTTTGTGCTTTCTGCATCTTTCGCACGCGAACGCATTTCCAATCCTTCCCTCTTTTACTTCTTTTCCCTCCATGTTGAAGAAAGGACTGGCAGGCTGGGGCGACCTTGGGGATCCCCGGTCACTTGCCGCGGCTTGATGCATGTGGGGGAGTCCGAAGACGCCAAGATCTCGGGAGGAGCTTCAAAGGTGAATTGATATCCAACAATACGGTGACGAGCGCGCAAGAATACGGCAACAAGCGCGCGAAGATGTGGCCTCATATTACAGCCCCACAACTGATCAAGACACGTCGCGTGCGAGAAGGACAACCGCGTTGCCATGTTGCTGGGCCTCGTATGGGAAGCTGACCTCGGGTATCCGCGTCGGTGGATCGATCGCCGAACGGCTGGTAGCACTGACTATCGGAAGTCCGTAGCCGTGACAGCGATGACAGCAGGCCTCCGATGGCTCCGACTGTCGCGTAGTTCGATCCGACTTTACCAACGTTCTGCGTTCAGCAGATAGTTGAACAGGCTGCGAGTCCATACGTTTCCCACTATAAGAGAGGCCGCTTGGGACGGCGTTCCCGCCATTGATCGCAACTAATTTTCCGAACCACAGCACGCCACCATGGCCCACCAAGACCACAGCGACCACGCGAATTATGTGAAAGCTGGCTTCGCGAAGAAGTTGGGATGGGGCAGCAAACCGGCATTGCTGCTCATCGACGTCTGCAACGCGTACTGGAGTAAAGACAGTCCATTGGATACCAGCTCGAACCCTGCATCGGCCGCGGCACTGGACTCAATCGGAAAACTCGTCGCTGCCGCTCGCGAAGGCAAGGTGCCCTTGATATGGACTCGTGTCGAATACACAGAGCCTGATATGTCGGACGCGGGGATTTTCTACAGCAAAGTGCCTTTGCTAAAGACATTCCAGAAGGGCAACGAGACAGGACTAGAGACTTGGGTCCCAGGATTGGAGCCAAAAGAGGGGGAACTCGTAATGCCCAAGCGCTACCCGAGCGCCTTCTTCGCGACCGACCTTACTTCGCGCCTGCAGTTCAAGGGCATCGATACCCTGGTCGTCTGTGGTGTTAGCACGAGTGGTTGTGTTCGTGCCTCGACGCTTGACGCCATGTGCTATGGTTACAGACCGATGGTAGGATTCCTGGCGTTCCAACATTGGTTGCATATCACTCATTTTGTTAGGTTGTAAGCGAGGCATGCGGTGACCGATCGCCTGCTGTGCACGATGCAAACATGTTTGACATGAACGCGAAGATGGCTGATGTCGTGCCAGAGACGGAGGCAGTGGAGAAGCTGAAGGCTGGATGGGCATAGAGTATGTTAATTCCGAACAAGAACAATGCGTGCAGCGGGAGTGGTGCCTGCGCGACCTAAGATCAAGCGCATCAGCAATAAGACCGTGGCACGAAGGTGGTCGTTTTCAGTATGTCGACCTCCAGGACACACTGACGCGAAAGTCGTCGAGTCAATGTAGACAGGAACAGTAGTACACCTTGGAACCTACCACATCTCTTGCGCCACTGCTGAGTGCTTTCGATTCCCAAGTCAAAATTTCTCATTCTTCACTTCAATACACAACAACACTCTATTGTCGGACCTCTGTGCTAGTGACTTGCAAGGCAGGGATGAGTGAGTCAACGCAACTCGGGCTAAACCCCTACTCGCACAAAGTTTCCGCTTTCCTGCGCGGTCCCGACATATTACCGTTTGATTACTGGCAGCCATATAGAGAGGCCAGTGTCGCTGCTAACAGTCGCATCCTCGTGCACACTATACGACCACCTCCTTGCCGAAAAGCCTGTTGTGTAGGAAGAGGAAGAGCTGGAAGAGTTCAAGAGTTGGAGTATTTCAAGTTGGAAAAACTGAAGTCATCTTTTAACATTACTGCATAAGGCATCAAAGCTCCAGTGTCTATCATCAAGCCCATGAGTACATAATGGGAAGAAACCCCCATCCCCTCTACTCCAGCGCCAGATCTTCTCTCCAACACCCATCAGTCCAGATCCTTACTCCGCATCCGCCTCCTCCACCCACCACCCATCAGGCCAACTACCAGCATGCTCCGGCAAGCGATAATCCGGCGCAGAACGACGATGCATCCGCAGATACACATCCAACAACATCATCCGCTCTTTCGCGCTCCGATCCGCATCCCCAGCTGCCGCCCACCGCTCCTTGTTTGACAGTATTTCCGATTTATTGAACAGGCGCGCCAGCCACACGCGCGCATGGTACGCGTCCATGAGGTTGCTGTGGGGATCGACTAGGTGCTTGCGGACGTCGCGCTCGACTTTGGAGAGCCAGTGCATGATCTGGATATCGGAGATGGTGAGGAAGTCGGGTGGGTCGTGGGTGAGCTTGAGTTTTGGGGCCGGCGCGTTGGAGGATGGGTCGTCTTTGCTGGGCTTGGGCGCGTTCGAGGTAGGCTGCTTGGTCTTCTTGTCCTCGGTGGTGTCTGTCGTGTCGGAGTTGTCCTTGACCTCGATGGGCTGCTCTTGGTCGCCTGTGTTAAGAACGACGGGAGTCTCTGCAGGCTTGGTGTGTGACATCTTTGATCGTGATTTCGGCTTGAGTTGTGGGGAGAAGAGTTGACGTTCCTTGGTGAGGTGAGGCTTCTCGAAGTCCGAGGGAGAGAAACGAACATATAGGATTTGGGCAGAAGTGTGAATGCGTTAACAAACAATCACGTTACTGGGCTACAGCGCTGGACAGTTTCACTGATTGAGGTGAATTGGGTGACACTATTCGCGCCATGCGACACCGAGCTTCACCGAGCGTAAAAGAGTAGTGGAGAGATGGGGCGAAGTGGAACATTGTACACTGATCGTCAAGTCTTGTATGAAGCAACAAAATTTCTGTGCCTTCTATGTAGTCACACTATTCGCTTCGAGACTACTCGAAGCTTTATTATGCGGGACACGACTTGGCCTAAGCAAGGCGAAGCACGATAGGCTCAACCAGCACAAATAAGAGATAACATTGCGCACATGCCTATAATCACACGCTTTGTAACAAACATCGAGTTTAGCTGCAAATCGCAGCAACATTCTGCCTTGCCTGCCCATCAACTTGTACATTCATCCGGCATCCCGCCTACTCAAGCATTCATCCCATTGCCAAAGCTTAGCCAGTTCCAGGCTGACCAGGCCTCGGGTCACTCGGATCTTCCTCTGAGCCCTCGGAAGACTCGCTACTGGCATCAATAGGTCCGGTCTCGTAAGTGTCCTCCAAACGCTTTCTCATCTCACCCACAGAAAGCGTTATCGTCCGCCTGTGCGCACCATTCTCGTCTTTGTCACACATGATGTCGATACCAGCCTTCCTAAGTCTCCCAACAGTGAAAGCGTTGTCATCCTTGGACCAGAAGCGCTGGAGGCGTTCTTTACTCTCGTCCTTGAAGTACCCGCCGTGCTTGACGAAAAGGATTGCGCGGTGTGTCCAACTAATGGTAGCTCTGCCTTTGATCTTTGGACTCTCGAGGATTAATTTGGTGAGGAAGAACTGGAGGGCGTCTTCGGTCAATTGACACCAGTCGCAATCACTAGGGTTGCCGGGAATCTTGTTGTTAGGAATATTGTCGACGCCAGTTCTAGGGTGTTTTGGATCTTTGCCAGACTCTAGATCGTCAGTGACTTTGCGCCTCCCGGATTGTTTCGATGCTGGTTTGCTACAACGTGCTTTTTTTGCCTTGTGTTTTGCTTCCCGTTCCGCAGCACTTTTCTCGACCTGGACTGCCAGCTGTTCGTAGTGGTCCCTTAGTCTTCGTAAGACTTCATCAGCATCGGCCTCGGTAAGGTTCCGCTTTCTTTCGGGCTCATTGAATAATGCTCCATCTTGACTCCAATATTCGATAAGATCTCTCTTCGTCTCCCGTCGGAAAGTCTTCTTGAGGTGTATATGTAGAATGGCCCGATCGGTGACACTGTTGTGGTCTGGTTGCTTCGTTGTGAAAAGCATCCAAGGTGCTGTCTCTTCCTCGCTGGCATGAGCAAAATTCGGGACATTCTTTGCGCCTACTGGCCAACCCTTTTTACGATTCTTGGCATCTTGTGCCGCAGCGGCAATGAGCTTGACAGTCAAAGGATCAGTGTAGCTGGTAGGGTAGTACTGAGATTTCCCGCGTACATTCCGGGTCCCAATATGCTTGACATAGTCCATCAGTTGCGCGACAACTTCTGCGCTTGTCAGAGTCTTCGCTAGGCGAGGGTCCTTCTCCCTCCAGCTCGTGATCTCCGCTGGCGTCAGTCTATCAAAGTCACCGAAGGTGTGTTGCAGTATAGTACGTTGCAGCCACTCGTCCTGGTCTTTGTGCAGCAATTCCCCAATAGGATCGTTCGCCACAAATTCTGCGATGACTTTTAGATCCATGTCAACGAAGGCGGCATAGTGGTCTTGCAAAGCCTCGGCGAGATTGAAAGAGTCTCCTGCAGCCCTCTTCCTTGCTGCTTCGAGAGCGTCAAATTGCGATCTCTGTATGGTGAGAATAATTTCGCGAGCGAGACGTAATTGATCTTCCTTTGGAAGGGCCTGGTAGGTTTTGGGGTCTTTGTTGATTAATTTCTGCAATTCAGCCAAAGGGATATCGCCGCCATCGTCATCGCCGTCGTTGTTGTCATCGCCGTCATTTCCTCCTGAAGGCTTGCCTTTTGGTCTTGGCACGTTCGCTGAAGGCTGACCCAGAAATCTGAATAGATCATTGAGGATGATATCACGATGGATACCATCCAGGATCATCAAGATAGGTACGTCGACGCCGAAGGGTAGCAAGTTTGTCGAAAGGCTCTCCTGCGCTGCCGCTTGAATGAGGTCTTGCATGGCGATTCTATTCTCTCTGGAATTGAATCCGAGCTGCCTTCTGTGTCTCGCTAGTTGACTCCGGGCGAAGGCACCTTTGAGACCATTTGCTCTCGTGAGAAAATGAGGATTCGCGAAGATGTATCGATACATAGCAAAGACCCAAGGTCCGCAAGAACAACCTTGATCATCAGGGAAATCATTGTCGTCTTGGTCATGCGGCACATGCTTCAGGGTGGAAGCACTGAATCTGCCTTTCGTCCGTTCCATAACCGTATCGTAGCCGCAAAGAAATTTGCGCGCAGTTCATCCTGCGGGCCACATGAGCGTGATGCGTGTACGCTTCTCTTCACGTACAGTTCCGAGAGCGCCATGAAGCCACCATGCATGCTCGCCAGCCTTGTCGATAATCATGAAGCCCCAATGCAACCCCCCACTCAAGTTCTCACCTGGTTTTGGCGTTGGCGTCTCCTTTGCACTGCTGCCGTTTTTCGGTGATTTGCCTTTCTTGCCCATCAGCGCCGGTTTGGCCTCTGCTGCTTCCCGATCGATCTGAACAACCATGCCATCATTGCATGGTATGACGATCCAGCGAATGCTATCTTGCGCCATGACCTCGTATAATCCAGGATAGGCTGTCATAAAGTCATCTCGATCTAAATTTCCAAGACCAACGCTCGCAAGGTTCGACGCCGGTGCGGAAGAGATTATGAGGGTGTCTGAGGGCTCTCCATGGCTTGCAGCCAGTAGCATCAATGGAAGGGTAATTTGATCGTCATTGAGCCAACTACGTCTTTCTCTAGTGAGCTGTATTGCAAGGAAATCTTCGATGTTGATGTTTATTGATGGTTGTCCTTGGAGTTCACAGCTATGATACGACCGTTTCCGCCATGCAGAGATAACGTCTTCATTAGTCGGCGGAGGCGGCGGGGCTGGAGGTCCCGAGTCTTCTCCAGGTCTGTTGTTCGTTCCGTTGTTATCGTCAGCCATGTCGAGTCTGTCAGGTATGCAGCAGTGTTCGAATGCCAGCAGCTGTAGTCAAGTCGCTCAAGTCGAAGGAACGAACAAAGGCGCGCATCAAATATGGTCACACATCCCAGTCAAAGCTGGCATGGTTAAAGAGATCGATTTCCGCATTTGTGTTCTTTCATCATTCCGGGCATGCTGAGGACCTCGGGAAACATAACGCCACAGTCCTTGAACACATTGCTATCGAAGATACTCATGGTAATTGAGAATGTAGGTCGGTATCTGCGTGGAATCAAAGGATCTCTGTGCTGCTGAGATTGAAGTGGGCACGCTATGCTGTGTACTCGAGAGATCGACTTTCTTTGTTCTTTGATTTGCAATCTTACAAGTATCAATTCGGAAGCCAGGTCACCCAGCTAGATCCTGCGCGCTGGTTCGATGTCGAAGACAAAGTGAGACGCAAAAGAGCGTTGTTGGCGACGGCATTGCTTGAGCCTTGAAGCTCCAAAGTGTTCGCTGTTTTCTCTGAAACATGACGTCACCGAATAGTCGACATCCTGTCTCCACGACGTCGAACAAACACGCAGTTCGCTCACTCCTGCATTATTGGCGCTAAAGTATTGATTTGTCTGACTGTAGGAACTCAAGTTTCCGACATATTGCAAACCAACGGAGCTCTCACGACCATCCTCAGTTCCATTAAATTCTGGGACCGATGCACTGCAGCTGCTGCCAATAGCTCGAACCCCTCCGTGCTAGACTCCCAACACCAAAATAAACATGAAGGAAAACAACTCTATGTATGCTACGGCGAGTTGTCTTGGGCAACGACATGATGTTCTACTGGTACGCCTCGCATGTGCGTACCCATTCAGACCAGACCACACCAAAGCAAAGCAAAGCAATACAGCAGAATCACCACGCCAACTTCCCAACTTCCCAACTTCCCCAACAAACAAGTACATCCCATTTTCTTTGCCTTCCATTCTATCTCATCTCCTCTTCTATCCCATCCCATTTCTATCCCATCCCATCCCATTCTACCCATCCCTTCCCCACCACCACCACCACCACCACCACCCCAACCATCCCCCTCAC
>Ga0265780_10000393_pt1 | contig 69596 bp, 73 predicted proteins | sample P1T30metagenome_FD_192432 | JGI IMG/M metagenome (GOLD analysis project Ga0265780, IMG submission 192432) | Plant litter microbial communities from East Loma Ridge, Irvine, California - P1 T30 | ecosystem: Environmental > Terrestrial > Plant litter > Unclassified | place: USA: California...
ATGACATCGCGGAGAAGTACAACCTCATCCCCCCAACCGCTGAGCAGCCGCAATACAACGCTTTTCACCGCGAGCGCTTCGAGAAGGAGTATGCTCCGTTGTTCGAGAAGTACCAGTATGGTACGACTATCTGGTCGCCACTGGACTCTGGCATGTTGACTGGCAAATACGTGAGTGGCCAAGGTGCCAATTCGCTAGCAGCATCACTAATGATATTAACCAGAACGATGGCATCCCAGAGGGTTCGCGCTTCGCCAACAACTCCGACATGATGAAGTCAAAGATCGAGGCTCTGAAGAGCGATGTGGGCCAGAGCAAGATCAAGAAGGTCAAGGAGCTGACCAAGATCGCCGAATCACTGGGAGGAAACACAACCCAGCTGGCCCTGGCCTGGTGCGCAAAGAACCCTAACGTTTCGACCGTCATCTTGGGCGCAACGAAGCCAGAGCAGATTGTCGACAACTGTGGCGCTATGAAGCTCTTGCCCAAGTTGACAGATGACTTGATGAAGCAGATCGAGGACATCCTCGGCAACAAGCCGTAAAGCGTTACATGTGACACGGGGAGAATAGCAGATCGCTAGAAACAAATGATATCCTGTAGTCATCAATTGGCTTTCGCAGAGTATGCTCACACTAAATATCCCATGTTCAATGTGGCTGCATAAACACACCGTTCGAGAACTTTAACCAACTGGCCTGCTGTCTGATTCCAGACGCGAAGCTGAAAAAGGGAGGTGAAGTAGAGTAATGTATGTGGTAGCGTGGAAGCCGTTCGTACGTTGAGGTTGAACTGAAGCTGCCTGTCTTAGTAAACTCTGTGGAGCTCCATGCTAGTGTGCTGTGGCTGTCGTGCGGCGCATCATTCTACGGTCTTCGGTGCCTAGGCGTCGTATGGATATGGGCAGATCTACTGTCATTGACGGAATGCCATCCGTACGTCCTTGACGAAAAGACGCAAACAGCAAAGTGGTTTGCCATGTGCGCTGGTTCAGTAATCAGCGAGTGACCTAGAACGTGCGATGGAGGCGTCTCCGAATTCTGTCGGGCCGTAAGCCTCGTCGTTTCCCCCACTAGTCTGGCCAGTCATGAGCAAGATCGTCCTACCATCGCAGACGCCGCAGAGGCAAATTACCTTGTCCGTCAGCATCACCTCATCAGTCGCAAACATATCAAGGGAGGCTTCGTGCGGGCTGTTGAGCGACGCTACTTTGTCAAAGTCTTTGCTCTGCACCCAGTGTTTCTGCCGTCTGCTTTCAGGTCCCGTTCGCGCGGTGGATTATCGATGGCCGGCGTCCAGCCTCAGCTCTAGACCGCAGAGCCGCAGCAGATCGGTTTGTCAACACCAACCTTGGAACGAGGCGACAAGATCAGTCCGGATCACACTCGCCGAGCCATCATAGGCTGCTTGTCCGGCTCGTTCCGCGCACCACACGACCTTTGTGCTTCAACGTTCGCCTTATTACCAGGCGATATTCCAAATCGCCCACTTGGGGCTGTGCTGGGCTCTGATCGATGACCACGTCCCACTCCGCATTACTCGAGAACAATATACTGCTTGAATGTTGCTAAATATCGCACTGTAAGTGTAAGAGCTTTTCCTTTAAGCGACCTTTTTGCCGCATCCTGTTCTCTCCGCCGTGGTTCCTTCGACCCCGGATCTGCGACGCGAACAGCACCATCTCGCGTCTCAATCGCCCTCGCCCATTGCGCTTCCCACCAGCTCTCTGCTGTAGCCACGCAAATCGCCAGAAGAGCTCTTTCATGTGTAGCTAGTTCAGAGATCCATACTATCGAGCAATTGCTGCGCGTGTCGGCGCAATCGTCCAGCTCGCAGCTACCAAGCTTCGGACCGTTGCTCGTGGGATCCTCAGCGGATCAGTACGTTTCGGATGCGCACAGGGGTCTTCGGGCGTCGACTAACATGTGCAAAGTCTAGCAGAAACCTCAGACCAACAGCTCTCCACGACCAGAGCGTCCGTGAGGACCGTTGTTTAGTCCTCGGGTGTGCTCGTTGATCAATGCAACCTGCATAGCATGGCTACTATCAAGTCAGATCCCTCTGAAATGGATGGGAATTACCAAAACGGCAGTGGTAAGTTCACGCTATCCTCTTGGCCTTTTCTTTCGCTTTAATTGCTCCATGTTTGAAGTCGAGTTCGTTTTGTCTTTGCGTTGTAACACATTCACCGGCTTGGCATATGCCTCGCTCCAGTCCCTCATTGGCCCCGCCGCATTGCTTTTCTCCGCACCGTTACTTTCCTTAGGATATTGCCTTGCTGTGGGCGCGAAACAGGTCTTGTCGAGGCAAGATCTGTTCATGGCAGCATGATTTTCTCTCACGTGCGCCACGGGGCTCTTGCCTGCCGGCCGTTGGCGGTGATGCATGAACGTCAAGGGCAATAGGAACATTTTCCAGTCTCGATCTTTGCGCCGTCATCGATGGACTACATATACCTTGCCGTGCTACCGGTCTTTCTTCGTCAAAACTCCATCTAATCACACTACTGTAATTTCTCATATCGTTTAATTTCTTTATCTTTTTTTATCTTTTTTGTCTCACTACTATCTTACTTTACATAATGTCCCATAATCGTTATATGTCTTGGTCAGAGGGGCTAACCATGGGGCCCGTTTACCCTCCTCCCGGCGCTGGCGCCGACTACCCTTCTCCTGCAGCTTCTCGGCGGGCATCCGAGTGCTTTTCCGATATGACCCATAGCAGGAGGGGTAGCCTGGCAGGCTTTGCGTCGGAGATGGAGAGTACTGGGCAGTGGCAATCAATAGGAAGTGAATCCAAAAGTCCACTTGCGCAATTCGGCTTCTTCAAGGGCTTGACTGAGAAGAAGACCACACGAGGTTTGCGCTTCCGATCAGTTGCTGAAAGCGTTATCTTACTTGAACGCAGATGGGCAACCAGCGAAGAGGAGAGGTCCTAAGCCTGACAGCAAGCCGGCTCTGACACGACGACAAGAACTTAATCGTCAAGCGCAGAGGTATAACACCTGTCTCTTACATTCACAGCACGCACTGAATCCTCTATAGGACCCACCGAGAGAGGAAGGAAATGTACATCAAGGCACTCGAGCAGGAGGTTCTGCGCCTGAAGGAGACATTCGCCTCTACGACCCGGGAACGCGATGCTTTCGCAGAAGAGAATCGACGATTGAAGGAACTCTTGATGGCCCACGGCATCGCGTTCGACTTATCAAGCCCACCGAACAACAGCATGTCGCACGTGAGCAGCTCTACATATGGAAGCTCCAATGGCAGCGTATCTGGCTACGGCGCCGGATCTGCCTCGACAGGCTACACGTCTCCACCAAGCTTCCAGCACAGAGGCTCAATCTCGCACGACAGCATGGGCCAAGCACCCATGGGGCTTCAGCAGCAACAAGTCCATCAATCTGGCCCGCAACAAAACGGCCTGGACTACGACCAGATTGGGATTGACTTCGTCTTAACGTACGACCGAACGCCCTATCTTTCTCCTCCACCCCAGCAATAATTCTTCTATTCGCTTCTTCCATAGCCTCTTACTCTCTCCTCTTTTTGAGTCTCCCGTACGTTTGTCGTTTCTTTGCGTCAAAGACATTGTGCTGACGACTGCGTCCACAGTCTCGAGCGCCCCTGCATGGATCACATGCAGTTCCTCATGGTACGCGCACACGACGCGGAGGAAACAATTAGCGGACACGCTTTGATGGCTACGGCGCCCCCGGATTCGCACATTGCAAAGTGCCCGGAAGAAAAGTACCCACATCAGATGCCGGATATCACGATGCCAGACTTGATGAAGCTGCTGGATCTCAGCAATCGTCTGCCTCTTGACGGGGAGATTACGCCGATCATGGCTTGGGCGAAAATAATTCAGGATGCCAGCTTCCAGGACTTGACCAAGGACGAGATCGAGGTCATGAAGACGGAGCTGCTCGCTAAAGTCCGTTGTTACGGGTAAGTCGCACCAATGAGTTCTAGTTGCACAACTGACATTGGATTTAGCTTTGGTGCCGTCCTTGAAGAGTTTGAGGTCAGCGACGCATTGATGACGGTTCTCGCGGGCAAGTACTCGAATGGCAATCCGACACCGCTGGCATAATACATGGTCCCAAGCCAGGACGAATCATGGGCGCATACTGGTTTTACATGACTTTACGCTACAACGATGTTTAAATGTTTTGTATAATAAATAATATCGCTCGCTCTATATCAACCGGAAAAACATACACAGTACACATGTTAATGTCTTGTGCGATGCACGTTCTGTGTACTTAGGCTCCTCGGCTCCTTCCGAGCAGGGGTCATAGCTCCACCACCCCGCATAGCTCAGGCAGGGTCCCGTGTCGCAGCACTACAGCCATCTTGAAGCATTCCCGTCTGGAACAGTCTCACGAGCGTCACATCGCATATGACGCTGTCCAATTCGCCCGTCTGCCCCTTCAGCGTCATCACATAGCAGCGCTGCAGTCGCTCTTAGAGCCAGGCCATCTTGATTACACCACCATCTTCTAGATAGCCCCACTACCACAGCAACCATGGCAGAGCTCAAGGTCTGGGACACAGATCCAGCCATTTACCTGTTTACGTCTTTGACTGCCGGGTCGACACACATCATTACAGCCACCTCACGTATGGAGACAATACTGAAGGCGAATAAGATTCCATTCAAGGGCGTCGACACAGCAACGAACGACTCTGCAAAGGCTTTGTTCCAGCGGAGAGCAAGCGGGAAGAAGCTGCCGTTCCTCGTCAAAGAGGGCTACGTGCTTGGAGTGTGTATATCCCGAGACGCCGTACCGAGAAGAAAGAGCTAAGAACCAGACAGGGCATCGAAGAAGTCGAGGAATGGAACGAGTACGATGAGCTTCGCGAAGCACTCGGCATCACCGCCACGTTTACCGCCCTCAACGCGAAACCCTACCCCGTCACAGCCCCGTCATCTACAACCGCAACCTCCTCAACGACCCCGACAGCGAAGAAGGAGAATGTCGTCAAGCCCAACCCTGAGCAGAACCTGGCTATCCGCCAGCTGGGCGCAGAAGCTGCAAAGGCCGCGGCGGCAAAGAAGCAGGCGCCAGCGAAGATCTCGACTACGAACCCGCTCCTGACTCAGAAGACCAACACACCGACGTCTGCAACACCCAAGAAGAGCCCGACAAAGGTGGACGCAAGCATACTATCTCCGCGCTCGATACCTCTGCCAAAAACCCCAGGCGTCGTGTCTGGCAGCAAGTCGCCTGCTTTGGCTAGCCCTAAGAAGGAGACAGAGAAACCAGCTGCGGAGATCAAGGAGGTCACAGAAACTGCGACAGAGGCTGAGCCTGCATCCGAGACAAAGGAAGAGGCAGAGAGTAGCGAGGAGGAAGAAAGCGAAGAGGACGACGAGGAGAGTAGCGAAGAAGAAGGGGAAGATGAGGAGGAAGCAGAGAGTGCAGAAGACAAAGACACAGACACAAAAGCCGACGAAACCGTCAAAACACAAGACCAAGACCCCAAAGACGCCAGCAAAGCCGGCGAGAGCGTCAAGGAAGGCGACGAAGCAGAAAGCAGCGAGGAAGGAAGCTCCGATGAGGACGAAAAGGATAAAGAAGAAGAGAGTACAGAAGACCCATCCGCCGAAGCCACACCAGCAACACCCACCACCGAAGACAAACCCACCTCTGCCGCCAAGTCGACAGATAAATCCAAGACCTCCACGTCCAAGTCTAAAACAGGAGACAAAGACAAGAAACCCACCTCCGCCGCCACCGCGCGCAAAGCCGCCGCCGACAAGAAAGCCGCCGAGGAGAAGAAGAAACTCGCCGAGAAGAAAAAGGCCATCGAGGACAAAAAGGCCGCGGAGAAGAAGCGGCTCGCGGACCGGAAGAAGGCTGCGGAGAAGAAGAAGATTGTCGGAGGCGCGGTAGACAAGGACAAGAAGAAAGTTGTTGCGGGAGGAGTGGAGAAGAAGAAGGCCGTGGGTACGGCGGCGAAGAAGACGGATGCGAAGGCGAAGGCGGGGACCAAGGAGAAGGAGAAGAAGAAGGAGAAGACGCAGGACCAGGCTGCTGGGGATGCGAAGAAGGCGGCGGAGAGTGTTGAGGATTAGGAGAGGGGCGAGGTGCATGAGTGGAGTTTTTAGATAGATAGGGTTGAGCTTGTATTGCGTCTTGATTGATTAATGGCATATTTCACGTCCGGAGAACGTGCTTGAGGTTCACATGTGCAATCATAAGTGAGACAGGGCTGAAATGTATCCATGTATGATATAATATCGCGCTCCCTGCGAAGCTGCTGTTTCTTTCTCTCTTTGCCTGCTTATCCACAAACGGCGAATAAATCATCGCCCTCTAAAGCTCAACGCCAACGCTATGCCCGTACAAAAAAAAAGCGTGTACCCAAAACCCCATCGCCACGCAAGCCATGAGCGATTCGAGAATGCAAGAAATCCAAAGGCACCGCTCTCCAACGACGGATTACAGAATGCGGGTTTTACTCCGCAATGTTAACGCCCGCCTTCTTCAGTCCATGCTTGAAAAGGTCCTTGACATCCTCTTTTTCCTCTTCGTTCTTCTTCTGTTGCCTCCCCTCGAGCTGCTTGAGCATCATCATTTCAACCGCCTCAATGCCCGCTTCCTCCGCCTTGCTCAACTTCTCCACAGTCTTCTTTCCCCCCTTGCCCTCGTCCTCCTCGCCCTGCACCATCTTGTCCAACTCCAGCTTACTCACGCCCAGGGCGTAAATCTGCTCCTCGACGGTCCCGCGCGTAACCAGCCTAACCACCTCGACCTCCCTCGTCTGGCCCACGCGATGCGCGCGATTCTCCGCCTGGATATCGTCCTGCGGGTTGAATGACGAGTCGAAGATGACGACCTTGTTCGCGCACGCGAGGTTGATTCCCGCGCCGCCGGATTTGGTGCTGATCATGAAGACGCCGATGGATTCGTCGCCGTAGAAGGCGTCCATGAGGGATTGGCGCTCGGCAATGGGCGTGCTGCCGTCCATGCGCATGAAGTCGATGGCGTGCTCGTCAAACACCCAGCTTAGGATGTCCATGACGGACGTGAACTGCGAGAAAACAAGCGCACGATCGCCGTTAGCTTTGTACTGCTTGAGCAAAGCGAGGAGAGCGGTGACTTTGCCCGAGTCCATCCACTCGTGATCCTGGAGTTCGAATTTCTTGAGAGTTTTGGGCCATTTGAGGGCGAGTTGGTGACATTGGTAGTCTTGGTAGAGTTGCAGTTCCTCGAAGATAGTTCCGGGGTCGCTGGCGGCGAAGTATTCTTCTTTGATGCAGGCTTTGGAGATTTTGCGGATCTTATCGTCCGTGTAGCGGTGGCGGAAGAGGAGCGGGTGGATGGCGGCTTGTCGTAGCTTCATCATGACGTTGGCGTGGTCCTTGACGGGGAGGCCGGCGGCGCGGTCTCGTAGAATTCGCGCATGCTTCTCAGTCTGCTGGGTGTACAACTCGGTCTGAGTATCGGTAAGATCACAGTACTCGACGCGCGACGTCTTCTTCGGCAAGTGCTTCAAGACCTGCGCCTTCTTTCGTCGAAGAATAAAGGGCGTCAACATCGTCCGGGCACGCTGGATACGCTGCGCCGACAACAGAGTGCTGTGCGAGTCCGTCTCCACGACCTTGGCCTTGTGCTTGAACAAGATCTCAAGCATGTCTGGCACATCGCTGTCCTTGCCATAGAACACCTCAGGCATGAGGAATCCCAAAATGGACATCAGCTCCTGCAGACTGTTCTGAAGCGGCGTACCAGTCAAAAGAATGCGGATATCCGTGTCGATCTTCATCAAGCTCTTGTAGCGCGTCGTCTGCGCATTCTTCAAGACATGGCCTTCATCGTAGATGCAAATCTTAGGCTTACACTTGCGCAAGAAGTGGTTGTCCTGGTTACGGAACGTCAAGTCGTACGTGGTGATGATGACATCGCACTCGCCCTGGCGTATGTTCTCAAGGATTGTCTCCTGATACTGGAAGCGCTGAGCCTGCGCTCCGTAGTACGGCGTGAAGTTGATCGTCTCGGAGAAGCGTTCGAATTCTCGACACCAATTCTCGAGTGTTGAGCCAGGCACAACGATCAGAGTCGGCTTGCCACCGGGACTCGTCTGCTTTAGGTGTGAGAGGAAAGCGATGACCTGACAAGTCTTTCCAAGACCCATGTCGTCTGCAAGAATGCCGGAGATCTTGTTCTCCCAGAGCATGTTGAGCCAGTTCAGACCCACGACCTGGTAGTCCTTGAGCTCAATTCCCTTATTCATGATCGATGGCTGCTTCAGAAGCTTTCCACGGCCAGGCTTGCGAACATCACTCGCTCCAGCATCGCTGTGCGGAGTGTGGTATCCAGAGTCGCGACTCGAGCTCGCATCGCTGTTATCGTCCAGGCTCGTCACTTCCACGCCTTCCTCTGTGGAAGCGCCAAAGATGTTGATGCCCCATTTCGCCATGCCCGCGACCATGGGCTTTCCAAGGTTCTCACACTTCTTCACGACCGAATCGATGGTCGAGTAGGCGTCCCACATGTTCTCAGCAGCGTCGACGAGTCGCTGGCCAAAAGTGATGCGAGGCTTTCTAGCTTTCTTCTTGGCCTTCTCTTGTGACTGGTTCAAGTCCACGTGCAGCTTACGAACCGCATCAAGTGACTTGAAAGGCCGCTGCTGGAAAAGCTCCCGAATCTCCTCCTCTTTATGTCCTGACAAATCGACCATCTCCGCAATAGACGAGTCATTGAAGAATCCCAAAAGGGACGCATCAGAGAAAGCATGCTCCGGAGCATCCGAACCATGCGCCGAATCGTCGTCTGAGATCTCAACAATGCCTTCGTTGAGATCCTCCTCATCCGAGTCTATAACCTGTGGTCGCTTCTGGACTTGCGGCTTTGGTCGTACAGGCGATATTTCTGGCGAAGGAGAGCGATTCTTGCGTCCCCGAATGAGTCGTCGCTTTTGCTTCGGCTGTTCGACCTCCGGGCTGGCCGCAGCTGGAACGACCTGCGAAGGCGGCAGCTTACTATACTTGTCGAGCAGATTCCTAACCGGCTGCTTAAGCGTACGCTGCGCAGTACTCTTCTTCGCCGCGGCGCCCTGCACCTCACCCCACTGCGGCGACTTGAGCAGCTCATCCTCGGAGTCCTCCGCTGCGAGATAATCGCACGTATCGTTCCAATGACCCTTCATCTTCATCAGCGCGTCGAAGCGCTTCTTGACGCTCACACCCGTAAATATTGCCGACAGCCTTACAACCTTCTTCCTCAATTCCGGATCCAAAATATCCTCCAGCGCCATCTCCTCATCCTGCGTCAAATCGACCGGCATCGCCCTCGAAGGGCCCCCCTGATGCGCACCCACCTTCTGCTTCTTCGGGACCGGCGAATTAACCAACCCCGCCGACGGGCGTTTCCGCTGATTCGTACTCGCACCCGCGCTCGCAGCACCATTATACGCGTATCCCGACAGATCAAAGCTCTTCTTCTGCGGCGTCTCCTCGACCCTCGTCCTCTCGACCTTGCTCAGCGGCACGCTACTCCTGTACTCGCAGTCGCTCTCGAACGGGTCGCGCTCGACCGGCGGGTCGTCCGACGTCAAATCCACCACGGGCTTGCGCACCGCTTGCGGCGGGAAGAACGCCGTGCCCGGGGGCGCCATCATATTGCGCTGCGCCATCGCGGGCGGCGACGAGAAGCGCTCAGCGCCCGGCGACGAGCGCGGGACCTGTAACTGCGACGCGGGCGGCTGGTATTGCTGGTGTGCGCGCGGCGTGAGCGGGAGGGTGGGCTGCGTGGTGTCCGCGGGGACAGCGAAGAAAGGCGAGCGCGTCGCGCCAACAGGTTGCGTGGGCTGCGTGACGTACTCTGCACTGTTCGATCGGGCGCGCGGCGGTGAGGACGAGACTATGGGGTCGTCACGGTACATTGCGGAGTCGTGTACGAAAGTATATGAAATAGTAAATGCTGCGCGTCTTCCGAGCCAGGTACGGGTGGGTTGATATAATGCAGTCCCCGGTCTCGCGCGCGCCAGAACAAGGAGAAACGACGGACAAACAGGCACCGGGCGACGTTGACAAAGGCCGGCGCGGTGGGATAAAGAAAAGGGAAGGCTGTGGCGGGGATCACCAAAAATGTTGTCTACCCTGGACGCGCCTTCTGTGGTTCGCGTTGGTGAGGTGGTCGGTGCGCTGCCCATTACGTCTACTTTGGGTAACAAGTGCAGTGCGTAGCTCTCACACGACCCGACGGAACTTAACATCAAACCAACATACATACGAAATGACGACGAGAAGGATAATCGGGCAGGATGGGGAGGAGAAGACGTATCTCGATGTCGACCCGAGAGGTCCCCCTGGGCCGTCGAATATCTCGCCTGCGGTGCCTGCGTGAGCTGCTCGCTGTACGTCGTGCTGCTTCAGCTAATGTATTATATAGATCTGTTATTTGGAAGCTGATGAGCTTTACGTTCGCGATGATTACGCTGCCGATTGGCACGTACTTTTTCACTGTCAACTACGTATTTGGAGGTATGTTTGCATCACATGCGTGGACAGAGTGCCAATTGACATGTTTCCAGGCAATGCAACGTATGCAGGTGCACTGGCAGCAATCATGGCAAACGTGGTCTTGATTGCCTACGTGATCATGGCGTTCAAAGACGACCAGGCAGAGCAGGCGGAAGACGCAAAAGAGGCGAAGAAAGAATTGTAGCCTGTTCACTCTCACTTTCACTTTGACGAAAAACTGCACATGGAGCGAGTTCAAAATGCCGAGATAAAAATGTCTTTCGCACATTAAGATTACTACACCTACTGCTCTCCCCAAAGAGACGCTTCTGTAGCACATCAAAACCCGCTTCGCTTCCTAAGGAGTGACACAATTCCCAATCTGATATCTAGCGAGAATTTCAATGCGAAATCAACTCCTCCAAACTCCATAGCGATGTCTGTCCAGTCTCAGATGGATAAGAATGACTTTCTCGCAAAGCCCAAGAGGATATCTCAATCATTTCGTCATGACCCAATCCTTTAAGGGCGCAGCCATTCCATATTCCCCCTCCAAGACCAGCTTTCGAGGATGTAAATCTCAGAGTCGTGTCGACTGCAAGATCTGTACCCTCATATGCTCGTTCCGTATAGTACCGTCTGTTGTCGCGTCAGGAGAGTCCCAGCTGAAGAATATCTAATCCTTGCTGAACCGCCTCTTGAACCAGCTCCTCCTCTTGTCATCGCCGCCGTTCTTCGACGGGACGTTCGGGCTTCCGCTGTTAGGAGGCGGTGAACTGCTCGTCAATTTGATCGGCGCAGGTTGCGCGACGTGTTTTGGCGGTGGGGGAGGCCCGTTGTTGGCCTGAGGTGGGTACTGATTGCCGTTCGGCACTTGTCCATACGTGTCCATCTGTGGTCCCTGGCCAAAGCCAGTGAACCCGTACTGCTCACCGATGTTTGCATGCGGCGGCGGTTGCGGGCGGTTTACAGGTCCGCCGCGCTCAAACGACGAATTGTCGCTGCCCGGCTCGTTCGAGTACGGCCCGTCGCTGTGGCTCCCGTTCGAGCCGTTCGTGTTGACAGTGTCGCGCGACTGCTGCAGTCCGTGGATGGGATATACACCGTTGGCGTTGATGTTGCCATTGTTGTTGTAATGGCTCTGCCTATTGTTCCACCCGGGGTCCGACTGCATGCGGTTGCCATAGCGCATGCGCTGCGAGTGTCCACCAACCGGTCCGCCCATGCCGCTGCCCTGGTCGTAGCTATCGCGGCCCTGGTTGCCGTAGTAGCTCGCGCGCGAGTAGCGGGCCTGGTCAGGTCCGCCGCCGTAGTAGCTGCTCCGCCTGCTGTTGTAGCCGCTCATGACCTCGGACTGGTCGCCGCGCATTGTCTGTGCCCGGCGGCGGTACTCGCCATCGATGGCTGCTTCGAACGACTTGATGGTGTCGAGCGGGCGCTCCCATCGCGAGCGCGTGGGGTTGGAGAGATCGGGGTCAACTGTACGTGGTCAGATGTCCGTGTAACACTGTGGCGAGCGAGGGACGACGTACCAATCTCATTGCCTTGTGTGTCTTTGTGTTGGAACGAGCGGAGGGACTGCAGAGTCGGCTTCTCGAGCGCAGCAGCGACTCGGGCGTGTTAGCAGTGGATCTCAAGGGCGATCGGCGCAGTAGGGCAGGGCGGCAACGTACTGGGCTGGGCTTCGTTCATGGCTTGGTTGGGGTTCGCTTTGGTGCTGGGGTCGTAGTGCGTCCGTCGTTTCTCGCTGTCGCTGACTTTGCGCTCGTGTTTGCTCTGCTTGCTCTTTGTAGGAGACAATTCGTTGCTGCGGTCGCTGCGGAAGCTGAAGTGCGTCCCAGCGCGCGGACGCTGGCCCTGCTGCATGGGCTGATTTGCTGGCGCCGACATGTTCCCAGTTTTCTTGTCTAGGGCTTTTGCACGAGAGCTACGGCTGCAACGAGGCTGGTGGGCGGGTATTGCGGAGCAGAGGGTAGGGGCTGTCTGCGCTGCGGTGGATCAGAGGGTGGAACGAACTGCGCCGTGGTCCCGGCGTAGCGTGCGAGTAGGCGGGTAGCGAGATTAAAGATAAGGTGAGACAGCTATCAGCGCCCGTGTCGCAAATGTTGAATGTTGAGTGTTGGCTTGTGAAGAAGAGTGCGGAGAATTGTGCACCAAGGGAACTGGGCAGTAGGAGCGAGTGTCAAGATCAAGAGGGGAAGAGACGGCGTGTGGAGTAAGCGGAGGTGTACGCGCGGTGCCTTCAAAGGCTGGCTGGCTGTTGTTGAGCCAGTGTAGACTATTCACTACTAGGACTCGTCATCGCCCGGCGTGGGCATGGAGTAGACGCCGATCCAATAACCTCACTAGCCGCAACTTCCAGCCCTTTGAAACACCGCACGCCTGGCCCAGTCACACTTTCACGCGACCGACTGTGAGATAATTCCGGGTCCGTCGCATCAATTGCCCTCGCCGTGACAGCAACCAACGACCAGCACCTCTGTCCTGTCAATCGCATGCGCATGCATCCATCGCCACCGGTGACCGGCAGCGTCAATAAATAGTTCCATGGCCGAAAGCAGCTAACCTGATAATCCCGCTAACACCGCATCCCGTCCGTTATTATTATCCATGTGTGCCCAGCCTCCACGCCACACACGCATGGGCCTGGCCTTGCCTCCTCCGCCATGCGCTGGCACACAATTGACTTCGCACCGCAGAGCCTAGTAAAACACCGACCTGCGCTGGGCGCATTTCCAATCGTCGATAATAATAATAATAATAATAATAATAATAAAAAGCTGCATTCCGACCGTTACTCCCCGACCGAATGCGCCCGGCCATTCCACTACTGTACTTCGCCCAATGCGCCACGGCACAAAGCATCTCATCACAGGAACTCTACGCGTGCCCACCACATCGGGATGCACGCTGCGCTGGCCGGGAAGAGAAATCCCCATGCGCACGCAAAAAAAAGTAGTGGAGCCGCGGCACATCATGACGAAGGTGCCAGTCTTGGCGTTTCAGGCATACCCGCCGAAACGGTGTTCCGCAACTCTCTGCTGTGTAGCATTGGGTACAAGATAAGCGGAACTGCACGAGAAGGACTTCTCTCCTCTTGTGCCGTGTTCGCATTCCTCATGTCGGGCGCGCTTGGCTGCGAATACGCCTTGCAGTGGTGATTACGACCGAGAGAGGGCTGGGCGCTTACAATGACAGGACGAGTTGAGTGAGACCCAACACCAACTGCAGGCCCCACGGTGAGACGCAGATGCCATGTTGATCGAATTCACTGTGGACACGTAAAGAAATGACGTTCCACGTCCCACGTCTGATGAGGATTTACACGCATGATTCAGAGTGTTTGCTGCTGGAGAATTGGCTTCGATTATTTTATCCGTTTCAACGTCACACTACACCCCTGTCTAGCTATGTGTAGGCATGTTCACAGACGCCTTGGTCGCAATAGCATCCTCGCTCCTCCACAGACTGGTCACAGTCTTCTGTTGCGTGTAGAACTGCAGACCGGGCTTGCCGTAGAATGTGTTGGCACCGCCGCCCGCAATCGACTTCTTGTTACCAGTGAAGGAGAACATGGGGAGCTGTGATAGTCGGTTAGTTGTATTGCATGTAACTAATGGCTGTGACTTACGGGTACGGGAATGGGCACGTTGATACCAACCTGACCGGCTTCAATCTCGTGCTGGAAGCGGCCGGCGGTGGCACCCGAGCGTGTGAAGATGGCAGTGCCGTTGCCGTACTCATTGGCGTTGATCATGTCAATAGCCTCGTCGATGGTCTCGACGTTCAAGCAGACGAGAACAGGACCGAAGATCTCCTCGGTGTAGCACTTCATGTGAGGCTTGACGTTGGCGATGATGGTAGGTCCGATCTAAGCGTATTGTCAGCAGGCCTGTAGTTGACGTTCGAACGTTTTACATACCCAGTTGCCGTTGGCATACTTCTCCGACGGAGGCTTCTGGCCACGGCCGTCAAGAAGAATGGTAGCACCCTCCTCCTCAGCACTGGCAATGAGCTCCTCGATCCTCTTCTTGGACTCGGGGCTGATGACTGGACCAAGATCCGCACCCTCTTCAAAGCCACCGTTGATCTGGAGATCCTTTGCGCGCTCAGCAATCTCAGGAACCCAATCCTTGGTCTCGCCAATCATAACGAGCGTGCTCAGAGCCATGCATCGCTGACCAGCCGCGCCAAAAGCCGCACCAGCAATAGCGTTCAAGGCATGGTTCTTGTTACAGTCGGGCAGGACAGCAGCGTGATTCTTCGCGCCCAAGTTAGCCTGTACACGCTTGCCATTGGCCGACGCGCGCGAGTAAATGTACTCTCCGGCCTTGTTGCTGCCAACGAAGCTGATCGCCTTGATGCGAGGCTCGTCAAGAATGAAATCGACAGTCTTCGCGGAGCCGTGGATAATGTTGATGACACCGGGAGGGAAGCCAGCCTTCTCAGCGAGCTCAGCGAGAATCATGCAGGCGCCTGGGTCGCGCTCGGACGGCTTGATGATGCATGTGTTGCCAGTCACGGTAGCGATTGGGATGGTCCATAGAGGAATCATTGCGGGGAAGTCTGGGGTAGCTCGTTAGCGCGCTTCACAATTGCGTGGTGGAGAGAACTCACTGAACGGGCAGATGGCAGCAACGACACCCAATGGCTCGCGGTAGCTGCGCGTCTCCATGTCCTTTGCGACCTCGAGCACCTCGCCAGTCATCTGGGTAGTGATTCCGCATGCAGTCTCGGCCACTTGAAGACCACGCAGGACATCGCCCCTCGCGTCTCCAAATGTCTTGCCCTGCTCGAGCGTGATGCTGGCAGCCAGCCTGTCCCAGTTCTCGCGGATCAAGTGTGTATACTTGAACATGATCTGCTGCCTGTGCAACAAACTAGTCTCTTTCCACGGCTTGAACGCCTTCTGCGCGCTGTCCACCGCGGCCTTGAGCTCCTCATCGGTGCTCTGCGGCACCCTAGTCACCAAATTGTTGGTCGCGGGGTCGTTGAGATTGATCCATTGCGTAGCTTTCGAAGCAACAAACTTATTGTCCACGAAGTTTTGTGTGTCCGCGGGCGACTGTATCGGCTCGTGGTTCATGGGATACGACTCGGCGGCCGCAGACGAGGCAGGCTTTAGATGCTGAGCAGTGGCGTGTAACCGCCGCGCGGCAACTTTGCTTGTGCTGGCTGGCGACGACATTCTGAGGCAGACAGGAGCGGCGCGAGGGAGAGGAGAACGAGCGGCCAGTGTCGGAAGACGTGCAATCGCTCGACGGGAAGCCATATTGGCGCAGGGCAATTGCCGAGGAGAGTATGTGGGGAGGGGAGCAACAGCTGCGGTGAGCGAGCAGCAAGAAGTTTATGCAGAAACTATGCGAATGAGGAAGGGGAATTAGCCACGTGAAGACGAGTTGAAGCTCACGGCTGAACCAGGGAAACTGTTCCCGGATTCCCTTGTTTCGACTGGCCGAAGCTCGAAGATGGGGCCCCGCCGTTGATATGCGGATATCCGAGGCTGAAGGGGATGCTTATCCCGCATTTCGATACCTTGCGTTTGTGGCGTTTGCCGCGTTTACAATGTGCCTCCATTGCCCCGACGGCTCTCTCTAATCGATATTCGAGCTTAATGTTGTGGTGAGTGGAGCTAATTCAATAGAACTCTTCCTCTATCTCTCAAACCTTGGAACGTAGCATCCATGCAAGAAACATAGAGCTCCTATAATCATATTTTCTATCTAACTGCGTTTGACGGCTTTCACGAGGAGTTTATGGCGAGCAGATAGTTAGGAGTAGTTGGACGGAAGTTGTTAAATCACTCGAGCCTTCGCCCAAGTTTATTCCATTTCTCATCCTGCAAAAACAATGACTATGATACACTTGTAGCGCCGTCCTCTTAGGCCAATATATAGCTAAAGTAAAAAATCCAAGAATGTGGAAACTGGGGCTCCCCAAGACAAAGCCCGTCTGGAGCCCTTTTTAATCCTTCGCCGACGGTCTACTGTAGCGCGTTACGTACGTTGTATAACCCGGACTGCACCTATGAGGCGTTGGAGCGTGTAGTGCGCTTGTTGACCTCAGCCTGTGCCTTGTCAGCTCCAGTTGCAACAGCCGCGGCGGCCTTGTCCTTCGCGTCAACAGCAGCGCCCTTGGCCTTGGCAGCCTGAGCCTTGACTTGCTCCTTGGAGGGAGCAGCACCGGAGCCGAGAACAAGGGAGGCAAGAAGAGCGAAGATGGTCACAGCGATGACACCAAGACCACCAGCAACCTCAGGAACGAACTTGATCGCCTCGACAGGGTCACGCTTGGCAATCTCAACGAAAAGAGCGGTCTTCTCCTTAACATAGCGGACGGGGTCGTCCTTGAACACGAGATCAGAGGGCGACTTGGGAGTGTCTTCAACCTTGGGCTTGTTGGCCTCCTCGTCAGCCTTCTCAGCGGCGTGCTTGGCGTCGAAGGTCTCGGCCTTGAGCTTCTCAGCGTCGTCGATCGAGTGACCAATGTAGATGTTGTCGAAGAGGATGTCCTTCTGCATGGTCCAGATTTCAAACCCAATCTACGGAGTTGTCAGTAATGGCATCGAGTTTGGAGAGTAGCAAGACTTACAGCGCCGATGGGCTCAAATTTGGCCGGGGTGGTGTCCTCAAAGTAGTCAGGGTTGGCAATCTTCTGGGGAGCCCAGACACCCTTGTAGGCAGGGTTGTCGATGAACTCGGGAGTCCATTTGCCCTTCCAGGCAGGGTTCTTCTTCATCGGGGGCTCCCACTTGCCGCAGCCAGAAGCTTCCTCGCACTTGGGGTTGGGAACCGTGGGTGCGATCCAGTCACCATCCTCCTCATCATCCCAGTCCTCTGGCTTCTCAGCCTCCGGATCAGGGATGGTGGTGGGCTCATCCTCAAGCCAGTCCTCAGGCTTGGTAGCCTCATCGTCGATGATCTCGAAAGGCGCGTCCTCGTCCCAATCTTCGGGCTTCTTCGCATCGGGGTCCGCAATGCGGGCCTCGTCAACCCAGTCTTCGGGCTTCTTGTCGTTGGGGTCGTCAATCTCCTTCTCCGGGTTGACGGAGGGAGTGAAGTCTTCGAGGAGGGTACCGTTGCGGCTAGACTCGCCGTCGATCTTGATCTCGAAGCTATTGTCGGGCTTGACGATCAGGGTGTAGAGGCTCGTGGTCTTGACGATGCGGGCCATGGGAGGGTTCTTGAGGTGCTTCTCTTCGTACTCGCCCGTCTTGGGGTTCTTGTGTCGGAAGATGAAGTGCACCTTGTTGGTAGCACCGCACTTGTCGGGACCGAACATGATGATGTAAGGGGAAGCGTTGGAGAACTCCTCCGCGTGGAGTGCCGCGTTGTCCTGAAGCAGCTTCATGTACGCACCACCGCATTCCAATCCATCTGTAATCATGTAAGCAAGAGTTGTGGCAATGATTCGGGCGCAAATCACGTACCCTGGAGCTTGACTTCGTACTGAACAACAAGGGTGTTGTCCTTGTTGTCAATCGCCTTGGGGAATTTGGCGGAGATGGCGTGGTGAGCAGCCTTGTCCTTGATGACCAGGCCCTTGTCACCCTCCATGCCCTTCAGCACGGAAGGCTCCTCAACGGACCAGGTTCCCACGTATGCCCATTCCTCGTCGTCGGCCTTGACATCCTTCTTTGCGTGCGAAGGCTTCCATCGGTCCTCCCAGTCGTCTGTGAACTGCTCAAGGAATGGCGCCTTGAGCTTGGTGGGCTGGAGGGCGCTATTAGCTGCAATCAAGCAGATGAGATGCCGAAATACTCACGGTGAAGGTAGGCTTCGCTACAGAGGTTGATGTTGATGATTCGGCCTCGGCAGCACTGGCATCGTCGGCACGCACAACGGCGGCAGCGAGCGCGTAAGTGGCTCCAATTGCAAGACGCATTGTGCTTGCCTGCTGTCAATGGAGAGCAGTGAACTTGGTGAGTGGCAAAAAGTTGAAGAGAGATTGGCAGTAGAAGTTGGGGCGTTGCTCTTGATAAATAAAGGCGGGCAGGAAGCTGCGAACGTGTCAACTTGGAAGGCGGGCCCCAAGCTCTCACCTGCCGAAACGCTATTGGTCAGACCCCAGCACCCCAGCACCGTGCAAGCATCCGAGCACAGCTTCGTGGATCTTTCGAGAACTACTTGCTGCTTTCACCTAACGGACAGCTGGCCAATTCCCTTCCGCGGTTTGATTGCAGCGCATAATCCGAAGCATGCAGCCGGTAGTTACCTTTGCATCGATATCACGCCTCCACGAAAAGCATGCCTCCGCCTTGCCTAGAGCTTCCCCGCAGCGTAACCTAGCAGTCTCGCTAAGAGTCGTCCTACTTCGCATTTACACAGTATCAACTCTCATCGCCGCCCATGTCTGAGACAGTGTGAACTTGATAAAAGCATGCGCCACATATATGGTCACATTCATGCAAGAGGGCACGTGACGGAAGTGCAATTTTAACACCAAGGATGCCGTGGTTAGAGCTTCACAAAGTTTGGTTCCTCTGTCGGTGTTCCCCGCCGAACCGTCCGTCGTGGTTCATTAGATATGGTGTCGAACCATGAACCACAAGGGAACCGCACATGTTTGACAGGGCGCTATTGTGACAGCATGTCATGTGGCACGCATGTGACGAATAATATATGTATGTATTACTGTTGCGAGACAGGACCATGACCATGGCCCCACCACTCGCAAATGCAAGTAAGGCTCTAACCAGAGCCGTTGCTCAGAACACCGCGCCAGATCGATCAGATGCTGTGAAGCAAGAATTTGTATCCCATATAAGCAGTTTTCCCAATCCGTTTCCATGGTACATTCCGCCAAAGTAAACGCCATCGCTAGTAATGATGCTCTATTCTCCTCCCCACCCGGCGTTCCACACTACCGTCGCAATGTCTCGCGCGGTATTGACTGTGTCGACTATTTTGCCGATAAAGCCGGGCGGTGGGAGCTCCTCCTCATTTTCTTCAAATGGCATAAACATGCCTGACTCAGTTCGTCGAAGTCCTCCAGCTCCTCGGCGGTCCGCATACGGGTTGGCCGCCGTTGGGGTGCTGGGTCGCTCCTCTGATGAATGGAAGTAGTCGTCGCTCTCTTCGTCATCGTCCTCGGCAAGGAGAAAGTTCCTTGAAGGACATGATGGCTTGAGAGTCTCTGACGACGGTGATGGGGACAGTCTGCTGGACTTCCAGAAAGCAGACTGTGCTTTTGATTCTGCCGTGACATCCGGAGAGTCGGTCCTGTACTTTAGTGTAGTAGACGGCAGTTTTGCAATCGTCTTGTTGTCGGCGGTGCTGACGCTGGTCTTCGAATTTGTTCGAGACAATGGCTTCCGGCGACGTGCACGTTTCATCATCACAACACCTTCATCCGAGGACGACTCTTCGTCATCCTTTGCCCAGGGATTGCGATTGAAATCTTCCTCGTCGTCATCTCCTTCTTTGCACTCGAGGGCGATGCACTGCTCGACCTTGTCGTCAAAGCGAATGTGCCTCTTCTCACCTTCGCTAGGTGTGTGCAGACCCGACGTCGACTTGGAAGAGAAATAGTCAGTCGGCTCCCAGAAGGTTCCCCGCGACATGGTCGATGATGTTGGGAAGTCGGGCGTCACCCTGCCGATAATTGGTCGTGGCTTTCGCAGATCCAACGTCACACCAGTGGTTTGTTGTGCCTGGATCGACTCGGCAGCCTGCTTTACGAGCGATGACGACGATAGTGACTTTTGCAGCATCGCCTCGGACATGCTCCGCTTCTTGAGGATTGGCTTCTTGACGCCATGGACAAAAGAATTGGTTTTTGACAACCGGCTCGCGGGCTCAGAATTCTGCTGTGAGCTGAACCTGTTCGACGCCGGCTGCATTGGGCCATAGAGCCAGGTCACGTCGACGTCCTTCAGCCTAAGGGGCGCGTTAGTGTGATTCGTGAGGAAAACCAAGAAATTGCGTGCACGGATGGGGTTGATCGGCAAAATTGACAGGGGTCTCGATCGAGTCAGATGGCACTCACCAATTGAGCGTCTCGGGCGACACCGTCTTCAGTTTAAATTGGGACTTGGCCCACGTTCGCCACGATGCGTTTTCTAGCCTTGACCGCTCGCCGTAGATGCTGCGGTGCTCGACGATGTGCCGCCATGACGACCAAATGTCCTCCTCGCGCCAATCGTAGGACAGGTAGTCGACGTGGTGCGAGGGCTCTTTCCGCACTGCCGTGTCATCCTCGGACATGGGAAGGGGATCGGGTGTCGTCAAAGGGGTGTCTGTGGAGAATGCATCCACGGGCGAGGGTGAAGGTGTCCGCGGCAAGTATGCAGTAGGCGCGAGACTCGCTGGCTCGATCTGGTAGGCGATTGGCTTGCGGTAGCGGCCTGCAGAGCCGTAGTTGGGGAGGCACAGGCTGTCGTCTTCGCTGCTAGATTCGTCGGACCTGGTGTCGAGGGAAAGACTGCTGGACGGGGTGGAGCGGAGCGAGGATGTGCGCGAGGAGCTGGGAGAGTGTATGCGGAGGTCGGGCAGCGAGTTCTGGTTCCTGCGGAGGGCGTAGCTGTCTCCGAACAGAGAGGACGAGGATGGCGAGCGCATGGCGGAGTGGAACGGCGAGCCCTCGGGCCGCGACGAGAGCACCTGAGCCATTGCGTCGGGGCAGCGGCTCAATGCCTCACTATCAATCACAGGAAGACGTCGACAGTGGCGCTCTGTGGCGAGGCTCCCTCCACTGTGTTTGGGCGGCCACTCGGTCTCGACATGCGTGGTCGTGGCGGTCGCAATTGTCGCAATTGTCGCGGGTGATGGGGGTGATGGGGGTGATGGGGGCGGGGGGGTAGTCTACTTGTTGTGGGCGAGGCGGATGGAAAATGCAGGCGCGGCAAACACAGCAAGGGCGATGGGTGACGGTGGCCGAGCTCGAGGGCAGAAGGGTATCGTTGCGGGCGGGCAGCAAGTACAGGAGCAAACCCAGGAATGAAAGGCAAATTGAAAGCTTCGAAACCCTGGAGTGCACGCACTTCGGGACTAGGCAAGTCTGTCTGTGCGCAGTCCGTCCCCGCCAAACTCTTCAAAACGGCACCCAAGCTAGCGACTCGGGCCAAATGCTAAAGGCGCCAGATGCTTGCATCCGGTCTCCGCGCCATTTCTCCTCACTCACCGACACTGATTTGCTGTTGCGCGCCGTCTGGCTGGCCTCCCCGCCGCGTGCACCGTGAACGTCACCCTGCGCAGCACTCGAGATTCCAACGTTGAGCGGCTGTCCTGTTTCGTCGACAGACCCACACCTGCTGCGCGTCCGTTGGCGACAATGAACCTCCCGGTCCAAGGCTATCGGGCGCCTCCAGGGCCTGCGTCGGTTGATCGGCATGCAGCCCCAACAGAAAGAACCTTGGAAGCTATGAGCCTAGACCACTGCGATCGCCTCCTCACGTGGCTTCGGTCTTGGGGGATCAATTGATTGCGCGACCGAGAGAATGCCGCCAGCATTGCGTCTCAACCGTCGAATGCGGGGGAAGGCGTGCAGACGCATTCGCACAGATGATAGACTCCGACCCATAGAAGCCCAAACGTTAAATAAAGTCTGGTCGAGGCCGTGGCCATGTCTGCCATGACAACGCCTGCCGTGGGAAGCTTCCCATAGGCACGCCTGCCCTGCGAGAATATACTAGCCCCAACTTAGCTTCTCAACCACAACAACACCCACCCCGGAAGAAGTCCCATGACGGCATCGTGCACTCTGCAAACTGCTGCTCCTCCACACCATGCCTGCGAGCGGCCCTGAAGAACACGTCGAGGTGCCGTACCATCGGTCAGCAGCTGTCAATATCTGCGCTCCATGCATCCCAACAGCCACTGTTGCAGCTGCCGTCTGGGCATGGGGGACATTGACTTTGCCGTGCTATTGAGGCTTATGGAACAGGAATGTACTTGAATGTACTTCCAGACGATACGAGTGCTAAAATAGAGTCGAAACCATCATCTCGATCTGATCAATTCCCTCAGCCGCTTCAGGACGCACCATGGACTCTGGAGGCGTAACTTTCCATGGTACCGAGACGCCATGTTGCAGCACATAAGTGGGTTTGCTGTCGTATGCAATGAAAACAATGATAATGGAACGCATCCTGCTAGCACGCAATGCGGTGCTGTGGAGACGGGGTTCAACAAGACGACGCTCATTCCCCTCATATCTGGTTCCCAAGTTTGGTAAACCACGCTTCTTCGCTTCGTGACGGGCATCTCCTCTCCACTCCGTGTTCCAGGCCAGTGTCTGCATTCAGGTAGTCCATCTGCAACGGCACGGGTAACGGAAGTCGATATCTTTTCCAAGCGAACCTTGATAGTGTACCCTGAGCAGCCCGATAGCTCCCGACCCTGAGGCTGCACCCAGACTTGGAATGATCAACATAGCTGTCGCAAGCCCCACCGTGCAGGGCGAGCATCCATCGGACCAAACAGTCACCTAAGTGTGGCCGTGCTGACAGCTGTCGCAATTGGACAGCCGAGGCACATCCATATCTCGGACAATCGTTCTTGCGCGCTGACGCTGACGATGATTTCTGATTCCATCGGAAACAAGACTCTGCTGTTCTAAAGACAGAGCATCTGCGTACAAAGATAGGTATGTATAACTAAGGCACTCGTACGGGTCCCGTGATGTCCGAGCCCGTGATCTGGACCCCGATCGCCAGCAGCAATGGAGCTGAAAGTAGCTCGGTCGCCCACAACTCCCGACGCGACATGGAGGCCTGTACAACTTTTTGATTGACGTCAACGTGGTTTCGCCTCAACGATGTGACATTTTCCCTGTCCTTTCTGTTCTGCACTGTTAAATCAACAGTGATTGACTATGAATTCGACACACGAAAAGACGCCTAGTTCGCAACCAGTCGATGCGCCTACTTTAGGCCTGCCGCACAAGGACGGCCGTGTCGCAACACCACCATCGAGCGACAGCAGCGTAATGGAAAGAGACGGCCATGGACACATAGCTCAAGCTGCAAATGGAGAAAAGCACGACGGCGACAATGCCCCTACCGACGCGACCGCAGCGCCAGGCGAGCCACCCCAGCGCAGCAAGCTGAAGATCGGGCTCATCATGGCCTCACTGGCCGTCGCCGTCCTCCTCGTGTAAGCAGAAGCTTCAAACTCCAAGGCCATAGTGCTAATGTTTGGAACAGAGCCCTCGACATAACGATCGTCACGACCGCCCTACCCACCATAACCGCCGAATTCAACTCTGCCTCCGGATACACCTGGATTGGTACTGCATACCTCATTGCGCAGAGTGCTTCAACGCCTATCTGGGGCAAGGTGTCGGACATCTTTGGTAGAAAACCCATCTTGCTGGTCACTAATGGCATCTTCTTTGTGGGCTCGTTGCTTGCAGGAGTTTCGGTCAATATGGATATGCTCATTGCAGCTAGGGCAATTCAAGGCATTGGCGGTGGAGGTTTGTTGGTTTCTAGTAGCACCCAAATCCTAACCAAAACTGACTCTAAGAAGGTTTGATCACGTTGGTGAATATTGCCATCTCCGACCTGTTCTCAGTCCGCGATCGCGGAATGTACTTTGGTATGATCGGAGGCGTGTGGGCTCTTGCTTCTTCACTGGGTCCAGTCGTAGGAGGCGTATTCACCCAGAAGGTGTCCTGGAGGTATACGATTCATTACACTGTCACTGATTCGTGCTAACATATCTAGATGGTGCTTCTACGTTAACCTACCATTCGACGGCGTAGCTTTCATCATCATCCTGCTGTTCCTTGATATCCAAACACCAAAGACGCCCTTGCGCGAGGGACTAAAAGCTGTCGACTGGCTTGGGTCCCTGACTATGGTCGGTGGCGTAATCATGGTCCTACTTGGACTGGAATTCGGCGGCATCACGTACCCTTGGAGCTCGGCCACTGTTGTCTGCCTTATCATTTTCGGGGCTGTGGTCGTGGGAATTTTCTTCCTCATTGAGTGGAGAGTTGCACCGTACCCTTTGATGCCACTAGAGTTGTTCTCCAAGCGATCCAATCTGGCGGCCCTCAGCACGTGCTTCTTCCACGCTTTCGTCTTCATCGCCGGAAATTATTTCCTCCCACTCTACTTCCAAGCCGTATTAGGAGCAACACCTATCCTTTCTGGAGTATACCTGCTTCCTCAAGCAGTAGCGCTATCCTTCATGTCAATGTTCACTGGAATCTTTATCAAGAAGACCGGACAATACCTTCCCTTAATTTGGTTCGGCATGGCTATGATGACTCTTGGATTCGGTCTGTTTATTGATTTCGATGTCAATTCGTCCTGGGCCAAGATCATTATCTATCAGATCATTGCTGGAATTGGTGTTGGACCAAATTTTCAGAGTCCTCTTATCGCTCTGCAGAGCCTCGTACCAGTAAGTTGAACCTCTTCTATTGGGGTGTTCGGTATGCGCGCGATGTCGAAACCGACTATCAGTCGCACGCGATAAGAGCTATGGTGCTCCAGCAGTTTGGGTACTTTCCAGAGAACTACTGCAACCGTTGAAGCTACCTATGCATAAAAATACACCATCTCCTAGGGCGCTGCGGCTTTGCCTCCGAGCTGCATTATCGACATTCGCCTATACTTTTCATGGCGTAGCTAACCATTCTTATAGAAACGCGACATCGCTACTGCAACCGCTACCTTTGGTTTCACGCGTAACATCGGATCTGCTATCTCTGTCGTTGTCGGTTCTGTGATCTTCCAGAACGAGATGAAGTCGAAGCAAGCACAGCTTGCTGCAGCCCTTGGGCCTGAGAGGGCGTCATCATTCGGAGGTGGAGCCGCCGGAGCCAACGTTGGCCTGATCAAAAGCCTTCCCGAGGACCAAAAGTTCGCGGCGCGACAAGCATTTTCCAGCTCACTGAGCACGATGTGGTATCTGTACGTCGCATTCGCCGCAGCTGGTCTCGGTGTTAGTTTTCTCATTGGCAAGAACACGCTTGACAAGCGACACGAAGAGACCAAAACTGGTCTGGACGTAGAAAAGCAGAAGAAAGTTGAGAGAGATGCGGAGCGCGCAGAAAGGAGAAGAAAAAGAGCGAGCAAGGGTTCGCTGCCTGTAGATGCGGAGACTCAGGCAGATGAAGTAACGGCTGCCTCAGGTGAGGGCAATGAAAGCAAAGCCTGATGCTGTTTCATGGCGTGTCAATGCATTTAGCGGGCATTTCTTTAGCACACTTCTATCCTTGTATCAATATCCTATCGTTCACAAGTACACATGTATTAATGCGAAAAATAGATATGGAGCATCCAAGTCAGACCACGTTAGAGATTACCACACGGGTACGCACGGGGACCCGCGACTACTGTAATAGTCACTACAGCCGCAGTCATCAGACGCGCACGTCACAAATTTAGAAGTCACCACGCATTCTTCTTTCCCCCTATTCCTTTGTCTTTGCTTTATAAGTGAGAAGGCAACCTAGGAAGAAAGGGCAGCCTCGACCACGAAACAAAGCCACCCTCGATATTTCGCAGTCACAACGCCTGCGACACCTTTCGCTTTCGAGAAACTCTTTCGCACGTCGCTAATGTATCATCAAACAAACACATTCACTCAACATGTGCTACTATCGTTATTTCAAATTCCAGGGCTGCGGTCACACAAGCTACTCTTCGACGCCGGTTAGGTACTGCGAGAACGCAAAGGGTACCGACAACACAGAAACACAAACCACTCCTGAACCCCCCAAGGACATAGTCACCAAGACTACAGGTGTTGTACTAGATCTCGAGGCTGGATCACATCCAAAAAGAAACTCTCAACTACCTTCGCAACCACCAACAGAGACGGACCCTGCAAAGAAGAGAACCATCATACCAGCATCTCGCAACCTCAACCTTCAGCCATGCGAAGTAGGTCTCACGCACCCACTGTACACCCGCAACATTGAAACCCAATGCGGCGCATGCATCCGCGCAAGAGACGAGCGACTACGCGCGCTCGACTCGATGCCCGAAGTTCATGCGATTACGCGCACGCCGAAAAAGCAGGCAGCGAAGCGCCAGAGCGAGGACATGATTCTACAGGGCAGGGCATACAAGGCTCCGAAGGTCGATAGTGGAGTTTGGGCGGTCGGATCGAAGTGGATGGAGGGATGGAAGAAGTCTGGATAGTGGAAGGACTGGGGGTGGAAAGAGGTTCGGAGGAAGATTAAGGAGGGGCAGTGGGACTTGGTTAAGAAGAGAAGATTCGATTATTCGCGTCTGGAGAAGGATTTAAGTAGTTCTTGCTAGAGGACGGGTATTTGAGTTGCCGTGCTATGGATATATTTCTGCAGTTTTTGCAATGCGCAGATGCTTGTCTGCGATGATGCACAAGCTGTGACTTCATCTTACATGATATTTTGTTCAAGTTATTGATATAAAGTATGAGTAATGAATGAATGTGTAGGGGGCCACCAACGTATCAAGAATGGCCAAGTCACGTGCAACCTGAGCTATCGCGGCCTCGCAGTGCTGAGTGATCGCCGAACCACATCACCAACAACCACACGTCCGCCTCGCTCCCCACACGCCGCCAATTGACCTGCCAGGACTGTCGCAGTCGATCCTTGAACCTCCGCACATAATTTTGACTGCGCACCGCGTCCATTACCGCCGCGATGCCGACACCCGAGTCTGAACTCTTTCTCGCAAAGAAGCCCAAGGTCGCTCCCACCTTCGAAGGCGTCGACTATGAAGACAACGTAGCTCTCAAGGCCGCACAGGATGCCATAATCAGGGAGCAGTGGGTTAAGAGCATGATGGCGCGGTTGGTGAGGGACGAGATGGGCAAGTGCTACCGGAGGGAGGGTGTAAACCACTTAGAGAAGTGTGGACATTTGCGAGGTAAGAACATTTAGCACGGTAGAATTGGGCAAAATGTGGCACGACATCAGGTGTTGAGGCCAATAGAGAGGGGAAATTATCCTAGACATCCGCTCGACGTCTTAATAGTAGAAAGCTGACAGAACCTATGTAGAACGCTACTTTGAGCTGCTGAAGGACGCCAAGGTCAAGGGATACCTGTTTGCACAGCAAAACTATATCGACGACCCATACAAGAAGCAGTAGACGGGTTCAGACGCAACGGCATATCGAGATGCGTATATCAGCCAATTCGCACGAGCCATGGAGCGGACAAGATACGAGGTCCAACACTATGCGGATGATACAATCTCTGGCGTTCACACGAATTTCATGTAGGAAGTCTCCACAATGGACATCTGGTTTCTTCTACCTTGGCACTTTTGTACATATACCAGCCAAGGGAAGGTAGAGAAGCGGGCAAGTACCCTATCATACATCATCAATTGCATGAGTACTACACATCCTCTCTTTCCTTTTTATCTTCAAGCCATTGTCGACACGACAAAGTACTCGGGTCTGTTTGAGACACCAGGGCTCCTGGCATGATGCGGCCAAGGCCAGCGCCTCTAACCCCACCATAGCTCCGTTCCCTGCGTCCCAGCTCAGAACAACAACACTCGACATTCTGAAGATGCCCTTTCCTTTCGTACTGCCAACAACTTCGAGCATATCGTTTACAGATTGTTTTAACAGCAGCACTCACCCGTCACTACCGAATTGCGCAACAACCGCGCGAGGCGTCGTCCGCGACGTGCTCAAGCGTCATAAGCGCATCCCGCCATCGTCTCAAGCCTCGAACCTCTCGACCATACAATCTGCCCTAAATGAATACATACCATTTCTCTTCGCCCTCGATGCGGGACTCAGTGGGACGAATTGCGCTGGAGAAGAGATTGACCTTGTACTCGTCAAAGAACTGGAGGTAGAATGGCGCTCTACACTGGGCTCGTCAGTACCAGGGCGCGAACCTGCACGGGTAAAACTGAAGAGTCTCGAGAGCGAACTCTGCTTCACATTGTCGACGCTCGCATACGTATACAGCCTGCAAGCTCGAGCGCAGCTGCATACTCTCTATAATGCGACACTTCCGTCACCCGAACAACGCGCATCGGCCATCGCTACTGCAATGAAGCAGTTCCTCGACGCGAACTCAATACACACATACTTGGTCAATCGCGCAGGGCAATGGAGTACTCAGCCTGGCGCGGTGGATATCTCAGCATCGACAATGGGTGCACTGGCTGCACTTACCATGGCTGAAGCGACGCTCATCACAGTGCTGAAGGATGACCCATACCCAGCCGTGGTGCTTGAGGACCGCAACAAGCAGAGCAAAGACTGGATGTTCAAGAGCGTGGACATACCCAAAGTCAGGGCGCATCTCTTCGCACGGCTGTGTCTCGCTTCGTCTGAGCAAGCCGCCAAAGCTCAAGCCATGCTAGGCCGATCCTCAAAAGTCAACGATGATCTGCTAAAGTATGTTGATGATCTCAGACGGACGGCAAAAGGCAAAGCCTGTCGCTTTCTAGCATGCGATGCCGAAACTGGGGGAAAGACGGGAGAAGGCATTGCGTGGCTGCGCGGCGCGAGAAAGGAACTTGGCTTTGCTTCTCTGGCTGCAGATGAGGAGAAGAAGTCTTCTGGGTTTTCCAAGCTGAAGAAAGGATGGCAGGAGAAGCGGGAAGACCGCAAGATTGAAAAGGGCGTAGATTGGGGCACTGATGCAGGCAAGTTTGAAGAAGGTCGCATCATTGATATGCTACTGAAGAAGTGGGAGAAGCAAAATGATACCGTAGGTTTCGTGCTTCTCGCCCTCGTATGCTTTATTTACTGACTGCTGTAGGTTGGCGTACAGCTTATTCCGCCCTCAGAACCATTGCTGGCAAGCATGCCTTCAGGCAGATCGTATCATACCGAGAAAATGTTTGTTATTCCAGCGCTCGATGAGGATGCGCTTGTTCGTATGAGGGCACCGCCAGATCCCACGGATACATTCAACGGCGACGAAGATGATAGTGCCGACGAGGATGACAGAAACCCGCCTGCTGGAGCATTCCCAGGTACAAAGTCCGATTATACGGCGGGCTCAAGTTACTATTGAGATAGTTGCAGATAGTCACAAGAATGAACCCCACCTGGGCCACTTTCTTGCTTCGAATTGAAGACCATCCGGCTTGCAACATGGCTATCATCTTGACTAACTCGCAATGTCATCAATCCCATCTCACACACGCGACACGCCGTTATCCAGCGCGGAGCCAGCAGCCGCAACTCTTGCAAACAAGCCCTTACCCATTGCAGCATGTCCAGCCGGGCAGAGCAGATCTACCCAGGATGCATATCTTGGCCCATCAGATAGCCCAGGTACTGTATACAGTGTCTCAGAAACCGCAACACAAATCCCCCACCAATCGAGCCACCATTTCTGGACAACTCAACTGTGTTCTCTTTGTGCCCTCTCCAAGCTCAAACTTGCACCCATTGGTGTACTGTGGCTGCCCTCTTGGCATCCGCTCGCATCGTCTTGTCAAGCAACCCATGCCTTGCAGTAACCTAGTCCCGGCGAACCGCGATCCTCTCCACCACGAACCAGGGCCCTAGGCCCCAACCTGATAACGAACCACAACGCCCCGCGTTGTCATTCGCCGCCCATAGAAGCGCCTATCGAAGACCATGACGGCCGAACACGCGCCCTCCCGCCCCCGCTCCTGATAGCGCTCGCCGTCCCTGGCTGCGCATCCGCCGCCGAGAAACCGCTGCGAGATATATAACAATGGTACACGCTGCTGCAGGGTGTGCATGCACCTGCAGAACACCTTTTCTTGCTTTTGACAGGACCCTTTGCATGCGCGAACATGACGCTTCCTGTCGCTGACGAACCCGTCTCCAGCGTCCTCCCACAGGGCGATGTTCCCTACGACGCTCACCATGCCTTCTCCGCGGACGAAGAGGTGCTGGCTGCTCTCGGCTACAAGAGCGAATTCAAGCGCGAGTTTTCTCTTTGGACCACGTTCTCTGTGAGCTTTGCGGTGCTTGGCTTGCTCCCTAGTTTCGCGAGTACGCTGTATTATGGCATGGGGTATGCGGGCACGGCGGGGATGACGTGGGGATGGATAGTGGCTATGATAGGGATTCAATGCGTGGCGATGAGTATGGCGGAGCTGTGTAGTAGTATGCCGACGAGCGGGGGGTTGTATTATGCTGCTGCTGTGCTGGCGCCGGGGAAATGGGGACCTTTTGCAGCGTGGATTACCGGGTGGTCAAATTGGTGCGCGCAGGTTACTGCGGCGCCGTCTGGTGAGTTTTGCTGGATGTTGTGTTGGATGGAAGAGAGGCTGATAGATGTCTATGTAGTTAATTATGGTATCTCGGCTATGATACTCGCGGCGGCAAGTATCAATGATCCCACGTTCAAGCCTCAGAGCTATCAGGTCTTTCTTTTGACTGTGTTTATCATGATCATTCATGCGATCTTGTCGTCTATGCCGACGAAGTGGCTTGCACAGTTCAACAGCGCTGGCTCGACATTCAACTTCCTCGCCCTCATCGTTGTCATCATCCTGATTCCCGCTGGAACAAATCGTACGGACCGCGATCTCCCACGCTTCACTCCCTCCAGCGAAGTATGGGGCACCATCTACGAAGGCACCGCGTTCCCACCAGGAGTAGCCGTCTTAATGAGCTTCATCGGCGTTATCTGGACTATGAGCGGCTACGACAGCCCCTTTCACCTAGCCGAAGAATGCTCAAACGCCAACATCGCATCGCCGCGTGCCATCGTACTCACCTCCGCCACCGGCGGCATATTCGGCTGGTTCCTGCAACTCGTCGTCGCCTACACTGTCGTAGACATCGAAGCCGTGCTCGACTCCGATCTCGGCCAGCCATTCGCCGCATACTTGATGCAATGCATGACGCAAAAGATGACACTGGCGATTCTCAGCATGACCATCATGGCGGGCTTCAGCATGGGCCAGGGATGTATGATCGCCGCGTCGAGAGTGACCTTTGCCTACGCGCGCGACGATTGCTTCCCGATGAGCAAATACTGGCGCAGAGTCAACAAGCACACACAAACGCCTGCGAACGCTGTGTGGTTCAACTGCGCAATTGGAATTCTCCTGCTCTTGCTCATCTTCGGAGGCGACCTGGCTATCGGCGCGCTATTCTCCATCGGAGCCATCGCTGCGTTCGTGTAAGTTACCATACCTATCCTCTCTAGATTTAAGTTCAAAGCTGACACCGCCCAGTGCATTCACAATCCCCATCGTCATCCGCGTCTTCTTCGTCGGCAACAGATTCCGCCCCGGCCCATGGCACCTGGGCAAATTCTCCATGCCCATCGGCATCATCGCATCGGCGTTTGTAGCGCTCATGGTACCTATCCTGTGCTTGCCGAGTGTAGTTGGCGCAGACTTGACGTACGTTACCTTCCCTTTACTCTTCTTTTCTCAAAAATCTCCTGCTAACCCAACTAAGTCTGGCAGACATGAATTGGACCTGTCTCGTCTACGGTGGCCCCATGCTGATGGTGACTATCTGGTGGTTCGTGTCCGCGCACAAGTGGTTCAAGGGCCCGAAAGTCAACATCGAGCATAGGATGTTGGGCGAAGGAGATGTCTTAGAGGGCCAGGATGCAAAAGTGCATATTCGAGACGATTCGTCGGCGGAGGGACGGGCGTCGATCAAGGCCAAAGACTGAGACCATTTAGTGTTGTTGATCTGCTGTATGCTTGGAATGTGGGGGGGATGCGTTCTGGCTAGCAAATTTTTCGTGTAGCGTATACCCTGCAGTCGCTTATTGGATTTGTTTTTCGCACATGTCCTTTTGTTTCGGTCACAACTCTACCACACGGAGACCAATTGTGATGCTCCTCTTTCTTCTCCTAGCTTTTAATGCATTTAGAAGTTAGTTATTTTTGGTTTTCTTCATCAATTCAGATCTACTCGAGTTTCGAGTCTTGTCTCAGATCGTATAGTGGTCAGTATTTCTGCTTGTCATCGAGCAGACGATTCGCAGGAGGCCGGGGTTCGATTCCCCGTCTGAGAGACCGTCATCCATTCTTTTTTTGCATTTTATTTTTACCGTCGCTGGTGGTGGCGGTAGTGGTGGTGCAGCAGGCGGTGTCAGTGAGCAACCACAACGCCAAACTACGCGCTTTTTTTGCACTGCAATTTCAAATATGCTGTACATGGTCGATTGAATTTCGCCGCATCGTAGGAAAGAGATTAAATAACTATGTTGATGTGAATTGATCGTGGAGCTACACACTTTTTCCTTGTTGGGAAGGGCAGTGCGACAACATCGTAGCTGCCAACGACTAACAAAGAACTCCATACTTACATCGCAATCCTCCTCTCATACATTTGTCCCGTTTCGACTGATCGCATTAATATCTTTGCGCGTCTTTAATTGAGCGTGGTCGCGATGGCTCGGTAGGCTTTGATGCACCCAGATAGCCTTCAATCTTTTGATAGCACACTACTTATCTTAAGATTCAAAGAAGACTAGAATTCTCCGAATAAACGAAGAAGGGTGAATGACTTCTACTGCTGTCAATGTTTTGTTGACAAGCCCTGGAGGGTGCCTGAAGGTATACACATAGTCTCGCAGTCGCAGTCGAAGCCCAGCAAAATTTGTGTATAACCTCGGGTTATTGGATGCGCTTGTTGAATTTCCGTCGTACTTGATAGACTTCAGCGGGGTTTTGATGATATTGGGTATGGCTCATCTACGGGCATGCATGCTACAACAACAGCAGTGATCTCGCAAGCATTAATCAAGGCACATATATATCCCGCCTCTTCTGTTTTAAATCAGCAACCAGTTACAAATCTACGTGCGTTGTTTTTCTCGCGTTTGGCGTTTCGCAATAGTTTTGTTCCACTTTACTTTACAGAAGTGGAAAGCCTTCAATCGCTATGACGACAGCACACTTTAGATCCTACCAAGTCACGCCCATGTACTACCAGAGCATTCAAACTGCTGTATGATGTGATTAATCATGATTGCAATTAAGTGTGCCTGTGTCTCAGGTCTCAGGACCCAAGGCAAACGACTCAGGAATAGAACGACTGAAGTGAAGCTGCTAGGGCAACTGCTCATCCTATAACACCAGAACTGTCTTGTCTCTTCCTTGCTAGCACTTGTGAATTCACGATACGAATCATGCTAGTCCTAAGAAGTAGTTAGTTTACGTAACTACGAGTCAAAGAATCGGACCGAAGTCAACATCTTCACTACCAACGACTACAATGGCCTGATGAACGGCGCTCTGCTCCGTGACAGCCAGTAGGAAATTTGAGTTTTTCCATCTAATCTGAGCTGTACGCAACTATCACAGTCACTTTCGTCAAAGGATTTCAAAAGTTTGAAACATTTTGCGCCTCAGCATCGTTGAGATGCATATACTTTTGACGGCTCGATAGGATTCGCACAAGTCTTTATTTTGAGGTACACTTCGAACTCGTACGGATAAGCGGAAAACAATTCGAAATCATCGCGGCACTTGAGACGCCTTACCCGGTATGCGGAAGTATAAGATCATGTACTAAGACGGGGATGACAGGTACGCAAATTTTCGAACGGAGTGAGGGCACAGAAAAAGCTCCAGCGTATGCGAGTTTATATCGGTTCCACAAACATTCTTCCAATGGCATTCTGTCCGGTATGCCCATTCGTCATCTATACAATTCTAACTTGAGCTCTGACACGAGTCAGTCGTTGAGGCTCTGTAGCAATGGCAAGAGTACATCGCGATTCGAGATTCAAACATGAACATGTTTCGACCTAGCTACCTTGACACCATGTCAGGCAGTCTTCTATGTCTGACGAGTCTTTGAAGCGCACTTATACATATAGCTCACAAAGATTTAAGATCATAGATTCCTTGTGAGTAAGTGTGCAATTTGATGGTTCGAGGGCACGTGTGGCTTGGGATCGATGTCGCTAGGCGCTTGAGGACGGCAACCTTGAAATGCACGAGCCGCACTTCCCCTGATAATTTTGTTGATTCTGCGCTCCGTCCACTCACTTGCCTTCGTACTTAACTTCTTCGCTATACCCTGGCTACGAACGGGACGTGCGTATCGAAGATTCGACAACCCATGCGGTTTCGACAGCGGCATTTCCGCAACACGAGCCATGATTGGACTCATTGCGCAGTCGCGCGATATGTCACCTCCCCTGGCTGTTTAGCATCACGAAACATCACTCTTTGAAGGAAGGAGGCGCTCGAGTCAAAAGAAGCAGTCACCATGTGATAAAGCTCCATCGCAGATCGCGGGCACTTGTGACACGCCTCGGTGGGACGGTTTCATTGCACAAAATCCTCGTTTGTACACAAGGATCCCCCACGCATTGGAGATATTTTTGCCCTTTTTCACACTCGAACTCTTGCGATCTGGACCAAAGCCATCATTACAAACAACATCTCACGACCGCCAAAGTTGCCTGCCGCGGAGTCCAGCGGGTTGCGAAAGGCTAGCTCATGCCAGCCACTTTCGTGCTCTTGAGTCGACGCTATTGATCGTTGCCGCATTCATCTAGAGTAAAAGTGTCAGACTCGGGACTGCGGCACCGGACTCGAATTTTCCTCGGCGCTTGGAATTTATTATAGGTGAGATAAAGCTCTTCCCTGCGCATGTCAGCGCGCTCCTGGAGCGCCCATCAGCCTTGTCCCACGCTTTCGGAACTCTCCGACCTCTCCACACTACCCAAAGCGACCAATCCTAGCCCATGGACGCTCCACCTGTTGCAAAAGACGCCATTCTTCGTACGTCTTGAGAGGCTCTAATTCCAAGCGTAGCTCGTGTATGACGCAGCAAACTTGAATTTATCAGCCACGTCTTTGCTGACGGTCTCGAGTTTTTAACGTCTCACGCAACAATTACATACCAGTCCTGATAGCTTGGATCAACAAATGATCAGGTATTCTGTAAATTCATTCGCCGGACCGCGACTTTGAGTTGGATGGGCACAAAAAGCGGAGCTACACTTCAAACCGGCACTCGGCGGATGTCGTCGCTCCTGGAGCCCGAGGCGGGAATATTCTATGCTCTTTGCTGGATTGTGGTGATCTTGCGCTTCTCTTCTAGGAGACTGCATCTCGGCTCCTGGAAGCGACTCCAGCTCGATGACTTCCTCATACTTGTGGCAATGGTATGAGTATTCTCCAAGACCCATCGTGAGCATCGACTAAACCATCATGTAGGCCACGGACACTGTCCTTATAGCGATGATGCATATTGTCGTGCAAACAAACAGTAATCTCGTCCCGTCGGACAAAGACGTAAACGCATTTAGCGACCAAGAGATCGATGACCGTATCTATGGCTCGAAGATTGTTCTGGTGGTTGAGCAGATGCAGATCTTGACCATTTGGATCATCAAAGCATGTCTTCTCATCATGTACGGGCGGATGACTCTTGTCCTTCCGCAGCGTAGAATTGTCATTGGTACCTCGATATACGTCGCTGTGGGATTTGTGAGTTTTGACGACTCCACTCAGGTTCCCGACTGATGGTCAATGCAGGTTGTCATGGAGGTACTCTATTTCGCTGTGTGGTGTCGGCCCTTCTCACAATACTGGCAAGTCAGACCAAGACCGTCTTGTAAGGTTCTCGTTTCTCTATCTGAAACCACCCACTGACCGAGGGAGCACAATGCAATGCTGCCACGAATCACCTAATTACGAACGCTGTATTCAACATCTCCTCCGACCTGATCGTATTGAGCATACCTAGTAAGACAGACGTTCAATCAACAGTTCTAAAAGCTTTTGCTAATCGTTTATCAGTACCGCTGCTTTTTCGCATTCGCCTGCCGAAGAAGAATAAAATAGTCCTGATCGGTGTGTTCATGGTCGGTTCTTTCAGCATCGTTGCAGCCGTCCTTAACAAATTCTACTCATTCAAAAACCCGTTCGGCACAGAATGGACAGTCTGGTACCTCCGAGAGTCGTATACTGCTATCCTCTGCGCCAACCTTCCTCTCATCTACCCACTCATACAAAGAGTGTTCAAGCTACGAAACTGGAGCTCAGAGAACTACACGGGCGCAGAGTATCGGCTAGACTCAGCGCCTTCGCGGGCCGCGAGACTCGGTCATCCCGCCTGGAACAGACCCAGACCCAAGCCTGCGTACAGGTCTTTTCGCGGCATGGTCAGTCGAAGAGAGAGTGAGGATGTTTCAGCACAGGACACGTACGATCCGAGAGCCGATGGCTCACAATTCATTACGAGCGCAATTGATATGGATGAGATGAGGTCACCGACCACTGTTGGGCCAGATACTCCAACAACTTGGGGACGACCAGAGAGTCGCGAGAAAGGGCCGGGGCCGTATCATCCCATATGATTCATGAAATAATAATGCCTTAATACCTTCATGCATACTTCATTAATGATCTGGCGGGAATTGACCGTCTAAGCGGCGATCCTGGGGCATTGTGTCTGTTATCCAATGAGTATTTAACTCATGGACTCGCGTTCGTATCGTTTTGACAGCCCAAACTCTGGGTCGACAGACACCTGAGCAAAGATTCCACTGTGCATAGCGCGCTCAGAATCTACATATATAGTCCATCCCTTCTTCTTTCTTCCGTTAACTATCCTGTATCTTCAAAGAAATTCCAAACGACAGAGGATACGCTCATGAAAAGGCGTTGTCGTGTCCTTCCAAAACGTGGCCTCATGGACGGAAATGTTGGAATGAGCTCTTGCGGTTGCTATCAAAATTACGTTGCCCTCATTGAATGAGCCACCTTTCCAGGCTAAACACCCAAATCGTTTTATGGCTGACTTCTTTGCAGCCAAAATGAACGCAAAGTCTCAGAACACTACATGCGGAACTTATACGTGAGAGAAGTGACGTGGTTTTCAAATTTCCAAAATCCGACCCCGAGACTTCGCATGTCTTTCATGGCTGAGTCTTTCCGCGAGAGTCGAAAGGACCCGGGCCTTGCTCTCTGTGCTTGCTACTAGTTCGCGATTAGCCTTCTAGTGGTGTATAAATTCATTCTTCCTGCATCACTAAGCTCACTCTTCCAAAACCAAAAGTATCCATTCTACAAGCTATGAGGTGGCTTTTCTGCCTTGGCACCAAAACTATCGGATGCTACGAACATGTCTGTTCGCCGTTCGCCTTGATCAAAAATCCTGTCGGGAACCTCGCATGTCCCCGCTCGTCTAGCATGTTCAGGAGATCAAAAGTGCTGCAATACAGGTCGATGACCTCGTCTGGCCGTCCCAACCCGCAAGTTCCGTTTATGAATACTCCGTCCGCTCAGCACTACCTTCAACATATCCCAAGATCGATTTGTTTCAAAAGACAAAGAATACCAGCCATATGTGTCTGCGTGGTCCAAACTAATCATGAAGCCCTCATGTTTTGTCAAGAGTCAAGGCATCGAGAATCTCCAATACAATCCTATTATGTTCCGAAGACCCATAGCAATGTACTCATGCCGTGGCTTCTGTATCATAAGCGAAAATGACGGTGGCAAGGGCCAAATGTGAAGTGGATCCAGGAGACACTCAATTATCGATTGAAAAAGAAGCGTAAAGGATTCCATGTGTGTCGCGCGACCCTCCACAGATTGATGAACAAACGAAAGACATTGATGGCGCCAGGACATCGTGTCAAAACTTTTGTATCTTCAACCCATGTCCACGAACTTATGCAGTATATAACAATGAGCTATACCATAGCAGTCTACACATGCATTGAGCTAGGGCGTCAAATATGCAAGAAGAACAAAGCCATGTTTCCTTGCCTTTCGGAAAACATGAACAATAACAGCAAATGACCCGTGAAGAGACATCTGAGCGCTGTATACTAGGCGACGATTTGTTGCTCGTTGTCGGAGACCGTGTCCCTACTCTGTGTCCGTCATCAAACACAGACTCAGTTGTTTGTTGTCCTTGCGAGCTGTGCAAAACAATGTGTTCATGTCGATGTAGAATGCGTCTCAAAGTGCGAGGACAAGATGTTCATGAGACACAGTACTATTGGAACGCAGCGATGCAGATCGCATGAATGTATTGGCTATATACACAACTGAAAAACTTCATTCAGTGCTACTTTTCCCGGATATCAAACGCCCAAACACCTCTCCGATGCAACTCGTAATGCGATTACCTCTTGCTCGACTTGTGCTTCTTCTTCTTGCCACCAGCGCCTTCCTTGAACTTCTCCGCCTCCTTGTATGCTTCCTCAACTGCCTCACCGACCTTCCTCTTCTTCTCGCCTGTCTTGACTGCGACGGTGAGATTGCCTGTCTTGCCCTCTTTCGCTGCTTTCTTGATGGACTTTTCGGCTTCTTGCCAGTCTGTTGCGCCGGAGCCGATTTCGTACCTGGGAGAATGTATTAGATATTGAGGCTTCGTATGAATGCGTGTCAGGACTTACTTGTGAAGAGGCAGAGCATCAATGAGGTTACGTGCTCGTTCCCTTTCTTCGCGAAGTACTTCATCACCACCTTCTTCGAGCTCCTCTTGCAGATCCTTTGTGAGGGGCTTGAAGCGCTGCTCTGCGCCGTCCGTGGCATCTCCGTCAGGGCCATCTTCTTCAACTTCCATGGCTTCTGGCATAGTCTCTTCGACTGCGCCTTCGACTATGGCCCTGAAAGCTGTCGCGGCCTTGCGGACGAGTTTGACGAACATGGCCATCAGCTGACTGGCGTTGAGATTCATCTCCTTCTCGACTTCGGAGAACTCTTTGCGTTGAAGACCAATAGCAAGGAGTAGTGCCTTTTGGGCGCCGCTAATTTTGACTGCGTTCTTGAGGCGATCAGAAAAGTAGAGTTGTGCGATCGATGGGAGCATATCGAGGATGACGTGGTAGTCGAGCATGTTGTTCGCATACGAGTCGAGACGCTTGAGATCGAAGGGCGTGAATAGCGCATCCAGTTCTGCCTTAGTGATCGGCTTCGCTGAAAGGTCGGCGTCCAATTTCGAGCCAGCTGATGCAGACTCTTCTATTGACAATGATGTGACGGATGGGAATGTGCGGAACTGGTACGACAGAAGAGAAAGGAAGCGCTTCTGGAAATCCTTGGTAAAGGCGGCGACCCAGCTACCATCCGAAGAAGTGGTTTCAAGCGATCGCAGCATGATGCAGGTATGCTCGCCAGTCAGATCGTTTGGTGTTTGGCGGAGATAGACTGGAACAAACGATCTCTTCTTCCAGAACCTGTGTAGCTGCTGAGTAAGACCATATGATACACCGACATAGTCGAGTTGTGGTGCCTTGAGCTCGGGTAGGCGGCCGAAGAGCGGAGGCATATCGTTCGCTTCCCTGACTTTGACGTTGTCCTGTAGCAGTGAGGCGTCCTCCAACTCGTTCTCAGTCACTCTCCGCATCTCTTCTATTTCTTGAGGCTCGCTTTCCGAGAGGCTTGCAAGCTTGCCATCGTAGAAGTCTACAAGGAGTTCAAGCGCGCGAGACCCATAACCCATGCTCACATAGTCAGGATTTGTTGCTATCCGGACAACACGTGCTCCAGAAAGGCTGGCGAAGTTCTCATCTTGGAATTGTTGTGACACAATCCATGGGATGAGATCACCACCAGCGCGCTGGCCTCGGCTCAAACTGTTGAGCACACTCTCTTTGCTGATCTGGCCTTCGAGTGCAACCTGGATCACACAAAGAGGTTCCGGCAGCTTGTTGTCTTCAGCGGGGGCTACCAGGACGAAAAGCTGGTGAGCGGGCGCATCGGACATTAGCTGAAGATCGTTCGGTGTGTTCTTGTAATGACTAGCCACGTATAGCGCCATCATCTTTTGTAAGAACTTCTCAGCAGCGGGGTTGAAGGAGAACAGGGTATCGCGGTTTACGTGCAGGAGCTGACAGTCCTTGGGGTGTGGGCAGCCCTGAGTGTTCAACTTCGACTTCGGCAGAGTAGCATCCAGACAGAGGAGATCATTGAGCCATCGCTCGACAGAGTCGCCCTGTGCGTATCGAATGGGTTCGGACAGAGTAATTTCACGCAGCGAACGAGCCGCCATGGCATTTTCGGCGCCATCTCTTGCCTCTTTTCCGGTGGATCGATCAACAACCTTTGCTGAGCCATTCGCTTTGCTGCCTCTTGACTGATCACGAAGCTGCTGGATGAGCTTCAGTGAAAGCGATCGGCCTGTTCCTTCATAACCGTTGATGGTAGAAGCCATGAATACCAGGTATGGGCCCATGAGTTTCCGTACAAGTGGCAGGGGAATTGCAGCCGCCTCATCAATAACCAAGAGCTCTGCTTGACCAAGAACATGCGCATCTTCGGGCTTGATGTATTGGATGACCTGGCGGTGGCTCCGGTGTAGGTTGATGCGCAGAATGACCTTGGCCTGATCTGGCTCCATGGATTGTATGATGTTGTAGTCCTGGTGATCCACATAGCCGAGCGCATCGAATCCCTTGAGTATAAATTCGAAGAGAGTCTTCAAGTTCTCCGGGCTAGGGGAGGTGATGTAGATGTTGTTATATCCATGCGCAACTGCCGCTGCTACAGCCACGCCAAGAGCCGCAGACTTTCCTCGTCCACGTGCCGCTGTGAGGGTGACAGTGCTTCGCAAAGTCTTCTCCACAATCGCGTCAACAAATGTAAGCAATGCCTTCGCCTGATCCACGGTCTTGGCGAGCTTGATCAAGTCGCCTACTGGAGGCGAATCTGCCAGGGACTCTTTGATCTCTGCCAGCTCTATCGCCTTGGGTGTCTTGCCCTCCAATTCTGGGTCTGGAGGCGCTAATTGTTTTACGTGCTTGCCGCCGGAGATTGGGAGCACATTCAGCTCGTCGTCCACTACCAAGCAGCTGTCGCATTTGCCCAAAGACAGGATAAAGCGCTCGTTGAACCGTGGTACAACATCGCTATGCGCCTCAGTTCGATATCTTGAGTGAATGTCCATGGACATAGTATATAGCTGCTTCAAGCTGCTCATGCCCTTCAGTAGCAGAATGACCAGACCACCCCCCTCTACCGTTTCGATCGTGCGCGCGAGTAGGTTTGGCGTGAGGGCCTCGAAGTCCTGCAAGATACACATACCATATGTGTTACCAAGAATCTTTTCCGTTTCCTTGTAGTACACATATCGGATGTTCTGCGTCGAGACGAACAGTTCGAATGGGTCTTCGGTGTCGACGTCGCGAATGCCTCGTTTGATCTCGCTCTTGATCTTCTTCTCACGCTTCTGTCGATGACTCGAGAATCCCAGCAGCTTGTTCTTGTACGCCCACAGTACCGACTTATTCAGCTTGACGTCCACATTCAGCAGGATGTGGTAGAGATTGACTATGACGTCCTTCTGTCGGTCGCCTACTACCACGAAGAAGCTTCGCTTCTTTTCTTGTGCGCCATTGCGGATCAAGGCCGGTATCCGGGAGTCACTACACCATTGTAAGTACCCACTGCATTGTTATAAATTGCGCCTGTACATACATAGCTTTTTTCGGCATTATGGCAGCTCCGCAAGCTTCTCCGCCGCCTCACACAACTTCCTCAATTAGGCCGGCGCAGTCAAGAAAATGGATATGGTGGAGATCGCGAGAGTTACTAAAGTCGGTGCGCGCTAATGTTTCTCCGGTCTCCAGGCTTGGTGGGCGTTGCGATGGTAGCGAAGTCACGATTGTTGGAGAGCTCAAATGCGCGACGCCCGCAACTTTTTCTGCCACCGCCTTCGGCTTAGCGTCAATCTCGACTCCACTAAGATGCCCGCATCACCTTGTACATGCTCGGCTCATATGCGAAGACATGATGACAACGTTCGCGTGATTGTAAGAGATCATTATTCATGAGAGCCAGTGTGAGATTGTCTCTCAAGAGCGACAATCACATTGTGCGAGAACACCTGGGCAATCCTGAGCCACAGAGAGGACCCAAAAAATGCTTATCGAATATGCTCATCAACTTTTGATTGAAGCATGAAGAACGACGACAAGATGAAGCTGAAAAAATATCAAGGGTTCGTAAGATTCGTACGGAATAGCTCTTTCCTATCACCCTCAACGGATCGCCAACGTCTTCTCTCCCATCTCGAAACCCTGCTTCTCCCTCCCCTTTGTGTACTTCTCGAGCCCCACATGCTTATTGATCCAGTCTAACACAACCTCATGCCACATGAGTCCATTCTCCGGCTTAAGTACCCAATGATTCTCATCCGGGAACGTCAAAAACTGACTCTCAACACCCCGCGTCTGCAACACATTGAATGCCGCCAAACCCTCACTAACCGTCAGCCTATAGTCAAGCTCGCTATGAATAATGAGATGCGGCGTGTCCCAGTTCTCCGTGAAGCGGCTAGGATCCCATTGTGCCCATTCTTGCGGCTTGTCCCACGGCTTGCCAGTCAGGTCGTGGAAGGGGAAATACAGCTCTTCAGAGGCCATCTGACCAGCCATATTGAAGACGCCGTCGTGGGTTACAAGGGCCTTGAATTTGCGGCCGAGCTCGTGGCCTTGCACCCAGTTCATCATGTAGCCGCCGTAACTTGCACCGAGTGCGACGGCGCGGTCTGTGTCGACGTATTTGAGGTTCTCCTTGATGTAGTCGAAACCGAGCGCGATGTCTTCGTATGGTAATCCGCCCCATTGGCCGCGAATCGCGTCGCAGAAGTCTTGCCCGTAGGATGTGGATCCTGTTGGATTCGGGCAGATGACTACGTAGCCTTGCTCCGCGAAGATGGCGGGGTTCCAGCGCGTGGACCAGCCATCTGTCCATGCACCTTGTGGGCCACCGTGGATCAGGTACGCGAGTGGGTAGGTCTTGGAGGAGGAGAAATGGCTGGGTTTGATGACCCAGGCGTGAACTGAAGTGTCACTTGCGGCGCCGGAGAAGTGTATCTCGTCAACTTGCCCACGGGAAAGGCCATACATGGAGCCTGAGCGCGAGCTCGATGAGACATATTTCGTGGTGAGGCTGTCGGGGTTTGCGTCGAAAGGACGATCATCGATAGGAAGGGTGTATGTATCGTCTCGGCCTTTACGGGCGCTGAGAGGGACAACTGAGTATAGACTGTTCTCAATCAAGCTTGTTGATGTAAGGAAAAGGTCGCCGTTGCTAAGGACTGTGGCTGATCCTATGCTGCCACCCTTTACCAACAGCGAAGGCAGAGGCGGATCAGTGTCTTTCGCTGTAGGAGGTCCGGCACTGAACAAGCAACCACGTCCGTGTTCTTCTGCGATGAAATAGAGATGCCAATCATCCTTGCTCCAAGTAATCGACTGCGGGCTCCGATCCCATTTGCCCTTTCCGTCTTTGCTGGCGAATATTGGAGTGAGCTCCGAAGGATTGGTGAAGTCGTGAATGATGAAAGGCTGATTCTTGTCGGACTCATAACCATCCGTCCTCATGGCCAAGAAAGCGATCATTTTCCCCGAATTCGACCAGACGGGGCTTGTGCAAGCACCTTCGAAGCCATCGATTTGCACTGTTTTGATCTCTGGGAATTCTTCGTAGAACAAGTTGTGCCAGAAACCTCGCTTTGCGACCACGTGAATGTTCGTTTTGGTATGTGTCGCTGGATTGAGAGTAGTATCCTTTGAAGTAAAGACAAGTCCATAGACTCCGATATCGAAGTGGTCCACTCCACCAAATGGCTCGATTGGACTGGAAAGTTTCGTGCCTGCAAGCGCGTTCTTGATCCCAGCTTGATTGAGCTCAAAGGTGCCATCTTCCTTCTTGTGTAACTTTGTCAGGAAAATTGCATTGCGGTTCTGGTCCGTCCAGGTATCCCAGTGGCGAACGAATCCGCTGTTGTACAGTCTGCCAGAAGAGTACGGGTGCTCGACCTTCTGGGGATTGAGCAACGTGTCGTCAGGCTGCGCCTTGCCAGAAACGGCCACGCCGTACCAGCCTTCACCAAGATCCTTCACTTTGAGATTTTCCACTGGTCCTGGGATGTTGCCAGCTATTTGCTTACTAGCGCCGTATTAGTGGAAGACGAAATATGGACTTCAGGCTCAATACCTTTTTGCGAAGTTTTCGGGGTCTCCAACGCCAATGGATGTGGTACCATCGTCTTCAGACTGGAGAAACACAATAGTCTCATCATTAATCCACACTACTTCTTTCGCGGAACCGTCATTGGTGACTACAGTAGACTGTTGACTCTCGACGTGCAAAATCCGAATTTCCCGGCTCTTTGCATGTTCCGCAAAGCTGTATGAAGACACGGTATACAGAACCTTCGATCCATCTGAATTTGGCAAACCTTGAGAACGTCGCGGTGCCTCAAGGAGGACTTCTGGAGTGAACTTAAAAGCCCTAATAGTCATGATAAGTACGTTAGTGCGGTTAAAGCACTAGAGTAATAGCCTACATGTTATTAGTTTCTCTAGTCTGAGGAAGAGTTGCGAGCACGTGTGCTTATGAGATCGGGATGGGACCGCAAGTCGTCCGTCGCCTCCACATTCATATATCTCAATGAACGTGGAAGAGTATTCAACCAACCAGAAAGCAGCGCTTGAGCTCTCCGATGCGGCTGACGAGGTCTTTGAGTGCGAAGTCGGGCCATCCCGAGGTCACGCTCGGGTGCAACGCAACCAGAGTGTCACACATGACCGAATTTTCACTTACCGAATGTTGAATTCGTAGACTGCAGCTGCGTCAAAGGCTGAAACTCCCTTCAATAAATTTGTTGATGGATGTTGTAGTGTTTTATCGTGATGTAGAGGTAGGGTCAGCTGCTAGCCGCTTTCTCGGAGACGGGTATGCCCAACCCCTCCCAACCGGCCACATATGCCCCACCCATACAGTCAGACTCCACGTCATTATCCTCTGAGCGTCGGACAAACATTCGGTAAACGAAATGCCCCACAAAGAGGTGTTTGTCTGGTGTAATAACTCCAAAATTACTTTCTGAGCAGCAAAACGCCAAGTAATTGTTTCAGCTATTTTTTGGAACAGTCAAAAATCAGTCCAGGGACAATTGAAGTCCTGTGGCGCAGTGGTAGCGCGCTGCTCTTATACGCGCCAGTCACATGACGCCTATGATTTAATCTCCTCTGAGATGCAGATGTCGTGGGTTCGAGTATGTTCCAAATCCGCTCTAGTGAAGGTTTCAACCACTAACAACTTTTCTAGACCCCACCAGGACTATCTCTCGTTTACTTTTTTTTGCTCTTTTAGGCCTCGTCGACGAGAGACTCTCTTACCTACCTAGCTAGAAGCTCAACAGCGCTTGGGATGTGCTGCACTTTACATTTTTGCTGGTGCTACCCGAACCAAGTGATATTCGCACCACTGCCATCACCACATCACTGCAAATGCGATAAGTTATTCTGCAAAGGTAGAAACGTCTGGATATCTTCAAACAATGCATTTTAATTACAAACATCCGCCACGCTGTGCTACGCGGACATGCCACCACCAGGTACAACTCAACCTACCATTAGAGAGCAACTGCCATTTCATACATGTGCCTGAATACACCCAACAGCTAATACAGACTGCAAACATGCAAAACAACCTTGAACGTAGACATCTTTGACTCAACCGACCACGCAACTACGGCCTGTACCCAGGCCCCAAATAAACCTTCCGCAACCGCATCTCCTCCTCCTGCACGCTGCGCGCAATCTTATTCCCCAGAATCTCCACCTGCCTCTCATACTCCCAGCTTGGCGTCTCCGCCCCGCGCATGCCAATAAACCTCGCAAACATGCGCATCTTGACTTTGACGCGCTCCAGCTCGTTGAGCCGGCAGTTCTCGGGCAGCGACTTGTTGATTTCGAGGAAGGGCTTCGACCAGTCCATCGTCTGGGGGTATTGGTTTGTGAATATGTCGGGCGTGGATTGGGAGTAGAAGTGCGCGAGTTGGTCGAGTTGGGCTTCGGTTAGGAGGAAGAGGTTGAGCATCATGGGTGGGAAGTCTGGGCCTGGTTGGCCTGTTTGGACATGCACGATGGGTGCGATGGTGAGGCGCATTTGTGAGATCTTCTCCGCGAGATCGGGGTTGCGGGCGGATAATGGCATTCTGGATAGGCGCTTTTGTATGAGGGTTGAGTGAGGTTTGCTTGCTTTGCTGATACCGCTTGTTTCGCTCATGCGGTGACTATGCATGGGTCGATTTCTGGTGTCGTAGTTTTGTCCAGTCACGTCCTTCTGATAGCCGATGAACTCCTGCAATGTGCTTGAAGTTTGCTGCGGGAGGATGTAGATTATGGACGAGAAAAAGGAGCAGGGAATAGCTGGGCCAGGGATTATGAGGATATTTAAACAATGGACAAACGAACAAAGCGTGTGGTCGATTATAATGGACATCGTTGGAGCTTTGTTCTTTGTTACGTGCGAGACAGAGGTCCTGACTCTTGTGAAGTGACGGAAGCTTTGTTAGGGTTTCGTCACGTGTCCATTGTCGTCTGGTGAGTGGGAGTATAGTCTGCACAGTGTTCTTCACTCCCACAAGTGACCATGGGCGACCTTCAAGGGATGTTACAAGAATACAGTGGCTTGCTTCCATGTATACAGCGATGCGCTGTCGAATTATTTGAAGAACGAATTGCCACGACACAGTGCTGGTTCGTTTTGGGGTACTTACCGAAAGCTTGCGCCATGTGCTGTAACAATCCGTGCGCGCTCTATCAGACTCATCGCCGTCACGTGCGCCACCTCTTGTGATGTACCCAGTCTTCTTGTGACAGTGTCGGGTGCTAGGAAGACTTCCAGGCATGCAGCCGCGGACATGCTGGTAATGTAGAGCTCGTGAAAACAGGCACAAATTATGGTACTGCGCCGCTTGGTGCCCGTGGGGATCCCGCCACGATGTTGGGTTTGACTGGTCGGTGTCCACGAGGCATCGGTGCGCCATTTTGGTTGACTCAGTCTGACGAGACATGCTGGTATGGTTCAGGCTTCGAGTATCTTTTCGAGTGAAACATCGTTCACTGCGCCGCCAACAGGTTCAGTCTGTTTCCAAAACTTGCTGAGATGTCTCGCGCCACTGTGAACAAATTAGCCAAGTCCTTTGACAGCAGATTCATTCTGTATACCTGTCGCATAGTATTGTCACGATGCGATGTCCAGGTCCGAGTGTCTTTGCGAGTTGCGTAGCAGCCACACCTGTTCTGAGTCAGACGGTGAAGTTATGGAAGGTATCTAGAATGTCTCACAATTCACAGCGCTGGAACTGCCCACGAATATTCCGTCATGTTCCACGAGCCAGCGCGCCATGTCAATAGCTTGTTCGTCGTTCACGCGGATAGCATCGTCAATGAGCTCTCTGCCTACGTCAAAGTTGTGCGTAACCCGGTTAATGCCAATGCCCTCCACGATAGTGTCCACTTGGTGTCGTCGGCGCGTTCCCTCTCTTTCTTTGCGGTCAAACATGACACCGTACTTTACGCGGTTGTATAGTCCGCTTCCAGGAGGATCTGCGAGAACGATTTTGACGTTGGGTAGCTTGGACTTTAGGTAGAGTGCAACACCAGAAATCGTACCTCCGGTGCCAGCTCCACTGACGAACGCATCTACAGCCCCGCCAGTTTGTTCGTAGATTTCGGGTCCAGTTCCAGCAAAGTGTGCACGCCAGTTGGCCTCAGTCTCAAATTGGTCTGCGAAGAGACCTCGTCCGGGCTTGTCGGCACTTGCTGTATGCTCTGCCGCCCTGGCGCGAGCAAGATTCACGAACTGGTTCTGGTCGACAATAGGCGCTGGCCTCACTCTTTCTACCTCTGCACCGAGCTTGAGGAGCAGGTCTGACTTTTCGATCGCCATGTCGTTTGGCATGCAGCTTCTTTCGTTAGAGTTTGATCTCACACGTCATGCGTACAACTCACATGTGCGCTTTGTAGCCTCTGGCCCGACATATTGCGGCCAACGAGATACCCGTGCTGCCTACAGTGCCCTCATAAATAGTGTCGCCAGAGTCAGGGACAAGCAACCCTTTCTCCTCTGCCTGAAATGAGTTAGACTAGACTGTCACTAGTCGTGGGAGATCGTACCATTTCGATAATGCTTAGAGCAACTCGGTCTTTGGGACTGTTGCCGGCGCCATTAAGGAACTGAATGATGCTGGTCAGCATGCTAGTTTCATGCTCAAGCTTCTTATAGGCATACCTCTGCTTTCGCGAGTATTTCACATCCAGTGTAATCGGAAAGTGATTTTATCTTGATAAGTGGCGTGTCACCGATGCACCCTTCGATGCCTTCTTTGATACTTCCAGCGCCTTTCTCTAGTGAGAGATCAAGTTCTACCAGGCTTTTCTTCAACACGTCCAGATCGTTAATTCTCGCAAGCCCGGATACAAGCTTCTGTTGCTGCTTGAGCTGTTGACGTGCGTCATTGTGGTCAGGCTTCTCGGCAATTTTGGACTGTCTCTCATACGCGAGGGTCAGGACTATGCCCAGGGCGAATGCTCCCAGTACATAGTATCGAGTGTGATCCGCTTGCATCACTGGATTCGTTGAATTTTGTCGGCGAGATGGCCTCTGAGTGCAGGAAAAGCTCAGACTGTCTGGTCCACTTTCTCGGAGCACAATAAAAGCATCTAGAACTGTTCGGTCCTCATACTTTTAGTCTTTCAAGCCTTAGAAGCCGTTGTAGGAGTCTAGCGCTTTTCATGATTTTGCGACTTGAGCGAATGATCCATGGTCCGGTGGTGGAGCTAGGACAATCTTGGCACATGAAGGACCCGCAAACCTCACCACGTGCTTGCGCGCCGATAGCTTCCCACACTCCCGCGCTTTGGTCTGGTACATCCAACCAGGCGTCAATGGACTCCCCGCTTGTCACCCGGATATTCCGCCAGCTTTTCTCGCACCGGGCGTCGCAATGCCTGGCCCGCGGAGCTCGACCAGCTCTGGCGGCTGCCCGCACTCCAAATATCCAGCGGAGGGGAAAGGCCACGCGATTTGCTGAGGGGGAGACAAAACGGGAGTCACGATGGACGCCGAGGAAGAATGCGTTCCCGCAAGAAAGAACAGAGGAGTTTGAAAGGTATCCACTGGTGACTGCGGATATGCTGCGGAGTAGAAAGGAAAGACCGCGGAGAGTAAAGATGCTTCTGCGGGACTTTATTGAAGGTCAGATGCTCCTAATGGCCCAGATAGAGCTTATAGAGAGCTAAATCTGGTATAGACAGTCTTTATAACCCCAACTACGGCTACTTCTCGAAGCAGGTCGTCATCTTCTCCCCGGGCAACCCTTTTGACTTCAACTCCATGTCCAACGAGGACGAATTCTTCCAGCAATTACGGCAGCGCTACATCTCTTTTGAAGATTCGCTCGACTACCAAGAACCAAACGAGCTCCGCCAGCTATGGCATACACCTACCGAGCTCTTCTCGCCATACTATGGCGAAGCGATTGCGCGGTACTTGGTGGAGGACTACAAGTACAATGCGTACCCATATCACGATTTGAATATTTATGAGATGGGTGCTGGTAACGGTACCATGATGTTGAATGTCTTGGACTACATAAGAGACGTGCATCCTGAGGTGTATGAGCGGACAAAGTTCAAGATCATTGAAATTTCCAGCCAGCTTGCGCATCTGCAGCAACAAGGGCTGGGTCAGTCGGCGTACGCAAGAGGGCACTCGGACAAGGTTGAAATTGTCAACCGCTCGATATTCGATTGGGACATCTACGTGTCTTCGCCATGTTACTTCCTTGCGCTGGAAGTCTTTGATAACTTTGCGCACGATGCCCTCAAGTACGACTTCGAAACGGGCGCGCCCTACCAGTCGCACGTTGTCGTCGATCCTCGCGGCGAGCTCTTCGAATACTACTCCCGATCCCTCGACCCCGTCGCAAAGCAATTTCTCGAACGCCGTCATGCGGCTTGCAAGACGTACCCACACCCGCTGCAAGGCTCGCGAATCATGCAGAATTTGAAGAGTCTGGTGCCATGGCAGGGCACGCTCAGTCAACCGGAGTACATACCCACACGCCTGATGCAGTTCTTCTACACGCTCTACGAGAAGTTCCCGAACCACAAGTTGGTCAGCAGTGACTTTCACAAGTTGAGCGATGCAGTGGAGGGGTTGAATGCGCCCGTGGTCCAGACAAGGTATAGGAGGCAGATGATTCCTGTCACCACGCCTCTCGTGAGTGCTCTAGCTGCTGGGATGTAGTAACACCACTAACACGATCCACAGGTCCACCAAGGCTATTTCGACATCCTTTTCCCTACTGACTTCGAGGTCATGGAACCCATGTACACGGCAATCACCGGTCGCTTTGCACGTACCTACCTACACGAAGACTTCATGGCAGGCAGAGCAGATATTGCAGAAACGAGCACGAAGAACGGGGACAATCCGCTTCTGAGCTGGTACAAGAATGCCAGTGTCATGATCACCGTTTAGATATATATGGGCATGCTAGAAACCATTCGGAATATACTGTGTATAGATATGATCGTCCGCATATGAAGACGTCGGCTTTACTAAGCACTTTGCAGTGCGACACACCAGCCTCTTGATACATCCGCCTCACCGTCTGAACCAGTTGCTGACCAGACCACCCGCGAGATTCCTGGCAAGCCCAGATCCATACATGGCATTCGACGCAAAGCCGCTCGCCTGGCTAAACTTGTCGCATCTCGAGAAAGCAAGCGTATTCGTAATCGTGAGGACCAGCGCGATAGCTATCACACAGTCAGCATTGCATCCGCACCACCAGCTTCATATACTCACCAACCAGCGTCAACCAAATAAAATTCAACCCAAACAGCGCGACAATAGCCATGACCACCCACAGCACCGGCTGCACATACAACGCCATCCAAAAGAAGCGCTTGTCCGTCGCATTCTGCTCTCTGCTTTCCGGGTCCGCGGATTCAAACACCCAGCGCCCATCGCCCGTTGCGCCGTCGACCTCGTTCCACCAGCGCAGGCCGACAAGCCGCCGGCCCGCGATGTTCTTGAGATAGTAGAAGTCCATGGCGAGCAGCAGGATGGTGACGATGAAGATGAGCACGAAGTTGCTCGAGAGCAGGCGCATGCCGAGGAGGTACACTAGGAGGGAAGCTGGTGCGTACAATTAGCTATACGATGCATAGCCAGGGAGCCTGGGGGAGCTTACAGATGCGGAAGAACAGAAAGGTTAGCAGTGTGATTGGGTGGCTGGAGAGTTTCCAGCTCAGCGACCCGGGCGCTGGGGCTGTTTGGGCGGTCTCCATGGTGTGTGGGTGTGGGTGTGGAGGTTTGGGTGTGGAAAGGTAGTTTCACGTGGCTTCTGAGGGTTCAGGAACGCGTGTCGGCGTGTCGGCGTTTGGGAGGTCGTTGCGCTGCTTCCCCCGCACGTCATAGGCTAAGAGGGAAGCTTGAGGGCCCGAGGTGGTAGGCTGTCTTGGACTTGCAATTGCGCTTCTTTTATCACAATTTCTCTTCCTCGATTTGTTGAAGCTGTTGGGGAACGTTTGAAGTCACGATGACGGCTCCAATTATTCGGCGGGCGTGCATGTACGGTACAACCACCTCCCTCTTGCTCCCGTCCGCGACCGCTAACATGCTACAGTGCCGTCCTCGTCGAAGAAGATGCTCGAGAAGTCCTTTGCTATGCATGCCGATAACGTTACGTATGATCTTGAAGACAGCGTCGCTCCACACATGAAGTCAGAAGCGCGATCGAACCTCGGCGACATGTTGAACAAGCAACGACCAAGCGGCATCAAGGAGATGTGCGTGCGAATAAACAGCGTAGATACAGGTCTGGCATTGAACGACCTGACAGAAGTACTCAAGGGCGAGTACCTGGATGCAATCATGCTACCAAAGTGCGAGAGCGCTGCGGATCTCCACTTCGTCACTGATGTCATACGGCACCTGCGTCCCGACAGACATCCCTCAAGCACAACAACGACCGGTAACGGAAGCACGAGAGAGCCCCTGCGGGTTATAGCGCTTATCGAGTCCGCCAAAGCGATCCAGAACCTCAGCTCCATATGCGCCGCATCGCCCTACCTCAGCGGCCTCGTCTTCGCAGCCGAAGACTTCGCAAAAGATATGAGTCTCACACGCACACCCTCGCTTACAGAGTTCTTGTACGCACGGTCGGCGATCGCAACAGCCGCGCGGGCCGCCGAACTCGCATCCACCATCGATCTGGTGTGCACGAGCTACAAGGGCGAAGCGGGGCTGAAGACGCTGGAGGAAGAGTGCTTAAATGGCAAGGGCATGGGCTTCAACGGCAAGCAGTGCATACACCCCAGCCAGGTCGCTGTGTGTCATAAAGCATTCAGCCCAGGCGACAAGGAGGTCGAGTGGGCAGCGCGGGTTGCTATTGCGGACGAGAAGGCTAGCAAAGCTGGGCGAGGCGCGTGGACGCTGGATGGCAAGATGATTGATGTGCCGGTTGTGAAGAAGGCACATGCGATTCTCAAGTATGCGCAGGCGTGTGAGATTGATGTGGAGACGATACGGGCGAAGTGGGAAGGGCAAGAGCCAGAGTAACAGAGATCGATTATAATACAAGTGAGATTCACTCGCCGCAAACAGTACCAAACTCGATTTTTCGTGCCGTCCAATTGATGGATTATCCTGTAGCTGTACGCATATCCCATCGCCATGCCCTCCCCCGTTTAGATGCTAATTCTTGTCACTGTTAGGTATTCATCGCTACCACCTACCATGGCGCCCACAAAGAAGCCCACAAGGAAGACAAGCCCAACGAGGAGCTCCAGAGCGAACAAAAGCCATCGACAGACAAGGAAAAGCTGATCACCCTCTTCGGGTTCAACTCATCGGACAATTTCGACCACTGGAGGAATCCGTACCTTGTCAAAGAATTATGGGTCCATTTTGTCACCCACTTCCTCGAGATAGACCTATTCAAGAAAGCCGAGGAAATTGTCGACGTCCCTGACTTGATTGACCACATCCGCGGTGGAGAAGACGATGGTGCAGCGAGGTTCTCGAATCATGGTTGCTGGTGGCCCAAGTACGACAACGCGGCAGATTGGTACGCATGGCTGATCTTCCGACGACGACATGGACCCCACCAAAGGCGAAGTGATAGTGCGGTGTAACGCCTTTGTACCACTCCATCTCATGCAAGACCCAACCTTCCACTCTCGCCACACCTTCCGCTCCTTCTGCAACTACACCCTACCCTTTTTCGAACAAGCCGTCGACGCCCACTTCCAGCTGAGCAAGTATCATCTCCGTCGCGGGGCGCTGGTGCATGAAGACGGTCTCGACTTCCTGGCCGCGCAGAGGAAGGCGCATGATACGGGTCAGCCGGTGATTTTCCGCCTCGATGCCATCAACATATCTGAACACGCCCCGCAGCCAGTTACGTCTCTGGTCGGTCCTCCGGATTTGGGTGAGTGTGAGTGGAAGGTGGGCAATGTGACGGTGATTCGGAAATCGCGGGATGGTGGGCTGTAGCCACGGATTCAGGGCCGGTAGCTGCAGTCGCTAAAATTGGGTGGATGATACTTTCATGGAGTGGAGATGATACAACACTCTGGAGGTTCTCGCAGGTAATTGTAGGCTTCCAAGTAGATATACACACCTGGGCAGGCGACACTATCGTCCCCTCACCTGCCACCCAACCGCGCTTGGTGGATAACAGAGTCCCCGCCTTTAGCAGAAGCGTTGTGATGCCAATCGAGCTCAATTCAGAGCTCCTTGAGTTTGACAGCTTATCCCTCTCTTCACCCGTCAAGGTATTAAAGCCTTCCGCGCCGTCCGCCGCCTTTCCTGCTTCACCGGCATCCGCGCCAACAAACCTTGCGTCTCCCGAGGATATCAAAGCCAGTATCCTCCTCAATATCCAGAAGGGAACGTGTGAGAAGGGCCGGTACATTAAATAGGTCACGTCCATCGTCAAAGGCAGCAAGAAACTGGAAGAAATCACCCTAAACGACTGCCCATACCGCCCTAGAGGGGTCTACTGGCCCCAGGTAGTGTTCGACATGAACCTAGAGGAAGCTCAGGGTCTTGACAAACACTAGTTAGCCGAAAAGCAGGTGGAGCTGCTCCTCCTCTTAGCGAAAGGATATGACCCCGACGAGCATGCCAACACCCGGTCGGCACCAAAGGGTACCATGTCTATTGTCAATGTACACCATACACTGGAATTGATATTCTTGCCATACACGCGAGAGGGCGTCAGAGCTCTCACCAAAGCTATAGACACTTACGACGAGGCGCATTCGGAAGACCAAGCCATCCAGACAGAGTTTCGGCACAGTGCGCATACCGCGGACTCCCAAGACGAGCGCGACATGCTTCAGGCTGCCATTGTCATGTGCGACGGTACTCAATGCGAAGACAAAGGGGGGCGCATAGCGCCGTTCACCATCGCCTACAGATGCTACTACTTCCAGCACTATTGCCTTGCTTCATGGGAACAACGCCATCGAGAAGGAGACCGCCTAATCCAGACGCTGCTCGCGCCCTACACCAGGCCTGGCAAGGTCGTCAAGGCGGCGCTTCTCGACTTCGTCACAAGCAAGGCCCCTAGGATAAAAGCAGTGCGCCACAGAGGTAAACGCGCCGCATCCTTTGACAGGGTTCCTTGAGCTCGTCGGGTCGGAATATTTGCAGTGCCTTCCTGGGTATATGCGTAAGCATGTGGCTTACCGCTATCGAATATGGCGCTTTCCTCCACTCTGGTGAAGGGTTAATAGAGGCCTGCTTGAATTTATATACCATGGCACTACCGTATTTTCGAAGCTGGAGGTGTCTACAAGAGTGGATGGAGAAGGCTCTGGACATGGTCAGGATGAGCGAATACATAAAAGATTCTAGCGCCATCAGATGCAGTGCCTCGCGACAGGAGCATTGAATGACCAGGAACTGAGTCGATCTTGTGTACGTATAGTTCTACATGCGACGTAGCTTCACATGCTGCATGCCGCGTATTCCACCAACGAGCAGCTTAACATAAAACGAGTACAAGAGGCCATCTACCCCTCTACAACCTCCTCAAGCCTTCACCAACCTATCCACCTCCTCCGTAATATCCACAAACGGGAACGCACTACGCGTCCTAGGACTATCCAAAAAGAACTCCTCAACCATGAAAATCCGCTCTCCAATCTGCACAGTCGACGTAGCGAACCCGCCCTCAACCGTGTTCAAAACCGTCCCCAGATCCTCCGCCCGCTCCCACTTGCCATCCCTGGACCTCAGGACCGCCACGCCATTGATATCATTGATATCCAGACTGACAAGCATGACCGTGCCGCGGTACTTCTTGGGCAGCAGGATTGCATCGGAGCCACGCAGCGCCTCGGAGACATTGCGCGGACTGGATATAGGTATCTCGACCGGCGTGCCCTTGGCCGCGCGCATGTCGAACCGGAGCAAGCGCGGCGGGTTATTATCGTTAGTAATAAGATAGTTACCGGCAGTGACCAGGCCGCCGTACGCATACACGGTAGCGCTGAGCGGCGACTTGTACCACTCGACGGCGCGCGTGCCGTGGTTCTCGATGCGCACGATGGAGCCCGGGTATGTGCCCACGACGTACGAGTGGCCCTGCGCGTCGAATTCAATGTCTTGGAACCCGCTGTACGTCCCTTTTGTTACGAGCGCCGTCAGGTTCAGCGGCGTGGAGAATTTCTTGCTCGAAAGGTCGTAGTTCATGTATAGGTTTGTGCCGGACAGGTCGGCTCCGAGGCTGCTGAATGCGACGGGGGCGTTGGCGACGAATTCGAGGAGCCCGTTGTAGGGGTTTATGGCTACGGCGCCGATTTCGACTTCGGGGTACTTGCCAGTGACGCCAGGGACGGTGAGGATGCTGGTTTTCTGGGTGGCAGGGTTGTAGACTGCGATGGTGGCGTTGTAGATGGAGCTATAGGTAACCGCGCTGTTAGTGGATGATTTTATGGGTTTGAAGGATTAAAAAAAAAATTTACTTGGAAACGAAAACAAACTCACCCAAGGTAAAGCAAACAAGACTTGAAGTCGAAATCTACGTTTTCGGGATACAGCATGAACTGGTTGATCTCAAACGAGCCTTTTGGAGTCGTGCATTTTTCTGCACGTGCTACTTCCATGCTCTGTCCCTCAGTTGCGAGACGCGCATCGGCGAGTGTGGCTATGCATATCACTGAGGTTGTGACTAGCTTTGCTGCGGAGGGGAACTTCATCGTGAGGAAGAGAGGAAGGGAATGTTCAGTAAGGAGCTTGAGTATGGTTCTGTCTCTTTTGACGAGGGCATTGAATGTATTTTAAGTACCTCCTCAAATCGACCTAGCGATCCCGTTTACCACTTCAACAACCCCATAAATCGCCCCAATCCGTCTCCTGAGCTCAGCCAATCTATCTCACTATGCCGGACCTACAGTTCTCCCGCGTTTCTTGGCCCCCGAGCCAGACGTTATAGATTGATAAGCATGTACCTGCATCCTACAAAGATCTCGGGGTTAAGAATGTCATTGGCCTCGGGGACAGGATTGTTATTGGCCTCGGGGATAAGACTGTCATTGGCCTCGGAGTCTCTAGCCATTATCTAATCAGAGTGGAGCTCGGGAACCTACAAGGGGGGGTATGTACGGGCTGCCGCCTCCACCACTGTCGACGCCACGAAGCGTAGCGAAAAGACGTGTAATTACTCAACTATCTCACGTGAGTGTCATGCGAGTGACGCATTCAGGCGAGTGACGCACCCTAACAGCTTTTATGAAGCCCTTACCTTCAGCTCCAGTATTAGTCATTACATAGGTAGGCAGCACCTTGCTATCGACCTTTAGGGTTACAAGCAGGACTATTAGGCGGAGCGATCAGTGTTAGCTTCCATATGACCGTAGATCTGTTGAATGAATCAGTGAAGATCGCCTTGAGTTCTATTAAATTCCTTTGGGCCAGGTATTTTCTCGCTATAGCTGGAAACTCCAGAACATGGGGGAGTAATAGGCGCAGTCAGCTTCCTGATCCAGCACGTCAGCTCCCGAGTGGCTGAAAAATCAGGCGTCTTTTAAGTTTTCGCTAAGCTTGGTGGCGTCGACAGGGTGAAAGGATAGCCATACATGTCTCCCCTTTGCACACGAGATAAGATGTACTAAGATTCCTTGGAAGTACTCTTAACACAGTGTTGAGGCTTCCATGCAATCCTTCCACATCCACAGATTTGTCCCCGTCTTATAATAGGATGCATGGCTTACGGGAGTGGCATTCTCATCACATCCGTCCATCCATCCCCTCTTCCTGTACCGCAGCGTATCGCACGTTTGGTACACAGAATGCTTCATTGACTGGCGAATTGCGGTGCGATTGGTGTAGGATTCTGATACTGTAGGCACGTACTGTATCTTTTAATTAAACATAGCAAGAATTCTAATTTGGCCAGCAGCCATGGTAGGCGAAAACAGGGTGCGATTGCGAGCGTCGTGCAACGCTTGCAACGAGTCCAAAGTGCGGTGCAGCCAGCAAAAGCCCATTTGTGCGAGGTGTGAGCACAACAAAACCAAGTGCATCTACGGTCTGTCACGGAGGACTCACAAGGACGCACCGCCAATATTGATTCCCTCGTCGCAGCGGGGACGGGGCCCTTCACGGTCAGGGAAGCCCTCACGGGTCTCGTCCAGTGACGATACCCGTTCCAGTGCAAGCACCAGTAGCAAAAGTATAAGTAGGACGACGACGGTTGCATTGCTGGACGAACCCGCCGAGGTGCACAATAATCATGCAAGCCTTGTGGACGATTTCATGTTTCCGACGACAACAGAAACCGAGGCCGCGCAGCTGGACTTGAGCAACCTACTCGGAGTACCGGTGGTAACGGGCAGCACGGGCAGCATGTCAAGGGTGCCTGGGTACTTGTCAACGACGGGAGCCGAAGCCGAGTACGCCAACTTCTCGACGCCCTGGCACGGGGAGTTCCTGTTTGGCGCCAACCACACCCGCGACGTTGGCGTGGGGAGATATCAGGCGCTGGACGATGAGGGCGAATGTACTTGCACTTGCCATACGGGCGTCACGGAGCTGCTAGCGTCGATGCGCGGCGACGGCGGCGGGAGTAACGATCAGCGGCCGCTCGATGCGCAACTCGCCAAGCTGAACCAATCCATCGTGGCATGCGAGGCGTCGATGGCGTGCGTACACGGGCGCGAGGACACGGAGCCCGTCCACATCATGGCCATAGCGATGCTTCTCAGCTACGTGATCGACGGCTTCAAGATGCTCGCCAGCGAGTCGTCGGCGACGCCGGGGCCGGTGGGCGACATGGCGTCGCTAGGAAACGGCGAGAGGGAGCACAGGTCCGGCGTCGGCGGCGTTGACGCTCTAAGCAGCATCAACTTGTCACAGGGAGGCCTTGTAGAGCCTCGGTTATCGTGGGGCGTACTCGAGCTGAACGACGACGACGAAAGGGACATTCGGCAGAGGCTGTACCTGCTGTCATTTTGCAAGCTGGAAAGGGCCTTAGCACGGCTGACGCTGCATATAAGGGACCTGCACATTGCGTTAGCTAGCACTCCAGACCCGTCGTGCCACTTGGCGTTTGTAATTGCGTGTGATTACACACGGCTGTGGCTTGAGAAGAAGGTTGGTGATGTGAAGAGGCTGTTTGCGGGCCCTTCGAGAGACGACATGATAAGGATTTAGCGCTTTCATAGTGATAGGGTAAAAACATGCCAGCTTCACCGAACGCTAGTAGGGAGTGGGATCCTCACTAGATAGAGACAGGTTACGGTCGCTCCTCCACCTCCACAGAGCTTACCTGTATTAAGAACCGTTTTAGCCAATCCATGCTGATGCGGAGCGCACCGTATCCTGCTAGCGTTGGGGGAAGCTAGGTAGTGCAGCTGTAGAGTCATAACCTCGGCATGACGGCATGACGGTAAGACAGCATGATTCTGCCCATGTATTTCTTCGTCCGTCGTCAATTGTCCGCGCGCAGGTGTCCGATATTGTTGAGAGTGCGCCTGCCTGCTGCAGTTATAGTTCCTCCCTTGCATGCGGCACAGTGCGTCCGATATCCACTTGCGGACTAGTCCCACTTGCGGTCCCACTTGCAGCCCACACCCCCACTTGCAACCCGCACTTCCATGCATCCCCAGGCCCAGCGGATGATCCCCGAGTAGTTCCCGTAGTTCCCGTAGTTCCCGTGTTCATCATCAATGGCCTTCCTCGTGCGCGCTCGGGCATCAGCTGAAGTTGGCCTCGACGTTTACCTGCTTACCTGTGTATTCCTCCATGACCGTCCAGCAAGCTATCTACCTATCTAATGCTCGACGCCCAACTCAGCATGCACTCAGCACACCTGCACAACCATGAACGTCGTCACCAACGGCAACAAGAATGTTTCGACCGACATTCTCACTCTTGCACAGGACATTGTGAATGACGCGGCCAAGATCAAGACGCTGCTCGCCTCCCAGAACCTCCCAGCTCCCGACTTTTCGCCTGATTCGCCTGAGCTGCCTGACACGCCTGAACATGCCGCCCTGCGCAGAAGCCTCGCGGCCTCGCTCGACGATCTACGCTTGCTCGTCGTCGGCCCGCGGACTACGATGCGCAGCCTGATGGGCTCGAGTAACGACCTGGCCGCCCTCCAAGTCGCCTTTGAGTTTGGCTTCTTTACCATTGTGCCTGTGGCAGCAGAAGAGGGCATCGCCGTCCAAGACATCGCCCGCCAGGCCGGCATGGACGAAGGCCGGGCGCGCCAGGTGTTGAGATTCCTGTGCACCCATCGCATCTTCCGCGAAGTTAAAGACGGCTGGTTCACACACACGGCATGCAGCGCAGCTTTTGGGCGCGACGACAACCTGATAGGGCTCGGACAATATTCGTGAGCTTCTTTCCTTTCCCCTTCACCCACCCAAATACAACGACTTATGTGCTTGGTGCGCAGCATGGATGATATGTTCAAGTCCGCCTCGTCGACGGCCGACTGCATCAGGGCATCCCCTCAAATCTCGGACCTCGTGCATTCGCCCTTTACGACGCGTCTGGGCGCAACCATGTTTGACTACTACGACAAAAACCCAGCGCACGCTGCCCGGTTTGCCAAGGCCATGGCAGGCGTTACAACCAGTACGTCTGGAACCTTGGAATTTTTTCCTTTGACAAGCAATGGCTAACACATCTGCCTGTCCAGTCGACCGCAAGCCTAGCACACTCAGTCATGTGTTCCCATGGGACACCCTCAGAGGCACAGTCATCGACGTGGGCGGCGGCAGCGGACACGTCTCCATGGCACTGGCGCGTCGCTACCCACACCTTTCCTTCGTTGTCCAGGACAGCGAGAAAATGCTTGCCCAGGGCCGGTCGTTCCTCGCCAAGGAGGACCGGGCCGTCGCTAGCCGCATCGAGCTGCAGCAGCACGACTTTTTCCAGCCGCAGCCGGCCGGCGGTAGTAGCGTCGCAGCCTTCTTTCTTCGTCACGTCTTCCACAACTGGGCCGACGCTGACTCAACGACCATCCTCCGCGCGCTTGTGCCTGGGCTGGAGGCCTCGCCTGCAGGAACGCCCGTTCTTATTAGCGACCGAGTGCTCCCGTGCCTAGGTGACGGGACGCCGCTGCACGAGGAGCGCGCGATGCGCCGCCAGGACATTATGATGTTAGTGGGATTGGGCGCTAAGGAGCGCACCCGCGCCGAGTGGGAGGCCCTGTTCAAGGCGGCCGACGAGAGGTTCGAGCTGAAAACGGTCCACGGGCAGGGGCAGACGGCGCTGTTGGAAGTTGTGCTGAGGAAATGAGCTATTTAAGCCTCTTTATTACTCGAGAGCAGCACTGCAGAATACAACTGTCAACTCTTTCGCTTCATCTGATCCCTTATTCCTGGCTACTGTCGGGCAATGATGTATACTATTCTGCACTGCATGATCAATCGTTGATTGATCATTGTTACCTTTTTGGCATGCATGGCGCAGTGACTGCAGACCTGCGTCCTGACAGCTACATACACCTTCATCAGCTCGAACCGAGAATTGTTGTTAGATACTGATAATCCTTACTAGTCCAACAGCACGCACGTGGTGGACTAGTCTATTGCTTTCGATGTGATCCATTCTTGTGAACTTGCTCCTTTTGGTGAAGGTGAAGAGGTAGCTATAGAGGGGACTTTGGAAGTTGGAAATAAACTCTTCGAAATCCCGAGTCTAATGTTGGCTCTTTGAAACCATCGACTTGCACATTCCCCCTTCTCATAGCCTATTGCCGTTTAACCTGCTTCAATCCCCGCGCCGAATTAATCAACCTATCCACCACCCACAAAACATTCAACCAGCGCGCCCACTTGACTAACGGCGCAAACGACCCATGCCAAACCACGCCCTTGGTCCCACGAACAATATCCCGGACCAATTTCCCCGCAAGCACATCGACGTTCGTAGCCTGGCGCTGGTGATCCATCCGCTCTTTCCACGCCGCGTCCTGCACGCCGTGGTAGTACGACGTCTCGGGCAGCTCCATGGGCCCCCCCGGCTTCCCGAACATGGGCGTGTCGACGGAGCCGCAGGTAGACGTCACGACGCGCACGCCGAGCGGCTCAAGCTCGATGCGCAGTGTTTCCGACATGCGCGCCACGGCGGCCTTTGAACTGGCGAAAACGCCTAGTCACGTGTTAGCCCAAGTACCCATGTATGTGAGGAGTGAGAGAAAGAGAGAGAGTTGCACGCGTGACGGACGGAACACAAAACGTACCTGCCCACACCATGTTCAGCTCTGCGTCAATCGAGCTCTGATTGAACACCACTCCCTTCGCCTCGATAAGCAGCGGGGCAAATGCTTGCACCATCTCTAGCACACCCCAGACGTTGATGTCAAATAACTTCTTCGCCTCGGTGACGTTCGTGTCCAGAAGCGGGCTGTTGAACTCGACACCCGCGTTGTTGACGAGCACGTCGAGGGTCCCGCCTGTGCGCTTCGTAATGATGTCTTTGCATCGCGCGATGGTGTGCGGGAGTGTCACGTCGAGCTCTAGCATCTCCATGTCCGTGAGGGAAGCGAGGGAGGCGTCTGTTGACGTAGAAGGATTGCGGGTTGTGGCGAAGACGTAGTAGTTATTCGCATGGAAGTGTTTGGCCATGGCGTGGCCGATCCCATTGGGGCTGCAACCGGTGATTAGGACGGTTTTCTTTTGGACGGTCGCCATGTTGGAGTTGATGTTAAGCTGTGCAAAGACCGGGGAAATTGGAAGGGTTAAGTATCGAGGAATTGTTCTTTTTGTGGGGGCATGGGGGTAATGGCACTAGCGGCAATAGTAAGGGAGTGTTGGGGAAGGGTTTGTTTGTAAGCGCAATTGTTACCCTTCGGCATTAACTACGTATGTTAAAACCGGTTACCGGTAAGTGCGCAACAACAACGCGTGATATCTCTACAGCGGAACTAAAAAGGTATACTAAAGCGAGTCTATTCATTACTTTGAAACAAATGCAAGCGAGCGACGTGCTTCCACCAGGTGTGGCAATAATCCGTGCACCGGGGGGCAGTTCAGTTAAGCTGTTTGACTTCAGGCGCGCTGAAAGAAACTCTCAACGCGACTGGATCCCACCAGCGAAGCGCCTTACAAAGCTAGAAGAGGAGGAGACTGTGCAGCGTATACCTGGCAATTCTAAACGCGGCATACCTTTTGTAAAGGCTGAAGTACGACATATGGCTGATGAGCTGCTACGAGAGCGGGATGTGGCAAGAACTGGGTTGATAACTTCCAACTTAACCCAACTCAACTCAGTTGGGATAGTTCTGTGTGCAAGTGTCCTTCCGTTCTGTTACCCCGAAATTTCCCCTTCAAACTCCGTCTCTTTCTAACCAACACCTCTAACCAGCGGCAAGAACCGCCTTGCATTCCCTAATCACATCAAATGAAAATACATATTCATTAATGTCGTCAGTAGAATCGAGCTTCGTGCCACTAGGGAGGTACGCGGCGGCGGCATCGCGCACATTTTGCGGTGCCGGCGGGTTCGTGCTGGAGAGAATCTGCAGCGCCGAGCCTCTGTTTCGGCGAACTTGCTCAAACAGCTGCAGTCGCTCCTCGATATCCTCGTGATTACGGACCTGGTCGAGCAGAATACCGAGGGCGGCGCCGTCTTCTATGGCCTGTCCGCCGCCTTGTCCCTGGACTGTGGGGTTGTTACGATCGGAATCAACAAGCTACTCACGCTCAGACTTACAGGTAAGCATGGGATGTGCTGCGTCGCCAATCAGGACGAGTCGGTTCTTGTGCCACTTTGGTATCGGCTCTCTAGCTACTAGCTTCCAGAACTTGACGTCTCTGGCTTTTCTGCCTCAGGTGTGTAAGTACAGTACCTGGGTATGTTTACGTTTTTCTGTTATCGACGCGACAGGGTCCAGAACTCACCTGATCACAGTCTGCAGAGCCGGGGCAAAGTGCTTTTTGGCATATTCCAGTGGAACACTTGCGTCGACCATGGCGCGGAAATCTAAATAACAATCAGAATTAGTGACCAGTACCGGCGCATCAGTCTAGACAACAGGGACTGGCTCGTTGCTCACCTTCCACAACATGGGAGGTGTCGAATTCCCGCGAGAGGTAAAGAAAGTTCTGAACCTTGTTGCTACCGTTTCAAAATAAAGTCAGCCCCCAGAGTTGCCAAACGTTTGTGTGCGAAGGGACCATGTTGCAATGAAGAAGGGAACGTGACACCACGCACTTTCGGCACGGATACCACACCAAGCCAGCGGCGCCTCCGGCTGCCGTAAAGTATCTCGTGGCTGAGTCTTGAATCATGTGCGCCGTCTCCGAATCGGACAGCAAGTCATCCGTCGGCACCAGCCACCTCATACACGCCCATCCTGTATCTCCAGCCTGGACGACTCCCCCATCGTGGAGGACGTGCTTCACGGCGGTGGAGTGCACCCCATCCGCCGCAACAACAAGATCGGCCTGCAGGACTTCACCATCTTTGGTCGTGATCTTGCTGTTCTCAGCATCGTAGTCGATCACCTTGGACAGCACCCGAATTTCGCAGGGATGTCCAGGCCCTTTTGCTTGAGTGGCGAGCTGTCTCAGCTGGTTATGCAGATCGACCCGGTGCACGGCGTACATGGGCAGGCCCCACGTCGATTCGCAGTCCTTGTAGTAGGTAGGCACTTGAGTATGCATGTTTGTGCCGTCAATGAGGCTCATTCCGCGCAGTGCCACCATGCTGGACCGCTCGGGGACAAAGTCCCAGGACGCGAGGACCCGCGAGGCGTTGGGCTTGATGGTAATGGCCGCTCCGACTTCGTGCAGCAATGAGGATTGTTCTAGGATCTTGTTTATGCAACATGTCAGAGCTTCTGTGGCCTAGAGGAACGATTTACTGGAGTGGGAGAATACCAACCATCACTTTGTGGCCTGCATGGCGTAGAGCAATTCCGGCGCCGAGGCCAGCGACTCCAGCGCCTACAATAATAATATCCATGATTTCGGTCGGTCACTCAATGCAGTGGTTAGTCTACAGCAGTATGAATTCTGTAGTTATCCTAGTCACGTCGTTAACCAGTGCCTTGCTCTATGTACAAAACGCCAAGCAGAGGGATGAGTATATCGCTGAGCCTAGAATCACTGTCATCATGCCACTTCCTAGCTCATCCAATCGTGGCTTCTTTGGATCAGCTTTTACTGTCCCCGACTATAGGAACTCGATCGGATGTTCCCGATAGTAGTTCCCGACTGTCGGGGATGCAGACATGGCGCAGAAGCGGGGATACACCAATGCGCAAATCCAATGACCATCGTGAATAACAGTAATGACAAAGGGCGACAAACTCGTATTGTTGAGACGGCAGCGGGGATCGTGGGAAGCGCAACAAAGACTGGTCGTACCGCATTTCATCCTCAATGATTGATAAGCTAGTAGACTTTCGGCCTTAGGCTGTTAACCCCGGCGAAGATACATGTATTTGTATGCACTGTCTTTCCGTGTTCAAAGGGCTGAAATAAGCACGCACTTACACCCGTATTACTTGCGTACCTCGCTTACAACCCAACACACCCTACCAACCGACCGCCACCAACCAAAATGCCCACCGTCCTAGTCGTCGGCGCCACAGGCAACATCGGCACCTCGGCCATCCTTGCTGCTCTGCGATCCAAACTCGATGTCCTCGCCATTGTGCGCAACCAGGCTTCAGCGGAGAAGCTGTTTGCCAATGTAGGAACTCGCGAGGGTGTGACGACAGTAGAAGCCGACATCATGTCTGACCACGGGGTCAAGGGTGTCGTAGAGAAAGTGCGCAAGGGAGAGTTGCCTGCATTCCAGCATGTATACGCCGCGGGTGAGTCTGCACCTCATCCAAGTACTAACAAAATAGTACATCTGGCTGACGTTGTGTGCTGAGCAGCTGGCGGATTGTTCGACACGACATCCATCCTCGATCTCACTTTGGAGGACCTAAGGAAGCATATGCAGATCAACTTTGAGCCCAACTTTTGTGAGTTTGGCCATGCCGGCAGAATCCATCCGCAGCTATGGGAGAACTGATGCGTGTCGACAGTGGCCTATCAAGCAACCATTCCCTATCTCCTGGAGCAGAACGACCCTGCAAGCACCTGGACGCTGTGCACAGGCGCGAGCGGAGACAATGGGGGTCGCGCCGCAGCCAGCATGACACAGGGCGCGCTATTCTCCCTGGGGAACGTGGCATGCCTCGACAACGCGAACACGAACGTCCGCTTCAACGAGGTCTACCTCGGTACTTTCGTGATGGCAGGTCCTGAAGCGGAGCAGTACGGGGTCATGAAGTCGTTAGAGTTTGCTGCTTCGTACGAGGCCATCTTGGCCCGCACCGATATCAAAGGTTGCCGCTTGAAGGTGTACAAACCCGAGGATTTGACCGAGTTGAAGTTCATGAAGAAGTTGGAGTAGGAGGCGCGTGGTGTAGTTTGGAGTCGCCATTGTAGCCCGGGTTCGTGTCAGGAGGTACGGTGGCATCCTTCGTCGACGGTAATCCTTTACGATCGCCCATGTTCCTGTGGCTGGGAAATTGATGATCAGTGTTACACTTTCCTACTATAGCCTATCCCAATAATGACCATACGTCATACATCCTGAATTATCACCAGGTGATGCAATAATTCGTGCGCGCTATGTCTGAAAGCTCTTAATTCCTTGCAAAGGAACTATTACCCTGTTTTGGTTCAGCTCTTTCCTAAGACTGAGAGAACCTACTATTAAGTTTTATCAGACTTATATATAAAATTACCGTCACTCGTTTATAGTAGATTGAATCTAAACAGAGCGCGCACGGATTATTGCTGCACCTACTGTTCTCAAGTTACGGCTCTCGTAAGCAGATTCATCTCGAGATACAGACAAGAAACGTTGCGTTGAATCTAAGCCTAGTTAAGCTTTGCTCTTGTTTCTTTATTCTCCATCTACGCTAGATTGATAGGATACTTTTTCCTTATTACCGCACCGTATTTGTATATCAACGCAGGCACGGGGATCATAGCTACGCCAACAAACCCTAACAAACTATTCCCCCAGCCTAAGCCCAAGTTATCATACATACTAGGCGCGGCAAGCGGCAACACAGCGCCAAAAAGACACCTTGCTGCGGTCAACGCGGCCACGGCACTTGCCGCATGGCGCGGGAACGCGTCGATCAAGTACATTTGGATGGGAAACATGATGCCTATCGTGCCAGCGCCGAACGGGAAGAGTCCGATGATGGGGACGATCCAATGGGCGTGTGCTTTCGTCGACCAGCCGTACCAGAAGAAGGAGATAGGGATCAGGAAGCCGAAGAACACGCAAGTCGGGAGCCGCATTTCAGGCTCATAGATGTTGTTGTTGCGCTTTGCGAGCCGGATGATGGTTATATCGGAGGTCTTGGCTACGAATATCATGCCGACGAAGTTTCCTAATCCAACGCCAAGGTACGCCAGACCGCAGAGTTCAGGCGACCAGCCGTATGTGTCGGTATAGACACCCGTTATGGTCGTGAGGAGTAGGAAGAGGAGACCGTAGACAAAGGCTACGTATAGGGAGAGCAGGAACACGATTGGCGAGCCGAACAGCAATTTCATCGGGACCACGAGGCTTCGTAGAAGCACGTTCCACCAGCGCAACGAGAGCGCGGATCGTTCTTTCGTATATGCGTTGAGTAGGTCTGGGCGATTCAGGTCTTTGCGCAGGCGATCGGTTTTCTGTTTAATGAGGACGGTGGGGTTGGTTTCGCGGTTGAAGATTAGCAGCACCGTTACGCAGACCGCAGACGTGACGAATACGACCCAGAAGCACCAGCGCCAACCAGCTCGTTGCGCGATGAAGCCGCCCAATATAGGCCCAAGGACAGGACCAAAGAGCATACCTGCTCCGTACACAGATATTGCGAGGCCCCGCTGTTCGGGAAGAAAGAGGTCTGATATCACCCCGCTGCCGATAGTAAGACAGGCGGACCCTCCTATACCGGCAAGGAATCGCATAGCTATAAGGCCATTTAGATTTGGCGCGAGGGCGCAGCCAAGGTTGAAGGCGACGAAGAAGATGTTGGAGAGGTTAAGGATGATGCGGCGACCATAGATTTCGGAGAGAGGGGAGAGGAAGAGCGGGCCAAAGGCGAAGCCGAGTACAAATACAGAAATCGAGAAGGCTGCAAGGTATTGCGACGTGTTATGGAAGTCTTCATTAATGAAGGAGATGCCCGGGGCGAAGATGGAGGATACCAAAGGACTGCGCTACTGTAAGCTTCAATTCCTTCCTGTATAGATGTTGGAACCGCATCACGAACCTCAGGAAGGCGATGAGGGAAACGAAAACTAGTAGGGTCCACTTCTGATTCTCTGGGAAGTTCCTGAAGCGTCTCAGTAAGCGCAAGGGCACTGACTTCGTGGAGAACGTACCTTGGATTAAGTGGATCATCTTGTGACTCCCATCCCACTATCCCGTCATCCAAATCCATCAAAGGATATGCTTCTGCGGTAAGTTTCGTCTTCCGACTACCCTTTCTTGATAAATGTTTTTCTAGGTCATTTGCTTCTTCGTCTGCTGGTGTTTCCTCAATGTCCTAACGTACGATTAGCTTAACTAACCTAGGTGAACGGTAAAAACGTAAAAACTAACTTTCTCATGATTGCTTACTTCTTCTTCTAATCCCTGGTCCCCCTTTGCATGTTCGTCCTGCAGGAACTTGAGCGACATCTTGGATGCGTTCAAGATTTGTCGTAATAGCCAGCCTGCACTCAAGTTCTTCTACAGCTCGACCCACGAATTAAAGTAAACTCGCAATACCTTTCGATATTACAATAAAGTCTAGAAACGGGTTCAATAAACCACTTTCACTGTTAAACAGTCGTTGTGTAGAAGCTGAGTTCAAGACGCGAAAGTGCAGCAGTAGTGATGTCGCAGATGATGAACATCTGTCGCTAGGCAAATTCGCAAATCCATGCAAGCCATGCTCTCAGAGGCTTTTCGTGTTGCTTATTAGCGGATTGCCGACACCAGCCTAGGATCACCGAAGACTCGGGAAGGCGTTCGGTGGAGAGTGAGCGAGCCAATACGGGTGCACGGGCTAGTAAGACGGCACCTCACGCTGAAGAAGAAACCGAGGTTGGTTCAAACAGAGAGAACATGGGTCATTATATGGGAATAGCTTCTCACGAAGCTATTATAAATATATTAACTTTTTAACATACGACTTAGAAGATATTACCATATCCTCGGGACCCTCTCAATTCACTAGCTCAGTCTCCTACCTTGTTCTAAAGGTTCATATTTCTCGAAAATCGCACTCTTTCTAAGCCATAAGCCACCTGTTGTTCATAATTATGGTAATTTCTCTCCTCTCCCTTTTAGCCCTCGCGGCAGCAGGGACCTTGGCCATCTCTATTCCCGGCACTGCCAGCTCAAACAGCCAATCTTCAGCCCTTTCAGTCCGCGACAGCTTCGATGGCCGCAAAACAGGCAACCTGAACAAAGGATGCCAGAACGGTCCGACGTCTCGCCAATGCTGGGGCGAGTATGACATCAACACCAACTACTACAAGACGAGCTTTTACACGAACCGCACCGTCGAATATTGGTTGTCTCTCGAGGAGGTAGACTGCGCACCAGATGGGTACCAGCGGAAATGCCTAACGGCAAACGGTACCATACCGGGTCCTGCAATCACAGCCAACTGGGGAGACGAGGTTGTCGTCCACGTGACCAACAACATTGCGACCAACGGCTCAGCTATTCACTGGCACGGCGTGCGGCAGCTCAACAACAATGCAATGGACGGGGTACCCGGGGTCACGCAATGCCCCATCGCGCCTGAGACGAGCATGACATACAAGTTTCACGTCGACCAGTACGGCACTAGCTGGTATCACAGCCACTTTAGCGTTCAGTACAGCAATGGATTGTACGGGCCGCTGATCATCAATGGTCCGACAACGGCCAACTATGATGAGGACCTCGGGGCCGTCTTCATCACAGACTGGGACCACGCAACGGCC
>Ga0265780_10000394_pt1 | contig 69576 bp, 72 predicted proteins | sample P1T30metagenome_FD_192432 | JGI IMG/M metagenome (GOLD analysis project Ga0265780, IMG submission 192432) | Plant litter microbial communities from East Loma Ridge, Irvine, California - P1 T30 | ecosystem: Environmental > Terrestrial > Plant litter > Unclassified | place: USA: California...
CCCTCGAAGGCACCAACTCCCACACCCCCCCTTACCTACCCCGTCAACGACCCCATAGTCTTCACCGACCCCCGCTTCAAGTTTGAGGTCAACAACTTCTGGAATGACCCAGCAGGCAGCAACATCGGCTTCACGGGCTCAAGCGCTATGGGCTTCAACGACAACTCAAGCTATAATACGCCAAACGACTTCATCCCGCGCTACAACCCCGCCGACAACGATTTACAAATCTTCAAGCAGCATGGTGAGCGCTCGGCTGAGAGTGAGTCGGAGCTGCGTGAGAAGAAGTGGTTGCATGAACTAGAGCTGCTTCTCAACAAGTAAGGTGCAGTTGAGCACCGTCGGCTAGTGCTGTGGGTGTAAACTCCTTACAAGCCACGATGCGCACTCTAGGTATAAGCCTAGAGGTCCTCAAAGCTCTTCAATCTTCTCGATTCGGCGGTCCTTGTCCAGCTCGACCCTGACCATCCGGCCCTTCTCAGGAAACAGACCTTCGCGCAGATTGTCCAGATAGATTTCGTAACTCGGCATATATCCATCAATGAAAGCGCGAACTTGCTCGTTCGACATGCCAGAGCCTTTTGTCTCAATCATCTTGTGCTCTTGCTGTAAGCGCCAGCTGTAAACATTCCGCAGATCTGTGGTGTCGATGTGAACGAAAAAGTCAAAGTGATGTGGTCCCATAAACGTGTCGCAGTAGTTCTTGAGGTTGTTATTGACCTCTAGTAAGTGCTTGAGCTCATGTTGTGCTGGCGTGTTGACCGGTAACTTTCCCTCTTGAGCCAGCTTGTATTTCTCCTCAATCACAGCATCAGTCAAAGGTTGGAAGCCAACGCACCAGCCTTCGAACACTACGATGTCGGGCTTTTGCGAGATAGTTGGCCAGTCTGATTCCGGGGCTCGGTCACCTTCCCCATTGAACTTGCTCTTGTCGAAGCTTGGTATTTTCAGCTCCCCTTTGCCGTCATAATTTCGAAGGTCACGGAAGAAATCTGCGGCCAACTGCTCTTCGTGTGTGCCAGGCTGGCCCCGCGTTCGGTACAACTTGTTCTCGGGGTCCCGGTCCCGTTGTGCGATCAAATCGTCGTGCTTTTTGTACACATCATCCAATGAGATTGTGACAGTGTTGAGGTTCTGCTGTATTTCAAGCATATCCACGATTCTCGATGCCCATGTCGACTTCCCGGATCCTTGAAGACCACTGATACCGATTATGATGGGTCTTGAGGACTGCTCGCGTTGACTCTTGATTTTCGGAAGGAGGATGTCAAGCACTTGGCGCACATTCGCATAAAGATCGATCATCCTGATAGTGCAAGCGACTAATGCAAATTTACGAACGGAGCAAAAGCAGAGTGGTGGTTGTGGTATGTCGGTCGGCTTTGTACCCGCAGCTGTGACACAGCCACGGACGCTAATAAGTTAAAAGTTAGCGGGGAACAGTGGGCCTTCCCTATCAACCTTTGAAATTCTCCATGACCACTCCACCAGCATCTCTACAATTTTTAATGAGTCAAACCTGCATTTTTGCGTGTCTTGAGAGGAAATGCCAGCGAAATGTAAGCAGAGAGAACGCATTCTTGCATCAGGCGGCTTTGATGTGCCCTCACTACCTCTTGGAGCTGTGCGCGGGAGACTGTGTTTCCGATGTTTTGAACCTTCTGGGAACATATTGAAATGCGCAGGATGTAGACGCGCAGGATACTGCTCGAAAGAGTGCCAGAAACTAGACTGGACAGCAGTACACAAAAAGCAATGCAAGATATTGCAACGCATCAATGAGGAAGATCTGAAGGACTACCGCGAATCGCGAAAATGGGCGGACTACAGTCGCTGTCTGGTGATTACACTCTCACAGCCTGTTGTGCCTATGAACTGAAAGAAACACGCAGATTATATATGGGCACCTTGTTCAAAGATTGACGGAACTGAGAGAGACAGTCTTCATCATCCAGTTCGTTGAGCCCAGAAGCACTGACACCTAAGGGCTATAGACTAACAAGCCACCAGAGCTCAGCCATATTGCTCTGAATGCTATCGCAGTGCGAATCAACTTCTTAGCCGGGGCATTACCCTGGAAGTGTGCGTGGAGTGTCATCTTTCGCACCATTGCTCCCACTGCTCCAATCCCCATTCGAAAACCGTATGCGCCAGCTTCCAGACCCAGAACAAGATCGAGGAGTTTCGACATCAATATTTCGAAGATACCGGCAAAGCCTCTGTTATAGCATGTACCGCCACACCACGTTCGGCTTTCAAACCATTGGCACAGTGCGATGGATGGTACGACTACTTTGTCAATGTTTCGGATAAAGCCTTCATCAAAGGCCATATAGAGCGTGACCTTAGCGATATCACACCTTCGGCTGTCAAACAGGGCGCAGAGAAACAGGAATTCGAAGAGAGTAGACGCATGTTCCTTTTGCTAGGAACAGATACTCTAACAATGCCGCTCACCGTAGCTGCTGCACTCGAGGACCTACAACTCGTAGCGACGCCTGTCCTGAAGATACATTTGTTAGGCGCAACTGGACGCGAGTTTCTGGCAATGTCCGCCTTCGAGGAACTCTTCCATCTCATTCCAAGTCTCAAGACGTTGGACATTGCCGCAGTCGGGCCATCCTCGCAGCTATTTGGACAGGGCCCTGAAGGGTACGCGCCAAAGGTTGATCTCCCATGCTGTGGAGCATGCCAGTCACAAGGGCGAAAGCGGCCTCTCTCTGCGTACAAAGGTCTCTACCACGATTTTGCAAATACGTCCTTCTACGAAAAGCCAGATCTGATTGTAGCCTTCAACAGTGGCTGCGTCGACGGTGACGATGCAGATTCAGACTGGGACAAGACGATTCGACTCATCGTCGAAAGCAACGTCCCTGCGCTTTTCACCACCTATAACACGCGCGAATCACAGCACGAGCAAGCGAAGATGAAGAGGCTTGGTGCAAAGTTCATCGTGGAGCCTGAGATAAACAAATGGCGGAGTCTGGTGCCAATGCCCGAGTTCTTGGACGCAGAGCATGAGATGTGGTCAAACAGCTACAATAGGTATATAATAAACGGTAGGCAAAAATAGGGGAAGATGCTCTCGCCACATGTGTTCATTGATCGTCTGAACGCGTCAACATCAACAAGACAGTCAGTCATTAAGGTTATTTTGAGTAACACAGAAGGTCGATATAGAGTTTTTAATCAGCTTTGATCTTCAACACCCTTCTGGTCTATCTATTTCTTATCTTCGTTGTCGCTTGTGTTAGTCAGTTGTGTCTCGCCTCGAGCCACAAACTACCATCACACTATTTTCAGGTCCCAGATCCTGACTCGACACCATGCATATAACATTTGGGCTATACCAAAATGTGCCAAATGACAGCCTGGGCGAATGGATGTGTTGGAAAACTTCCAGGCAAACTTACATGATACTGATTGTATCCAATTCTGCTAAAGTCTTGTTTTTATTCTTCTTGGTGACCTAAGCAAACATACAGCAGGATGAAACCCATAGCCACTCGACAGGATCTCCAAATGTAGATCCCAAATTCCAAGGTATGAAACACTGTACCTCTTAATACGAGGCAGCCATCCTTGTGGTCATAAGCTTACCCGCAGTCTTCGCACACGTCAAAATCACTTCCACGAATCGCCAACAGAATCACGTCGCTACCAGTTTTTACCCGTAGCACTGCCGTCGCAATCTAATCAACTGCCACAACAGGTATGTCTACGCGCATCTGTAGATGACTGCGGCAGTTCCACGGTTCTGTGTGTACTTAATTTTCCGCCTCTTACGCGATGGTACCGTGCTAGATCGGTTGTCGGCGAGTAATGGGGAAGTCAAACCGATTGCGACAGGGTGGAAAGTTTCACCGTGAAAGTAGGGGCTGAGAATGCTCTGATGAATCGATAAACAATGATTTTTGAGATATGAGAAGGTCGCGACGGTGACAAAAGGTGTAGGTAATTCACGAGTTTTATCGTACTGGTACCAATAGTAGGTATATACTGGTGCCTTGCAGAAGATGTGCACCCCCCTTAGAATACCTATAATGTATATATCTATAATAAAAGTGACATCTCTTAACGGCTATCTAGACTCCTACGAAGATACCTGCTAATGAGAGCATACGGAGGTGTACAGAGGTATTATGCTAGCTATGTGGCTAGACTAGAAGAGGGGTGCACACATTATGAAAACGATGATATCTCGTACCCTAGGAATACTGCTTCTCTGGACATGACACTCTAATGCTTCGTTTGTACACCTTCTTCTGAACAAGATAGAGAACTTGAATTGGGTACGACTGCTAGCTTTAAATAATCGCAACCTGAGATGGATTTTCGTCCAAACTCCTAATCGTAGCCATTCGCTCTGGTGTCATCTGATACACATCCGGTAGTTCAGTCGAATTCCATGCATCTCCATCCATCAGTTTGACTAGTCCAGACGCTGCAGTGAAGATACGTGCCATACCGCTGTTGATTGTCAGCATCGTTACACTGTTTCAAAGCATACCTGACTCACTGTCCATGATGTCCAGCACATATCCACTGCCCCGGCTTGCCTGGCAGCTCACCAAGAAAAGGCACGCCATCAGCGCTCAAACCGATAATGCCACTCCAGCTATACTGAAAACCTTCCCCGGGCCCGTTTTCAGCCTTCCCTCCATTGAGCAATTCGCTTTCGACAAACGATTGTGCCTCTTTGGTAACTGATTCGAGATTCGCCAGACTATCGTCGACGCAACGTTCAGAGCTTTGCTTAGCCCACCCATCGAGCTGTTTTTGGCCAGGATTTGAACCGCCAAACATAATGTTGCCGTCCGAAGTAGAGCGCGAGTTGATACTAAAGAAACCTCCGTTGGGTAGCAGCACGCCGTACGAGTTCTGTAGAGTTGCTGAGCCACAAAGCGAGCGTGGAGGCACAAATTAATCGCATATATGTGGTTTTGGTGTGATGATTCCACGCAGTGAAGGTTCCAGGGCGGCACTGTACCCGTTTGTAGCATGGACAACCGTGTCGCATGAAATATCTCCGCGTTCTGTATGGACAGTCCACTTTCGTGAGCCGAGCGCGGTCTTGGAAACTGTCTGAACCATTGTATGTGTCTGCAGATTTGTGCCCTTCTCAATATTGCCGCGCATTATATGTGCTGTGAGCTTCCAGGGTTGCAACGTAGATGCCTTCCATGCGTAGCACGCTTTGGCAGATTTGATCTTTGATACCCTGACCGCTTCTTTGGGATCGTATGTGACCTTGACATGGTCTGTCTTCCCGCCAGCTCTTTGGTATCTCTCGAACATCTCTTTCAGGGCTTCTGCGACCTCTTCGTCCACAGGTACATCAAGTGTATCACCAATCCACAGATCGCAATCAACCTTATTTTCTTGCACGTATGCTACTAGTGCCTTCCATGTAGCCGCCTCGTCGTCCATAATTTTGACAGCTTGCTCATGTCCAAAGGCTTTCTCAAACTTTGCAAAGTGTCGCCATTGGTCCGGTTTGCAATGGCCTGCATTACGGCCTGTGGCCCCAGAGCAGAATTCGCGAGCTTCAAGCACGATCACACTCTTTGAAGGCCAAGTTGCAAGATGGTGTTTGGCCACCAGAGTCCCGCTGATCCCCGAACCGATGATGACTGTATCCGCTTCGCTCGGTATGTCTCTAGTCGTGCGATGGTTTAGAAGCGGATCGCATCGCACCTGCTGCAGCCAGTATGAAAGTGACTGTCCACTTCGTTTCGGGAATCCAGTCCTTGTTCCGTTGGGTGGCGTGGAAGCGTATTCTTCAACGTTCAAAGTAGCGCTGGATACTTCCGGTACAATTACACTTGCTGCACCACCAACTGTTGAATTTGTACCGCCCGCCGACTTCATTTTAGCTGAGTTGGAATATGTCGTTGCTGATACATACGCTCGTGGCGGCGCTGGAAGGATTAGTTTTGGCTACAGCTTTCTAAGCACCATTAGCAGACGTGAGGACTTACAGAAGAATTCGCAAAATAAGAACAGATTGATGCAGTTGATTCAGGTCATGATTCTGGGTCGATTTCTAGGCGTGTAAGGTTGCAGGTGCTTCCGGCTCGCGCGATAATTCCGAGGCACCTGTCGTACACAACTCAATCTTAGAGTCTCACAAACGTCGAACCCCACTTCCACCACGTTGCAACACCTCTTGCTATACTCGGGGCCCAGGCGCGAGTACACCACATCGCCAGTTTGTAATACGTTGTCCCTGATATATGTCGCGACCGACGCTCGCGCATATATATCCTTGAGCAACCCAAAGCTGACCCTTCTACTGAATGACATTTCCAGATCGATATATTGCCTTGGTTGACTACGGTAAGCTCACAAGATAGGATCTTTCAGTGATCGTCGCGATCTATCTTTATCTCTAACTTATTTACTTGGAGTTTCCTGATCGCTGTGCATGTCGACTTCGTCCTACATATGCACGTCGGTCAGTGACTCAAAGCTTGTGCAGACTGTTTCCATTATGTCTGGGCCTTCTCGATTAGAATTTTTAACAATTGCATAGGGCAAGGTAGTGTTCGATGGCGACTCTGTTCATAATTTGGACATATACGCATGTTTTAAGATGGATTTCACCCAAACAGCGGAGGGCGGCACATTGACACTGGCTGTGCGAGATCGCCGCGTTCCTGCATGGAGCGAATTCTGGATGACTACGGGGAGTGAGGGAATCGCATAATGATTCAGGACGCCCGGCGAAATGTCCTGTATAACAAAAGAGACGGTGTAACGACGCAACGAGTATAGTATGGCATCATCTATCCACGAGGAAAGCATGTCATTATTTACGGGAGATTCTTAAAAACTCAGCTCGTTGCAGTAATGCAGAGCGACACATTAGAGGCTCTAAGATTAATAGAGTCTGATTGTATTGCACTATCATTACGCAGTAGTCGCAGTATGTCAAGCCACCCACGTCCCAAACATTTTACCCACCACAGCCACGAAATATGGCCTTAATAGCTTAACACGAGTCATTACATACGACGCCCTCTTTCTCCCAGTATTCAGAAAAGCCCAAATCATCCTCGTACTCCCAGCACGCAATAATGTTCCCCGGCTATGTACATGCACCCGCCGATCCTTACCCGTTCCTGCACGCGACATCTCGCGTCAACCCAGCATGCTATCACGACATCGAACTTGGGAAACGCCCATGATACCCCACAGACTCCCGCCACGCCAATGATGCCGCGAGCTTGTGTCGTCAGTAAGCTCGCATGGCTTTTCTGGGACTTGCACCAAGGGCTTGGTACATCGGAACGTGGGCAGGGACGCTGTTGGGAAGGGTATGGTGGGTTGGCGGGTGGGTTTGACGAATGGGATGGTGTGATGGCTTCGGTACTTGGGGACAGTCTGCCTGAGGCAGGCTTGCCTGGTAGGTGGTATGCTCGCTTGTGCAAATGTTTAAAGAGGTCGTACGAGTTTGCATTTCTCGTTTGCAAGTTGCTCAATCGTCGCACTTATTTGTAACGTCGCAATGACATCTCTCGACAAGGATATTGAGACGGCTCAGCCTTCGCCTCCGGTTTCTGCTTCGTCGTCTCGTCTAGATGATGCGTATGAGGCGTACAAGAATAATCGCGATATTGAGGTCGACCCAGCTGAGGCGAAGAAGACGCTACGCAAGATAGACAAGCGCATTGTTCCTATTCTCATCTTCATCTATTTGCTGCAATATCTCGACAAGAATGGAATCAATTATGCTTCTGCATATGGCTTCATCGAAGCCACGAATTTGGGCAAGAATGGATACTCCTGGCTCGGTACGTGAAAGCAAGACGGACATTCCAACGTACACTGTTCGCTGACATCCTCCAGGAAGTATCTTCTACTTCGGATACCTCGTCGGTCAATATCCAGCTGGCTACCTACTCCAGCGGCTTCCCATCGCGAAATTCCTCGGGTACTGCACAATCGGCTGGGGCGTGATTCTTATGACGACACCTGCGTGCACAAACTTTGCAGGCACAGCCGCAAACCGATTCCTCCTAGGACTTCTCGAATCCACTGTGAATCCAGGCTTCGTGCTGATCATGAGCATGTGGTATACATCCGCCGAGCAACCATTACGCCTCGAGGCTTACTACTGCACGAATGGCATCGCAACCATGTTTGGCGGCTTAATCGGCTATGCAGTCGGACACATCACGACCGGTCTACCACGGTGGATGTACGTCTTCATCATCTTCGGCACATTCTCCACATTCATGGGCATCGTCACCCTACTATTCCTCCCGGACCTACCTACCACCGCCCCATTCCTCACCGAACGGGAACGCGCCGTCGCCGTCGAAAGAGTTGCGTCGAACCGGCAGGGCGTGAAGAACCGACACTTCAAATCGTCCCAGGCATGGCAGACACTCAAGGATCCCAAGACGTGGCTGTTGTTCATCATGGCTACAGGAGCCCAAATCCCGAATTCAGCACTGACATCCTTCTCCTCAATCATCATCAAGTCCTTTGGCGTCGACACGCTTGGGACACAGTACCTGCAAATCCCTGGCGGTGCGGTGCAATTCCTCTCTCTACTCGCCGGCGGTTTCATATGCACACACTGGCCCAATAGCCGGTGCATAACCATGACCGTGGCAAACTTAATCTGCATAGTTGGCGCGTCCATGCTCGTCGCACTTCCTCACACGGCGAAATGGGGCCGCTTGATCGGTCTCTGGCTGTGTTATTTCCAGGGCCTTGGGTTTTCCATGTCGCTCACGATTGTGTCTTCGAATATTGCTGGGACTACAAAGAAGCAACTCACGTCCGCCGCGTTGTTCACTGGGTATTGTGTTGGGAACATTATTGGGCCACAGACGTTCAAGGACAGTGAAAAGCCTGGCTACAAGAGTGCGTACATGGCCATGTTGATCGGATACACGATCAAACTGGTGGCCGTGTTGGTCTTGTTTGCGTACATGTGGAGTGTAAACAAGAAGCGAGATGCGGAGGCGGCGGGTGGCGTTGTGGGGTTGACGGAGGAAGAGGAGAGAGAGGCCGTCGAGAAGGGCATGTTGGATGTGACGGAGATTGATAACAAGGGGTTCAGGTACATTTTATAGACGTGGAACATGGTACAAGGATTGGGCAAGAGCCAACGAATTATGGAATGCGAAATGAAGTGATCATAATCAAGTCCAAGACAGCACATTGATCTGAAGCTCAAATCAGTATATAAAGTGAGTGACATTATACAGTTACTCTGATCTAACTCAGGTTCTAGCGTTTCTATCGTGTAAGGCGTGTCTAGCATCTAGTGCTCGTGAGCGTGGGTATAGCAAACGCCTAGCCCATGCCTTTAGTAAACGCCTTGAAAATTTGACTTTTTGTGATGACCAGAGGAAAACGCTCAAAATGCGAGAATGTACAGAAGTGGAGAGGCAGAGACTAGGGCTGCGGAGGATAGGGGATGACGGAGTCGGGTCGAGGTCGTGGTTCACATCTTGGCCTCTCTCAAGATTGGACTCTGCTGCTGCAGTTGCAGCAACTCTCTTTGCTCCTGGAAGACCTGTCTCGCCTTCTCCAGCACCATCTCGAAGCCCTCTTTTCCCTTGGCGGCGTTCTGCTGGAACCGCTCAACCGTAAACTGTTCAATACTGTTCTTGATCTTCTGCCAGCCTCCGCAGAGGGCGGTTACCTCTGCTCTTTGTGTGAAGGTTGTACTGGGTGCGGTAGCCGAGGACGAGGCAGTGGGTTGGTATATGCACGTCTCGCGAACGTTGATGAGGTCGGACATGGTCATGTTCATGGAGCAGAGGGTGAGCTTCTTGGCGACGGGGTCGACGTAGGACGTCTCGTAGACCATGGACAGATCTTGGGCGCCCAGGATCGAGGTGACCCATTTCGGGGCGCTTTGGCGGCATGTGATGAGGCGTTCTGATCGCAGCTAATGGTGGGTTAGCAAGGCTGTCATGATGGTCGCAATCATGTTGGAGGCTATCGCATGTGAGGAATTGACTTACAATGCCTGTGGCTGGATCGACGGTCCGACTCAGCGTGTCGACGGCGATAACGTGTGGTGTCTTCTCGTTCCAGGGCCCATATTTCCGCCAGTTGCTGGTGGAGACTTCTTCCCAGGAGTAGTCGAAGTCGACTGTTTGCTGGAAGTATTTCATTTTGATCGTGTGCCGGTGTCGCGTTTTTCGTTCTGGTGAGGTGGAATGTTTTTTTCGTGCGTGTCGCGATCGACCAACTATCTATGGCGGGGTGATGGGAAATGCGGCTTATCGATGGTGGAGTGCAGCCGTTGGAGTGGGCGGTGGGCGGTGTGCGTGGGTGATGAGTTGTCTCGGTGCAGGGGAGTTTTGCTCGTGAAAATGTCGGCAAAGGCAAAAGCGAGCGCGGGCCAGGTAAATCTAGTTGTAGGCTCGGCCGATCGGGCAAGTGCGGGTCGTTCTCATTCTCAACACACGACCAGCACTAACATCTACGCCATACTCGCCACAAGCAGCCCCGCGAGCGAAGGTGCCTAACTGATGCGGCTAAACATCTGACACGGCCTGTATGACGATTATACCCACTCCACATCCATCATTGCCGCCCTTCCACCAACGAAAGCGTACTCGTAACGGATCACCGAAACAATTGCGCTAGGGTAAACTCAACCAATACCATGATTTGCTTCCATAATCAAAGAGCGAGCTTGTGTATACGTTGTTGAAGCGCATCAATATACAGTGGCAGTCCTGCATGGTAGTTGGTACCACACAAGGGTCGAAACAAAGACGGGGAAACTCTGGGCGACGCAAACCACGGATTGGGTGGTGATTACCATGTTTCCATACTTCTATCCTAAAGCACAATCTGTGCTTGGTATCATGACTTTTGTATGATGCGCCAAAACGCCCTTCCATGCTGTAACCTTTTCGCGCATTATTCGGCACGGCCGTCGCGTCTACAACTCCAGAGCCTTCTTTGCCATGGCCAAAGCGCCATCAAATGACTTGTTGCCGCCGATGAAACCGGCTGCGTGGACGAACACGCAGCCCTGCACACCGGAGACCTGGTCGAGCTGCTCATCACGGACGCCCTTCCATGCATCTGGCAGATCTTTGCGGTTGACGAAACCGCCGTTCTCCTTGCTGACAGCGCGGATGCGCCACTTGCCCTCAGGCTTGTCTTCTGGGAACAAGACATACAGAACCTGTGGCGCGACGCCCTCAGGGATGGGCGACTCCTTCTCGAGGTTGTAGAGGTGATCGGCCCAGGGCATGCCTTCGGGGAGGACTAGGACGCGGCCCTGAGAGTCGTACTGTAGTCGCGCATCGTATGCCTGCTTGACAGAGTGACGGGCAGGGAGCCACGAGTTTGCGCGGTCTGTGAGCTCGATCAAGAACTGCTCGCCCACGAATTGCGATGCCCTCAAGAAGCGCACGTCTTCCTCTGCCTGCTTGGCTTCTGGTGTCTTGGTCTCCTCGGGGTTTGCAGAGCGAGGGCCATAGTTGTAGCGGTTTACCACGCTCGCGATGCTGAAGCCACGGTCCTCGAACTGCTTGGCCAATCCAGCCTTCTCGAGATCCTTGGCTGGGATGACGTCGACGCCGTTGTCGTTGGCATCGAAAGCCTCGATGAAGTCGGCATAGATCTTCTCGAACAGGACGTCGCGGTCTTGGCCCTGCAGTCCAGTGACGGATGTGATGATGTCCTTGCCAAAGTGGAGGTAGACGAGTCCCGCAGAGGACAGCTTGGTGTTGTGTCCCGGGAAGACAGTCTCAAACCCACGCTGGTGGTGGTCGTAGCGCTTGGCATTGTCATGGTACTCGCCGCCCACGTCGACGACAGTGTGGCACTTTGCGAGGACTTCTGGGTCGCGGGTGCGGACGAGCTGCGAGTCGAGATAGGTGGGCAGCAGGCGCAGCATGGCGACTGCCAGAGATTCATCCGCGTGGAAGTGGCCACTGCGCTGTGGTCAGACCTCACCCCTCACCCCTCACTGGAATCGGACCATGTATGAACTCACTTGTGGGTGCCAATTAGAGGCGCGTCCATTTTGAGCTTCTTGGAGGGCGATTCGGTGGCCATGGTCCTTGTGAGAGATGTGAATGTACTGGCAATGAGGGGTCTGGAGGGGCTTGGGGCCAGGTTCGCAGATCTCAGCAGTATTGGCCTCAGTGCAAGCATGCAATCGCTGCAGCAAAATGTTTCAATGTTCCAATGTACCAAGGCTCGACGAGTGGGGCACAAAAGCAGGGCAGCCATCCCGCGGCGAAGATTACTTGGCGCCCGCGGACCCGTCCTTGCACGTGAAGATTGATTTCCCCCGCCAAGAGCCACGATTCGAAAGCGAGGCCACGACCCACCGCACGCAACGAAACCTGTGCGCGCCCACCACCAAACCACGAAACCTGTGCGCGCCCACCACGCGCCCCGAATCTATTACCGCCGCCTCAGCGCACGTCAGAGGTCACGCTCGTTGGAAAACGAGCTTGGCGACGACGGCGCACGCACATGTGGCTTACTAGAGTGCTCTCGTCGACCACCTTCCTGGGCGCCATAATATTCACCATCCCCCTGGCCTTCGACATTGGCGGCCGCACCTGTGGACTGGCTTTCTCGCTGGGCCTCAGCACATACTACTTCCTCTACTCCGTCTTAAGACTAGCCACCCCGGACCAGTCACGCTTCCGATGGGCCCTCTGCAACTTGGTAGCCTGGGCGCAGTGGCTGGCAATACCGACGCTGCTCATCTGGAGTCTGAACAAGTTCTCCATCGACGCCACCAATAACCCGGGCTGGGCTGAGCGCACGTTTGGCGGGAAAAGATCAGACTTCAAGACGCTCAACGAGTGGATATTCGGGAGTCAGGGCCTGATCCAGAGTGCCTCGATCAGCGCATGGGATAATGGCCTCAGGTACAGCACCCCTGTGTTCCAGATGGCAGAGGGATTCTGCAGCTTGCTAGTAATCCAGGCCGCTGGACAAATCACCAGATGGGTGGTGAACAGGGAGCGTGGAGACGCGTGGATGGTGAGATGCTCCTTCGCCATTTGCAAGAAACAGCATACTGACAGTTGCGTAGATTGGCCTATTGATCAGCTCTGCCTCCATCATTTCTACCTCTGTCTACTTCTTATGGCGCATCACTACCTTCCCCGAGATCAGCAACGTGGACGCCATCCTCATTGGTGTAGCTATTACCACCGCTATATTCCTTGGTGGCTGGGGCATTGTCAGTGCCAGAGGTAACCCAGTCGAATCGTCCTTGCTTGTAAGCACCCCGTCTGGAATCTGTTACCTAGCTAATCCATGTTAGTTCGCCTATGTGACCCTCTGCATCTATCAGATCTTCACCGACTACCAGCCCTCGCCTGGCTCCAAGGCCGCAGCAAATTCCCCTCAAGACCCCGCTCTACCGCCATTACCACCCATCATCATGGCATCCTACACCACTCTTCTCCACGCCATGGGTTCCCTTCCCACAATCATTCACACCGGCTTCAACCTCATGGTTGGTGCCATTATGACCATCACGCCTTCTGTCATCATCTCCCTCGCCTACCGCGTCTTTGTCATGTACGCTGCGGCGCGCATCATTCCCGCTGTCCGAGAATCTGGCGCACGAGCTCTGTCTCAGGAGCCCAGCCTGGATGACGAAGACGAGACGAGCAAGATCCTTGGCTTTCTGACGTGGTTCAGCCCGAGTATCATCATTGCTGTATACACGAGTCTTTTGATGCAGCACTTCGCAAGCGGCAATGGCGCTGATGGAAGCGCAGTGACTGGTGAATGGTGGACGAACCAAGGTGGCGATGTTGGCGGGAACACATGGAGATGGATCAATCTTGCCATCACAATGGGCTTGTATGCCATTGAGCTCAAGATTTCACATGCCGACGATGACGGCAGGTTGACGAGTCACTGGAAGACAGATTAAGGGGGCTTGAGGAGATAACAGGTGACTAGAAAAGGAAGCACCGAATGTAAGAACGCAGTCGAGATTTGTGTTTCTCCCTTGTGTTGTTAGCAAGTTTAAACATACGCATAGTTCATTGTTTCAGATACCCCCAGTTAGGACATTTGGAAATATGGAAATAGTTTTGGGCCACTTAAATATATTCTTTGTTACATTTCAGACCCATTTTCACTGCCATCATTAGTTTCTAAGAAATCCGGGTGCGTGGAAAGGGGAATACAGAATGCGCCTTTTCCACCATCGATCGAGTATGGAATTTACGACTCAATCTGATGCTGCTCATGATTTCTTATCTACACGGCCAATATAGCATCCCACAAACTCTGTGTTGTACGATCAGGTTTCGAATAGAACTGCAGTTTCGTCTACGGCGGTATATCTGCACTGTTCACTTGGCTTGAGCAAACAGCTTCTTCTCCGGCGCGCGCGGATGTATTACAACAACAACCTTATATTGGCGTTATATACCTGAATCTCAACTATCATGAACCTCGCAGGCTATTAAGTCATGTATCCAAACACTTTGACATTCCATCTTGGTTCATTGCGTTTAAGACTTCGCCATTACCCATGCAAAGGAAGCCATTTGGATAAACAAGTCTTCTCAGTATAGTTCTAGGAGACAACATTCAACGTCCCCATCAAGTCGATTTCACAATTTCTCGCCACTTCCAACTTCGCTGGCTGCACTCATTTCCGCAAGGAACCATGTCTTCAACATACGATGATTTGTTAATACCCACGTCTCGATGTACTCACTCACACCATAGCCAACACAAGTCTGGACTATAGACTGTAGCGACAGGGAGAGAGGCTCTTCACATGACTCGTTCCTTCAAGTGCGACATGGATGCAATATAACCTGTGTCGAAAAAAAAGCGCGGTCAAGTCTGAGCATGTATTCTGTCTCCCCGGATCACACACGCTGGGTGAGGCAGAACGGATGTATAGTTGCACTCTTTCTGTGCTTAATGTTTGGTGTCACCGCGAGAACACATCTCTGCTTCGAAATCAATTGCTGTCAAGTTTTTATGCGGCTTACGCAGCTTAGCTATAATTACCCGCAGGTCTTGTCATCAAATCCAAGACTATATCGATCCATCGAATGTTCGTTAGGCGATGTTGAGCAATAAGCCAAATCAGTGCGACACATTCAGGTAGCTCGGTGGTCCTGCCGGTCGGTTCCTCACTGACCGACAATTGACGATATTTCGAAAGGATTCACGTCCGTCTCGCAATACTAACCGCGAACTCTGACCACACCTTTTGTATCTCATATAGACTGAAGAGGCAGTGGGCTATGTTGAAGTCTTGGGGCATCACGGCGATCTTTAGACGCACAGGGCCCGGCACATACATACCATTCATCTCTGAGCGGACGTGGGTGATCGCAAAACCCTGACGCACAGGGTGACTCTACGAAATGTCAAGCTCACCTGTGGCAAAACTTTTTACGATGACCGCGAGTGGGTGGGTGCTCGCTTGAAGCGTCAAGTCAGTTCCAGAAGACTTTGTGAATCGTATTCATGACCGGAAGGAGGGGCGTCTTGGACACTGGCAGGGTACGCAAGGGCTGGAAAAGAGAACACCCAAGAGTGACCCACAGAGAGTGATCGACTAGCGATGCTGCCATGGCCAGCTCACATCTAAGTCGGCCTGCAGCACCAAGAGCCAGGGAGTCCCCTCGACGAGAGCATTATGCGATCCCACCCTGACGAAATGGTCTGGAGCATCAGAACGGCAAAAAGCTTCGTCAGCATACCTCATGTTTGCGCTTGGATCCATTTTTGAGTGGGTACGTCCTGGTCGCAGTCAGTACAAGGTTCTTTATTACCGTTTTGATGACCGCCTCGTGCTTCCTGCCTGTTTGACCACCGTCCAATATATGAACACAATGCTTAGGTTCCTGGCGGACACGAAACAACGCAATTCAATCTGATGGATGTTTTCGATGCTAATCAGCATCGCCAGCAGCCGCGTGATCGACTCGCGATCAATTTGACGTGATTCAGAAGCGCACGCTGCAGGATTTACCGCCTGTGTCGAGCGAGTGGGAATCCACGGAGTGGCTTCCATGGCTCTATATTGTGCTCAGGTGCACTGTGCGTCTCCATAGGCGCCAGTGGGTCAGTAGCCTTGAGAAACAAGCAACAGTGCGGCCGTGCATGTTCCGAAACTTGGAGCGCTTGGTTGGGCGCTTGCCGTAACAGAAGGACGTTGCTTTCTTGAATGTGACATCAGCACGTGTGAAAAGCCGACAGAATGGCGAATTCGGTGAATTGTGTGTGTAACACGGTTCAGTGGATCGATTGAACGTTTGCGGCGTTCAGAACGAAACGATGTGCCTACACCGTTTATCGCAACATCGAAGCGGTAAGCGAAGGGTCGGTTCCAAGGTCTCGGCGAGAAAGCAGTTTTCTACTGTTGTCCCTTCTGGGAAGCTGTAATGCAAGGCTGCCGCTGTATTTGCCGACACCAGCGGTGACAGCATTGCTAAAGTTGTTGTTGGTGGTTTCGTGAGGATTGTGGGTACATGCGCCGGGTACGCCCCATGTTGGATACCTTTGCAACCGCGCCGCAGCCCTAAGTGGTCTCCTGACGCCGAAGATAATCTCCACGCGCGATAGCGTAGAGCGGCGTGTAAGAAAACGGGTTAGCAAAAGGTAAGCTATCTAACTTTATGTGGCGTTCCTTCAGTCATCAAAGTGTGAAGTAAAACAGTGCTGCACACTTGCAGACTAGCATCGGGGATTGATATTCCATGCTCCATTTGCCTATGCTGGCGAAGGGCATGTGTCCAAGGCCCTGTAGTAGACGCTAAGCAACCGGGACACCCAGTGATGAACTTGGTCGGGCACAATCAAAGAACGTTGGGTCAAAGTGCGACTGGTCATGTTTTCGAAAGCGCTCATTTTGGCAAACGTTCGTGGCGGAATCTAGGGTAGAGTGTCTCCTACTACGTTAAAATGCGTGGCGGGTGGCCCCAGACGACTAGCTGGCGAAGCAACATCAAGTGCCATGGGGGCGAGCTCGCGCCAGTCCCTTTGGTACCGGATGTGTCTTGGAACTAGGAAATTGCTGGAAGAAGCCTCTTGTGTTTTGTTTCTAATAGTTGACTGGCTGCTCGGCAATGGGCGATGGTGTGTACTCAACAAGGTGATAGAGGGTTCATCCACCGGTCCGACTTAGCTCGCGGCAAAGTGTGATCGCGCACACCGTCTGCGCATGCTTGTAAGCGACGGAGCCGCGACGGCAAGATATTCCGTAACGGTTGTTGCACTCGACCTTGAAGGAACAAAGCAAGGGCGCTCCCTGAGTGAGGTCGTTAGCCCAATGAAGCGCGCTACGTGGGGACGGATATCTTCGCCAGCAGGCGCCTACATCCGCGCAGCGCAACGGCGGCCACAACGCCGCTACCCGATAAGCGCACGAATCCTGTATGTAGACTAGGTAGGCTGACTAAGGCTGCGATGGCGGATCAGAGGCATAGCGCAGGGCATGACGGCACACTGCTCTCCAACGACTCCTGTGCAAGGGATTCTTTACGTCTCCAATGTCTCGAGGTCCATGGGCACCGAGGTGCTGGATCGCAACTGCGCCGCACGAAGCAGCTGGATGTCGTCCCAGTGCTCTGTTTGATCGCTAGCGGGAGCGGCACGCCCCGCCTACCCCCCAAGGAAACGAAGAACTGGATACGTTGGCCACCACCAGGCCATGAGCCATGACGTGAAGTTGAAGCAATTCCTACAGTAGCATGACAGCACAGCGTTGCTGTTGTACGCGCCGAGGGCAGCGCGTTAGGCAGGGTCAGGAGTCTTGGATGCACAGCGACGAGAAAGGCAACACATTCCATTGGTGGTCTGCGGAAATGGCCTGAAGTAAGACCGATCAGGCAGCGGCTGGCATTCATCCCATGGGAGCAAATATAACGCGACGGGCGGGAAGCCTGAGTCGTCGGTTTAGCCGACGAGTGACGCGGCTCTCTGGCTGTGTAGACGCATTGGTGAGCACTGAGCAATCTCACGGCGTGTGCTGTCGGGCGAAGCGGGAGAGGCACAAGGCACAAGGCGCGTGCAGCGGCCTTTGGCCCCAGCAGGCTCACAGGGAGGTGACATTCCGCTGAGAAACGGGCCGGCTAGCCAACCAATACACGCGTGGATCGACTCGCAGCCGACACGGGCGGAATGATGAGCGTGTATCGAGCATCAGCATCAGCATCGAGCATCGAGCATCGAGCATCGAGCATCGGACACGGCCATGCACGCAATCGACAGTGGAACGTCAACAAACGGCGGAAGGCGGCGCGGCAGGATTCAGGAAGCTGGACAAGGCAGTGGGTCATGAGAGGTGAAGAGACTGGAGTGGGCGGCGTAGTGTTGATTAATTGAAACTTGGCCAGGGCCTTGAGGGCCTGCTCTTTCGGGACAGGACAGACAGTCCATCGGGGCGGTTAAAGGAGGCAGTGTTCGTCGCAAACGAACGGACCCCTGGGGGAAGCGCGCGAGAAGTTGGGCGATACGCACACTCTCACGGCAGCGAGAAGCCGCGTGCTGGCAGGCTGGCAGGCTGGCATGCTGGCGGGCTGGGGCGTGGGCGAGTGTTGGTTGGTGAAGGCGTTGTTGCAAGCTGCCGTCGTCGACGTGCGCGCTCGAGGCTCCCGAGGCCCGTCCTTATGCTTTTCGTGTGGTGTAGGTTGGGCAGGAGCGAGGACCCGCGCGCGCTTATTCAGGCGCGTCAAATATAGACCCTGGTCCGGGCGGCAGCCAATTGGATTATTCTCGACAATGGCAATGTGAAGTTGGAGTTGATGATGGCCGAAAGTCGTTAGGTGCCTCTGCACGCCGTGACACCACCTCGAGAAGGACCCACCACTACCCTGGTCGGCCGTCACTGCCACCCTGGTCACTGGTCCGAGCTCCAAGCTCGCCCATCTCGACAAGATCGTGAAAGTCGTGGGAATTTCGCGATTTAACGTGGCAGAGCCTCATGGACCCCTGTCTAGATGTACAGATCGAAGCAGCCGCGTGGAGAGACGCAATACCCGCGTGTCTACAGCGTGTCGAGGTGTTCGGTAGCAGTTCTCGGGACGACGCTAGTAAGCGCACAGCCAATGGCGGGCCCGCGCAGGGATGGGGCCTGCCAGCTGCAGACCCCAGTTGCAGGAGCCCTGGACAGGCGCCTTCCGTGGATCTTGCAAGCTGCGCCTGGCCTTGAGTCGCCCCTCCCACATCCAGCGTACTTGCAAGCCTGCTGTGTGCGCTGCGTTTTATACAGCCTGTTCGCCGCGACGGGTGGCTCCTCGTTGACACCATCCGCGCCCGTGGCCCTCTCTGATCTCCGACCGTCACAGCACACCACCATCTTGCAGTTTGCTCCCAACCAGACTGTTACCACCAAAACAACGAGACCATAGCCCATCTCCGCCTGCACAGTGTTGATCCTTCACCAAGTATTCCCTACCGGCTTACGGCATCTTGACCATCCATCCATATCCATACCCATAACCTCGAACCACGCTTCTTTACGCCTACAAGCGCCAAACCCGCTTGCCGTGTCGTGGAACGAAAAGTAAATATCAACTGGCCGTGTCACCCGCGAAGCACCTGCATTCCACTGCATCTTCGGCACACTACTGCTTGCAATATCGACGTTCCCCCACACTGTTCTATCAAACCGGACTACATGTACCGTCTAGGGTGAATGGAAGTCTTCATTGATGCACCTTGTGGAAAAACAACTCTATCCGTCCCAAGTGTAAACTGTCATCGCAGAAACCCCTCCAAGGCCTCACGTGGAAAAGAAGCACGACTCAAGCTACTCGTCCCACCCACGCAGCAGCACCCACATAGCAGAGTATGTCGGCCGTCGTCCACTTACCACTCCTCAATACCCAGAATCCATACATGCTCAAGGACAAAGTCGGGGATTCCTTCACACCTACCTTCACTGCCGTGAATGGAAGAGGTTCACCGCCAACGCCTCGCACATCTGCCAGCACCTTGGGCATGAGTGCACGTCCAAGTCCCACACAACAAAACGAGCGACGACGGTCCGAGAACGGATACCACAGTGGCACCAGTTCTGACTCTTCAAGCTCATCTAGCCCGGACTCTGCGGGCAGCCCCCCTAACAAGAGGCCGCGTTCAGACTCTCCTGAACACAACGCCAGTGCAAGTGGAGGCATGGAGGCCCCACAGCACCGCCAGTTTCCCTCCATGGACCGACCCACTGAGCATGAGCGACGCTGGACGGCCGAGCCTCAGTCACTCAATGGCTACCGCGACATGCGTGAGCCGCGTCCGATGGATCAAGTGCATGGCAGCATGCCGCCCATGGCAACGCAGCATCTGCCCCTCGGCGAACATGGCGGATTTGAGCATGGAAACTCGACTGACCCTAACCGAACTGCCACGCAGCAGCAGAATGACGCAAAGAAGAGGAAAAGACAGTTTGCCAACCGAACCAAGACTGGCTGTGGGACCTGCCGAAGGCGAAAGAAGAAGTGCGACGAGGCGAAGCCTGAGTGTATGTGCACATCTACATCACCCAAAAAGTACAGAACTAAGCTAATACCGTACCAGGTAACAACTGTACCCGTGGTGGTTTTATATGCGAGGGCTACACCAGTAAGGTTCCTTGGTCGAAGAATGGCGCAGCGAAGCAGCCACCGCCGTTGCAGGCCAAAGAGCAGATGCCACCCCATGACTTGACTGCAAATTATCCCAAATGTCCAGGCTGCAGTCAGATTCACATACCGCATTGCGAACCGGCACGCAGCAACAGCCAGCCATACTCGGATCCCCGGTCCCTAAACGGGTCTGAAGGTGCTCGAGTCCGACCAATCGTCGTCGAGGAGCAAGAGCGCAAACCTCCTGCACCTAGCAGTTGGAGCAACGGCTGGAACGAGCCTTCACGAGTTTCCTATCCCGAGCATGCGCCGTCTTTACCTGCGCAATATTCCCAGCCACCCGCTCCGAACAACGACAGGAGGCCGTCGCACGATCAACACATGCCTCAGCCACAAGGACCCCCTCCGCCCCGGCAACACAATCCGCGAATCTATCACCACACTCCTCAGAGCATGAGCCATACTGCCAGTCATACTCCTGCTATAGCTGATGGCCATCATCAAACGCCACCACAACCTCGTCAACCACCACCAATGGCGCCGCCTACATCTGCGCCGCCTGCGCCGCAACCGGCGCACTACACACCTCAGCCAAGGGCGCACAAGACCGAAAAGGAGAAGATGTTGAATGGAGAGCCGTTTTTGCCAAACGACGAGCAGTTGATGCGGGAACGCTCCCAGTGCACCAACGCCGTCTACGCTTACAACAGCACCGCCAACCCATCTGTTGTCATCTCACGAGGGGAGCGCGAGCGTAACTTCAAGTTGATTGTAGCGGCTCAATGGATTCCTCCACGCCATATGGATCATCGCCCGGGTGCTCCCAATGGTGCTCATCTTGGTGGAAACGTGAACGTCGCCACACCATTCCATTGCGACTATGGCTACAACATATCTATCGGCGACAACGTCACAATTGGAGCCCATTGCCAGCTGCTCGATTCTGCTAGGATCGCCATCGGAAGGAATGTCAAGATTGGTGCTCGCGTAACCATCCAAACGCTTAAGACACCTACCGACACACATAGCCTCAAGGGCAGCAACGGCATGGAGACTGCTGCAGAAGTTCACATTGGTGAGAATGTTTACATCGGCGACAATGTTGTCATCGAAGCTGGTGTGAAGATTGGACATCATGCAATCATCAGATCTGGATCTGTTGTTCTTACTGTAAGTAAAAAAGGCACTGTTCTGTTGACAGGTGGAACTAACACTGATTAGGACATCGCACCTCACATTGTTGCGCGTGGCAACCCAGCATTTGCATTGTGATTGCTTCTACTTCGTGGTCCACCCACAGCCAGTCACAGCGCACGGCAATCACGCTGGTTGGCAACGCTCTGGGAGGCACATGCAGAACACTGCAGCTTTCGACCCAATCATTTCTCACTTTCTCTCTTTTCTAATGGTGTTTACGAGGCGCATATTTGGCGGGATACCCTGATCTGATTTTTTTGGGACACGTTTGTGACTAGTTTTTCACATAGTAGCTGCTGCCAGCAGGATATGGCTCGCTCGAATGAAGAATGAAGGAAACGTACCACTTCAAACATGATGATTTCGCTTTGACCTGGATGAGCTGATGGCAAGACGTGTGGACAAGAATTATTCGCGCGCGCCAGTACGCCCTGCTGCGGGTGCTGCAGATAATATTACGCCCGGCACGTCAATCGCGGCACTTTTGATGACAATCATCGTTTCCTCTTCGGGACTAAAGTTCGAAAGGCGTTTAGCGGCTATCAGGCGCGATGAGCGCGACGTCACGTGCCAGCTTTGTCCCAAGAATTTCCCAAACATGTCCAACACGACGACGTGCGCATCCGCTCCGCCACATCACACGATGCCACCTAAAGCGCCCCTCAATTGGGGTTTATTGCCCCCGGCTTTCCTTCTGCCGTCATCAATAAGGGCTTTGATCCCAGCACAACCCGCCGTCGCAGCGACTCCATACACATGCATCCGCACCATCAAATCCACGAACACGCCACGACCCGATCGCTTCGCCCACCGCCCTGGCAAACCAGCGCTCAACAGCACATCCGCAGCAGCCCTAGAACGTAAAGCGCACTCAACACCACTACGCACCGGTCTTCTAGCTCTCAAGCGTGGCATGACAGCCATATACGACCCCACCACAGGCAAACGCGCAGCCTGCACTGTCCTACAACTCGACCGCAATGTCGTTGTTGCACACAAGACGAGGGAAAAGAACGGGTACTGGGCCGTGCAAATAGGCGCTGGGCAGAGAGAGGCGAGAAACGTCACTAAACCAATGTTGGGTCATTTTGCCAAGGCAGAGACCGCGCCAAAGAGATGGGTTGTGGAATTCAAGGTCAAGGGGCAGGAGGGCTTGGGCGTGCAGGTCGGAGAAAGCGTTGGTGCGGGGTGGTTCAAAGAGGGCATGTGGGTTGATGTCCGGGGTATATCAAGAGGAATGGGATTCGCTGGTGTAAGTTTTGGCTTTGCCAACCCACAAGTGTCCCGACGTCGAGGCTAATCTATCTCACAGGGCATGAAACGTCACGGCTTCAGCGGACAACCCGCATCCCACGGTCAATCGCTCATGCACCGCGGCATGGGATCAGCCGGAGGTTCTCAAGGTTCCGGTTCTCGTGTGCTACCCGGCAAGCGCATGGCGGGCAGGATGGGTAATGAGAGCGTCACGGTCAAGAACTTGAGGGTCATGCAGGTCGACGAGGAAAATGGCATTGTGGTGGTTAATGGATGTGTACCTGGGCCGAAGAATCAGGTCATCAAGGTGCAGGATGCGTTGGGCAAGCCATGGCCCGAGGGTCCGATGAGTGTCGAGAAGTCGCAGCCAGCGGAGGTTTTGGAGACTGTGGTAGAAGAGACACCGGCGGCGACGGCGACACCTTAAGAATATACACGAGACAGGCGAATGTAAAATATACCACACACCCCTCGTGGCATTACGCATTGTGCCACCTTAGGCATGGATGTATTTTGAACGTACGAACATGTGAGAACAATTTTGTTTTCAAATACCCGTTGTATGAAAGTTTGTATGAAAGCTGGAGAATGGATCTAGATGCTTAGGAGTGTAAGCTGGTCCCCAATACTTTTCTTTTCTTGTGCATTTCTGTTGCATTACCGCTAGTACTCATCATCATCGTCGTCGTCGTCATCTCCACTACCCTCGCCGACGTAATCATCGTCCCCTGCGCCCTCGTAGCCATCGTCCCCATCTTGATCTCCATCTCCCGCCTCACCCTCACCCTCATCCTCTTCACGCTTTTCGCCCTCGCCCTCCTCCTCTTGGGTGTCTTCATAGTCCTGCTCAGTCACTTTCACAACACCCTCCTCCTCTTCTTCTCGCGCGTCAGCCTCGCGGTATGCATCCAACACAGCCTTGGCCTCGGGGTAATCGTCTTGTTCGTAAGGTTTGAGTCCATGGGCATGCATGAAGTCGAACTTGTTGTCGAAGTTGGCGTCTCGCAGCAATTGGTTATCGGAAGGGGGGTTGAGGGGGGTGGAAGGGGCTCGAGGTGTAGTTGACTGGTCGGGCGGTGGTGGTTGAGTACCTGGTGGCTAGCAGGAGTGTATTTTAGAGGCAGGTACATGCCCGACGACAACCTTTATATGAAAGAAGGAAGACATGACGGTGAGCTAATTACAATTAGTGCGGGAAAGAAAGCAAAGCCTCAACTTTCACTATGCAATGTTCGCCTTTCGATTCACCTAAATATATGAATTCATGGCTAACAAACGAGAACAATTTGATGCCACCAGATTAGCATCCCGTCCAACACGCAGTACGAAAGCCTCGAGCCTTTGGCTATTCCATAATTTACTCATCATCATACTCCCCCTCACTCCCACTGTCATTCCAGATATCATCCCCCTCAAAGTCGCAATCACTCCCTCCGTTAATCACAAAGTCACTACAAACATCCGAATCGATATCAGACCTGACATACCGCCCCATCTCACTCCCAGACACACAGGTATCGTCGTCATCGCCTGTGTCGGACTCGTAGCGAACTGGCGCGCCATATTCACTACCAACATACGGCGACAGTGTTGAGGAAGAAGAGTAGTGTCGCGCAATGGCGGGCGGGGGAGAAGGAGCGCGCTGGATTCGTGGGCGCTGCGATGACGAGGCGTGTGATCTGGTGGGAGGACTGGACATGGATCGCTGGCGAGCGTGGTCGGTGCTTGAGGAAAAGGAAATATGTCTTCGAGATCTATACTGGCCCCACTCGCTGGGCGCAGGTGACGAAGAGGCATAATGATGCGCCACAGGGGATGCTGAAGAGTCTCTGTGTCGGTCTTCAGGAGAGGAAGAGGCGTATCGCCGTATCGCACGTTCTTTGCGACTTCGAGGTCGAACTTCGTCTTCTTCGTCGCTCTCGTAGTGTATGCTTGGTGAAGAGGATGCATAGCCTCCGGGCATGCGAGGAGATTGATCGCGTCCTGCATCGTCGCTTCGCCGTGACTTCGATCTCCACCTGTCTCTTGTTTGAACAATACTATCTTCGTCGCTATTCCAACCGCCCAGTCTTGGTCTTCCTACTTCATCATCTCCACTGTCGCCAACATAGGTTTGCACATCGGTCTCACTCTCGCTGTCGTACCTGACTCTTGTCGGCTTCGTTCTAGGAACTGATCCTGATATCTGCCTATGTGAGTGATCACGATCAATAGGCATCTCATCATATTCTTGTGGCACCCAGTAAGCCCGCATGATTTCGTGATGGTTTCCAAACTTGGCCTCTTTCATGATACGTTGAATAGAATCTTGTTCCTTTGCTGATATACTCGGAATGTGTGGAGGATCTTCATCGTCATAGAACCCTCCTGGTATGTTTTGATGCCTGGGGGTGTATTGCTTCTGAGTCCTAACTGGTGTTTGGTAGTCCTGGTCAATGTAATCATCCCTGGCATCGACTGGAGGAGCGATGTAGTCTTGAGTCGAATAGCCAGTGTTCTTGCGCCTTGATCGACGTGTTGATTCAACGTACGGTCCGATGTGATCGTCTGGTCGTGGTATGCGTGCCCGATCGATGTAGTCAGCTCCCGGGCTAGACTGATCATAGTAGTGTGCCCGACGTGGTGTAGTATAATCAGTCCGGTGGTCTCGTACATGCAATCGATAATGCTCCGGTTCGGTACTATGATTGTAGCCGTATATGCGGAACTGTTCGTATGCCATGTTGGGTGGGGTCCGGGCGACCTCAGCCCTGTTCAGATGATGTGATGCTGCAGCACGCGGGCAAGAGCGCAATTGCAGGAAAAGGCTAGATCTTGTTTCAAATCTCTTGAGGGTTTAACAGGCTTCTGTCCTTTCTGATCGGTGTGGGAATGTGAGGGAAGAGCCTCATGCGTGTACACGTGGTGGTCCACTAGCCCAAAGCAGTAGCGCTAGCATATCTGATGCACTATCCAGGTGTCTTCCGACTGTGTATCACAGCAAGCTTCGGCTTTCTTCTTAATGAAAAGCATAACTCTCGAAGGATTACTTCAAGACGCATACGAATTGTGCATGCAGAAAGTATGACCTTCCTAATCAGGCTTCCTTCGCACGAGGTGTGCAAGTTTATCGAACTCTTCTACACCAGCTGGCATTGCACATTCCTGATGCTCCTCAGTAGGACATGATCCATCTCACGTAAATGCAAAAGCCGTGTTGTCATAGGAGCGGTGGCCTGACTTTCTGCTCGTCCCCACTTACCGCTCGCTCGTCGACAGGAAGCGGGGCGGGTGCTCGGAATCGTGCAGCCGGCTGCGAAGCGATTCAACAAATCAATTAAGCGTTTTGCGGGGACCAAAAGCTTTTCCCTGTTGGGCAAAACGACAATCGACAATCGCACTGAGCAGGGGAGGGAATGATGAAGTAGCATGCTCGTGTTGTTGAGGAAATCCGATCAGCATGACAACCAAGGAAAAGGCAACATGACATCAACAACAATTGCAGGTGCGCGTGAGTAGAATAGAAGCAGTACGAGTGATTGGATATGAGCGACAGTGTGAATCTCAGAGGCACGCGAGCAGAGCAAAACCAAGCACATTATTAGAAAGATCCTACCATTGCTGAACCCGATAGCTGCACAATCTCGACCACACGCTCTGAGAAAATAACCCCTCCATCATGCCTCCCCAAGATGATGTACGTACGTTTCCAATGACACAAAAGATCCAGCGCAGTAAAACGCCCGAGAGTGACTGCCCAGAGAAGACTAGCCAGATAAGGTCAAACTCGTCTTCAGTTCTTTCTGGCCATTCACATTCGCGGCCTTGCTCGATAGACCGCTATAACACGCCTAGTTGCCGCCACCGTGTTGGTCTTGTCAGGTGTCAACATGGCGCAGTTGCGGCGGCCCCAGTATATTCACACAAGCCCCGAGGACATCTACAAGATCAGGCACTTCTTCGACTTCTTCTCTTTCCGGGTGAGCAGGGCAGCTCGTGTGGCGTGCTCGAACACCTCTCGGACACCCTCGTTCGTCTTTGCGGAGCACTCGAGGTACTTCTGGGCGCCAATCTTCTTGCGGACATCCTCGGCCTGCGACGTGTTAGTGAGGCAGTGGGTGGGGGATTTGGATGATACTGACCTGCTCTGGGGTTACTGGCTTCTGGGAAGTCTTGTGGAGCTCCTCAATGGTCTTCTGGTCGAAGCGCAAATCCTTCTTGCAGCCGACCAGGATGATGGGCAGGCCCTGGCAGAAGTGAAGGACCTCGGAGATCCACTGCAGCACAGTTAGCGGCGGTTCAGAGGTAGGTGAAAGATGTGGTTCGTACCTTCTCCTGGACGTTGTCGAGCGAGTCGGGCGAGTCAATAGCGAAGCAAATCAGGATAACGTGCGAGTCGGGGTAGGAGAGCGGGCGGAGACGGTCGTAATCTTCCTGGCCAGCGGTATCCCAGAGGGCGAGCTCGACGTGCTTGCCGTCAACCTCGACGTCGGCGACGTAGTTCTCGAAGACAGTGGGGACGTAGACCTATTGAGACGGCACAGTCAGCATTCAGTATGCGGATGATGTAATGGGCGTGAGTGGTGCTGGTGCTGGTGCTGGTGCGATGTGCAGCAGCTGCGCGGGCTAGCTAGGCTGACGCAGCTCAGGGATGGGGGCAAAAGCGCGGCGGAACTGACCTCGGGGAAGGTGCCCTTGGAGAAGACACTGCACACGGTCTGTTAGCGGGTGAAGGTCATGGCCACGGGGCCAGCAGTCTGCGATGGCGGCGTGCACTAGTACGTACATGAGCAGACAAGTCTTTCCACAGGCGCCGTCACCGACAATAACGAGCTTTCGACGAATCTCGGCCATGGCGATGTGAGGGGTGGGTGCGGGTGTTGGCGGTGGTGTGGATGCGGGAGGTGGTGCTGTTGCGAGAACAGAGTGTTAGCAGAGGATGGAGAGGAGTGGTGATTGAAGTAGGGTTGTGAAGACGGAGGCTGCGCTGCTGCTGAAGACTAGGCGCTCAGTGCGCGGCTGGGCTCGTGCCTGGAGGCTGAGCTGTCCAAAACGGGCACAAGGGCAGGAATCGTGGCGGTGCAGCCAAGTACGAACCGTGATGCAATCGAATCAGAGACGTGCGACAGAGCAGGCGAGCAAGCAGAGAGGGGCGTGGGAGAGAGCAGTGCGAGAGCGTCGTTGTGTTGACGGGGCAGCGTGTGGCGGACGTACGAAGTAGTCGCTTTATTTAATGCGGCTAGCTCCTACGCAGATAGCGACGATAACATGCAAGACGTAGGAATTCCTCCAGGACCTGCACACCTGTTTGCACCGACCGCCATTGTTGAGGTCACGGGTCTGCCTCCTGCGAGCTTGAGCGTTATTAGACACCCAGCGGTCGCTGTTTCAGCGCCAGTTTGACGTGCCGCTGCCAATACAGCTGCTTACAGTCGTTCATTTGCGTGCACACGCCCCTCCTGCGCTGGCTGGACTGTCCAACACGCGTCGCGGCCTGTCTGTCCGCGCCATCCTGTGCCGTCTAGACTCGCACCGTCATCTGGGAACGCCGGTGAAGACAGGCTCCCATGCCTTTGTGCAGGTAAAGGTCGTCGTCAAGCAATCCCCGCAATGAGCAAGGGTCCACGTCGGTTCACGTAACGCAACAGCTGCTTGGCGCGTCGCGTGCGTTGAGTGGACGAGTGAGTGGAAGATAGTCCCAGCGTCATATGTCATATCAAGTTTGTCGTATATCAACAATGGGACGGGTGTGCAGGGTGAGACAGTGTACATGTGCAGTTGGGGAACGTGCCGCACGAAATACACCGTCGTCCTCCAGACAAGCAACATGATGAGTCATAGCTGCTGCCGAGGAGGCGTGCATCTTCTGTCTTGAGATATCGAGCGAATTCACGTGAAGTGGTGAACAGGCGCGCGTGTAATGTGGGGGCTAGGCTACTACTGACCTCACTGCGCGCAGAACCTCGCCGGGAGCCTTTCAAGTCATGTTACACGAACCACGGCGACTCTTCCATTCTTTTGACCACCATCTCTCCATCGTGCCTACACTCTGCGACTACCTCCACTTCAATTCACACATCATGGCGGACGAGCAACCGCCGCCACCTCCGCCGCCGCAAGACATGGATCCCGAAAAGGTAGAGGAGCTCTCTAGACGTCCACCAAAGCGAGTCGCTGACGAAGACCTTTCGCAGATCCGTGCAAAGCGCCTCGCGAAGCTTGGAGGCCCGCCGAACCCGAATGGCACCTCACAATCCGCCTCAGCAGCTCCGCCAGCCCCAGCATCGAGCAGCTCACCGCCAAAGCCTTCAGCAGCCCAGCCACCGCCGCCGAAACCGTCGCCTCAGCCCGCACCGACCGCGAATCCCTTCTCTCAGCTGGGCATAAAGCCCGAAGGCACACCCAAGTCTTCCATCAACATCAAGCCCAAGGCCGCGCAGCCGTCAAGTAGCGGGCCCCCACCACAGCCTGCAGCCAAGGCCCAGCATGTCAGTATCGAGACGTGGGAGGACCGCACACTCGGCAGCATCTTCCGCATAACGCTGGACCAGACCCGTACACAAGACACGCATGGAAACAGCCTGTACTTTGCATCGACCACCAAGGATGATTTGGAGGCAGATGGCAAGCCACTTCGTTTCACCACCGACATGCTGGATTCAGTCATTCTCGAGTCGGCCTCGAGCCACAGCCAGGGCTCAGCATTGGAATATCTGCTGCGCTGCTGGAAGCGCGTGTCCAAGCAGTTCAAGGGCTTGACCAGCAAGAGCGACCCAAAGCACGACATCGTCAAGGAAGCTCGACGGCTATGTTTCAGCTACTGTGTATTTGCTGCGACTATGCCAGACATGTTCGGCGAAGAGATGCCTCCCACAAATGCGCTGGCCGACCACATTCTGCTCGGTCCCGATGACGACCGTGGCATCTGCTACGACTTCCTTACAGAGGCTAGCCACCGAATGGGCGAAGACGACTCTATAAAAGAAGTTTTGGTAAGCGCAATGGAAGACGTGAGTCGGCGACTAGTGAAGGTTTCCATGAACGGCGACTATAGGCCGTTCATGCTCGTGCTTCGAGTCTTCATTCGCTTCCCACCACTTGTAGCGGCGCTGGCACAGTCCGAGACGTTTCTACCCACGGACATAGAGGCACAGCAGATCGAGACAAGCTCGTTTCTGGGGCCATTCTTCCGCCTGTCTCCCATGCAAGGCGAAGTGGCGCTCAACTATTTCGCTGGTTCCGCATCCCAAGACAAGGGCCTGATTACAAACGCGCAGCGAGCTCTACGCATGACGCTCCAAACCCATCAAGACGAATTGCTTGACATTGCCAATGCCTTCATCAAGAACAAGGAATCGCGAGAGAAAATGCTCGACTGGTTCGCATTGACCGTAAACAAAAACCACAAACGACGCGCTATGCAGGTTGACCCCAAGGTAGTTTCGTCTGACGGGTTCATGGTAAATGTTACCGTCATTCTCGATCGACTATGCGAGCCCTTCATGGATGCGTCTTTCTCCAAGATTGATCGCATCGACGTTGAGTATTTACGGCGATCGCCACGCGTTAACATCAAGGATGAAACCAAGATAAACGCCGACGACAAGGCCTCCGAAGAGTTCTACAGAGAGAGCGCGAGCGGCACGAACAACTTCATCAGTGAGGTTTTCTTCCTGACTGTGGCTGCACACCACTACGGAACCGAGGCCGCGAATGCGAAGTTGTCCAGCCTCCAAAAGGACGTAAAGTATCTTACAAAGGAGCTTGCCAGGATCGAGACCGAGCGGCACAAGTACGCCTCTAGCCCGGCACAACTGGCGATTTTCGACAACCACGTGCAGAAGCTCAAAAATCAGATTGAGCGGGGCCAGTGTACTATATTGGCGATCCAGGGTGTCTTGCTTGATGAGACTACTCAGGCACGCTCCATGCAGCTCATGCGATACGTGATCGTATGGCTTTTGCGTCTCGCATCGCCAGGTACAGCCTTTCCGAAACAGGAGTTACAGCTACCGCTACCCGACGAGCAGTCTACAGCATTCAAGTGCCTCCCAGAGTACTTCGTCGAAGACATTGTTGGCAATTTCAAGTTCATCACGCGATGGATGCCGCATATTGTTACCTCAACCCAATGCGAGGAGCTTGTGAAGATTTGCATTGCATTCTTGAGGAGTTCGGAATACATCAAGAATCCATACCTCAAGTCTGGTCTAGTCACGATTCTCTACCATGGCGTATGGGCCATCCCTGGACGACTCAAGGGCGTGCTCGGTGACACCTTGTTTGCTCACGACTTTGCGACGAAGCACCTGCTGCATGCATTGATGAAGTTCTACATTGAGTGTGAGAGTACTGGGACCCACACGCAGTTCTATGACAAGTTCAACATTCGCTACGAGATCTTCCAGGTAATCAAGTGTATATGGCCAAACACCATGTACCGGGAGAATCTCGCGACAGAAGCAAGGTATGTATTTCTGAGCATATTGGATTCTCCCAAAACTAACATGTCTCAGGGTCAACCTTGCATTCTTCGTCCAATTCGTCAACCTCCTCCTCAACGATGTTACTTTCGTACTCGACGAATCCTTCACAGCCTTCAAGGAGATCCACGATATTTCCAAGCTCCTCGAAGACTCACCCGCGGATATGGACCAAGCCGCCCGACAAGAAAACGAAGAAAAGCTCTCCGCAGCCCAGGGAAAAGCCAAGTCGTACATGCAACTCACCAACGAAACAGTCGCCATGCTTAAACTCTTCACCGAAGCGCTTGCTGATTCCTTCACGAAGAAGGAAGTTGTTGTACGTCTGGCCCACATGCTCGACTACAACCTCGAAGCTCTCGTCGGTCCCAAGCGTGCATCCCTTAGGGTTAAGAACCCAGAGGACTACGGCTGGAATCCACGGCAGATGCTGGCCGAAGTCACAGACGTATACCTGAACTTGCAAGGCAAGCAGTCTTTTGTCGAAGCTGTGGCTACAGACGGACGGGCTTACCGCCCAGAATACTGGACCGAAGCTCATCGCACTCTGGCACGTTATGCGCTCAAGAGCCCCGAGCAATTAAAGGAGTGGGAGAACATGGCATCGGCAATCGAGACTGCGAAGACACGTGCAGATATTGAAGAGGCTGATTTGGGAGACATACCAGACGAGTACGAGGACCCGCTTATGGCGACACTCATGGAGGATCCTGTTATCCTACCGATCAGCAAGATCGTCGTGGACCGCAGCACGATTCAGAGCCATCTGTTGAGTGATCCTCATGACCCGTTCAACCGCACGCCGCTTAAGCTTGAGGATGTCATTCCGAATGACGAGCTTAGAGACGAGATTGCGAACTGGAAGGCGAATCGGCTGGCGCAGAAGATTGAGGAGCGCAGAGTAGCGGATGTGGGTGGCGAACCGATGGACACATCGTAGAGGTTTGCTATGTCAGCATCTTAATTCAGAAGTAGAGCATTTGTGGCGTCTGGGCTTCGAATGTTAACGGATCCCGTGTCTTGGGGATGTAACGTGGGCACGCAGATAGACGACTACGGCTTCACACATCCTGTCTTCAATTCCGCCCACGTAGATGTTATCATGAATGGATCACGAGGCTTTTTCAACATACTAAGACTATTGTCCACTTTTTGTGGTACTGGACTGATCATACACTTTAGGCACTCTTCTCTTCCCTCTCCCTCTTCCCAAACGTGTATGCTAATCCGCACCCGACGATGTTGACGGCGCAGAGTGCGAGAGATGCGCCTCTTACTGCGCCTCGAACGGTGAACTTGTTCTTGAGGCCCTGATTAAATGAATCAGTATGTCTAATGTTCGTCAAGCTAAGTAAAATGACCTACTTGTGACCGGCGCATGGCGAGCAAAGCATACAAGCCACTCCAGGCTGCAGTGACACCCGCGGCATCGGTCTTGTAGTTTGATAGATTTAGATAGGACGAGAAGAGTAGGATTGGTGGAAAGAGCATCGGTAGAGGCTGGAATGGGCGGGCATGTTGGGCGGTAATAAGAGTTGCCAGGAGAGTTGGAGGGACGGAGTTTTCTGTGATGTTTGTTAGAATGCATGCAGCATTTGGGAGTTGATTTCTTTGTAAAATGAGCACGTGTGCATGGACCCTTGATGTACAGCGCATGGGTCGACAGCCAAAGATGTATGCATGTGAGATGTGTAAGTAGCACGTGAGTGCCTAGGTGAAGGAGCTGGTGAACGTACCTCCCCAATTCCTCAGCGACTGGAGTGTTGATTGTGGTGCTGGCTGGGCTGCCATTGGTAATTGTGTAATTATCGTCGAGGAACAAGGATGCAAGGTGTTTGCACAGCGCAAAAGAGTGAATTGAAAGTCGACTTCAATGACGTCCGGGGTCAAATGGCCCGTGCCATCCCGGCGCCTACACCTCCAGACTTCTGGACAGATGCGCCGACCCGTGTCGAGTACCGGAGCCTACGACTCGACGACACTTCACCTACGAGCGCCAACACCAAAACGCCGCCTACAACGCGCAACAACAACTTCGGCCTCGGGTACGCCTGTGAAGATAATCCGTGGCCCACGCGGCAACTCTCTCGCACCACCCTCCTCACACCACAACTATGTCCGGCAAATCGTCCGGCGCGCAACCACAGAATGGCGACGCCAAATCCCGCAGCCACCACGACGGCAGCAGCGGGCGAGCATTCACCGTCGAGCAAAAAGCGGCAGTAATACGCATAAAACGCTGTACGCCTACGGCCTACTACGAAATCCTCGGCCTCGAAGCCGTAAAATCCACATGCAGCGACAGCGACATCAAAAAGGCGTACCGGAAACTGAGTCTTCTGACGCACCCTGATAAGAATGGATACGAGGGTGCGGACGATGCGTTCAAGCTGGTGAGCAAGGCGTTTCAGGTCCTGAGCGATCCGGATAAGAAGAAGAAATACGACCAGTTTGGAGGGGATCCTGATGCGAGATTTAACCCAGCGACGGCAGCAGGAGGTGGATTTGGAGGAGGCGGTGGCGGTGGAGGGTTCCCACGAGGAGGAGGAGGATTCCAAGAAGAAATGACGCCAGAAGAGCTGTTTAGACAGTTCTTTGGCGGGGCTTTTGGAGGCCCATTCGGTACGTAACATCGTAAACTGCTACATACGAACAATCACTGACATGCACAACTATAGGCGGCATGGACACCGGCCCCGGCTTCGTCTTCAACCTCGGCGGCGGCCCTGGCATCCGCGTCCACCAATTCGGTGGCGGCGCCCCTCGACGACGACCAGGAACTGCACAACCCCCCGGCACCGAACCGCAAGCCTCCCTCAGCTCCACAATTTCCAACCTCCTCCCGCTCCTATTCCTCTTCGTGCTCCCGCTGCTCTCCTCGCTCTTCTCTAGCACCGCCGACGTCGGCCCCAAAGTCGTCTTCGAAACGCCGCGACACCCCATGACCAAGGAGCGCATCACATCGAGACTCAAGGTCCAGTACTTCGTTGATCCCAGAGAGGTGCACGAGTACAATCCCAAGAAGTGGCGGAAGCTGGACGAGGAGGCGGAGCAGCAATATGTCCACGGATTATCGGTGCGGTGTCAGCACGAGCAGAACCAGCAGCAGAGAATGATGGAGGACGCACAGGGGTGGTTTTACATTGACCAGGAGGCCATGGACCGGGCGCGGAAAATGGAGCTGAAGAATTGTAGAAAGTTGAAGAAGATGGGGTTGTGAGGTACGACGTGTTGCGTTGTTGTGATTATAGTAGGTGCGTTTCTGGATATGGTTGATAATGGGCCAGTGGTTGCTTTTGGAAAGAGTTGGGATAGACATGATGGTTTGCATGGCGCATTGAGGCGTTGCAGAGAAGAGAAGAGGCATTGCTTTGGCGAGTCTTGGAATTCAATTCTTGTCTTGGATGAAGAAGTCATGTCTCTTGTCTCGTATCATATCTTCAATCCGATTGTATACAAGACTAGATGCGAATCACTGAATCATCGGTTACGGGGCTTCACTCACGTCACCATGTTTTAAATGCAATGTAATGTGTTGCCATTTCCTCTTCTATGCGACTGCTGACTCCATCTACAGGTATGCACTACACAACTTCTTTCTAAGCACTGGTAATAGGCTCGCCCTTCTCATCAATCAAGCTCTCCTCGGTCTGGACAGGACCCTCTCCAACACCAGTGAGAATGATCCTGCTAACACCCTCTTCAAGCATCGCAATAGCCGGTCCAGCCTCAGTCTTGACCTTCTCAAGCGCCCCAGCATTAGCCTGCACCTTGCTTCCCCTCTCGCCCTGCCATCCATCCTTCTCATTTAAAATGGTCTTGAACAGACCAGCGATCTCGTTCTCGTTCTCCTCCTCGTAGTACACAACGGCGTTTGGGCCCGCGTCAAAAGTGTAGGCCGCGATAATCTTCCCAGCAGCAGCATTGATAGCCTCAACGACCTTGATAGCCGCACGCGAGATATCATTGAGGTAGAAAATCGGCGGGAACGTGTCCAGACATGTAGCGTGAAAGGAGTTTGAATCCATCATGGCCAGTTGGCCAAATGCCTCAAAGTCTTTCTTCTGGATCGCTTCCTGCATTTCCTTCATGCGCCTGGGCACTGTCTCGGCGGCGCGGGATTGGAACAGAGTCGACGTCGCGACGGTGGTTTGCATGCCTGTTGTGCTGGACACGCCCTTCTTCGCGGCACTCACGACGAGAATCACGGCGCGCATGTTGGGCCAGTGCGACGCAGGCGCGACCTGGAAAGCCACGCTGTCGCTGCCGTCGGTGGCCGAGCCCTGTTCCCAGCCTACATAGCCGCCGAACAGACTCCTACATGCGGAGCCAGAGCCTTGTCGTGCGATGCGTGATAGGTCGGTGGGCGAGGAGGGGAGGGCGTAGAGGTTGGCGATGGCGCGGACGAGAGCGGCGAATCCGGCAGCTGAACTGGCGAGACCAGCAGCGGTGGGGAAGTTGTTCTCAGACACGATGCGGAGAGGCAGATGGGCGAGCTTGGGCAGGCTCGAGTCCTTCTCTTCTAGTTGTTTGCGGAGAGCACGTAGCTCGCGGAAACAGGCTTGTGTTCGCGCACCGGACACATCTTGAGACTGGCCGTTGAGGAAGAGGGCGTCTTGGCTGGGGTAGGTGGACGCGCAAGACGCGGTGGTGTGCGTGCGGAGATGGGCTTGCGAGAGGGTCACGCTGAGGGACGAGTTGGTGGGGAGATTGAGCTTGGGGTCGCGCTTTCCCCAGTATTTTATGACGGCGATGTTGACCGGGGCGGTGGTGCTGGCTCGGTGCATGTCCGACATGGTGGCTGAAGTCAATTGACAGTCGTGTTTGCGGGAGGAGGAGGGGTCGGACGGGAATATGGCGGGGTGGTCTGGGTGGGATGTGCAGGACAAACTCGACAGGAACGACCCGTGAACAATCTGAAGATATTCAAGATGGAGCGAAGAAGACGAACAGCCCAAAGAAATCCTTTTATCCTCTTAAACCTGTACTAAGACGGTAGAGCACATGAACCTTATGTCCCCTCCAAAGCGGTGAATAAGCATGCCAGCCAATCAGACTTGTCCGGAGTCCGAAGCTACAACTTTTTGTGCAGCGGCCAGCGTCACCATCCCAAGTCCCGCATCCATCACCTCCACAACTTGATAACAATGTCCTCCCAAGACGACCCAGCAGCCGCCTGCCCCGTCGACGACAAAACACGAGAAGCATGGCTTGCCCAGGCCCGCGCAAGCCGCACGCCGCCAGCAAATCCACATGCTAGCACACCTTCATCACCACCCGCGCCCGCCCAGGCGCAAACCTCCAGCGCAGTCCAAACATCCTGCGACTCCTCCGCGCTCGACCAATCCTCCTTGTCCCCCGCCCCAACCTCGACATCCATCCTCTCGCAACTCAAACTCGCCACCGACCGCGAAGTCAGCACAATACCACGGGCCCTCCCCAATGCCGCCAGTGCCGCCAGTGCCCCCGCGCGCCCCGCCAACAACGAGCGCGACACGGCCCCGGACAAGAAAACCGGAAACTGGATCTACCCGTCCGAGCAAATGTTTTTTGACGCCATGCGCCGCAAGTCCTTCGACCCGGAAGCCAGCGACATGCGCACCATTGTGCCCATCCACAATGCCGTCAACGAGCGCGCATGGTACGAGATCAAGAAATGGGAGGCCGGACGGTCAGACCCATGTGGCGGCCCCAAGCTCGCGAGTTTCTCGGGCCTGTCGACGAGTCTGACGCCCAGGGCACGGTTGCGCAGTTTGATGGGCTATCAGACGCCGTTTGATCGGCATGATTGGGTGGTCGATCGGTGTGGGGAGAAGATTGAGTATGTTATTGACTTCTATGCGGGCGGTGGGAGTGGGGCGAACAAGGGCGAGGGTCTCAATTTCTATCTGGATGTGAGGCCGAAGCTGAATAGTTTAGAAGGGTGGAAGATGAGGGTTGCGAGGTATTGGGGATTCTAGACTGGGGGAGGGACATGTGTATGACAGGCATGTACGATGTGACGAAAGCGTTTTGTACTATATATGCATAACATAGAGGCGTTGTGAATTGGGCGCATGTACACCTCAGAGGTAAGTCTTGTTGCATGCGAAGGTATGGAGCGTCTGGATGATAAAGCTGGTATAGGGCATTATTAAAGCTTCGCTATGAAGGTGATATGCAACGTCTTCAACTGACTGTAACCAACTCAACCCGAACTGTCATGCAACGCCATGGTATCAAAGTGCTCCCTTCGCCCGTATATACACCCGTGCTTCGCTGCAACTTGAATCAATCCAACGTGACTGCCAGCACAATAATAACCAAGACCATGGCGAGAATCATCAACAAAATACACGCCTTGCTCCGGGCGCTCTTCTGGTAGTTGCTTGCTTGCTTCAGGTTCACATGCGCCCCCTGACTTGCGTCATGCGTAGCCTCGACATTCTCTTCAATGATGTCCAACTGCGCGCCCTGCTCATGCACCATGTGCGCGACATCTCTGAACAGCTCGTTCAACTCTCCCACGCTCTGCTCGATGTTGCGGATTTCGGATTCGCGCTCGATGATTAGGGACTCTTGGAAGTCGACCTCGTCTTGGTTGGCGAGGCGGAGCTGTTCCTGTTCCTGCTGTTGGTGGGTGCCAAAGTCGCCGGCTGACGGCTCTTCACTCGGGGACTGTGCGTCTAGCGCTGCGCGGGCAGCTTGTGCGGACGACTTCTCCTTGTCCAGAGCGGCCTTTTGGAGTTGTTGGAATTCCTGGAGGGAGGCGCGGAATTCACGCTGGAGCTTGGACTGGGTGAACTTCTGGGAGGGCTGGAGGGGTGTTAGCTGTCAAGACTCGTTGAGTGTGCGAGGTAGCGGCATACTCCAACGTCGGGCCAGGTGGTGATCTTCTTGATGCCCTCGCCAATCTCTTTGAACGTGTCGGATGTCTCTTCGACCGTCGTCTTCACGCGCTCTCGTACGCGGGGTGTCTCGTGCTTTGTACCGAGCTTGGCCACCTCGGTCGATAGGCGGGCGACGTTGCGGGTGAGGGCGAAGAGGTCGTCGGACAGCTTGCTGGCAAAGTCGCGGAACTCGGGATCATCGGCATACTGGGCATCATCGCTTCGGCGGAAGGTGGTCGGCTGCGACTCCAGGTTGGACGAGTGCTGGAAAGACATGGCGCTGGCGCTGGCGCTGGCGCTGGCGCTGTGCAGGAGGCGGGCGTGCTCCTGTGGTACTGCCGAGGGGTTTGGGGGTTGTTCAGGGCTATGCGACCGTACTTGGATAAAAGCGCAGCCTGGAGAGGTCGTGTGTGGGCAAGGAGGTCGTCGCCTGGAGGCGGGAGGTTCCTGGCAACCGTATGACGAATGCCGCAGCACGGGACGAGACGTCTTGGCGCGCGGCGGAACCACTCGTTCCAAGGTTAGCTCCGTTGACTTGTGTTTGTTTGACCTGCAAAGAGTGAAGTCGAGCACCGCGCTGCCCTTCCATGCCCTCCTTTTCGGGCACAGCAACGCCCTCCACGCTCTTTAGCCGGGCCATGATATAGTTCCCCAGACTTCTGCCCTCGACCTTTGTCTACATTCCCGCCCGTCGCACACATGGCTCTCCCAACCCTGGGAGCGCAGGTGCGCCCGTACCGCGACTTCCTCACGCCCGCTCTGCACAGGAGATTCACCAAAGCGAGCCGATATACGCTGCTGCTATGCTACCTCATTGCGTGTTTCATGGGAGAGTGGGACAACGGTGAGCGGAACTCATTCGCATACATGTTGGAGGAGCGCCTACTGATACTTCACAGCACTGTGGCTATGGTTCCCCATTGGTCCCACAGGCGTTCGCACGTTGATCATCTTCCTCCCCGCTCTGATCATCTACGTCCTCCGAGTCGCCCAATGGCATGTCGGCGAGCGCCATACATGGACACGCTTCGAGACGGCCCAAAAGTACTTCTTCCGCAAATCCACCCTCCTCACCCTCGCATTCTACGCCTTCTCGGCATGGCTGTACGGAGAGGTCTACATATGGTCGCGACCCAGTCAGGCCAAGCTCGGCTTCACCGACATGGGACGCGCACACGAGCGCTTGAAGCTGAATGAGCGGCCGCTCTACTTGCGACTCTTGTTCTTCTTCCTGGCTGTCGTCCAAACCGCTGCCCACCTTTGGGAGGACTATGACTCCATTCGTGTGCCGGCTATGAAACCAAGGAAGAACAACGACGACTCCACTACCGCCGTACCATCAGGAACATCATCCAAACCCAGGCAGATCCTTGTCAAGATGCTCCCAAGTCTTTTTCTGACGTCCGGAATTCTTACCGCGTCTTCGCTGGTGGGCGGTACATTTCTCTACTTCATTGGACCTCGCCATCTGATCTGGGACTACTATTACAGCTTCAGCCGCACCTTTATCAGCTTGTCCAAGACGTCCAAACCCACTGGAGTTGCACCCTTCATGCCGCTCGCGTGGGGCTTTCTGCTTGAAGGCAGTTTACTCGTTTCTCTGTGGCAATTTGTGAATAAAGCCTTCGACCTGTACATTGCCCAGGAGCCCCTGAAAAATAACCAACCCATTACAAACGACTCAAAAGACCCTAACGGAACCCTCCTGAACGGTCTCAAGTCGAAGAAGGAAGCCGTCAAAGTAGGCAAGAATCATTACAGCACATAAATCAGGGTTAACATGAATCAGGCCATTGCACTTTGGGAGCTTGCTCTAATCACAGACTCCTTCCCCGAGCGTCGAAAGACCATTTACGGCGAGCTTGAGCGCAAGAAGGCACCGACCTTCCAGCAGGTCACGGATATCTGTCTGGCCGAGATCAAATTCCTCATCGAACGCTTGAACGTTACGCTTGACCCAACCTGGCGCCCGCAGCCCTCTACTGGCACACAACAGCCCTCTCCACCGGTGCAGCTCGTTCCACAAATCTCTCAACCTCTCAAAGTTGACCAGATTGCGGCCGCACCATCGAAGCCTACCTCGAAATGGGAACAGGTCTCAGACACAGCAGCCAGCATTGCCAAATCACACAGCGCGCCTGGCAATGCGCAGCAAGCATATGGCCGGGAAGCCCTTAACAAGGGCCTCAAAAAGGCACAGGAGGGAAAACAACAGGCCGAAAGTGCCGTCGGAACATACTACAACAAACTCGTGTCTTCCCCTCTTGGCTGGCCCTTCCGCCATTCTCTACAACGCACCACCAGCGTTATCGTGCTCGGTGCACCCTACTCACGCATCTCTCTCATTTGCAACGCCATTACCGCACTGACCAATCTCACGACCTTCTCTCTCAAACAAGACGAACTTGGCCATTTCCACCACGGCGTGCCATCCATCATTCGCATCTTCACAACAGCCATCAACAAGATTGACGACTACATGGCCGCTGTGCAGGTTCACTGGAGCGACTATGAGTCCCTCAAGAAGCCAGAAGCTGAGCGCAAGAACGTGCCCCAGGTCAGTGAAGTCAGGGAATGCCTGAGGGAGGGTCTAGAGAGAATTTTGGGGACGTTCAACGAGTTTTTGGGGGGCATGGGATTGAGCAAGCTAGAAATATTGGAGGCAAAGAAGGCCATTGGCACGAGGGCGCCGGAGATGATTCAGGCTTGATTGAAGAAAAAGAATTACGGTTGAGCTGTGATGGTAGAAAGAGACTGATACCCATAATGAAAAGTCCAGAGACTCTAAACATGTTACTCATACAATGTGATGATTGCGATTGATTTTCTGGGTACAATTAAACGAGTTGAACATCATCCATCATGCAGCAGCAATCCCTCCACAGTCCCCGCACACTTCCACCATCCACAGAACAACTACCGAACGGCAACCCAACTTCCCGTCGCACAGACCCTACCCAAGCACCCACAAACTTTACTTGGTGCATAGAACGGCTGGAGAATGCGAACCGAAGAAAGAGGAACAAGTTTAATACCACTATAATAGACTAAGTACGTAGATGCGCGCCACATTCCCTAGGTCCCGGGGGGGGGGGCGCCACCGGAGAAAGTTCCGGGAGGCGCACGTGTGATTCGTTTGTAGGCTTGCTTCCGACGCTAGGGGTGCGCGCGGCGGGACAAGGTTTGCGGCAGTGAGAGAAGGTTTGGAAGGGACGGCAAGTGAGGGTCGGGAGTTTTGGGAGGGACGGCAGTTGTTGTGGTAATGTGTGTAGTGCGACAAGAGGGTCGGAGATGGGCTGCGGGAGGGGAGTTGGATAGAGTTTGGGGAGCATAAGGCGCATGGGTTGATCGATATTGAAGGTGGGCGAGTTGGTGGGATGGGATTGTTTGATGAGGAGGGAGGTTGGGGGCGGAGAGGTTGGCCCGTCGAGTGACGACGGTGTTGGTAGCAGATAGAGGTAAAGTTTATGCAGACGTGCACATGTGAATTCAGTGGCAGTGCGATTGGGAAATTGTGGAAGTGTAATGTGTTGTGTGTTATTCGCAACTGCATAGGGTGCTAGATGCGTGATCTTACATGTTTATTTATACAGATGAGTAGTGGTACATTATCATAATGCTTGGTTGTTGTGAGCAGGTATCGGCCTGGGCGCTATTTCACGCAAATGCGACAGGAGTGGAACTGACAGCAGAGCAAGAGGTCTGCCGTGGCGAAGTGAGACTTCACGTCTTCTTGGGCTTTTTCTTGCCGATGTTGTATCCCCAGGACCGGAGTGTCTTCACGACCTTGGGGAGGACGGCGGCGGTAAGTGGTACCCGGACGAAGATGAAGGACTTGTGGACAATGTATGCGAGGCCGAGCTGAGTCCAGATTGCTGCGACATGTGTTAGCCAGCAGTTCCCAGATGCTGATATGTCAAATAGGCGCCTTACAAGCATCGGCTCCGCTCCGGATGGCCACTTCAGCTGCGCCTACGTTTCCTTCTCTTGCGGTTGCTTCTGCGATATGCTCTGGAATGGGGTCCTGTGCCTGCTTCCCCGCATCTGGGAACGCCATTCGTACTACACTCCAGAAGGCCTTCTTGATTACATCCTCATAGTGGCCAATCCGGTCGGTACCCAGCAGGCGTACCGCCAGAAAGCAAAAGGGAAAGTCGAGCAGCGACAGGCCCAAGTACACGCCTACCGCGGTCCAGCCATATTCACGAGAGAGGGCCTTGAGACGCTGTGACAGCGAAAGTGCGGGTTCAGGGCTGCCTAGGTGTGGCGTTGGATCTGGGCGCTGGGGCGGTGGAAGGTCTTTCTTCACCCGCCAGGACCGGAAGCGGCGGCCCAGGGCAGACCGCTGATATCGCCAGTATAGGAGGCCGGTCTGGTGGAGGGTCGACTGGACGGCCTTTGGACGTGCTCCCGCTTGAGTTGCCGTGAAGAAGGTGCGCAGGAGCGGCGTCGCTGGGCGGGTGCCCCAACCGCGCGAGACAGGCCCGAAAAGGAGCTGCTCTGTCCAGAGGCGTGCGACTCGTGTCTTCATTGCATGAATTGTGGAGCGGGCGAGAGAGGTGCTACTCACGTGCGTAACCGAACCATGAGCAGTAGCAGGTCGAGGTTTCAAGAGAGCCGTCGCCGCAAAAGCTACGTGAGGCGTGAGGCATGAGGCGACGCATGACGATCATGGGCAACTTTTGCAACAGGGTCCACCGGCCCGAATAAATCTCCGATGGCCTCCAACATGCCAATCAGTCTTCGCAGCCACGCCAATGTGTTCCAACATGTCAAACCTTCACCTTCATCGCCGACGTGCGCGAAGGTCTCCTTGTGCTCGGCATCCGTCCATCTTGATGCATTCATTGTGCTTCGCAGATTTTCATGTACCAAATTTCCGGTACCGAATTAACATGGCCAAGGGGCGCCCTATCTGTGCTGAGTCGCGCCGCATTGGCAAAGGCCCGAGCCCCAACTCCATACTGTACACCACACAGTCCAAGCAGCCTGTGTACAGTACCATCAAACATGGCAATCAAAGGCGTCGTCGAGGTTCCCCAGCTTGTGTGGCCACCCAGGTCCTACCGAGCCCGGACTCGCATGCCTTGCCGAAGCCCCCACAGACACGTCCGACGGGACACACATGAATGTCTCATATGGACTCTGAGAAAACGCGCCAGCGCGTATCAGCCGTGCGGAGAGCGAAAGCTTCTGGAAGCCAGGGATACAGGTACGGCCGAAACGGGTAATCTTGGCGCTCACGGGCAAAACGTGGGGCAGCATGCAACCCAAGTCCGCCGCATCGTCCGATCGCTCGCAAAGAGTCAAAGACGTTCGTTCGCAGCAGGCATTGCTTGCTAACATGGGACCGCTCGGCTGTTGGCACGCATCATGGTCTTTACTGGGGGGGTGACAAGTCGGCCATCTCGCGCCGTTGCCCGACTGGTCACACCCGTGGACAGCCTCTTACACATCTGCCTTGGATGCCAAACTGCGGTCCACGACACGAAGCTTCTTCGATAGGGTGGATCCAGCTCTCAAGTCGCCTGCGAACCTGTCCCTTGGGACTGTGGGCCGGTGACGAACGCGCATCGCATCACGCATTCTAGCGCATATGGATCCCTTTATGGCCATTGTGATGGCCTTCTTCACATCGGAGCCCCGAGTCTTGGGCCTCTTGCCTGCATCATGAGTTCGGCTGCTCCAGATGTCTGTACATGGTGCTGTGGCGTAGCACGGCGGTGTTGACCAAAGGACCGCGTACTCGGGCGTCGGTTGCACCGCGTTGGCCCATACTTTAAGGATCCCTAACGTCTTCACATTAGCCTAATCCGACCTGACACCGTTCCACAGCGCCTTCTTCGCTGCATCCGCGTGCCTCGACTCGAAGGGCTGACGTCTGATCGGTATTCCTGTCGTCTTGCATGGCGTACTGCAATTCCCGGCACCACGTCCCACTGCCGAACAAGCACCCCTCCTGCATCACGACATCACATTGCTCGTTTGCGCCGATCCTTGATCGCTGTTACCCCCCCTAGCAGCCACACTTCGCTCGCGCTCCCTCCCTTCAACGGCTAACGGAATTGAGTAACATCTCCATCGCGGCTCGGTCTGGCTTGAGGGGCCCTGCGAAGGTTTGCAGAGCGCAAACAAAGTTTTCGGCGTTCCATCAACCCTGCTACTGCACCAGTCTCAAACTTCGAGCTACTACCATCAAGCTGACCAAGGGCGAAGCACATTATTCAGTCCCTGGTCTTATGTTACTCTTCAATTACGCCGAGCAATGTTTTCATTGGCTTGCATTGACGAGATTCTTGTATGCATCCTAAGGACAGGCGTCTTCGCAAAACAGTAGCGTCGTACAACGTTCCTGGTGGCTCGGCTGTACACTCTGCTTCCTCCCCTTGCATCTGTTCGGCGCCATTGAATAGCAATGGCAGACCAGGGGCCTGGCCGCTTGCAGTCGTCGGACGGAAATTTCGCAAGTCTGGCGTCACACCCAACCCTTCGCTTCACAAGTTGACAGCGCCCAAAGCGGCACGCTCCCGGATCCAACTGTTTGAGGCTTCGAATAAGCTCTCACCCTACTTGACATGGTCGCACGAGTCTTCGTTCAGGATCAGCCTGTCTCTGCACGTGAGTTCCATCTCGTTTCCGGTAGCCCTAATCGTGTACTCCTAACATATATACTTCGCGCCCACACTATTTCCCAGCCCAAGTGTATTCGTCTCCAAGGTTGCTCAAACTCCCTCACGGTTGATCTACCCTACCATACCTACCCTAGCAGTATCTCTTTTATATCAATTGACCTCTTGTTCACATTCGATCGCTACTTCCTACTTTTGCTTAGCTTTATCTTTCGACAATATTCCATACATACGTACTAGTCAACATGGGTGGTAACACGGAATATGTAGCTGGCCACGGCTACCTATCTCTCGGACAAGCAGTTCACGTCGCCCAAAACAGTGAAGGAGGAATCGACCAACGCCTTGCTCAAGTTCTGGAAAAAAGGCTCGCAGAAGTTTGGGCAAAGTTGAACGCCCAGCCAACGTCGTACATACTACCATCGGACGAATTTGCTCTATTAAACTATTACCGAGCACGATTTGGAGACAACGAAGTTGTCAGGAACGCCACAAAACGCTTCTGGGATAACCACAAAGGTGTCCAATAATCTTGTTTATCCGATCTTCGTGAAGTCCACCTTTTGTACAGGTAGGTCACAACCCCTCACTTAGCGAATCACAGTATGCTGATCATCATGCCACTAGCGCGCGCATCTTCAGACCACATCTACCGGCGTTCAATCGATTCCAAATCCTGGCATTTCCGCAATATACCTCTGGTAACGGCGTTTCCGGCGCAAACCTAAAGCTTTCATATTCCTGTCTATTTTTCGAGAGTTTCGCGGAATCATGTACACCCACGAACAAAATGGATGGCCGACGCAGGCATGGTATTCCACACGAATGGGGCAGAAAAGGCTGCAACCCATTGCAATATTGTTCCTAATCCTAATGACGATAACGCAATCAACTCCTGCTTTCCGTGATATCACATCGCGATCGAATAGTCGTTTTCCATCGGTGACGGCTCGTGCCACGGATAATTCGTCTTTGCTTCAATGTTTGGAGGTTGCGCCACCAATCCTTAGTCCAGGTGGGGGCTGTCAGCAAACTTTGATGGTGTACACTTTTGCTTTATCATATGGACAGCCTTTCGTGGGTATGTGAACAATTTCCTAATTGGCGTTCTCCCTTCCGCTTGTCTTCCCACCAGCATCGTTGGCGGGCACAAAGGGAGCCCTTGATAGCATCGCTTACTCCTACAAACAGGCGACTACGCTCCGCCACAATGCGACTTCAATCGCGTAGCTATTGAGTTCACAGTTACTTCGGCAGGACGACAGTTCGACAGACCGGCTTTGATGTATCTGGATGACATCGAGGTCTGGCGGACATCGACGGCCGAGCCAACTTCAAGTGGTATCATATGGACCTATATCAAGGATATGTCCGCATATTCTGTTCTCTTCAGATCACCACACAAGCTCATTTTCGATCTGGGCAACCTGATTGATGATACATACACCGGCTCATGGAACACGACATTGACGGCCACCTTCTTCACAGCTGATGATACAACGAAGCCTGCAGACATTATCTTGCCTGTATCAGCTCGAAGATCAGCTGCAAACCAATCGAGCGCCTTCGTTGTGCCTGACACTGAAGCCATCAACACGTTGGAGCTGCCGAAAAACACGGAGAAGGTGGTCTTTTCTATCTCAGCTTGTGGTCAAGCTGCAGAGGAATTCTGGTGGAGCAATGTGCTCACCTCAGATACGAAAGCCTTCGGCAATGACACCGCGTTATACGGACATTCACCTTTTCGAGAGTTGCAACTACTCATCGATGGCAACCTGGCTGGCGTCGCGTGGCCTTTTCCCGTCATATTCACTGGAGGCATTGTTCCTGGCTTCTGGCGCCCTGTCGTAGGTATAGACGCTTTCGATCTCAAGGAGGACGAGATAGACATCACACCATTCCTGCCATTGCTCAATGATGGCAATTCCCACACGTTTGAAATACGCGTTGTCGGTATTGATGATGACGGGGAGGGTAATGGTCAGCTTACGGAGAACATTGAGTCGAATTGGGTGGTGACCGGAAAGATCTTCATCTGGACTGGAGCTGCTATCAATATGACGACAGGCACTTTACCGACTATGTACGCTCCAGCACCCTCGATCAAGTTGCAGTCAGTCACAAAGCGGTCAGCAAACGGGACAGTGAGCGCGCTTGAATACTCGATTCAGGTGTCACGTCAGCTGTCCGTGGAATCCACCATGGTTTCCTCTGCCGGTTTGCAGACTGTGTCGTGGAAGCAAGACCTCACTTTCTCGAATATTGGTACTCTCAGCAATGGCGGCAACGACCAAGTGGATCAGCAAGCCACCAAAGGCACGAGCATCTCCTCTACTGGCTTCACTCGTTCTTTTGACTACCCGCTTTGGGTGATATCGTCATACAATGCACCTGCAGGTGGGAATGTCACAATAGATGGAAAGATTGCACGTGGAAAGAACGTTCAGCAAACAGGTGACCTAGCATTCCTGAACGAATGGAGGACTTTTGACAGCACAAGCTTTCCTTCGATGTCGTACAGCGTAGCCTTCACTGGGTCGAACAGGACCAATTGGCAAAATGGCACTGCATCATACCTGTCTGTGCCCGCAATCAAGAAGTCATTTGGCACTGGCACGACGGAGCAGTTTCTGATACTTAGTGGCACAACTGGATCAATGGACTATGGGGGCGAAAAGCTATATCAGAGACACATCATTGCAGCAAATAACTCTGTCGTATTTGACCAGGAGAGGGTCGGTGACCAGGCAGTCCAGCGAAGTCACATCAATTTCGCCTACCAATCGCCTGTTACAGGCGAACTGAATGAATTTGCGGGCCGTGGCGTCAGAGCCCTGCGCGGGCGGGGATCATTGTACCGTATTGTCTGACGTTAAAGACTCTTAGGCTAAGGCCAGAGGTAGTTAGCTGTCAGCTACTTGACTAATTAGCGAAACCCGAAACGCTACCGGGGATGCCTTCAAGGTCTGAGGAGCTGATATGATAGGATTGCTCGTGCTAGCCTATAAGTCTTCAACGTCAGATAATACGGTAGTGAACGAGGAAAGTGGCGTGGAGTCTGCACGGACAAGGCACGTCTGACAATTTTGTGTAACATTCGACAAGCAAGCGATGTGGCACAGCAGCCGCAGAGGAATTAAATTGATTGACATCCACTTGACACGTTACTTGGCCTCACTATTTGAAGAAGAGTTTCATTGGTGTGTCTCCGGCTATCACACTGCGTGAAGCTCCATCACTGTGATGTGATATGCCCCACAGCTTTGACCGTTCACGACACATGTGGCTGTCAGTCCCGATACGAGGGACGGCAGACGTGTGTCGAGCATGATGCGGCTCATCATGATCATACAGTGTAGGTTTACATAGTGTCAGCAGGCGCTCGCTTATCCTTGATGGCATGGTATGCTTGCTTCAACACGGTCAGCGACGGTTCATTGCCTCAGCATATCGATATCATGGATGGCATTATGATCATCGCCGCCGTGAAACAGGCATCAGGCTCTCATCCGTACTCATCCGTGTCGACCAGTCGAGATCTGTTCAAGCATCATTTCCCGGCGGTATCAATGTAGGCGCGCCAGGTCTATGCCGACAGCAGGCCTCAAATCATCCGCCGAAGCGAATGGTACCGGTGCCCGCATCATATCCGCTTTGATGCATGCGTTGTACTCCTAGTCTGTCGTGGGGACATGCCAAAGTAATCGAGTTGAAGCTCATTTCGGCCATGATCAATGCGTCAAACACTAGGTAATCCGTGTCGAGATATCAAAGAAGTGTCATTTTACGCCTTGCAGTGTCGTGTCCGAACTCAGTGCTCCACAGCAACGGAATAATCTTGGTCATGAGTGCGAAACCTGCATTGAGTTCGCCGATAGTCTCGATTTTCGGTTTCGGAGAGAGTAACAAGAATGACGTTGGCGTAGTGAGCATTGATACGCTACTCTTACCGACATTGCGCTGCCGACAAAAGTGTCAACTTACCGTACGTACGGTCACGATGCACTGGTTCCATCTTCGCCCGAGAAACTTCAGACTACCACACAGCCGACGATACCATCCCAGTCTGTCGCCGCCAAACGGTTCTAGTCAGCATCACAAAGAATTTCCAGAGACATGTCAGCCCAAACGTCTTCGGCGTCACACGCGTCAACGCGTAAACCTTTCGAAATGCGAGTGCTGGAGATGGACTCGGAAACTGCCTGTTTTGTACCCAGGACCCGCCTCCCCGCCCGTCGATGATCGGCACGCGAGGTCCTAGAAGACCACTGGCAAGGACATCCCATCTGCAGTGAAAATGACTCGCAGCCCGTTCCGGAGTACAGGGCTGATACACCAAGGAATTTTCGCGCTCACCGTTCTGTGACGAGATGTGATGTGACGAAAACTGCATGTGGCCAATGCGTCTGTGAACACGTTGGTCGCTACATACCGAAGCCCAAGGATCGCGCCAACACGACCCATTTTAGACGCCCGTCGATTTCAATCAACGTCTCCTGTCATGGTACACGGGACGATGAATTCCCGTTCGAGTCGCCCAGCAGACCTCGACTCAGGCGCCCGATGTGCTGCAGGCAGGAATTCTCCTGGCACGGCAACTACCGCGGCACTAGGATTTCGCAAATATGGATGCGAAGTTCCAGACATCCCGCGCGCGCCCCATGACCATGGTAGCGACCTGCAGCAAGCACCCCTCTGCGAGCGTTAGGGATGGGTGTTGGCCTTGTTTCAGGCTCCCGTGTGATTCACAAGGCTTTTGCCAAGACCGAGACCATTACGAATCCCTCAGCACTAGGGTAGTCCTGGAGTCCGGAACCGTTAAATCAACCCATTGTGGCAAATACAAATCGCAAGGTGCACCTTTTCAAGATACTTGCCGCATAGCAAGCGTATTGTACTTACCGGTAGGTGTTTCCGTCGTGCTTAGTGCAAAAGGCTATTGTCAACACCACGTGATAATGACATCGCCACACTTTCAACATTTTTGCCGATTCTTGACTTCTACCGAGCATGGAAGACGGTGACCAAACACACAAGCAGTCATCAAAGTCATATGTCCGAATTCCATACTAAAAGTGCTGCTCATTCATGTCAATTTGCTTAAGTGAGAACTGAAATATCGCTGCTTTGAATCTTCCCCCCTCAGTGACCGATTTTGAACTGCGCAGTGCAGGTCACGGTTCCATGCGAATTATTGCTCTGCAATACATGGACAACACCATCTACCCATGGTAAGCAGCCATCACCCACATGATGCAACTGCAGAATCATGTTCTTTTGCTCAAGACATGATTCCTGACCCGGCACATCATCGGTTGAGTGTCACTTCACCCGCATTCAGGAGACATCTCATCGACGGTTGGGGGATACCGCCCGTCTAGTTGCTAGGAACTTGGGGTAAAATCTAGGAACCAACCAATTACATTGGTAATTCGACCAGCAAATCTGACAGCTGCCCCGAGTCGATATACGACCTCAGATACGGTATCTCGGAGAATACGCCAACCTTAGCTCGATTCCTTGATATATCCATGTATGAGACCGGTATTCACCGTTCACAAAAGGCGTATAAAGGTAGCCTTCTCTCTCACATTTGCCTCTCCCCACTCCATCAGGAAATCAACACTCCAGGCCTACAGACAATTTCAGCCCATCTGACCATTATGTTGTTCAAGAGCATTCTACCTATCTTTGCAGCAGCTGGTCATGCTAGCTCAGGTTTGAAGAGTGTAGACAATGTTTTTGTGGCCAATCTTCAGATCGCAAGCTATGAGGAGGAAAAGGTCCATCGTCTCCGTCGCCAAATCTATATCCTGTGTACCCAGTGCTGTGTTTAAATCTACGATGTCTTCCAAGTTCAATGCCTTGCTATGACCTTGACCATTATATTCGGTTTGTGCCACAGAATATGCATTTGCGATTCGCGGTGCCAGTCCATCTCTGGATTCAGCCACTCCAGCTCATATGCATAGATCACTTTGGCCACAATCGTCCTCATCTCAATCCATGCTAAGCTATATGCTTCATTAGTACGTGGCGTAGTCAGCGCCGGTATAGTACTCACTTCTGCCCGATGCATCCCCGAGTCCCTAGCGAGAAGGGCTGAGATGCTTCACGCACGTTTTGCTTGCTTTCTCCAAGCCACCTCTCGGGACGAAACATCCACGGATCTTCGAAGTTCTTCGCGTCCAAGCACGCTGCGAAAGGATGTGTTGAAACCTCGGTCTGTGAATGTTAGCATCTTGTTTTGGGGCTGAGCGCGCACATCTTACTCCAGCCGGCACGAATCGGCCATCAATGGTATCGCCGCCTTCTGGCACGGTACGAGGTAGTGCGAGTGGAACCGGTGGATAGATGCGCATCGCTTCCCGAATGACAGCTATCAGGAATGACAAGTTATTTGTAGACATGGCACCAATCTCATCATACGATTGGAAAGCGGTCCGGATCTCGGCTTGCAATTGCTGCATAATGTTCGGTTGTTTGAGGAGGTAGTAGAATACCGTGCCCATTGCAGTATTGGTTGAATCGCTTCCCGCAGTCCTATGGAAGTTTAGTATTGTCCCGTCCCAAAGGTGGAAAACCTACAGCAAATCTGCTGCATGGGCTGCGATCTGAATTTCTGATATGCCCGCCTCATCCTTTTTGTCGACGATTCGTGTAAGGATATCTGGCCTATCGCTGGGCCTATCTATTCGCCTTTTGGTCGTTGTTAGCTATTTCTTGGCTGATGCGTGGTGGAGTTGAGCTCACTCTTTGACTACCTCTATGGCATGGTCTTCGTGTGCCTTGGCGTCGCTCTCCAGCCCTCTAATTCTACTTGGCATCGCAATCCGAGCGACCATATCGAGCCATGGAAACCGTCTCACTGTTTCCACAAATGAAAGTGTAAGGATTGCACGCAGTATGAATGCGACGGTTGGATGCTGGCCATCTGCAGGTCATTAGCAGTCTGCTCTCAGAAGCTACTGGCTCTTGAGCTGCTGTGTATACCATTTTGTAGCGCATTGAAGTTAGTTCCGAAGGCTAAGCTTCCCGTAATGTCAAAGGTCGCCATGTTTAACCATCTTTGTAAATCCGTCCCGTCTTTTGCCAGCCCAACCTCTCCCAGCTTCTTCACCAGCGTATCCACCTCTTGAGCGACAAGCGATTCTTGCTCCCTCAGACTCTTCTCTGAGAAAGCGTTGGCGAGATACCGTCGCATCTTCCCGTGTTCGGTCGGATCCTTGGTGTTTATCAATGATCTCGTGGCATGGCTTTTCACGAAAGCAGCGCCATCATAGAAATCTCCCTTGATAAAGGACCTATGGCCGGGACGGTAGCCGTATATATCTTTCCACGAGGCTGCGGTGTTGAAAGATAGTTCATTTGGCGCTATTCGAACAACCGGACCATACTTCTCATGCAGTTGGAGCAATACAAACGGCTGGCGGCCACCAAGTAGCCAGTAACAGTAAGGTATATTTGTCCATGCTGCAAGATGCGGACCGGGAAACTCACGGAGAGGGTGGCGTAAGTGTTTCCATACCTTATTGCCCACGAAGACCATCAAGGCGCATAATGACAGGGTCTGGACACTATAAGCCAAATACCAGCTCAGCGCGGTAATCATCATGTGTTCTTCCTTACACGCACTTCCTTGCAAACTTTCCTAGATGATATAACAAAAGAGACAGTACAAGGACGGCCATGGTGGAGACGTTATCGTTCGGTCAGCGAGACTCACCGATAACAGGAAACATGAAGAACGCCCCGCATACAGTAGGAAGAACGCCCCGCATACAGTAGGAAGAACGCCCCGCGTACAAATCGACTTTATGTTTGGCCCAAACTTCGTTCCGATGTTGTAATGGTCCACTGCGGCATGGCATTGACCTTACTAAGAGCCTTGGTGCTATAGATAGGATCAAATTGTGCAGCTCGCGTCTCTTAAAGTGGAACGCCGCTTCCTTCTAGGTGTGCCTATCTTCCCGATTGACGTGACAGTCAAAATCATAATAGGACTTCCTACGTGATCGCGCACGACACAACCACGTACATATAGATGTGAAGCAGCCAAGGCCGAAAATAAGAAAGAGAGATGCTGAGAAACGTTGTGAAAGTTGTGCTTCTCCACTCGATCGGCTTACTAGCGTGGGATGTGTTAGTGCTTCCAGATCGGGTAGTGACAGCGGAATGAAGCCGCCTCATCGCTCCGGGTCCCTCTTATCAGATGTGCGCTGCCTCTCCGGCCCTCAGACGCCTAAGAAACTATAGAACACAACTACCGAGCGTATGCTATACGGGGGAACCCATTGCCCATGGGACGGCTTGTCGACAATAAGAGCCTACAGTTTTGTACAACATGAAACAAGACTTTTATACAACAAGGCCTCCCTAGCCAGCACATTTTCGCAATAGAATGAAACAATTTCCACAGCAAGAGCATATATTATAGGAAGAAGAGAAAAATTGTACAACAAGAGGAGAAACATTCGTACAACAAGGGGAGACACTTTTCTACGCAACAAACATGCCCCCGTTTCTGTTTACAAGGAACCCAATCTATAAAAGCAGCCATAAATGCCTTGCTTCCTTTCCTCGATTTCTCCTCCGCGCCTTTATTTCTTTCAACATTGTCGCGTCCTCTCTGCCAGCTTTCAAGGTCACACGAAATCTTCCTTCGAGAATTAGCCTGAGATCTGCCAAACATCCAGAATCATGAACGCCGAACAAGTCGACATTGCCTATTCCGACGCCAGCATCCTGGTTGATCCGACAGGAGAAAAGACCGAGGCGATATTCATTCTTGATGGCAAGTTTGCCGCCGTCGGCTCAAATAGGATGTCATCAAGGCTGCGGGTCCATCAGTCAAGAACATCTCGGTGGCTGGGGCGACCATAACCCCAGGCTTGATCGATACACACCCTCAAGTCCTCCATTTTTCGGCTTATGCAGCTGGCTTGGTGAACTTATCTAACGTCCGCAACCATGGCGAGATTATAGCTCTCATTCAGAAGAGAGCCGCCAAAACACCGAAAGGAGAAGGCAGGTTTCCGGACCGGCACGTCCTTGATCAAGGCTCTACCGACCATCCGGCCATGATTCAGGCATGAGCTCCTAGAGTTCCGAATACGGTTTCTGTCAACACGGCGGCCTTGGAGGTGCTAGGTATTGACGCTTCAACCCCCGAGCAAATGGGTAAGGTGTGGATCAACAGAGAACCCAGCGGTCACCCTTCTGGCATCTTCACCGGAAATGTGAACGTATACTATAATTTCGACTCGTTTTGGGGCTCGATACTAAAGAAGATGCCGCCCATCTTCTCGCCAGAGACAATTCCCCCCGCACTCATCGGCTCCATGAAAAAGGTCAACGCAAACGGCATCACAGCGATTTGGGAGGGACATGCGATGCTCGACCAGGAAATTGAGCTCTACAGGATGTTCGATGACCAGTCATTGTTGACTTTGAGAGTACTCTGTTCACTGGAGGTACACCTTACTCATTTATCACAACCCCAACCAACGAATAAACAACTACAAGCTCGCCTGGAAAAGGCATTGGGTTTAAGAAAAACGGACTCGGCCTGGTTCAGGATTGATGGAGCAACGTTTGCATTGTCCTGTCCCTGCTGGTACGGTCATATGAACTGGCCAAAAGGATACTTGGATCCATGGGGTAACATCACCCGAGGCATGCGCTTACTTGGCGACGGGCAAATATGAACGATCTGTGATTTTGCTGCTGCCAACAACTTCAAGATAAATTTCTGTTGCGGTAGCCCATACGACTTGCAGGAATTCATCGACGAGGCAGAGCGCACCAAGAACAAACACAACTTGGGGAAGCTCCATTGGGTTCTTTGGCATGGGATTATGCAAGAAGAGCACCACCCTGCCAAATTGGCAGAGCTAGGGATCGACCAAACAGTTAGTCTTGCTTTTACCTTTGGCAAAGCCGACATGTACAGAGACCGGGTTGGACCCCAAGCCCTGCCGATGATGAACCCGCTTCGAAGCCTTCTTGATGCCGGGGTAAACACAGCGGCGAGTAGTGACTGGGGTCCATCGAGTCCATGGGAGCAGATGTAGCTGGCAGTAACCCATAAAATGTATCGGAGTGGCACTACGAATGCTGGACCGCGACAAGTCGTGACTCGCGAGGAAGCGTTCTGGATGTGGACGACATCGGGTGCCAAAGTCTTGCGATGGGAAGAGATGGGATCTCTACAGCCTGGGAAGAATGCCGACTTGATCATAATCGACCGAAACCCGATTACCTGTGACTTGGATCCTCAACATTTAGCCTACTTAGTAAACAATCTGTACAATGGTCATGAGCTCGCGATTAATCTAGTTGAGGGATCGGGCGGTTCGTTCAGCACATGCTCAGACTTCCGACTTTACTATCATGAAGGCGTCGCAGATAGTGCATAGGTCATGCGTGTGCTGTAAGCCGCAATCGACTTCTCCATGTGATAAACTGGGTTGATTCCAAGAATTGAACTACTCGCTATTGTCGTGTTTTCGTGATCCCTGTAAGCAGCTGCGCCAACGGTCATCTTCCATATTCGGAATCGTTTGAGCAGGTCGTGCATGGCCCACTGCTCACAGGGGGTAACCCTCCTGCAGCATTGTGGATGAAGATCATTCTGAATGTCATGGACCCGTCTCCCCTGCTCGGATATGCAGTCAATGATCATCCAGCTCGCCAAGAATGGTGTGGCATGAAGTTTGGGGAAACTCTGCCCAGTCAGAATGTGGCGGCATGGGGTTTCCTGTACGGCTTCGGCACATCACGGCCTTGATCGGTGAGAGGACGGCGCATATTGAAGCCATGGCATGGCTCTCGAAATCTCTCGTGCATGCAGCGTTCTTGCCGCCGATGAGGACCAGGAATTGAGAAATGTGCTTGACCAGGCAGCGGACGACTGCGGATGACAACGGGATGAACGCGTGTTGACAAGCAAGCTGGGATCTATACGAATACGACAACGGCCTGCAATGGCGGCCCAGCCCCATGCAGGGGTCCACGTGGAAAGTTTGCCGCAACAACGGACATTCATGCATGCAAGAACAGAACCTGTGTCACATCGAAATGTGCTGTACAAGGTTGAACTTCGGGACAGAGGCAAAGCCTGAAGCGAGAGACGAGGACTGTGATCCTTGCTAGTTCACCATCACTTGAAGCAACATCATCCATGTTCTGTCAAGGTAAGGATCTCTTCACTCACCAGTCCACGGCACGAGATCGGCATTCGAGGACGTGCATATCCTGGCCGTGCGGCATCTCGATATTGTGAGCGCCTCCAAAAGGAGAGGAGACCGTACATCAAATAAAGTTGCTGCAGTCCTAATTACCGCGGACAGTTTTCTGTGAACTGGTTTGAAGAGTACACGAGAGCCTCGTTTACGCTAAAGGCTGCGTGTAGCTCTGCACTGCACCTTAACACCTCCGGTGGGACAAAAAAGTCTTGGCGGAGATCTGTTTCAGAAATTCTAGTCAACTACTAAAAGAAATAAAGAATTTTTTAAACATTTACAAGGCTTTACATAATTAGGGCATTGCGCATATTTATTTTTAAATATATTAATTAAGTAGTTATACTGTTGGCGAGGGTTAAGTTATGCCAAGTGTCCCACCGGAGAAGGCGGTCGGCAAGGCTAAACACAAGGTACCGAATTGACCAATGATACTGGCCTAGCAATCCATACAACGAGGGCTCGTGGAGGATGATTTGCCGTGGTGAAGGAAGTCGTCTAGGAGTTGCACAGGCAGTAGTTCACGCTACCACGTGCCCGGTTGCCATTTGGGGCGGGAATGGTGGCGTCATCGTCAGACACCTCGGCCTGGAAAACCTCATGCAAACGTCCTCTAGTATGATCTTGCAGCCGCAACAATATGTCTGCCTCACACTTCTCGGCACAAGAACAGCTGTTCTAGTCATCAAAGGAAGTGCAGGATGATGCTCAGCCCCAGCGGCAAAAAAAGATGGGGGCTTTGTAAAATGTCGCCCTGTGACTCGGTTGGTCCAGTTCGCGCCTTCCTTATTCAAGATAGCGCACTGCGAACCACCAGCCTTCCATCGCCATCATGCCTGCGCGGCGTCGTGACATCGTCATCCTTTCTCCATTCTCTACCTTGCTAGACTGCCTGGATCATGGCAGACGACGCAAAGCTTTTCCAGAGTGAACTGGAACCACAAAGAAATGCAGACTCTTCTTCTCTGTTTAAACCCGGCGAGAAGCCCGATACCTCGCTAAACGTCAGCCGTGGGGCAATCCGAGCACCTTCACCAGACCCCTCACTTCTATCTGTAGACGACACTGTACAACTGGGTCGAAGTGCGTCTCATGTATCTGGCCATGGACATGCTTCTCGATCGCCTGCGCCTCGGAGGACTTTGCGTGGCAGGGTTCATCAGTCTTGGGTCAAGAACAAGGGCCTGGCGCTTGTTTTGATTGCGCAGTTGTTTGGCACTTTGATGAATGTGACTACTCGAATGTTGGAGATGGAGGGGAATGATGGTAAATATAGTGCTGGCATGAACCGTAATGTGACATGTGCTGACGACTTTTCTAGGCAAAGGCTATCATCCTTTCCACATTCTGTTTGCGAGAATGAGTATAACTGTCCTATGCTCATCACTGTACATGTGGTATAAAAAGACCGAGCATTTTCCATGGGGCCTTCGAGAAGTGCGACCGCTACTCATCGCGCGAGGCCTGACAGGCTTCTTTGGAGTCTTTGGCATGTATTGTAAGTATTCTACCTCTTTGCGCTTTTGGTAACGTACCCCAAGCTATCAATACAGACTGTGATGCAGTATATCTGCATTGGCTGTGGATGGTGCTGAATCTACCGTACTTCATATCGCCCCACTCATCAACATTCGCTAACGTGTGTAGACTCGTTACTATATCTGCCACTTGCCGACGCGACTGTCATCACATTTCTTGCGCCAAGTCTCGCATGCTGGGCTTGTAGCTTCCTCATCAACGAGCCATTTACACGAATGGAGCAGATAGCCGCGTATGTGTCACTCTTCGGGGTTGTACTCATCGCCCGACCAGTATCGCTGTTCGCGTCGATGAAATCGCACTCGGATAATTCTGTACCGCCCGCAAGTAGCGATGGAGATTTTCTGCAAACAAATACAACAATGGCCTCACCCGACCGCCTTGCTGCGGATTACGATGCAGTCACACCCCAGCAACGAGCAATGGCAGTAGGCATCGCGATGCTGGGAGTATTTGGAGCAGCGGGCGCGTACACAACCATCCGCTGGATTGGCAAGCGAGCGCATCCACTCATATCGGTCAATTACTTCGCAACATGGTGTACTATTGTTAGCATCGTAGCCATGTTCACAATGCCTGGCGTTGGCTTCTTGCTTCCGAGATATCTCAGAGACTGGTGCTATCTCATCTTCCTGGGAATATGCGGTTTCGTCATGGTAAGGACTCCCCCTTGCGTTTGCATTGAGTTAGCTAACACTCTTCAGCAATTTCTTCTCGCTGCTGGCCTTCAGTACGAAAAGTCTTCTCGTGCGACAAACATGGTATATATGCAGATGCTGTTCGCACTGACTTTTGACAAGCTGGTGTGGGGAACTACGCCTGGCGCTCTGTCGATTATTGGGTCGTCGTTGATTCTAGGTTCGGCGATATATGTCGCAATGCATAGAGAAGACCCGAAGAAGCCAAGCGAAAGAGAGCAGGGGGATGGTGATGAAGAACGAGGACTGATGATGGCAGATATAGACGGACTTCGAGATGATGCCGACGTCGCTCTGCGGGCAGATTTTTCGAGGACGTAATTCATCTGGTTAGAGTTCTAAAGTTGCATTCAGAATAAAGGACTTAAGCACATAGATACATCAATAGATTTTCAACTTCAACAAATAGTTCTTATGCCAAAGCGCGATTAAGGATATAGCTCCTCAGCGAGCCTCAGTCACCATTATTATGCTGCAGGTTTCCAACTACGAAGAAATGCGACAAAGTTACAACAGCAGACATCAGATACTAGAGCCTAAATCTATGCACGAAGTCGTGATGTTGCAATCAAAGTTTGGATATATAGTATATACCTTTAGGCTGTAGGATGACTCCAGTTGCTTTCCCCTGCAGGTAAGAACATGTAGTACGTGCATGCATATAGTCTACGGTAACGAAAACAATCATGACATAACAGAACAGCAAGTAGACTATATCGTAGTTAAGAAGCATATATACCACCATTAGCCTTTCTACTTGCTATTCACTCCTCGATTAAATGTATATTCTAAGCCCGCTTCCGGCCGCTATCTCATGCCAGGGGTTCCGCATTATCAGTACTGTAGTCGGTTCATTGGATTGCTCCTGAACACATACTACAATGCTGTGCAGCATTGTACCCAGCATTGACAGGTTGAATGAAACGCCTCGAAAGTGTTTCCTTGTGATCTAAAGGTATCGGCGGTTTGACTCCCTGTCGAAGATGTTAGTATACTGCCATGTTCGATGTTGTATTTGATGAAGCAGCCATACTCAAGCTCCTCGAAGGTCAAAAGCTGGTTCCAAGCACCTCCGACGTCTGTAGGATGCCTAGTGTATCTCTCATCCGCCGTATACTGGTCCGGTTTCGTTGTGCTTCCGGTGTAATTGCGACGAGGTCGCAATGTGAGGGGGTCAAGGCCTTCGAGCCAATCGACAAACCGATTCATGCGAGGTATCCATCTGTCAGAGTTGCCGTATAACCAGATGTATAGGAAGCCTTCTTGTTGGTCGGCTTTTCGGACACCACTAACTTTGATGCCCAATCTAGCTGCCGGGTCTTCGTACCTGCGCGGAGACCACATGCCTCTTATAATCGTTTGAGGATGACGCTCAGGTCCTAACTCGCACTTGATGCGAATAGTGCCTTCCTCAAAACGATCGATTGAGGACTGCGCTAATTGGAACTTGTTCCAGCGGATGGTGAACTCAGCTTCGTAATTATGCTTCCAGAATGTACCCTGGAACAAATCACTATGAAGGAAGGTGTCGCGCCGGTCGACGATTGCACGACTCTTTTTAGTGGCGAATCATTCTTGTTTCAAGGGGTCCCCTGCAAACTGAAAAGGGGATCCTGCCATGGGATAATCCGCGAAGCTAAAATTTTGAGCCAGAGGCTCACGAACACCGACACCTCGCTGAAGCTCAGAGAACGGTATCACACGAAGAGCTGCAGTACTCAAATTGCTCTTCATTTCTGAAGGCTGTAGGGCACGGAAGACCAGACTGAGCCATTGCTCGAGAATGTTGAGGAGAGGTCCAGAAACCAGTGCATCATTGAGTATTGGTAGAGTACAGTAGAGTTGACTAGCCTTGGACCAGAGGAAGTAGAGAAAGGTCGATAAGGCGCTGTGTTTTGAAATATGGGTTTGCATTCGCGCCGAAACATCGGTAGACTGGCCGACGTAGAACCACAGCTCTCCTTGGACTACTAGGATGATGGAGCTGCGTTTCTTTAGTATATTCGAAAGCTTGATTGGATCACTTGTCAGTCTTAAACCAAACACCAAATGCGTCTCCAGTGCTTACGATTGCTAGGACGATAAAGAAAGCCGTCAATTCAGGACATTTCAAACCGAGTCAACACAGCTCCTCGACCTGGATGCAATGTTCAAAGATAGTGCCACGTGCTCACCTTCAACCTCAGATCGTTCTCGTTTTTACGGTCGTCACCATAATCTTCCTGCCCTTGTCGTTCATGTCAGCGTTCTTCACGATCGGCATCTCAGCGTTCCCCAAGGACAAAGTCAGTGGAGAAACAAGCTGGCCTATTGGTCTGGTAACAGCGATACTCTGTAAGCCTCGACGCCCCACGTTGACAACCACATCTCTGACTCAATACACAGTCGGGGTGTCCCTCAGCGTGTCTTTGCCACTGATCGCCTTTGCCTTGAACATGGACTTCTGCTCTGCCATGTTCAACGAACTGCGCTACAATTGCTGCGCACACGCCTGTATCAAGCTTATCAATCTCTTGCCACATCCGGCTTCGCACAGGAGGCTAAGCTCGCGTCGCAGAGACTGGCTCGAGAGGCTCACAAAGTCTCGTGAGCAGTATCTGAGGGTAGAATTTGATCACATTGTGCCGGACGACACAGAAGGTCGTGCCAAACGTATGGCTAGTGCTATGTTGAAAGCATCAATGCCAGCAGGCACTCGGGTGTCCAGACGCTTTAGCTCTGCTAACGACGCGAACACACCTTTACATGTATCTGACGTACTTCAAAAGCTACGTAGGCGTGGTAAAAAGGTCGATGAAGAATGTCTGTTTCCTGGAGGTTGAGACTTGAGGCAAGGACAGATTGGCAACTGTGTCAGCGTTTATATCCTCGTCCAACTCATCAAGATGAAATGATGCGGAGGTCATGACGTTTGAACATTGTATTGTACATAATCTACTGGAGTCGGGCTATGATGACCGCGCCTCAACTTGTGTTTGTGCAACCTCGCTGTCCGCCACCAGAGCAGTCCTTTCCTCCTTTTTCGGCTTTTTGACGGTTTTGACGATTTTATTCGGGAGTTTATAGAAATCGACGTCCTGGTAGTAGTGCATCTCGCGCTTCAACTTCTCCTCAGGATACACCTTCCGTGGCGGTGGCAGCACCCTGTCATCAATGCCCTTCTCCTTGGCCACACGCATTTGGCTGACCATTTTGCGCAGGCTTTCTACGCCATCTTTGCGGAATTGAGTGGCTTTCTTGACGTTCAAGGCTGTCATGTTGTCTAGTTGCTTATTTTTGGGTAATTGTGCGAGAGTTTTCGCGGTCATGGCGAATTTGAGGTCTTTTGGTCCGTCGACGAGTTCGAGAATGGCGGACTCTGCTTGGTCTTCTTTCATGGGCTCGATGCGCAGGACGCGAGTGTAGCCGCCTGGCCTGTTGGCGTATCGCTCCCGTATTGGTCCGAACAGCTTGGGGACCAGCTCGTTTGGTTCCTGGCAGCTGTCAGCATGCAATTTGGAATTTATATCGCCACAACTCGTACAAAGAATATCTGTGTAGCTCTCCGCCGTGTCGCTTCTGTGTTCTTTTTGCCCAAGGTCACGAGTTGCTCCGCCAGCCTTTGCGCTTCCTTTGCCTTGTGCCATGTCGTTGCTATTGATTCATTCTTGAAGAGCGATGTGACGAGATTTCGGAGTAGCGCCTGTCGATGCTGTGACGATCTGCTCAGGTGGCGGTATTTCATGTGACCGCCCGCCATGACGGACAGTTGGGACTATAAGTCGCGGTTGTGCAGGGGACTCGTGCGGTGAAGGGCCCGCAGCGGGTGGTGATGTCGTCGCTGCCCAGTGTATCTCGTGAAAACCTCGGAGCTGGGGCACTTTTCGCCGATGCAGGCTAGCCCCGCCTACCCCTGTCCCATGCAACTTGAACCACTTTACCGCGAAACGCGTTACTTGAGCCTTGCCCGTGCTTTTCCAGACGCGTCCACGCGCCTTAAAGAGCCTCCCCTCCTCCCACAACATTGACGCAACCTGCACCACTTTCCTGCATACCCTTGATACCCCATATACCCATACTTCTTGTTCGTTCAACATGTTTGTCTTCAAGCGCGGTAAGTCTCTCTCAATCCCCGTCTTCGCCTCTATCAATTTCTGCATGTCGACGTCGCACTGACAAATCGACTCCAGATGGACGCAAGGAACGCGTGCAGTTCGACAAGATCACAGCTCGCGTGTCGAGGTTGTGTTATGGGCTCGACCCTGACCATGTCGACCCTGCTGCCATCACGATGAAGGTCATCTCCGGTGTCTATCACGGAGTAACGACTATTCAGCTGGACGACCTGGTACGCCTCGTCAACGCGTCATTGCGTCTCTCAGTACTGACTATCACAGGCGGCCGAGACAGCGGCATACATGACTACCACACATCCCGACTATGCCATCCTCGCGGCGCGTATTGCCGTGTCCAACCTCCACAAGCAGACCAAGAAGCAGTTCTCTGCTGTCGTCTCAGATCTGTACACATACGTCAACCCCAAGAACGGCAAGAGTCAGCCCATGATCTCAGACTACATCTACAAGATCATCCAAGATCATGCTGAAGAGCTCAACTCGGCCATTGTATATGACCGCGACTTCAACTACCAGTTCTTTGGCTTCAAGACGCTAGAGCGCTCATACCTCCTCCGCATCAACGGCAAGGTTGCCGAGCGCCCACAGCACATGCTCATGCGTGTCGCCGTTGGCATCCACGGCGAAGACATTGAGAAGGCCATTGAGACGTACGACTACATGTCGCAAAAGTACTTCACACATGCCTCGCCTACGCTGTTCAACGCGGGAACGCCCAACCCTCAGATGTCATCCTGCTTCCTCATCGACATGAAGGAGGACAGCATCGACGGCATCTACGACACACTGAAGACGTGTGCGTTGATCTCCAAGACCGCTGGCGGCATTGGACTCAACGTGCACCGCATCCGTGCCACCGGCTCATACATCGGCGGCACCAACGGAACATCCAATGGTCTCATCCCCATGCTCCGTGTCTACAACAACACCGCTCGCTATGTCGATCAGGGTGGCAACAAGCGCCCAGGCGCTTTCGCCATCTACCTCGAGCCATGGCACGCGGATGTGTTCGGCTTCCTTGACCTACGCAAGAACCACGGAAAGGAAGAGGTGCGTGCTCGTGACCTCTTCTACGCGCTCTGGATCCCCGATCTCTTCATGAAGCGAGTGCAAGAGAACGGCGAGTGGACCCTCATGTGCCCCAACGAGTGCCCTGGTCTTGCCGACGTCTACGGCGACGAGTTCGAGGAGCTCTACACCCGCTACGAACGCGAGAACAAGGGTCGCGAGACCGTTCGTGCTCAGAAGCTCTGGTACGCCATTCTCGAGGCACAGACTGAGACTGGTAACCCCTTCATGCTGTACAAGGACGCTTGCAACAGGAAGTCCAACCAGAAGAACCTCGGTACCATCCGCAGCTCCAACCTCTGCACTGAGATTGTCGAGTTCACTGCTCCTGATGAGGTCGCCGTGTGCAACCTGGCTTCCCTCGCCCTTCCATCCTTTGTCGACTACAAGCGTGGCGAGTTTGACTTCCACAAGCTTCACGAGGTGACCATGGTCGTCACACGTAACCTCAACAAGATCATTGAGGTCAACCACTACCCCGTGGAAGAGGCACGCCGCAGCAATTTCCGCCACAGGCCCATCGGTCTTGGTGTGCAGGGTCTTGCTGATGCTTTCCTCGCCCTTCGTCTACCTTTCGAGTCGCCTGAAGCCAAGAAGCTGAACACCCAGATCTTCGAGACGATTTACCACGCCGCTCTCACCTCGTCCTGTGATATCGCCAAGGAGCTTGGTCCATATGCTACATACGAGGGCTCGCCTGTGTCCAAGGGTCAGCTTCAGTACGATCTCTGGGGTGTGACTCCTTCCGACCTTTGGGACTGGGCTTCATTGAAGGACAAGATCGCTCAACATGGTGTGCGCAACTCTCTCCTAGTTGCGCCCATGCCCACCGCCTCAACTTCGCAGATTCTTGGAAACAACGAGTGCTTCGAGCCATACACGTCGAACATCTACTCTCGTCGTGTGCTGGCTGGTGAGTTCCAGGTCGTCAACCCTTGGCTCCTCAAGGACCTCGTCGACATGGGTCTCTGGTCTGAGAACATGAAGAACCGTATCATTGCAGATGGTGGTTCCATCCAGAGGATCCCCAACATTCCTGAAGAGACCAAAACCCTTTACAAGACTGTCTGGGAAATTTCGCAGCGTACTATCATCCAGATGGCTGCTGACCGCGGCGCCTTCATCGATCAGTCTCAGTCATTGAACATCCACATGAAGGAGCCCACTATGGGTAAGATCACGTCCATGCATTTCGCCGGCTGGAAGCTCGGTTTGAAGACTGGCATGTACTACCTCCGCACCATGGCCGCCTCTGCTCCCATCCAGTTCACCGTCGACCAAGAGGCCCTTCAGGTCGCCGACACCAACGTTGCCCGCGCCCTTCCCAAGACGCGCAAGCAGCCTGGTTTCCAGAACGGAACTACTTCGCCCAGTCCTTCTCCCGCACCACGTCCCATGTATGCCACGAAGGCGCCCAATGCTGCGGATACCAATGGTGTGCCCACACCTATTGCCACACCGCCTCCTGTCGCGGAGAAAAAGGCTGCGCCTGTGGAGAATGCTCTCGCCAGCAAGCCCTTCACTGCTGATATCGAGGAGGGTGACAGCCCAAAGGTCATCGCTTCGGATCCTGCCAGCAAGCCTGATGAGGAGGCCCTGTCCAAGGACAAGCAGGACGAGGACGCCGACGAAGACTCGAAGGGACGCGATGGCGACATCTACGCTGACGCAGTCCTGGCATGCTCGATAGAGAACCCAGAGTCTTGTGTTATGTGTAGTGGTTAGATTAACGTTTATGGTTATAGACATGTCTTGTATAGCACTCTTTTGGCGGCGTTTGGAATACAATTGGATTATGGCTTGGTAACGTATGCATGCGAGGGGGAATGATTAGATGATTTGGAGATTGGGTAGCTTAGTCTTAATGCCTGTAGCAATGTTACGTCGTCGTGTACATATATCCTTTCGACTCGATCTAAGTTTGTGAGGTTCCAGTGACACGTTTAGTGTAGAGCAACACAAACATAACAAAATCTTCTGATGAGAATGTGCTTCATCGTACCACGAGGATGCGAGGCTAACGTCTCTGCCTTTTTGGCAGCCTGAGAACAGCCCACGCGAGGGGGATCGGAGCGCTAAGTGTTGGGGAGCGAATGATTGGGGTTGGAGCTCTGGTGGGGCAAGCTTGGCACAAGTTGTGCTCTTTGTGTGGGTATCCCATGAAGGATGACGAAAGCCATTGGATTTACCTGGATGCTGTCCGTGATGAGCATTGAGCCGTAAATGTCGGTGAGGCTCACAACAAACATTGGAATGATGGCGTCGGACGTGGAAGAACCAGCAAACATTCCCCACGTTCTCAGCTGTGACGTACCTAACTCCAAGCGCGTCAAAATGCAGGTGGTCTAGCAAAGCGGCGGCGCGACCAGAGCAACCGCATCATGCAAAAGGCGGCGGTAGTGCATAGTCTAGACTTACTTTCTATCTGCCATGCCGCATTGAGACGGCCGAAGCTTGGTCTTGCATGCGCAAAATGGTGGAATTCGAAGGTTGGCAGCCGCCATGACGTCAGTACGCCGTCAGATCAGGTGCCCACTGTCACCATACAAAAGCTTCCTCATTCCTGGTCTCCTACCATCACTACCACTCGAAAACACTCCCTCTACATAATCTTCTCATCACCAAACACATCTAATCCACAATGGCGTCTCTTCACTGTAAGCCTGCCCTCTGCACTGCGTCCACGATGGTCCAGCAAACACTGCGCAATGTCGCACAACACAATTGCGACGTATTTCGCAATTTTCACGTCAAAACAGAATCCAATTGTTGACTCTCTGATACTTAGACCTCCCACCCGTCAAGCCCTCTGCCATTGCTCTTGGCACGGCCTTCAACCACGCCGTCTCTCTGGCCGTCCTCGGTCCCGTCTTCGGTGATGCCTACCGCCGCGCGCAGCAGGCAAACTCCAAGGAGGAGTACTTCCACAGCAAGGAGGCCGCGACCGCAGCTGCAACATGGGGTAGCTCCGTTGTCGGCTCTGCTGTCCAGACATACGGTGTTGGTGCTTTGATCAACGCTACCGGTACCCTGACCTACAAGGGCGCTGCTTACCTCGGCTCTTTGATCTTCATGGCTTCCGCTGCTCCTTCGGTACGTCATCCTATCTTCACATGTTTGGATATCTTAATCCTAACATTGTCCAGATCGTCTCCCAGGTCCTCACCGAGAAGCGCCCGCTTGACACCATCGCTGTCGGTGCCGTTGCCCGTGTTCTCGAGACCGTCGGCCTCAGCTTGTTCCTCACCTACTGGGGAACCCGCACCAACCCCTTCAACTAAGCGTCTCGTTATCGTGAGCGTTTGAAGGCGTTTGGGGATTCTCATCTTGGCGGCTTAGATTGATTGCCTCAGTCCATGGCGACGATGCAGATGACAAACAAAGAAGAAAAGCCGGTGAAAGGCCACCTTCGATTATGATATGTACTATTACCTCGAATGAAAAGGTTTAATTTCACTTAGACGTGCTGCTCTGTGATGTTGTTCTGAAGCCATGACTGGATGTGGTTGCGCGTTTCGGACCGAATGTCAGTGGGATTTGTGTTGTTACATCGAATTTTGCAAATAGCATGGGCGTTTGCGATGCCGCCGGCTCTGACTCGCAAAGGAAGGGGATTAGGGTGCAAAAGAGTAGCCGTCCAACCTACAGTCTAAAGCTATACACAGTATAGCGATTGTGGCAACAAGGTCTTTGGTACAGCTTCAGGTGCCTCGGTCACTCAAACACTATCCTGCCATGCGCAACGATCTGTAGAAGAGAACCTGGGCAATTTACCAACACCCAAAATGTTTGTCGCACCACCGCAGATTATCATCTACATCGGAAAAAAAAGGGCATCCGGCAGCCTGAAGTTGTACACAGCATAGTTATCATTCGATTGCGTCCGCAACGCTCTATAGATAGCTTCAGGTACCCTATTTGCTTCCCGCCATAGGTGAGAATATACAGTGTGTTACAAGGTGACATAGATTTTCGAGTAGTAAAGAATCGAAGAGAGAATCTGCGACCAGTGCGCGGGGAGCATTATCTACGCTATCTCAACAGCCTCCATGCTTGCTCTGCCCCCGTGTTCAAACAAAAACCTCCCCAACGAGCCAGTGACAAGCCACCTACGAACTCGGCCCGTCAACCACACCAGCCTCAATGAATTCTCACGTCCAAAACGCATCAGATCAAGCGAATAAGCACGAGAATATCCAGCGCATGTAGCCAAAAAAAATTCACAGGCTGTCACGCAGCGAAAAAAAATGACTCCCCCGGAAAGGCTCGAACTTTCAACCTCCTGATAAGCTCGCAAGGATAACAGTCAGACGCGCTAGCCAATTGCGCCACGGAGGATACATGTGAAATGTTCCGAGGCACGATGAATTGCGCCATGGCTTTTGATGGCCAATTTGAAAAACTTTTATTAGATATTTCTTCTCAAAATTATCGCTCTTTGACTCTTGGTATCGGGAATGGTGGTCGCGACAGCTTTTTTGAAACCCCAGAAGGAGGTCTTTTTTGATGCGAGTGGGACCAAGTGGGACCAAGATCCAATTGAGCCGACATTGGATCCGGGCAAAAACGACAGGGGACTAGCAGTGGTCTTAGTAAGCGAGGGAAAGCAGTTCGAGTATAGATCATCTGCGAATAGATGAACAAACAACTTTTAAACTAACGAATGGTTTTGGACGCATCGTCCCACTTTGCCCCCATCTTGTTCGGAGGTACATATGGCTTTGCAGCCAGGCGAACCGGCGGCTCAACCGTGGGCTTCTTCTCGTCTTTCTTGCGCTCCTCCGCGAGCAGCTTCTCCTTCTTACGACGACGCGCATTGCGCGAAAGACTACGCGGTTTTTATCAGATTGATCCAAGGTTTACGTTGACTAGGGTCCACATACACAGGTGCAGACGTCTTCTTGCGCTCCTCTTCCTCTTCCTCGCGCTTCTTCTTCTTCTTGTCGGCCTCAGCCTTGGCCTTGGCCTTCCTGGCCTTCCTGGCCTTCTTGGCCATCTTGAATCGTTGCTAAACTTTATGTTAGTAGCATTTTCGATTGATGATAATCAGGCCAGATGTATACGCGCCACCCGCGACGCTGTTCTCATGGGCGCTGGGACAACGAGTCAAGGACTCGAGGTCAAAGAGTAGGCTCTCAGTCAAGAATGCCATGAACAGAGGCGCGGGCGTATGCATGCCATGAAGCCCCGCTGGCGTGCTTCTCAAGTAGGGATTTTACTCACCCACTCAATTGGCGTGTGCTTTGCGCCAGTTTGCCCCTTGGCGGGCGTCGCGGTGTTGTTATTCATGGTGTTATCTGCACGCATGTCAGCATATATCCTACAAGAGCAGGAATAGCAGTGTGAGATGGGATTGAATTGGTAAGACTTACGTCGCTTGAGCTTTGGGTGGGTATGGGCACGTCGTGTTTGCCAAAGAGCAAGAGGTCAGGCAAATTTACAAGCTACCTACCTACACCAGTTGCCAAGCAACAGTTACGTGCGAGTGCGAGCACGCACGCGTGAGGGCGAATCAGCGTCGTGTACGCTGTTTGCACGAGAACATTCCATCTGAGGACTGTTGCTCGATTGGTCGCTGCACGAAGCGCCTGTGCGGTTATGAGTAGTGACAAAAGAAGCCACTTCACGGTGAAAGTCATGGCAACACACTCTGCGACGTGCAGCGTATGATGCGGCAGGTGGCTATTATCTACCTCGTGGGACTGGATCGACTAGCAACATCATGTTCGGACCGGTGTTCCATACTCTCCGTTGATTCCGTCTTCAGGGAAGGCTGAGGTGCCGATCGTGAAGAAGATTGATCATAGTGACCTGATCGTTTAAGTTTGAGAGCAGAGCTGTGTGGCCTCTCTAGATTGCCGGTATTGCTACCTTCTTCCTTCTAATTTGCCGATGTGTCCCTTTTCGCCGCCTGACCAAAAGCTGAGTAGGAGAG